>Ga0207864_1000064_pt1 | contig 175438 bp, 154 predicted proteins | sample HigsolmetaAR202D_FD_184834 | JGI IMG/M metagenome (GOLD analysis project Ga0207864, IMG submission 184834) | Ionic liquid and high solid enriched microbial communities from the Joint BioEnergy Institute, USA - AR20-2-D (SPAdes) (version 2) ...
AACCGGTAGGCGGAACCGTGAATGTACGTTCCCGCTCTACCGATTACGTGATGCGATTGCTCGCTTATTTGCTGCTGCCCTCCCGCCTCCGGGGACCATTCCCCTAAAAAGTTCGGGATGACTCATGTTTGTGTTTTCTATCTCCCCATTCCGTTGAGGTAAGCATGAGCGATACGCAACCCACAACAGCAGCTGTAGCAGCAAACCCAAGCACTTGGGTATCGATGGTACGCTCCGCATGGCAATCGGCAGGTATGCGCATCACCGAGCCACGCATGCGGGTCTTGCGTCGAATCGCCAACTACACGACGCCCTTCAGCGCCGAACAGCTCTTCAACGATCTCAACCAAGATCGCTTCTCTCCCGGCCGCGCTACGGTCTACCGCACGCTCGAACAGCTTCACGAGGCGGGCTGGCTGACTCGTCTACATCCGGGCATGAGCGATTCGGGCTATATCGCCAGTTGGCCCGGCCATATTCATCACCTGATCTGCACCGCTTGCGGAACGGTCGTGGCCTTTGAAGGCTGCGCGCTCGGCTCGTTGATCGAACAACTCAGCACCAAAACCAACTTCAGCATCGAAGGCCATCTCTTACAGATCTATGGGCGCTGCCCAAGCTGCCGTAATAACTAGGCTACAGCTCGCCCACACGTTGGGTTGCCAAGGCCGCAATCTTCTGTAAATGCTGCCGAAACGCCTGTTCCTGCGCTATCAAGGTCTCTATTGCTACGGCTAGGCTTGTAAGAAGCGCTGCAAACTGTTCGCGCTCGGCTTGGTTGAGTGCTCTGGTCTTGAGTAAGGCCTGATAGAGCAGCTCGCGCGGCAGATCGCATGCTTGTGCCATCCGATCGAGGTTGGCATGCAAAGCCTCTGTGCGCTCGGCATACACAAACGGGCCACAGCACAACCAGGCCACCCCCTGCTGCCCAAGCTGAAGCGTTTGCGACAGCATGCCTACAATCGCCCCATCTTCTTCGAGCTCCAGATTCTTCTGACCCGCTTCGATCAGCACAGCCAGATAGTCTAGCCCTGCACTGGTCGTTTGCAAAAGCTGATCTAAAGGCTGCTCATTGCTTGGGCTGGTTACAGGTTGAGCGCGTTTGGTCACGATTGCTAAACGCAAGCCAAGCACACGGGCAAAACTATCTTGTATCGTTTGCATCCCAGCTAACGGGAGATTCTCTATGCCCTGTGATCGCGTCGTGGGCTCAGCCTGCTCGCTGCTCGCACTTTGAGTGTCGCTGCGTTTGTTCAACCAGCGTTCGATCTCTCGACTGTCAAAGCGCCACTGCCGACCAATTTTAAAAGCGGGGATATCCCCGGCATCAAGCAAACGGTAAATTGTTAAGCGATCAACCTGTAATAACTCCTGAAGCTGCCTTGTGGTTAAGTAGGTTGCTTGATCTGGCATACACTCCACTCTAATTTTTATCCATTCTCTACATACAGCATACCGCTCTCTACAAAATAGAACAACTTGTGATTGTTTTTATCACTAACGCTTTTCAGAACAAAAAGGCATCAAAATTATAAGCTTCTTTAAAAGAAAGGCTTCAATAATTGTGATTTAATAACACAGGTTGCTATATATCAACATGTATCATAGTATAACTCTATTGACAATATTTCAGCTCCAACGTATATTTGTTCGTAAATACACAAACTTACATCAGTTATCAAAGGAGGTATTGGGTGGCTTCTCCAGACCTTGAAGAAGAAGAGATTCAAGAAAACGACGGTTTTTCCCCCCGAGGAACTCTCCTCTTTGTTTTAGCCATGTTGTTAGGTTACGCACTCTACTGGGCTTATCTCTGGTTCATTGTCGTAATCGAACGAGGCATGTGAGGTTGTTATGCATATTGATCGACTCGAACGTTACTGGCTGATCGCTGTGGCCGTAACCTTAGGTGCTTTCATCGCAGCGCTTACAGCCAGTATTGTTATCTTCGGTGTACGCCTCCCCAGCCCGGTGGATCGTATTAACCCGCGCAGCCTAGAGACGACAGGCTTTGCAGAACCAGGCTTGCGCGATCTAGGCAACGGCCGTTATGAAGCCTACATCACGGCTGAGATGTGGTCATTCACTCCCCGCGAGCTAACGATACCTCAAGGCTCTTATGTCACTTTTTACGTAACAAGTAAAGACGTGACCCACGGCTTCGAGATCGAAAAGCACAATGCAAACTTGATGCTGATCCCCGGTCAGATCGCACGCATCGAAGTACACTTCAACCGACAAGGTGAGTTCCACATCATTTGTCATGAGTATTGTGGTCCTGGTCACCAGAATATGGTGGCAAAGATTACCGTTGAGTAGGAGAGAACAATGCAAGCTTCACGTCCTGCGCCCCAGACATCGGCGCTGACATTCCCTAAATTAGCGCTGCTTTCAAGCGAACGCTATCTCATTGGTGCTCATATTTTCATTGCATTGGCTGCTCTATCGGTCGGTATCTTGATGGGGCCATTCCAAACCTTCCGACGCTCACCCGCCTTCATGGAGGCTTGGAAACAGATCTTTGATCAGACTTTCAACATACCGATCTTTTCTTACTATTATCAAGCTCTCACTGCCCACGGTGTAATGAATGCGCTGTTCTTCACCACCTTCTTCATCGTGGGATTCAGTTATTTTACAACTCAGCGCTCTTTGGAGCGGCCGTTGCGCATGCCACAGCTGGCTTGGGCCGGTTTTTGGTCGATGTTAATTGGCTTGATTTTCGTGATGTACACCATCACCTCTCGCCAAGCGAACGTGCTCTACACGTTCTATCCATCGATGGTTGCCCACCCGCTGTTCTACATCGGCTTGGTCTTGCTGGTAGTTGGAACCTGGATGGCGACGGTTGTGATCTGGATGACCTATATCGACTGGCGCCGCGAGAACCCCGATAAGCCCTCGCCGCTAGCAGTGTTTGCAACTATCGCAAACTACCTGATGTGGTGTTTGGCAACGATCCCGGTCGCTATCGAGATCCTGTTCATGCTGCTGCCGCTCTCGTTCGGTTGGATCACCACCACCGACCCGCAAGTGGGCCGCATTCTCTTCTGGTCGTTCGGACACCCGCTGGTCTACTTCTGGCTGATCCCGGCCTACGTGTCGTGGTACACCATGCTGCCCAAGCAGACCAACAGCAAACTCTTCTCCGACCCGCTCGCTCGTGTCGCCTTCCTAATGCTGATGGTCTTCTCGGTTCCGGTCGGTGTTCACCACCTCTTCTCCGACCCGGGTGTTAGCTCGGTGGCCAAGGGTATCCACACGATCTTCACGTTTGTGGTCGCTGTGCCGAGCTTCCTGACCGCCTTCAACATCGGTGCTGTTCTGGAGCGCGCTGGTCGCAAGCGTGGTGCCAAAGGCCCGTTCGGCTGGCTTGTGAAGCAAGATTGGACCAACCCAGTAGTTGCAGCCCAGCTCTGTGGTATGATCCTGTTCATCGCAGGTGGTTTCAGCGGTATTATCCAAGCGAGCTTGACGCTGAACATCGCGCTCCACAATACCTCGTGGGTACCTGCGCACTTCCACATGACCCTAGCTGGTGCCGTAACCCTGACCTACTTCGGTATCATCTACTGGCTGGTGCCTATGATTCGCGGTCGCCGTCTCTGGAGCAAGAAGATGGCGCTGGCTCAGGTCTATAGCTGGATGATCGGTATGCTGATCTTTGGTCACGGTATGGGCGCTGCTGGTTTGGCTGGTGCGCCACGCCGTACCGACCTTGGCTCGGCTCAATACGTCACCCCCGACGCGATTCCGTGGCTGAACTCTTCGGCGATCGGTGGCATCGTGTTGATGGTCAGCTCGATCCTGTTCTATGTCAACATCATCGGCACCTTGGTTGCTTCGCGCCAACCGGTTGAAGAGGGCGGCCCGATCGATACCAAGGGCGATCCGCATGCGCCGGTATGGTTCGAGCGCTGGGGCTTCTGGGTTGGTCTGATGTGCTTCTTGGTACTCTTGGCTTGGGGTCCGGTCTTGGTCGAATCGCTCGACTTCGTGAACGGCTTCAACACTCCGGGCTTCGATCCCGCATCGCCCATCCCGCTTGGTCAATAACGAGATGAGTTGAGAAGTTAAGCATCTGGCGCTTGGAGCATCGTTCCAAGCGCCAGCCATAGATAGAGCTATGATCGCAGAACATACAAAACAAAACAATTCTTCGGTGGTTTTGCTTATTGTCAATAGCATGGTTTTAAGTTTTGGTCTTACTCTGTTTATCTTTACCTCGCTCTATCAACAAGACCTCGCCGCGATTCAGCGCTTACCAGAAGCGATCTGGCTGTTTGTGTGCGGCGTGCCAACTGAAGATCCGATCGCACTCCCGTTGTTGCAAGTGATCAGCGGAGTCGCGACTGTTGGCAGCATCGCCGCATTTATCCTTCCACCTTTATTTAAGCGCAAGCACAAAGAGCAAAACAGCTCTTCGCAAAGCGCACCTTCGGCCTAAGCTAGCTTCCCTTTGAGCTGTTTACAAGCGCGCTTGTCTGAGCGTCAACGATTGGCTTTGGCAAAGCAAATAGGCCCATCGAACAAAAGAACTTCACAAACGATCCTCATACACAGGCCGTTAGAGCACTCTAACGGCCTAACTCTTGGTGGACCACTCTTATGGTACACTACTGATTGCTAGAGCTGCTCTATACGACAGCAACGAGATACGATTCGAGGCTCTCAAAAGGGAGGTAGCGCCGCCTATCTCTGCCCTTGGCAAGCGGTTTGTCGGCGCCCTATGAACTATGGAAACCAAACTTTGGCGTGAATATGACTACATTTTAGCTGGCTGCGTAACCATTTTGGTGATCTTTGGCACCACTATGGTCTACACGGCCACCTTCAATAACGGGCCGCTCCAAATACTCTTTCCGCGTCATATCATCAATGTTATCGTCGGCCTAGTTGGCATGGTCATTTTTACCGTCTTCGACTATCGCCAGCTCTCAGGGCTTGCACGCCCGCTCTATATCGGCATTATCGGCCTGCTTTTGCTCGTGCATGTAAGCGGCGAGGTCAGTTCCGGTGCCCAAAGTTGGATCAACCTCGGAGCGCGCACCATTCAGCCCTCAGAGTTCGCCAAAATCGTAATGATCATCGTTTTGGCGGCTTATTGGTCACGTTTCGAGCAGAATCTCGACGATATCCGCGTTCATATCGGCAGCCTACTCTTGATAGGCGTGCCCATGATCTTGGTGTTGCTCCAACCCGACTTCGGAACCGCACTCGTGTTCGCCGCCATCTGGCTGGCAATGGCGGTGACCGCAGGGCTACGCTGGTATTACCTACTCGGCCTGTTTGTGCTGGCTATTCCGGCCTGTTATTTAGGCTGGTGGTATGTGCTCGAAGACTATCAGCGCACGCGCCTCTCGACCTTCTACTGGCTGCTGGTCGACCCGTCGCTGGTCGATCGCACCGACGAAGCCTACAACATCATCCAATCGCTCAACGCGATCAGCGCGGGCGGCCTATTCGGCACCGGTTTGGGGCGAGGCCTCATGAGCCAAGGCAGCTATATTCCTGTGCAATATTCCGACTTTATTTTCGCGGTCGTAGGTGAAGAATTAGGCTTTGTAGGCAGTTGTGCGCTACTGCTCTTCTTGGGCTTGCTGCTGTGGTCAACGCTCAACATCGCCGAACGCACCAAGCACCTCTTCGGGCGCTTGATCGTCGTAGGCGTCTTCGGCATGAGCCTATGCCATATTTTGGTCAATATCGGCATGAATATGAGCATTATGCCCGTGACGGGTATTCCTCTGCCCTTTATTTCCTACGGCGGCAGCTTCACCATCACCATGTTGGTCGCGATCGGCTTAATCGAAAGCATCGCTATGCGCGGCAAAGGTATGACCTTCTAAATCGCTCTCGCTCAAGCTCTTCGGCTCAGGCGGCAAGGCTTTGATCCCCAAATAGGTCGTAACCGCGTCCGCCTTCGGCTATCAACATCCTGCCCACCACACAAAGCTTCTAGCTGTGGGGCTGCGGCGGCCCAACAAGCCTACAAACAAACTCGCTATCGTTGCGGTTTGCGGCGAAGCAGGCACAGTCGCAACGAAGGCAGAGCAAAGCAGAGCAAAGCGTTTCAATGTTAGCAAAGCTGACAAAGCTGCATCGAAGGCGAAGCAGGGCGCAGCGCTTTGGGGCGGCGACTTGGTAGCCGTAGGCGGACGCGGTCATGCCCACATTTGAGGCTAGAAGCGTCTCCGCCAATGCGAGCAAAGGCTTTGAGTGAAAGTGATCGCAAGGATAGTATAAAAAACCTCTTGGGAACGTGCCCAAGAGGTTTTTTTGATTGAGCGCAGAAGCTCAAATCAGATTGTCAGAAGGAAGATCGGAATAACAATAATGGCGGCGATCAGCAGCAAGAGGCCCAACAGCTTCAGTTGTTCGATGCTGCGGCGGGCGCCCAACTGCTGGCGCGCTTCGGGATCGTAAGGAACATTGGGCTGCTCTTCAAACAAGATCACCCCAAGCTTGCTCGGCGTGCGCAGATTGGTGATGACAGCCGTAATCAACTCGCGAGCCGTAATAAGCGGCGGCGCCCAATAGGCGTCTTCAGCCCGCAAGGTCTTGCCGGTCAGCGCACACTGAACTTCACCCGAAACTACAACGGGCGCCGAATTATTTTGAGCCTGAGAAGTCATTTGAGCAGACATTGGCGTGTTTCCTCCCTTGTCATGGGTACAACTAAGTAATAATGAGTGACAGGAATACCTGGGAGTACACACGCCCAGGTAGCGTCTAATTACCAGCTTCGATCCGGCGTACAAAACGCTCGATGCGCTTGACAGCCTCCTGTATCTTCTCCATTGATGTCGCGTAACAGGCCCGTACATAGCCAGCTCCGCTCGGACCGAACGAATCGCCCGGCACAACCGCAACCTGCTCTTCCATCAATAGACGCTCAGCGAACTGCTCGCTGCTCAAACCGAGATGGCCAATGTAGGGAAAGACGTAGAATGCACCTTGCGGCTCAAAGGTTTTAAGGCCCATGGCATTCAAGGCATCTACCAGAAAACGACGACGGCGATCATATTCCGCTACCATATGCTGAACGCTCTCTTCGCCGTTGAGAATGGCTTCGAGGCCGGCATATTGGCTTGCCGTTGGTGCAGACATAATCGCATACTGGTGGACTTTACGAACCGCCGCAGTGATCTCTTTGGGGGCGGCCAACCAGCCCAGACGCCAACCTGTCATCGCATACGCTTTTGAGAAGCCTCCTAGCAAGACGGTTCGTTCTCGCATGTCGGGCAGGCTCGCAAAACAGGTGTGTTCTACACCATAAACCAAGCGATCATAGATCTCATCAGAAATAACGATCAGGTCGTGTTTTTCTGCGACTTCGGCGATCGCCATCATGTTTTCGCGGCTCAGAACAGCGCCAGTCGGGTTGTTGGGGTAACCGATCAAGAGCGCCTTTGTGCGCGGCGTGATAGCGGCCTCGATAGTGGCGGCGGTAACTTGGAAGCCATTTTCGACCGAAGTCGGCACCATTACCGGAACACCATCAGCGAACACCACACAAGCAGGGTAGGCTACAAACGATGGTTCTGGAATGATGACTTCGTCGCCTTCATCAACCAGAGCTACCATAGCATTTTGCATACCTTCGCTGACGCCAACCGTGATCAAAATCTCGTCTTCTGGGTCGTAAGAAACGCCATATAACTTTTCGAGGTGCTTGGCTAGGGCAACCCGCAGTTCGATCAAACCAGAGTTCGAAGTATAGGCCGTTTTGCCTTCTTGGATCGAGGCCATGGCGGCCTCGCGGATCTCGCCGGGGGTGACAAAATCTGGTTCGCCAACGCCCAAGGAGATCACTTCGGGCATACTTGCAGCAATATCAAAAAAGCGTCGGATACCAGAAGGCGGTATCGAACGTACACGTCGCGAAATACGTTCACGAGACATAAAAGGGACTCCTTTGTTGGTCAGCACCTGCCTGCAAGTGGTGATGCGCATGGAAGCGGCCGACTCGACAGGGATGGTAGGCTTTCATATCTATACAATACCACATGCCCAGATAAGTAAATCACACAGACCAAACAAAGGACGTGTCAATCCCTGGTTGCATAGTAGCACATCCTTTGTTTGCTTTATAGCAGGCATAGGATGACTAGGGTACTATTTTTCGTTACAATGTATAGATATTTTTACTATTCTTCTTCTAGGACTTCCGATTAATCACTATACATTGCACCGTTCCATAATACAGCTTAGGCAAGCGTAGTAGTGTTTAAAACAAGCTATTATGTGTTCAAGCTTCTTAATCGAGCAGATAAGCTGTAATGAGATATCGTTCGCAGATCGAGGGTACCAAAGTCGGGGCACATCCTAGCCGGCATAGCTAAAGATCGAATTGACTGATTAGTATGTGTTTTGGCCTTCGGCAGAGTAGAACTTAACTATGTGAGAGATTGCGCGCTGGTGCACAATCTCTCACAACATTTTCCGCTGATTTTCGTTCTTCCCCCATTACGAGAGTGGCAGTCTCTAAGCTGATTCGCTAGCAAGCGCTCGCCCGCTGTGCAGTGGTCTCTGCTTGTATGATTCCAGCACAGTTCGGGCCAAGCGCTTGAGCAGACTATAACACTAGCCCATAGCGTGACGGATCTCTAGTAAGAGGTCGCGAAGCTGCTTGCCGACATCTTGCGGAATACGACGCTGTTCAACATCTGTGCCGATCAGACGCCAAAGCCGATCGATCTCGGCGAGGGTGGGGTCGCGCTGGCCCTCGCGCAGACGCTGTTCGAGCAGGTCGATGCTGGCATAGAGCTCGTCAGCCGTCTCTTGGTTGATGCTCGGGTTTTGAGCCGTCAGATAAGCCTCGATAATGCGGCGCATAGTCGCGACATGCTCGCCCGTTTGGGGCCAATAGCCATCTGGGCCGACAGTCTGCTCGGGCGGTTGCTCGGGTGTAGCGATCGGCACGATCACTGCGGTCGGCAGTTCAGGCGCTTCGGTCGGTTCGGGCGGCGGTGGCGGCTGAGTTGGCTCGGCTGTAGGAGGCGGCGCTTCGGTCGGCACCTCTGTTGGCACTTCGGTCGGCGCTTCGGTCGGCTCGGGCGTGGGTAGCGCCGTCTCGGTTGGAAGGGCCGTCGGTTGAGCGGTTGGCAAAGCAGCCGTCGGTAAGAGCGGCTCGAAGGCAGAATCTGAGCGCGTTCGCTGAAGGAAGAGGAACAATGCGATCGCAAAAACCACAAGCAAAGCGAAGCCGAACACAAATGGCCAAGGATTACGCTTGTAAACGCGCGCTTGGCTCTGGCTGGCAGCACCCTGATAGTTCGATTGGCTGCGTGGGCGTGGCCCATAGCCGGTCGCCGTCTGCGACTGATAGGGAGTAGTCGGCGCTTGAGGAGGGCGCTGAGGCGGCGGGCTAACGCTGGGGCGAGCTGGCGCTGGGGCGGGCGTGACGGCCGGATTAACCACGGTTTGCTGCTCGTGCCAAGCGACGGTCGGCACTTTGGGCTTGTTGCTCTGCTGCCAAACACCCAAAAGGGCCTGCACAAAAGCACCCGCCGAAGCATAACGCTGGCTCGGCTCTTTCGCGAGCGCCTTTAGAATGATCGGGTCGAAGGCCGGGTCGAGGCCGGGGCGCAACAGGCTCGGCGCTTGGGGCTGTGTCTGAATATGGTCGAGCAAGACCGCTGTAGGGTTGCCATTGCGAAAAGGCACCGTTCCGGTCAACAATTCATAGGCAACGATGCCCAAGGCATAGATATCGCTTGCCGCCGAGACGGGCAGGCCTTGCGCCTGTTCGGGCGACAGATAGGCAGGCGTGCCGATGACGGTGTTGACTTGAGTGATGCTGGTGTTCTGATTATTGGCACTGCGTGCGATACCAAAATCGGTCAAAATAACATCGTCGTGGTGATTACGGATCACATTGCCAGGTTTGATATCGCGGTGAATGATGCCCTGAGCGTGAGCGTAATCGAGGGCCGAGGCGATCTGAGTCAGGGTTTGCAAGGCGCGCTGAACCGGCATGGTTGTGCCTTGGGCACGCAGGCTGGCTAGCTCTTGTTCGAGGGTTGGTCCGGGCAATAATTGGGTTACAATATAAAGAACACCTTCTTGCTCGCCATAGTCATAGATCTGGACGATATGACCATGGCGCAGACCTGCCAGTGTGCGCGCTTCTCGCTCGAAGCGTTTAACAAAGTCTGGATCAGCGAGCGTATTGCTTTTGAGCAACTTGAGCGCTACATCGCGTTGCAGGCGTTGATCAAAGGCCCGATAGACCCGTGCTGTTCCGCCGGTGCCCAACAGCGAGCGTATTTCGTAACGATCCACTTGTCGGCCAATATTTGGATCACTCATGCATTTTTCCTCGTACTCCGGCATACATCAACGTTGGCCGTATTTCTACCAAATCCGATTAGGCTATTTCTGTTTAGCCTTCGCAACATGGAGGTTTTTCGTTGTTCCAGGTTGTGAACATGCAGATCTTGAAGCGGCTTCGGTATTCCTTAGACAAAGCGACTAGATTCAGCTAGCTCCACAGGCGTTAAAACGCTTCTTTCTATCATACGCGGTTTATGCTAGGATGAACCTGTTAGAAGGCTGAAACGTTTCTAGCAGTTATATAAACGCAGAGAGGCTTGGGTATATCGAGATGATACAGATCTCGTTTGTACAACCGGAATTTCTGCTTACCCTTCTCGCCCTCATTCCACTGTGGCTTATCTCACTCGGCAGCAGGCGCACGCACCGCACAACAGAGAGAGCAAGCTTGCTGCTCTCTAGCCTGATCATATGCCTCTTGGCAGGCGCCCTAGCTGGAACACAGCTCTATCTGCCGAGCCAAGGCCAGACCACAATATTCCTGCTTGATCAAAGCGACTCGATCTCGGATACGGCCCGTCAAGATGCCGAACGTTTTCTCGACGAGGCCTTTCGCAACCTGCCCAATGGAGATCGCGCGGGCCTGATCGTGTTCGCCGAAGAGGCGCAGATCGCCATACTGCCGACCAGCGCGCCCCTGCTCGAAGAGCTTCCCAAACTTGAAAAGAGCCAACATAGCGACCTAGGTAAAGCGGTGCAGCTCGGGCTGGCACTACTGCCCTCGGGCGGCGGTCGGCTCGTCTTGTTAAGCGACGGCAACCAGAATCGGGGCGATCTGCTTGAACAAGCCCGCTTAGCGGCCAGTCGTTCGATCAGTCTGGATAGTGTGGCGCTCGAAAGCAACTTGGCCGAGTTTGATCTGCAGATCAGCCGCCTAAGTCTGCCAGAAGAGCTGCGACAGGGCCAACAGGCGCGACTTCGAATCGAAACCTATAGCTCTCAGTCTGCAACGGGTCGTTTAGTTGTGTCAAGCGGCGATCGCCTGATCGCGCAGAGCGAAGAGCGCTTTGAGCAAGGCTACAGCAGCAGAGAATTATTGCTTCCCGAACCTGCGCTCGGCTTTCAGCACTATTCGGTGCGCATCGAGCTGGCCGACGATCAACGCCCACAAAACAACCAAGCCGATATCTTCACCAATGTGAGCGGACCTGCCCAAGTTCTGTTGGTCAGCCCAAGCCAAGAAGAAGCCCAGTTTTTGCAAAACAGCCTCGAAGCGGCCCAGATCAAGGTCGAACGGATCGGGCCAGCCGCCTTCCCGCGTGAGCTGATCGGCCTGAGCAATTACGACGCTACGATCCTGCTGAATGTCGAATATAGCGAGCTGCCCGAAAAGAGCGATCTACTGTTGCAGAGCTATGTGCGCGACCTTGGGCGAGGCGTCGCAATGTTGGGCGGGCCGAACTCGTTCGGAGCGGGTGGCTATCGCCAGACTCCGATCGAGGAGCTTTTGCCTGTTCAGCTCAACCCTCAGCCCAACCTACAAGCGCCACCCGCCTCGATCGTTGTGCTGGTCGATGTCTCGGGCAGCATGGCGAGCTTCGAAGGCGATTACAGCAAACTTCAGCTCGCTTCGCAAGGCATTATGCGACTGGCTGAACAGTTACGTGACGAAGACCTGCTTACGATTGTTCCCTTCGACCGCATCTCGATGGGTGTGATCGGGCCGTTGCCGGGTAGCGAACGTGACAGCATTCCGGCCCGCCTCGAGGCCTTAAAGCCGGGCACAGGTGGCATCCATATCTTCGATGGGCTGCGCTTCGCCCACAACTACCTCAGGCGAAGCGATCATCGAGTGCGCCACTTGATCGTGCTAACCGACGGCGACGATACAGCGCAGAAAGATGGAGCGCCCGAGGTTGTGCGCCAACTGCAGCGCGAAGGCATTACAGTCTCGCTGCTGGCGATCGGCAGAGGGCGCGATCTGGAGTTTATCGAAGGGCTGGCCCAGCTCGGCGGAGGACGTTACTTTTTGGCGGAAAACGCCGCCAGTCTGCCTACGATTATGAGCCAAGAGGCGCGACTGGTCTTGCGACCCTACGTGATCGAAGGGCGCTTCACTGGTCACGCGCTGATGCCCGAGCACCCCATTGTCGCCGGGCTTGATCTGCGCCAAACGCTGTATGGCTATGTCGCAACCCAAGCCAAGCAGAGCGCTACCCTCGTGCTGCAAGGCGCCAACGACGATCCGCTCTTGGCGGTTTGGCAGTATGGGCTGGGGCGCAGCCTGATCTGGAGCTCTGATCTGGGCGGGCCGTGGAGCCGCGAGTTGACCCAAAACCAAGCCGCAGCCCAATTGGCGGCCAATATGGTCAGTTGGATTCTACCCGCCAAACACGATCAGATCTTGGCGTTGCAAAGCCAAGCCGAGGGTGGGAACCTGAAGCTGTTGCTCGAGGCTGTTGATCAGGGGCGCGCGATCAGCGGGCTGCGGGTCAGCGGTCAGCTTTTTGGGAAAGATGGCAGCTCGCATGCACTCGAGCTGCGCGAATTCGCGCCCGGACGCTATACGGGCGAGCTGACTGGGCTGAACGAGAGCAGTTACGCACTCGAGCTGAACGCCGTCGATGCGAGCGACCAACTGGTGGATAACTTGCGCAGCGCTATCAGCATCAACGATCAGCAGGAATACCTAGTGCAGGGGCCGAATCTGGCTCTGCTTCAAGAGGTGGCGGCCCTCAGCAACGGGCGCTTCGGGCCTGCGCCACAAGAGCTCTACAGCCGAACCGCCAGCACGCATAGCCGAACGCTGCGTCTCGACCAACGCTTGCTCAGCTTGGCGCTCTGGCTGCTGCCCCTGATGATCTTCCTGCGCCGCCTACGCTATGGCGCTCAAAGCCTGCCTCAAACGGTAAGCAGCAAACATGAACTGGCCTGGATCGATCGCATCTGGATGCTCTTTTTCGGCGTGGCGCCCTTCCACCAAAGCATTCAAGAACGGCGCTTGCGTCGCCGCCAACAGCAAGATTGGGGCAATTGGATTCATCAACAAGCCCAAGAGCAACGACAGAAAAACCAGACCAAATGAGGGCGAAAAGTAGCTGAAGACTGGTACAATACAATGAGGTTTGAAATTAGATCGAAAGAGAGCATAATGTTTGAGCAAGTCGATCTCAGTCTCAGCTGTAGCAAAGAAGAGTACAAAGCTAAACTTAACCACTATCAACATAGCATCTACGAACTCCAGCAGATCCTTCGCGAAACACGCAGATCGGTGATCATCCTGTTTGAGGGATGGGCTGGCACTTCAAAAGTTGGCACACTTAGTATGATCACTGGCCGCCTCGACCCGCGTTATCTGCGAGTTCACCCCATCACACCACCCCGCACCTACGAGCGCATGTACCCTTGGCTTCACCGCTTCTGGCTTAAGATCCCAAGCTACGGCCAAATCGCCCTCTTTGACCGTTCGTGGTATCGCCAAGTGCTCTCGGAACGCACCGTCGATAAATGCAGCCAAGATGTTTGGCTTAAACGCTTTGACGATATCAGTTCATTTGAACGCCAACTGGCCGATGATGGCACCCTGATTTTAAAATTCTGGCTCCATATCTCGAAAAAAGAGCAAGCACGCCGTTTCAAAAAACTTCAGGAAGATCGATTGACAGCTTGGCAGGTGACCGACGAAGATCGTTGGCAGAACAAACACTACGAACGGATCGGCACCGCCGCTGAAGATATGATCGCTCGCACCAACACACCGCACGCGCCTTGGTTCATCTTACCGGCCACCGATCCACGCTACGCCCGCATCGCCGTCTGCGAAACGATTATCAACCACGTCGAACCGCAGATCCGCGCAGCAGCTCAAGCCAAAGCCACCCCGGTTACTATTCAATCGGCCCCTCAAATAGCAGCTAACAGTCAACCTGTTATATCCCCCATCACAAGTTCAAGCATTCTGCGAAAAGTTGATCTTTCGCTTAAACTCGACGAAAAGACCTATGACCGCGAACTGGCCGAGTTACAGGCCAAGCTCTATCTCTTGGGACTGCAAGTCTATCAGAAGCGTGTCCCTGTGGTACTGGTCTTTGAGGGCTGGGATGCCGCGGGCAAAGGCGGCGCGATCAAACGCATCACTGCTAAGCTCGACCCGCGCAGCTATATCGTGCACTCGATCGCAGCCCCAACGGGCGACGACAAAGAGCACCACTACCTCTACCGCTTCTGGCATCGCCTGCCACCCCAAGGCACAATCGGTATCTTCGATCGCTCGTGGTATGGGCGCGTTTTGGTCGAGCGGGTCGAAGGCTTCGCGCGGCCCGATGAGTGGCAGCGAGCCTATGCCGAGATCAACGAGTTCGAGCGCCAACTGGTCGACTTCCACACCATCATCTGCAAATTCTGGCTGCATGTCAGCCCAGATGAGCAACTACGTCGCTTTGAAGAGCGCCAGAAGTCGCCCTACAAAGCTTGGAAGCTGACCGATGAAGATTGGCGCAACCGTGAGAAGTGGGATCTCTACGAACAGGCCGCCGACGATATGCTGTTGCGCACCTCGACCCCCAGCGCACCGTGGACGATCGTTGAGTCGAACGATAAGCCTTTCTCGCGCATCAAGGTTCTGCGCACGGTGGTGCGCCGTCTGGAAAACGAACTGGGCGAAATAAAGTTATAATTCCAAATCCGGTTGATTAGGTTCTCTTTGGCCTTCGGCAGAGCGGAACGTGGCTCTTTTTGTTGAGTGAGATTTCGCGCGGCAGCGCGAAATCTCACTCAACCCTTTTCTTGGTTTTTCGTTTTTCTGAGCGAAGAAAATACACGTCTTTAAACGGATTTGGTATAACAGGCTCGCCTGCGTATGGGCCTGCCAGCTGCGCGCAGCTGGCAGGTCGCAGCCTTTGCTGCGACAGCTTGATGGGCTGAATGGATGGATGCTAGACGACTTGGTAGCCGTAGGCGGACGCGCTTGGGAAGGCATGAAAGGTAGAAAACTCAACGCCAGAGCGAGATAACGAGCACTTTTGTAGAGTTCGGTCCGATTGCATATGGTTTTGGCAAAAGAGGGCTTCTTAAGGCCATAGAGGCGAACCCGCCCCTGAGCCTGATTTGACAAATGCCTATAGCATGTTATAATGAGCAACGTCCGAAGCGCCCCCATCGTCTAGTGGCCCAGGACAACACCCTTTCAAGGTGTAGATCGCGGGTTCGAATCCCGCTGGGGGTACCAACTCAGGAGGGGAATTTCCTTCGGGAAGTTCCTCTCTTTTAGTGAGAGCTTCGTTACAAAACAGAATGCCCCCATCGTCTAGTGGCCTAGGACAACACCCTTTCAAGGTGTAGATCGCGGGTTCGAATCCCGCTGGGGGTACCAAAGCCAAAGGAAACGCTTGCAGAAGCGTTTCCTTTTTTGTTGTCTTGAACGAGATAAGTAGATTTCAAGCTGCGAGCGCTAGACGATCGGTTTGTTGATCTCGGGGATCTGGCGGCCCTGCGGTTCGGGTGGCGAATCGGGGTCGACGATGATGCCATGCTCGGTTAGAGCGAGCTGAAGACGCCCGAGCAGTTCGCGCCGCACTTGTGAGCCGTAGCCGTGGCGGGCTTTGACCTTCAACAGCAAGACGGTGGTCGGGCCGATCTCGCCCGTTTCGCTGATGATCTCCGGCGGTTCGAGCACATAAGGGCCCGGGTTGGCGATCAGCAGATTGAGCGTTTCGAGGGCTTCGTCGAGCTTGGGCGTGGGAATGGTGAGGCGCAGATTGGCTGGCGAAAAGCTGCCGCGCGAAAAGTTACGAATGGTGCGCACATCGCCGTTGGGCACGATCCAGAGTTCGCCCGCCTCGCCGCGAATGTGGGTGGTGCGCAACGAGACTCGCTCTACTACACCGATCACCTGACGGTCACCGATCTCAACTTTGTCGCCGATCACAAACAGATCTTCGAGCAGCAGCACGACACCGCCCAAAAAGTCGCTGATAAACGGGCGGGCTGCGATGCCAAAACCCGCGCTAAACAGGCCGATCGCAGTGATAAGGGCGCTGGGCTGAACAAACATCGCCAAAATCAGCAAGAATGTCACAACTACCGCCAAGCCATTCATCAACGAATTAAGCAGCCCGTGCAGGGTCTCTTGGCGGCTTTTGTTATACGGGCGTTGCAAAAAACGCTCTCGCGAAACTTCGATCCGCCAAAGCACTACGCCCAACAGACGCGCTATAACGCTAACGATCAAAAAAGTGATGCTGCTTCGCAGCAGATAATATCCGATACTTCCTTCAGCTGGTAACCATTCGCTGATTGTGGCCCACATACATTCCTCAGCCAGCTCAATAAGCCCTTCGTACATACCCGCTTCATTTGCTCCAACGATATCAAAGTCATCCGTATGCAGTATACCGTAGTTCTGAGCGATGCCGAGCAGGCACGAGTTTCATGCAAATGCAGAAGGGCAGCGTTGCATCGAAACAACGAGCTGCCCTTGATAGAATTCGGTTAAGCGCTTCGTGTAGTTTTGGCCTTTGGCAAAGTGGACCTTGACTATTCTTGTTGCCTTATGAACAAGCACGTTGGTAAAGCGGATTTTATGTGAAAGCTATTGGTGGCCGACGACACGGTGTGGCTGATACGGCTCCTCAAGGTAGCTGATATCTTCGGCTGTAAGGCTGAGATCGAGCGCGCCCACAGCGACTTCGAGATGCGAGATCTTGGTGGCGCCAACGATCGGGGCGACGACGGGCTGCTTTTGCAAAAGCCAAGCGAGCGCGATATAAGCGCGCGGCACTTCGTACTTGGCGGCCAGCTCAGCGACACGCTCGATCACGGCTCGATCGATATCGGCGCTGGCATCGTACTTCGACCTAGCGACTTGGTCGCTCTCAGAGCGGGGAGTGCGCTCTGAACCCCAATCGCGGGTCAGGCGGCCCGAAGCCAGCGGGCTGTAGGGGATCACGCCGATGCCCTCGGCGCGGCAAAGCGGCAGCATCTCGCGCTCTTCCTCGCGATAGATCAGGTTGAGGTGGTTTTGCATCGAGACGAAGCGAGTCCAGCCGTGGCGCTCGGCGACGTAGAGCGCCTTCTGAAACTGCCAGGCCCACATCGCCGATGCGCCGATATAGCGCACCTTGCCAGCCCGCACCACATCATTGAGAGCCTCCATGGTCTCTTCGATCGGGGTATCGTAGTCCCAGCGGTGGATCTGGTAGAGATCGATATAATCGGTGCCGAGCCGTCTGAGGCTGTGCTCGACCTCGCTCAGAATGGCCTTGCGCGACAGACCAGCGCCGTTCGGGCCTTCGCGCATCTTGCCATGCACCTTGGTGGCGATCACCACTTCGTCGCGGCGCGCAAAGTCCTTGAGGGCGCGCCCCAAAATCTCTTCGCTGGCCCCGATCGAGTAGACATTGGCGGTATCGAAGAAGTTGATGCCCAATTCGAGCGCCTTTTTAATGATTGGGCGGCTCTGCTCTTCGTTCAGCACCCAACTGTGTATCCAGCGGCTCGCATCGCCAAAGCCCATACAGCCGAGGCAGATACGCGAAACTTCAAGGCCGGTCTTGCCCAGTCGCATGTATTGCATCGCAATGATCTCCTATACCAATCGAAATAAGCGCTTCTCGCTCTGGCCGCTTCCTCGCCGTCTGCTGCCAGACCTGCTTAATCGCTTCATCGCTCTGGCGGAAAAGTTCTGCCCTTCAATTCGGTCCTTGGCGCGTCCGCCTACGGCTATCAACATCCCGCCCTCCCAAACGAGCGATCAGCCTTCGGCGGCGCGCCACTTTGCCTCGCCTTGACCATCGTCGTTAATCAAAGCGCGCTTCAACGAAAGAAGCGAAGAGCTTGCGGCATAAACCTCGTATAACGACGATCGCGCTAGCAGCGATTGATCTTTGCTCGCGAATGCTTGGAGAAATCTGCACAATCGAGACGATCGGGCCAAAGATCAGTCTGGCAATTCGAGCGTTAGGCTGACCGGGCAGTGATCCGAGCCTTCGATCTCGGGGTGGGTATCGGCGTCGACGATCGCATCACGCAGGTTTTCCGAAACAAAGATGTAGTCGATTCGCCAGCCGATGTTGCGTGCGCGCGCGCCCGAGCGAACCGACCACCAGCTATACTTCTGTTCGGTTGGGCGGTGGTGCCGAAAGCTATCGACCAAACCGGCCGCAAAGAATTCACCCAAAGCAGCCCGTTCTTCGGGCAGAAAGCCCGAGACCTTGGAGTTCTCGCGCGGGCGCGCTAGGTCGATCTCGGCATAGGCGGTGTTGACATCGCCCGCCACGATCACACGCTCGCCGCGAGCAATATGCTGGCTGACCACTTCCAAAAAGCGTTTGTAGAAATCAAGCTTATAGGGCAGGCGCTCTTCGCGACCGCTGGCCGAGGGGTAGTAGATGTTGAAGAGCGTGAATTGGGGGAAGTGGCTGATCAAAACGCGGCCCTCACAATCGAAGCGCGGATCGCCTAAGCCACGTGTCACAGGCGCGGGCTGGCGCGAAAAGGTCGCAACGCCGCTATAACCCTTCTTTTCGGCCCAGCACCACTCGCTAACATAACCCTTTGGCTCGCGCAAAAAGGCGCTTACTTGGTCGGGATGGGCCTTGGTCTCTTGTAACATCACGATATCGGCCCCGCACGACTCGATCCAGTTCAGAAAGCCGCGCTTTTCGACGGCTCGAATGCCGTTTACATTCCAAGAAATCAAGCGATATTTCATCGTTCCCTCTACTGCACATCTGTTCGTGCTGTTATTGTAGCACGAGCGCCGCAAAGCTTTCGCCGAGAACGTGTACAATACGCCTAGAAGTAGTTGGTACGAGAGGAGGCATATGGATACGATACGGATCGGTATTGTTGGAGCTGGCGCAAACACGATCGCCAAACATATCCCCTTGCTCCAAGCGATCGAAGACGTCAGTATCGTTAGCGTTTGCAATCGCAGCCGCGCATCGTCGGAGCGTGTCGCCCAACAGTTCAATATCCCAACCGTGTATGAACATTGGGAAGATCTGGTAGCCGCCCACGACACCGATGCGATCGTGATCGGCACTTGGCCCTACATGCACTGTCGCATCACCCTAGCAGCGCTGGCGGCGGGTAAACACGTGTTGTGCGAAGCGCGCATGGCCATGGATCTGAAGGAAGCGTTGCAGATGCGCGACGCCGCCCGCGCGCGACCCTTGTTGGTGGCCCAGATCGTCCCCTCACCGCTCACCTTGGGCGTCGATGCGACCATCAAACGCCTGATCAGCGAAGGCTACTTGGGAGAGGTGCTAGCGGTTCGCATTCGCGATGGCAACAGCTTTATCGACCGCGACGCGCCCATGCACTGGCGTCAAAACAAGGATTACAGCGGCTACAACGTTATGTCAATGGGGATCTGGTACGAAGCGCTGATGCGTTGGATCGGCGAGGCCAGCAGCGTGCTCGCCCAAGCCCAGATCTTTGTCAAAACTCGGCGCGACAGCGAAGGCCAGCTGCAAGCCATTCAAGTTCCCGACCACATCGACATTATCGCCCAAATGGCCTGCGGCGCTCAAGCTCATCTGCAATTCTCGGCTGTGACCGGTCTGGCTGGCGGCAGCGAGGCCATGCTCTTCGGCAGCGAAGGCACCTTGCGTTTCGCCGATGGCAAGCTCTACGGCGCTCGCAAAGGCCAATCGCAGTTAGAAGAGATCGAGATCCCCGAACACGAGCGCGGCGAATGGCGGGTCGAGCAAGAGTTTATCGATGCGATTCGCGGCCAAGGCGATGTTAAACTGACCGACTTTGAAACAGGCGTGAAGTACATGCGCTTTACCGAAGCGGTCGCACGTAGCGTGGCGTGCGGCAGCCGCGTCTCGCTCGATTTCTAAAGCAGGCGGCACTGCAGCAGTCTCAACATAGTTCTAGCTACAAAGGAGTAAAATCGATGTCGTTTGAAGCAAAACTACAGGAAATGGGCTACACCCTTGAGCCGATCGAGCTCAATATGGGCAAGCTGATGGGCGCAGTGCGCACCGGCAACTTGATCTACACCTCGGGCCAAGTGTCGAAGTGGGGCGATCAAGAGATCAAAGGCAAAGTCGGCCTCGACCTAAGCCTCGAAGAGGGCTATCTGGCCGCTCGTTACTCAGCGCTCTCCTGTCTGCGAGCCATCAAGCAGCTGGCTGGCTCGCTCGATAATGTGGTGCGCGTCGTCAAAGTGCTCGGCATGGTCAACGTTGGCCCCGATTTCAACAATACTCCGGCTGTGATTCACGGCTGCAGCGACCTGCTGCTAGAGGTGTTTGGCGAAGCGGGCCAACACGCTCGCAGCGCGGTCGGTATGGTGCTGCCCGCCAACTACGCGGTTGAAATCGAGATGATCGTCGAAGTGAAGTAGACGCTCGCTCGAGATGATGAAAGGGATTTCGCGCTGATGAGCGAAATCCCTTTCATTCGTTTCCCGTCTTGTGTAAGCGCTGCTCTGTCCACACAGGGCAGACCTCTTTTGAAGGGCGGGATGTTGGTAGCCGTAGGCGGACGCGCCAAGGAACGAATGGAAGCGAGAGACGTTAGCGCCAAAGTCCTGAGCATTGGTATAGTTTATTGGCTTCGCCCTTGAAGATCGCGCAGAAAGAGCAGAAAGGTGCGAGCTTGCTGCTGATGCTCGGGCGTTAGCGAGTCGTAGAGGTTTAAAAAAGCGTCGCGCTCGCGATTGGCTTGGGAAAAGCTGTACTGATCCTGAGCGACCGCCTCGCTGATCAGCTCGAAGGCGGTGGTGCGAAAGGCGCTGGCAAGGGCTTCGATCTCGCTGATGCGCGGGCTTGTCGAGCCGCCTTCGATCGCGCTGATGTACGAACCGCTTGCGCCAATTTTCGCGCCCAGATCAGCCTGAGTGTAGCGATCACGTTGGCGCTTACGTTTAATCACTTCTGCCAGACGTTCGTTAAGCGATGCCATGGCTCTTCTCCTTTGTGCTCAACAAGCTTGCTCGCTGCGATAGTGTGTTTATGGCCAAAGCTGGCTTAAGTCGGCCACTGAAGCGAGAATATGAGTGTGAGGCTGGGCTTCGAGCTGCTCTTTGCGATGCGCGCCCGAATACACCCCGATATTCCAAGCTACTCCCGCGTTGGCGCCAGCCTGCAGATCGAGCACCGTATCGCCGACATTAGCGACCCGCTGCGTGCTGAGCACCCCAACCGCTTCCATAGCGTGAAAGATCATATAGGGTGCCGGGCGGCCCTGCTTCACCTCATCGCCACAGACCAACCCGTCGATCAGCTCATCGATACCGTCGATCAGATCGAAGAGCACCTTGCTAGTTGGGCGATCGAAGCCAGTATTCAGCACAATCTTGATGCCACGCTGGCGCAGATGCTGAAAGGTCTCGCGCACGCCCGGCAGCAGTTGCACACCGTCGCGCCGATAGAGCTGGGCCAAGTGCTCGCAGAAGCTATCGTACATGCGGTCGGCGCGCTCTTGGCGCTCGGGGCTGTCCTCAAGCAGCTGAAAGATGGCTTGGCGCTTCGAACTGCCGCGCACAGCGTGGATCTGCTCGGCGCTGACCTGCACGCCATGCTGCGCCAAAGCCGCCGTAAAAGCCTGAGGCACCTGGCCGCGATCTTCGACGCTCGTGCCCGCCACATCGCACACCAACAACTCGGGTAGTTGCATGTCACACCTCTTCTTGTCGATCTCCTTGAGGACATTGTACACAAAAAGAAACAGGGCGGATAGTGCTAGCCGCCCTGTTTGCTAATTGTTCGCTCTGGTCGCTCGTTTTTTGTCTCTCTGTCAAGCAGGTCTACGCTTGTGAACGAGATGATATGGCGAAGAGGTTGCTAGCCCCAATTCGTCCCCTAGCGCGTCCGCCTTCGGCTACCAAGTCGTCTAGCCAAAACAAGGGCTGCATCTCGCAGCTGACGCTGCGACACTGCCTCTTCGCTGATCCAACAGCGTACAAGCGATGTCGCGCAGAGTTTGCCCGTGCTAGCCGCGCACTAAAAGTAGGATCAAAATCACGACCGCTAAGAAGATGCGATAGATCGCAAACACGGCGAAGCTGGCACGGCGCAGATAGTCTAAGAGGAACCTGATACAGACCGCACCGCTGAGCGCGGCTACCAACATGCCAACCAACATCGCGCTCAACTGGTCAGAGGGCACATCCATAATGTCGCGCGCCTTCAGCAGGCCGACTCCGGCCGTGATCGGCATGCTCATCAAAAACGAGAAGCGTGCGGCGGTCTGGCGATCGAGCTTGAGCCAGCGCCCCATGGTCATGGTCGCGCCGCTGCGCGAGACGCCCGGAATCAGGGCCAGCGCTTGAGCAAAGCCGATCAGAGTCGCTTCGCGCGGGCCGACCGCAGCCAGATCGTGCTCCTGGGGCTGCTGTTTATCGATCCACCACAACAGAACGCCCATAATCGAAAGTGTGAAGACGATCACCCAAGGCGAGCGGAAGGTGTTTTCGGCCAGTTCATCGAGCAAGAGGCCGATAATGCCAGCGGGAATCGAGGCGATCACGATCATCCAAAACAGGCGGCCGTTGGGGCTGCTGGGCTTATGAGCCGACATCAGCAGTTCGATCCAGTCGCGCCAGAAGAAGCCGATCAGGGCCAGCAGCGTGCCTACATGCAAGGCCACATCGAAGGTGAGCGTATCGGCTACGCCTTCGTTCCAACCGAAGATCCAAGACGTAATGATCAGGTGGGCCGACGACGAGATTGGCAGAAACTCGCCCAAACCTTGTACAAGACCCAAAACCACCGCTTGACCGTAGCCAAGCACAGAGAGCACAATACAGAGTAGGGCGATAGCCGCTATCGCCACCCAGACCGAAAAAAAGCGAGGTGTGCCAGATGCTTGCATAGATTCTTCCTAGCGACCCAATAGGGCATTGAGTCGAACTGTTCAGCGGCCACTCATAACAAATCCGACAGATTATACTAGATTCGATGCGTTTTTTCTTTTTTAGCCTTCGGCAGAGTGGAACTCGTCTCTAGAATGAGGCTCGGCTCTTTTGGTTTTTCTGCGTTGCGAGAGTGCCAGTTTTAAACGGATTTGGTATCATAATGCGGCGGCCTTCTTGGCAGAAGACCGCCGCACAGCGCACAAATCTAAAAACGATGCTCAAACGAGCTTTAGGGCATCTCTTTGAGCATTGCGTCGAAGGCCGCGATCGTATCAGCGATATCTTGCTTGCTGTGAGCAGCGCTCAAAAAGCCGCGATGGCCGCGCATCAAGTCGACGCCGTGGTTGAGCAGCGACATACGCATCAGGCGCAGAGTCTCTTTGCTGCCGCCACGCTTCAGCTCCATCACGGGCAGATCGGCAGGCAGCTCGCCCGGCGCAAAGTCGATCTGGCTGCCAGCGATGATATGGAAGATCGAGGCATCGCCATAGGCCGCCCAGCTGCGTCGACCGTGCTGCTTGAAGAGTTCATTCAGACCAGCGATCAGTTCTTGGTTGCGCTCGGTCGCGACACGGCAGGGTTCGCCCGAAGCGACGACCTCGAGGGTGGCGATACCAGCAGCCGCCGAAAGCGGATTGCCGTTGTAGGTACCATAGTGGCGGATCTTCTGATGTGCGTTCCAATCCGGGTCGTCGTATTCGAGGTGGTGCATCAGATCGGCTCGACCGACCACAGCGCCGCCCGGCAGACCGCCAGCCAGCACCTTCGCCAAACAGGTCAGATCGGCAACTACACCAGCGCGCTCTTGCACACCGCCCGGAGCGACTCGGAAGCCGGTCACAACCTCATCGCAGATCAGCAGCACGCCGCGTTCTTGGGTCAGCTTGCGCAGCGCTTGCAGGAAACTATCGCTTAGCGGCACCGAACCGTAGGAAGCACCCGACGGCTCAAGAATCACTGCCGCCACATCGTCGCGCTGAGCCAACGTCTCTTCGACGGCCGAAAGCTCGGCGGGCAGCGCCAAAAGGTGATCGCCGCCTTCAGCCAGCATACCAGCCAGCGGGTCGTCGGTTTCGGCGCCCGGCATCAGCAGATCGTGCCAGCCGTGGAAGTGACCGATGAAGCGGATAACGTTGGGCTTCTTGGTGTAGGCGCGGGCGATACGCAGGGCCAGCATGGTCGCTTCGGTACCCGAGGAGGTGAAGCGCACTTTGTCGGCGCCCGGGAAGAAGCGCTTGACCAGCTCTGCCCAACGCACCTCTAGCTCGTGGTTGCCGCCGTAGTGGGTGCCTTTAGCCATCTGTTCTTGAACAGCGGCGACAACACTGGGGTAACCGTGGCCCAAAATCAACGAGCCGTGGCCTGTCCAGTAATCTATCAGCCGATTATCATCTACATCCCACTTATACGCTCCCTCGCTACGTTTAATAGAGAGAGGGAACGGTGAAAGGTAGCGTCCGTCGTGAGTAACACCGCTCGGAAAGACCGCGCTCGATCGTTCGTACAGTTCTGCAGAGCGCGGGTGTTTGGCGCGATACGCCTGTTCAATCTCACATGCCATATTCTAGTCGCCTAATCAGGACGGGGGGAAGGTTGACTTCCCGCATCTGTTGCTGAGTTGTCGCGATATCATACTCGACCCGCTGAAACTGGATCGTTCCTTTGTCGGTATCAAGTATAAGAAAAGCGGCGCGCGGATCTTGATCACGAGGCTGACCAACACTTCCGGGGTTAATAAAGAAGCGCTCGCGAGTATCGAGGTCAAGGATCTCGCCGTGTTGAGGTAACCAGCGTTCACAACTGCCATTGGGGCGTAGTCGGAAGCCTAGCTGCACATGGGAATGGCCGATAAAACAGACCTGTTCTTTAAACAATCGGAAGTTATCGAGCGCTTGGTCTTGCTGCAGCAAATATTCCCAAATCGGTTCGCGTGGGCTTCCGTGAGCGATCATAAACCGATCATCGATCGGCAACGAGGCCTCCAGATTGCTGAGCCAATCGCGGCTTTCTGGGGTCAGCTGCTCGCCATTCCAAATATTGGCGCGACGAGCATCAGGGTTAAAATCAGACAGATCAATTTTGCCCAAACAGGCTAGGTCATGATTGCCATTAATAGCTTTGTCGCTTTGCTGGATCATTCTAGCCACACATTCGTTTGGCCGCGGGCCATAGCCGATTGTATCGCCTAAACACCATAAGGCATCGTACAAGCCGGCAGCCTGTAAAACTGACTCTAGCGCTACGAGGTTAGAGTGGATATCAGAAATGACTAAAACTCGCATACGTTTTTCCTAAGATGTAAGCATCTCGTCATCGATGCGCTTTGACGCAGTCTAAAGGCCCATCTATAATAACCTTGCACATGATGCACTTCAACATTAGGTCGATACATGGTTGAGCCAACAGGGCATTGCCCATATCTTGGACTAAAGCAAAATCGCGCGATCCGATTCGCATCGCCAACACCCGAACATCGCTGTTATGTGACAGGCGATCCACAAGTGATTCCGGTTGACCAGGTCAGCTATTGTCTCTCTAGCGGTCATACCCAGTGCCCATTATACACGGGTTTAGGAATAGCAACAACGAACCAACCCAGCGAAAGCATGCCACTTTCTGCCACTCCAATGCCTAAAACTGGAATTATTGGTTGGTTCAAGAGCCTTTCGTTGCGCGACCAATTTATTTATCTCTTTTTACTTCTGCTGCTCTGCAGCATTATCGGCTTGTTCACAGCTGTCGGTATGCAAATGCTAGCTGGCGAACGCAATCCGAGCCTGCAGCTCACCGCGAGCAGCCTGCCCGTAGTCGATACGCCCAGCCCGACGGAAACGCCTAGCCCAACGGCCTCGCCAACCGCGAGCCCAACCCAAACAGCTAGCCCGACAGAGACTCCAGAGCTGACGGCCACTCCTGAGCCGCCTACAGCGACGCCGATCATTATCATCGTCTATCCAACGACGCCGCCTTGGAATCCGCCGCCACCGCCGCCACCGCCGCCGCCTGCGCCGACCTATACACCGCTGCCGACCTATACGCCGCAGCCGCCGATCGTGATCACGGTGATTCCGACCAGCGAGCCGACCCAAGAGCAGCCGACCGCCGAGCCGCCAACTGCAGAGCCGCCGACTGCCGAGCCTCCAACCGAAGCGCCGCCTCCGCCCACGGAAGCGCCGCCTCCACCCCCTACAGAGGCCCCAGTCGAAGTGCCGACAACCCAAGTTGAAACGCAGCAGACGGAGCCGGTTATTCCGGCTCCTTCGATAACTGTCGAAGCTCCTTTTTAGCGCTGAAGTGCATCCCAGCTAGTACGATCGCCCTTCTGTAGCTTGTGCGGCTTTGTAACAAACGATTGCTAGATCTAAACTTGGCTAGGGTGAGAGCGATTTTGCTGTATGAAATCGCTCTCTATTGTTTCCCCCTTTTCGCGTTCAAGCCTCAAGCCGCTTGATGCTTCATCATGTTTTGGCGGCTAAGTCCTTCCCTACCATGCAGTCCTTAGCGCGTCCGCCTACGGCTACCAACATCCCGCCCTCCCATTCGTGCGATCTGCTTTTTGTTCACCGCACGAGCATAGAGACACAGAATCTTCTTAGAGAGTGGTTTGAGCTATTTGTCTGATTGATTCAGCGCTGTAGAAGGCTGAAGTTGTGATCTAGCCGTACCCTTCGACAGGCTCAGGGTACGGTGTTTTGGCGGAAGAGCCAAGCTCCCTTCTCCTGCTTGCGGGAGCTATGCATTAGCCAACAGTCGTGTCGGCAGCAAAAGGCGATCGTTCGCATACCATTGCGGGATCATCCTTGAGAGCACAGAACGGGGAGAGGGCAACATTCGCCCCCTCGCCCGCAGTGCGGGAGAGGGGGTCGGGGGGTGAGGGCAGATAACGCTGACCGTATGTCGATTTGTGGGTAATGACAGATGCGGGAGAAGGGCCGGGGATGAGGGCAGCCAGCCCATCTGATAGCCGGAGGCGGACGCGCCAGAGATCGAATGGAAGGTAGCGACCTTTCCGCCAATAGCCTGAGCAACTTCGATCGCACATCATACCAAATTCGGTTGCTTCATTCTATTTGGCCTTCGGCAGAGTGGAACTTGTCTCTTTTTGTTGTGTGACATTTCGCGCGATAGTGCGAAATATCACACAACTCTTTCCCCGGTTTAGTTTTCTTACATTCCAAGTGAGCAAGTCTTTAAACGAACTTGGTATCAGAGTACGAGACCCGCTTACAAGCGTAGACAAATCGAAGAGCGCCTTCCCTTGTGAGGAAGGCGCTCGTTTGATTGGGTCTCAATAAGACTTAGGCGCGCGGACGACCTTGGCGACGCAGGGCTAGGCCAAGCACAAGGCTCATACAAGCCAGGGCCGCAAACACAATAATCAAGGTGCCGCTGCCATCATCGCTGGTAGTAGGCAGGCGCGCTGGAATAGCTGGGGTTGCAGTCGGGGCAACAGGCTCAAGTACGGCTTCTTCAGTAAGCTCAGGTGTCACTTCAAGAGTGGCCTCTGGGATAATCGCTGCAGCTGTCTGGGTCAACTCAATGACCGGGGTACGAGTGACTTGGCCCTCAACAGCACCGCCATCGCGCGGGATCCGAACAGTGCTATGGTTATCGCTCTCTTCGTCGTTCGAACTGGTGCGCACAGTCGCCGAGTTGACGGCGCCCTCGGGCGGATTTTCGAGCAAGAGCGCAACGATGGTTATATAGACGGTATCGCCAGCGCCGACCGGGCCGACCTCAACTGTTACGGTGTTGCCGTCGGTATTGATCGTGCCACGTGTGGTCGAAACATTGACCAACTGCAAGAAGCTCGGCAGCGGATCGGTGACAACTACATCTTGAGCGGTCAGGTCGCCGTTGTTGTTGATAACCAAACGGAATTCAAGCTCTTGGCCGATCTGCGGGTTAGGAGTCAGAAGCTCTTTGCGAATCCAGATCGAAACGCCCTTGCGCTCGCCTTCTACATCACGAGGGCGGGTATTGGTCGGCTCAGGGATCGACGGATTGGTTGGCTCTGGGCTTGGCTCGAAAGTCGGTCGGCTTTCTGGTGTATTGCTTGGCTGAGGCTGTGGCGTGAGAGTTGGCCGCGTCTCAGGCGTATTGCTCGGTCCAGGCGGGGGTGTACGAGTTGCAGGCTCCCCTGTAGGCGTCACTGCTGCTGGATTGGATGCATAGATGGGTGTAGTGCTTCCAACAACCATGCCAAGCATCGTTAAGAAAGCCACCACAGGAACGACAATTCGAATTAGGAGAGTAAACTTCACTACAGCCTCCTTCAGAAGTAAGGTTTCAGCAGGCCAAGCCATATCTAGCCAGGCGATATACGTTTTAAACTATTGGCAAAACCAAATGAAGAGGAGCGCATTTCGTATGTATTCGTAACTCTTCATTTGATTTGAAGAATGATTTCCTTGATATAGATATAACACATTCATGCAAACATGAATATGTAATACCTTCACTAAATTGAGAAATTAAGCCTTTCTCCTCCTAATATACACCGATTATTATACCATTAGATAAATCATTACCGTGCTTTGAGAATAGTTTTCAAAGCACGGTAATTGGTTTTTAGTCCATTATTAGCCAACTTTTACTTTTAAGGCCCCGAATGGACGATTTTTGGTAAAAAAACGGTAAACGTACTATTTATGTCCTTGGAAGGTTCGATTTTATGCCAAGAAACCCTGCCATACATATCAACTTCCTGCAACCAGTAAGAAGCGTCAGGTAGTAAACGGCTCTGGTCGATAAGATAGCTATACTGGCTGCCAGCACCACGCGCCACGATTATCTGATCATGAAGCTTCTGAGCCAGAGCGTGATCCTCGGTGGGCGATTGATAGACGTAGAAGCCGTAGAGATCTTGTTCGAGCGAGGTGCTCCAACGTACTTCTAGCCCGCCGTTATGGGGAATCGCCTTCAGCGACGAGAAGCGCACCGTCTTTGGCTCAGGCGTAATGATAACCGGCGTTGTGCGTGCTCGACCCACCGACCATGCCATCACATAGGTGTAGTTACGCAAGCTGTAGAGCTGGTAGGTATGGGGCGCGCTGGCGGGATAGGTGCTGATATTGCCGAAGCTATCTTCTGCTTCGGCGTAGTAGTAGACCGTTTTATTGGGCTGAGGAGGAATGGTAGCGAAATAGAGCGTGGTGTCGGTCAAGCTTTGCGTCGCGTCGATCTTGGTCCAGGTTGCACTGTCGTCGGTGCTATAGAAGACGCGAACCGCTTCTACACCGATGCCGCGCAGATTCCAACTTAGGTAGGGCCAATCTTCGTCGCGCACGCCCGAGACAACCACCGTGGCCGAGCCATCAGGATTGAGGATATGCTGCTTGTTCTCGATCACTGGCGCTTGCCAGTCAGCGATCGGCAGAGGTGTTCCCAGACTGAAACATGGCTTGTAACCATTGCCGTTCGGCTTGAGCTGAGCATCCCACCAAGCTGCTTGGCCGGGGGTATCATCCCACATATGCTCAATCGAATACTTCCAATAGTTGATCAGAGCATAGCGCGACCAACTCTCTGCCGTCCAATTCTCATAACCTGGTGTGTTTCGCAACAAGTCTTCTCCGGCACTATCCTTTGGGAAAGTGTAGTAAAACCAATGAGCGCGTTGCATACCAGCCACAAACTCGCGTCCACCACCGTGGGCAAAGGGTGTTGTGGGGTTAAGCGGCGTGTTGGGATTATCGGTATAGCGCGTATTGCCGAAATCATGCCAGATCGGGCGAGCATCGGATAAATAATAGTTATCGATTCCACGGTGCTGCACCTCGAGCGCATGGGCCGCCGAACGAGCATAGGCCGTAACGTGCGAAGTGCCATTACAACGGGCGATCATATGTGAATTGCCGCCGCTATAGGCACCTCGGCGGTTGATACAGTCGATCACCTCAGTACGGTAAGCCTCGTTCGGTACGCCTTCAAGCAGCGACAGCTCATAAAGCGACATAAGCAGGCCAGCCCAAAAGCGGTCGCGCCCAGCAAAGCTTGGATTAGCCGAGGTCGCATTGATCACTTGGCGAGGTGGGCCGACCGTCTGGGCCCATTGCAGGTAGTCGAGCGCCGCCTGTTTGTAGGTCACATAACTTGGATCGCCGATCTCAAACAGTTTCATCGCCAATTCCACCTGCATCCATGCCACAAACGAGTCGAGCAAATGGTGATTAGGTGGCGGCGTGAAGGTCTGAACATTTTCGCCCGTCGCATATCGATGGTTGCTCTGACCATCGGCAGACACAAACCCCCAGTAATAAAGGCAGGTATTGCCGATCTCGGGCACACAGCTAGGAAGCGGCTGCGGCTCGTTCTTACCATGCCCTATGATGAGATAGGTATTGACAAAATCGGCGCACTTCTTGGCCCACTTCAACATATCTTCGGCGTTTTGAACACCTTCGCTAGCCGTCTCGATGCTGTGCTGAGTCTGCTTGAGGCGTTGGTATTCGCGCACAAAATACTCCATACAGATCGCTTGGCCGCCGGGGTGTTTGCTCGAACCATCAAAGAAGTTGGGAGGGAAACCATAAACAACATCAGGGATCGTCTCCCAAAGAGAGCCATCGCCCTTTAAGGCTAAAAAGACGCCGCCGTTAACCTTATCGATAGCGAAATCGATCAAAAAGCGCGTCTCATTATCGTAGTAATAAGCTGGATCGCGTGGCAGCACAGTGGTGCCTGGCAAGGGTTTGCTCGGCGGCCCATTACCGACTGGAGGATCGATCTGACTGCCGATTGTGGTCATCTTCAGGGCCGTAAAATAGGCTTGAATTGTGAGGCTTTGAGCTGGCTCAAGCAGAGAAAGCGAACTAAAGTCGAGCAGATTGCTCCACGAGATAGAGCCAGTCATTACAAGACCATCTGGAATGGTTTGCCCATCAATGGTCGCATATTCAAAAGCAAGATAATCTGGATCAAAACTAAAAATGAACGGGACGCTGTCGAGAGTGTATTCTGTCACATTGGTAAGCTTAGCTTCGGCAATCACCTGCTCGCCGATTCCAGCATTACCATTGCTCGGTTCGATTATTGAAACAGTAACATCGATCGAGAGAAGTTCTTGGTTGGCCTGGGCTGATAGAGGGGAAGTTGATGGGCCTAATAAACTAAGTATCAAACTACAGATAAAACCGAATGATAAGCTGCGATGTAGGAGAGGATGTCGGGCCAGGAGATGCACTTGGCCTAACGCTCGTCGCATGTTGACCTCTTTCTGAAGGTTGTGTAGCGCTAACATCTCGCTTTGCTGAACTAATCAACACGGTCCTTTCTGGTTCACATCAGCGAAGTCTCTTGGTATTCATCGACCACCCCTGTTTACAAAATATCCTATTATTTTAATCAAATAACCTGCGAAGCAGCATTCCAATCCAGATTTCAACACACCATTCGAGTATTTCTTACTTATCTTCATTCCTAGAGCAGGAAAGGCGCTATCACCCCCGTCATTAACCATTTATTAATAAATGCGTACAATAAAACGTGTAAGACAACAATCGCAACAATCTCCCAAGCATCACCCGATTTTCACACATTAAAAAGCAAACTAAATTAAATTACAGTTATACGTATTATGTGGGTACATATTGTATCAAGTAATATTAATTTTGTATAGTATCCAAAGTGTCTTATGAACAGTTTTTAATTGAAGGTTTTCAGCCTTTACTATAATTAATAGTAAAACATGTACACAATTCTCTACACTTTAAACTTATGCATACAACTTTTTAACTAACTTTGACCATTTTAATCCAATTATCCACAGTTTAATACCATTAACCAACGATTAAAACAGATAGCCTGCCTTTTCGGCCAAGCCTAATCTAGAGCCTAGCAAAAGTATAAGGCGAGTCGCGCTACAATGAATGGGGTCCCCAAGAGCTTTTAGTCTAAGAGAGGTAAATCAATGCCGATACTAGCACCGTCGCGTCTCACTAAGCTCGTCGATCGGATCTTTCAAGCGGCTGGCGCTTCGCCCGCCAATGCGGAGATCGTAGCGCATTCCTTAGTTTCAAGCGATCTAGTAGGCCATGATTCGCATGGTGTGGTACGAGTACAACAGTATCTCGACTCGATCGCAGCGGGCGAGATCGACCCGCGTGCCGAGCCAGAGGTACAGCACGAAACGCCTGTGATTGTGCTCGTCAACGGGCAGAAGAGCTTCGGGCAGGTCGCAGCCGCCTTCACAATCGAAAAAGCGATCGAAAAAGCGCGTACAAACGGTTTAGCAGCAGCAGGTCTGTTCGGTGGTGGCCATATCGGGCGCTTGGGCGAGTGGGTTAGCAGGGCAGCAGAAGCGGGTATGGTCGCGCTGGCCTTCTGCAATGGTGGAGGCAAACAGGGCATCGTCACACCCTTCGGTGGTGTCGCGCGCCTCTTGGGAACCAACCCTGTAGCGGCGGCGGTTCCTGTTGAAGGCAAAGCTCCGATCGTTGTCGACTTCGCTACCAGCGCGGTCGCCGAGGGCAAAATCCGCGTGGCGCGCAATCGTGGGCAACAGGTGCCCGAAGGTCTCTTTCTGCGCGCCGACGGCCAGCCCAGCACTCAGCCCGACGATCTCTACAACGGTGGCGTGCTGCTGCCCATGGCCGGGCACAAAGGTTATGCCTTATCGCTCTTAGTGGAATGTTTGGGAGGCTTGTTGACGGGTCACGGCAGCGCCAGCTTGGGGCGCGAATTCAGCGGCGGCAACGGCGTATTATTTATCCTACTCTCGATCGAAGCGTTTCGCCCCTTCGCAGACTTCACCGCCGACACCGCCCTCCTCTACGAGCGCGTCAAGGCCGTTCCGCCGGCTCCCGGCTTTAGCGAGGTTATGCTGCCCGGCGAGCCAGAAGCACGAACAGCCGCCCAACGAGCAGCTGGCATTGCGGTTGATGATGCAACATGGGCTTTCATTTCGAGGGCAGCTGAGCGCTTTGGAATTGCGCTCGAGGAATAAGGGGCTCAAGTATGCAAGATAGGAATTAGAACGTTGTGGAACTGGTTTGGGGAAGCTAACGCGCCTCCCCAAACCCTCTAAACTGAGCGAAAGCCCATGCGCACCATACCACGGAGACGAGCGGACGGTCGGCCTACTTTCCTAGGCTAGACTTTGCAGATGTAAGCAGAGTCGCGACCGCCAGCCAAGAGATATTCCAGTTTCTCTGGGACGCGACCGTTCTCGTCGGTCACAACCAGGGCCGTCACCATACCGAACATACCGTGCTCGCCTTCGGCGTGCGACAATACGTGACAGTGGAAGGCCCACACACCAACGTCAGTCGGTTCGATAAGGACATCCCAGCGCTCACCCGGAGCGACGTTGAGCGTATCACAGAGCCAAGGATTCTGCGGCCATCCATCCTTTGCGATCACTTCCTGCGGGAAGCCGTGCAAGTGCATCGGGTGGATCATCAAACCTTCGTTCATATAGCGAACGAGGATGCGCTCGCCAACCTTAGCTGTCAAAACTTCGGTAGCCGGGAAACCCTTACCGTTAAGGGTGAAACCGCCGTTGGCGTCGTTCAAGATCATAATGTATTCTTTGTCGATCTTCTTGCCGCCATAGTAGTTGGGGTCCTTCGGCTCGACAATAAAGGCACCTAACAGACCTTTACCGACCTGCTTGGTCGAGTTGTGGTGCGAGTGATACATATGCGAGCCGGGGTTTTTCACCGTAAACTCGTAGGTATAGCTCTCACCCGGGCGAACCGGAGGCTGGGTAATGAAGGGCACGCCGTCGACTTCGTTCGGCACTACCAAACCGTGGAAGTGGATCGCTGTGCTCTCGGGCAACTCGTTCTTGAAGTTGATGCGAATGCGATCGCCCTCGGTTACGCGGATCTGTGGGCCGGGCATGGTGCCGTTGTAGGTCCAAGCATCAACGGTCGTGGTCGGTGTAACCTGCCACTTTGTAACGGCGGCGGTCAATTCAAAAACCTTCACATCGCCGTCCATGGTATAGGGCAGAAGCTCGTTGGCTACACCCTCGGTTTTTGCCGGGAAAGCTTTTACACCTTCCTCGTGCATACGATCCATCTCTTCCCAACCTGCGTTCTCTTGGGCAGAAGGTGTCGCAGCTTCGTCGTGGCCTTCCATCGCTGAAACCGAGCCAGTTGTGCTAGCTGTACCAGACTGTTGACAGGCAGCCAATACCGCGCTGCTGGCTGGCACTGCTAAGCCTAGCGCAGACAGTCGCAGGAACTTGCGTCGCGACACTTCATTCTCTGCTGGGCCAAGAAGACTCGAGATAAGCTTTTTCATTGGAAAGACCTACTTTCAAAATATATGAGTGAACGAGCTGTTCATTTCTTTGTCATTCGTTCCGAGAGTGAGTATATAATACTTTACAGTTATTGTACGTTAATGAATCATAATTTTTAGTTATCTTGCTACAACTTTGTGAAAACAAGAACTATTATAAAATACCAAAACATCCGCTCTAGAAGCGTCTTACACCGCTAAAAAATCGGGTTAACGAGCTCAGCAATCTGGCGGTGAAGACCTTTCCCCAAGCAGGCTGCTAGCGCGTCCGCCTACGGCTACCAACAGTCTATCCGCCCCAACAAGGTGGGTATCTGTCGGTACCGAAGCGCCCAGATATACAACGATACAAACGGGTTTCGTAAGAGAGGAGACAGATTGCGATGGGTAGTGTGCAGATCGCAGCCTTAACCAGCAGGCACAAATCAGCAGGAGGTCCCTATGGCGGTCTTGGTCGCTTGTGACAGCAATGGCAAAACCCACCGTTTTGAAGATATTCAAGAGGCGCACAGCTTGCTCACGCAGAAGGATTCGACCTTCTGGCTCGATCTGGTAAAACCAAGCCCAGAAGAGCTAGCCTTCTTAAGCGAAACCTTCCAGTTTCACCCGCTGGCGATCGAAGACGCCACTCGTCCTCACGAGCGCCCCAAAGTCGATAGCTACCCCAACTACTACTTCATCTTGTTTTACAGCGCACACTACGATCATTTGCAAGAGCGCGTCTTCACCCTGCCGATCTCGATCTTTATTGGCCCAAACTACTTGGTGAGCATTCATTCTCAAGCGAGCACCCAAGTCGAAGATACGCTGCGACGCTGGCAAGTAGCCCATAGCCCGATCTCAAACCGCATCGGCGCACTGCTCTATGCCCTGCTCGACGCGATCGTCGACGACTACTTCCCGGTTATCGATGCGATCGCCGACCGCATCGACGAGCTCGAAGACCACATCTTCACCCACTTCGACGAGCGAGCCATCGAGCAGATCTTCGCCCTCAAGAAGGATCTGTTAGGGTTGCGCAGAGTTGCCAGTCCGCAACGCGATGTGTTGAACGTGTTGTTACGACGCGAGCAGCCGATCTTTCAAGTTGAGGATCTGATCTATCTGCAAGATGTGTATGACCATATCGTGCGAGTGGCCGATAGCATCGACACCTATCGCGACCTGCTCTCAAGCGCTCTAGACAGCTTTTTGTCGCTGCAATCGAATCGCCTCAACCAGATCGTGAAAGTGCTGACGATCGCCTCGATCGTGCTGATGAGCGACGCGCTGATCGCCGGCATCTACGGCATGAATTTCAGCCACATGCCCGAGCTGCACTGGAGCTTCGGCTATCCCTATTCGCTGCTGTTGATGGTCGTGGTGAGCGTGGGCCTGGTACTGCTCTTCCGCAAGATGCGCTGGCTTTAAAGCCATACACTCAAGCCATACCCTGAGCCTGTCGAGGAGTACGGCTTTTGGTGTAACGCAGCCAGCCTCCCCTCTCCTGCTTGCGGCTTCAGGGTCGAGGATGAGGCTCCCCTCTTCACTTTGCCCTCTCCCCTGCCCCGCTCCCGTAAACGCTATGCATTACCCAAAAGTCGTGTCGGCAGCAACAGGCGATCGTTCGCATACCATCGCGGGAGTATCCTTGAGAGCACAGAACGCGGAAACATTCACCCCCTCGCCCGCAGTGTGGGAGAGGGGGCCGGGGGATGAGGGCAGATAACGCTGACCGTATGTCGATTTGTGGGTAATGTACAACCCGTAAACGGGCGAGGGGTTCTGCCCTCCTGCTGCCCTTTTCTCCCCCTCTCCTGCTTCGCGGGAGAGGGGGCCGGGGGGTGAGGGCCTCGCTGAAAGCATTGAGATGCATTGCCGAAGGCGAACCGCCTGAATGGGAGGATAGGATGTTGATAGCCGTAGGCGGACGCGGGCGGGACCTTTTTGCGGGAAAAACCCTTGACGCCAGAAGGTAGATGAGCTGAACAAAAAGAGAGAGACTGAAGCGCTTCAGTCTCTCTCGGGGCTTGAGCGATCTTTAGGCGATCGGTTGGAAGATGGTCGCGGTCAGATCGGCTTCGAACTCTTGATCGAGCGGGAAGATTGGGCGAATCACGCGCTTGTAGTCGAGCGAGGTGATGCCTTGGTTGACTGCGCCGGGGGTGACGGCCAAGAAAGCTTTGGTGGCATAACGGCGCAGATCCGGCTCTAGGTAGCCGATCTTCACACCGGTCAGCTTGTGATCTTTGGGATCAAGGCCCAGCTTGGTGAACTCGCTGATGAAGTGGTAGGGCTTGCGGCGGCTGGTCAGAATAATGTGGACACCGCCAACCTTCAGCACCGCCAAGTCGCCGCCAACTGGGTCGTTGGGGAAGAGCGAATAGACTGTACCCTTGACCGGCAGCGGTTTGGCGTTGACCGGGTCGAGCTTGCCACCTAAGGAAGCCTCTACCTCGCCGCCGACGCCAGCCGCGTAGCAGGCTTTGACCGCAGCGGGGTCAGCGATGCTGGCCGTAATGGCGGTCAGCTCACCGCTGGCGAAGCGCTTATCGGCCAAGAGCGCCGCCGCGAAGCAGGGCGTATCGTTGGCGCCGCCCGCAGTCGGGTTGTCGCCCGAGTCGCTGATGATCACGCCGTTTTCGGGGAAGGCGACCGCCTGCTCGATACACCACTCGGCCGTACCGAACGGCACCACCATATCAAAATCGAAACGAGCATCCCAATAGCGCTTGGCGATCTTCTCGGCCTCGCGCTTAATCACCTCGGCATCGGTGCCTGTCACCACAGCCGTTGCGCTTGCGCGCGGCTCGTCGGCCCAAACATAGCCGACCCACAGCGAGGCATCGAGCACGCCCGGAACCGGATCGCTTTCTTTGAGGCTAGCATAGACGCTCTTGCCCGGCTCGACCAAGGTGCTAGTGCGCTCGCCCGGCAGAATGACCGGAATGCGCACCCAAGCGCGCATGGGGCGAACCTTGTTGTCGAGACAGTAGAGCAGGTGGGCGACCGAACGCTCGCGAGTTTCGAGCGCGTCGTCGTGGGGAGCAAGGCGATAGGCCGTGAAGATATCGACGTTTTCGACCAGACGAGCGGTCACATTGCCGTGCAGGTCCATGCCGGCCGAGATGATGCAGTCGGGGCCGACCAGCTCACGAATAGCTGCGATCAGGTCGCCTTCGGCATCATCCATACCCACCACATTCATCGCGCCGTGAATGTCGAACACAAAACCATCGAGCGGCAAGGTAGCCTTGATGCGCTCGAGCAGTTCGTTCTTCATGGCGAGATAATCGGCTTGCACCACCGAACCAGCCGGAAGCGAACGGGCCTTCATAGCAGGCAGCCACTCGATATCGTCGCGGCCTCGGAAGTTCCAATTGGGCATGAACGGATAGAGTTCGACCATCTCTTGGCCGCGTTTAATTGTAAAATCGGCGATCGTGCTGTGCAGTGGCGAGAAGGTACTGCTTTCGATCGCAATACCGCCGATACCGATGCGATATTTCTTTGACGATTGTGACATGCTGGTATTCCCCTGTTGTACGAAGTAAGATAGCGACGATGATATGCTTAACAACGGCCAATCGGAAGGCTAGCGAGCCTCCGTCTGAAGTTCATAGAGCAGCTTTGCAAGCGTTTGAGGATCGTGGCGAATGGTATCTTGTTTGTTCCAGAGCTTACGTTCTGGATCAGGTTGCTCGGTAAGATCGCGCAACACTGTGCGGATACCAAGCGCCTCGATGGCTTGCAGCTCGCTTGGGCTGGGCTGTAAAAAGTGCAGGCCATCAGCGGCATAGCGAGCGATCAGCTCGGTAGGAGGATTACTCTGATTGATCAAAGCGATATCGACGACGCCGGGGCCAAGCAGCTCAACGAGCCGCTCTACGTGCTGTAAAACGGTGTAACCGTCGGTCTGGCCCGGCTGGGTTGTGGTGTTGCAGATATAGACAACTTTGGCGCGTGTATCGCGCAGGGCCTCGCGAACGCCGTCGAAGAGCAACGTCGCGAGCACCGTCGTAAAGTGGCTGCCGGGGCCGATCGTCACAAGGTCGGCTTGCAGGATCGCATCGAGGGCCGGTTGATAGGCTGGGCTGGCTTCGCGCAGAAAGAGCCGTTTGATGGGTGCTTTGTTGAGGCCGCGCACGTAAACTTCGCCCTCAACCAGTGTGCCATCTTCGAGCTCGGCGCAGAGCGCGGTGTTAGCCGACGAGACGGGCATCACATGCACATCGCTGCCAACTAGCTCGCTCAGCAGCTCGACGGCTTGGGCGAAGTCGCCCGTCATTTGGGCCAGCACACCCAAGATCAGGTTGCCGAGCGCCATGCCCTCCAGTTCCTCAAGGGCGTGGGCTTTGATGCGCTGTTGCAGCAAACGCGCCATCAAGCTGTTCGGGTCGCGCGCCAAAGTGGCGATGGTATTGCGGATATCGCCCGGGGCAGGGATATCGGCGATGGCACGGGCTAGGCCAGTGCTGCGCCCACTATCGGTGACGGCGATCACACCACTGCGTCGAGCGAAATAGCCCGCCGCGCCCTGCAAAACCTGTCCCGCTCCGTTACCGCCGCCCAAAGAAACCAGATGAAACCCTTGTTGCTCTGTCATATACCTTCAACTCGCCATATGCGATCGTTAAAAAGAAAACTCTCGACAATAGCTACGCCATCAAGGCTCACTTAGCGTAGCGAGCTTGACGGGCGCGCAACAGCTCTTGATAGAGCAGCATCGTTTTGCGGGCCACAACAGGCCAATCGAACTCGCGTCGCACAATCTCGACGCTGGCCTCGCCCCATTGGGGCCAGCGGTCGCGCTGCTGCAGAGCCATACGCAGCTTCTGAGCCAGATCGTCGACATCGCCCGGCTTGACCAAATAGCCATTTACGTCGTTAAAGACCTTGTCGGGAATGCCGCCCGCCGCCGAGGCCACTACCGGACGACGATGGATCATGCCTTCGAGCGTCACCAGTGACGAACCTTCGTACAAGGTCGGGTGCACCAAAAGATCGACCTCTTCGTAGAGGCTATGCAACTGGCTGTCGTCGAGCCGCCCCGCAAACACGGTGTGTTCACCGATTCCCGCCGCGCGGGCCTGCTGTTCGAGCGCTTGGCGCTCTTTGCCTTCGCCGACTAAGATCCAGCGCCAATTAGGCGGTAGCACATCTTTGAGACGCGCCAGAGCCTCGACCAAAATATGGTAACCCTTGTTGCGCTCGAGTCGGCTCACGCTGAGCAAGACCGGGCCTGCACCAGCCAGTTGGAAGCGTTCACGCATCTCGACGCGCAGTTCGTCGCGCACCCAAGCCAGACATTCATCAACATCGATCGCACTGGGAATAACCACAACACGAGCGGGATCAACCTTCAGATAGTGCGGCAGATCGTCTTTTGTGCAAGCATCGGTCGCGATCGCACGATCGGCACAGCGCGTCCCATAGGCATACAGTGAGCGGAAGGGAGCGTAGGCCAGCCATTTGCGCCAGTCTTGGGTGCGAAATTCTTCTAAACCGTGTGGGTTAGCCACAAAGGGCACACTGCGCAAAAAAGCGTCGCGCACGCGAATCGCGCCGTAACCTGCAGCGCACAAACCTTGGGCATGCACCACATCGAATCGGCCTTGGCGCACTGCGCGCGCAGCGTGGCAGCCTTGTTCCCAAGCATAGCGCGGATAGTTGATCTGGCGGCCCACAATGCTGTTTGGGCGCAGGTAGGGCGATGTATAGTCGTAGCGCAACTGCACGACCGAGGCAAGGCCCTCCATAATCGCGGCGTAGGCTTTGCGCTCATCAGGATCAAGCGTCGCCTCAGCTTTGGTGGGCGGTTGAACGTAGAGTGTAACCTCGGCACCCAGCTTGCTCAAATGGGTGACCAAATGAAAGACATGGCGCTCGATTCCGCCGAAGCCGTGCAGCGGGAAAACTGCGCGCGCCAGCATCGCAACGCGAATTGTTCGTTCAAAAGGAGATAATGCTTGCATAGCGCAATCATACCACTTCAACTATTTGTGTGCAAAATCCGAAGCACATCATTGAAGGTCTCATAGGCGTGATAGGCGATCTGTTGCTGCTGGCAGTAGCGCGCGAGCGAACCCTTGGCAAAGACCTTATCGGCAACGCCCACCGCACAACGATCGCTTAACCCATCACCAATAAACACAATCTGTCGATCGGGTTCGCTCGCGCGCCTGTTGCTCACAACTAAGCGTTTACAAATTCCCTCGCTGCGATTGCCGATTGTACACTGGTAGGTACACATGCGAGGGAATTCAAAAAAGCGTTCTTCTCCTTCAAAATGTAAATGATTACTTATGACTGGCAAATGATCTAAGCCATAACGGCGCAAGATCCCAGCGATATGATAGTCTAAGCCGTCGCTGACGATCTGCAAGGGCCAGCCTTCGTGGTGGCAGCGCTCTACAAAGGCTCCAAAGCTTTCGTCGATGGCAAGAGAGGCTAGGTAGGCATCGATCTCGGCCCGCGAGGCATGCACCATAGCATAACAGCGTTCGACCTGCTGGGCCGTGCTTAGCTCACCGCGCGCCCAAGCAGCATCGAGCTCGTGCCAACGAGGATCAGCGAAACGTTCGAAGAGTCCATCGGTCGTATCTTCTAGGGTGATAGTGCCATCAAAATCGACCAAAAAGCTGTACATGTCCCGTCCTATTCCACCTTTGTTGCAAAAATATAACTCAACGTTATGAAGTCTTTTCTCCGCCCCGCACGTATTTAGGTTAGATAATGGGGATGCTTGCCTCAAACTAATACCCTAAAGGAAGGATGAGGATGTGGAGTATTATACAGTTATTGTTTTAGATGGCCATAAAAGCGCTGCCTACATCACAAAGCGCGGCCTTGAATGGGCTCTAGGCGCTGCAGCCAATATTCAAGTTGTAGAAAAACCCCTCCAGGCATGGCAAGCTTGTGCCACAGGAAAGGTAGATCTTTTAATCGTTGATCCCAGTGAGTACGGCGAAGAAGCCTGGGAATTACTTGAACTTGTCCAAAAAACCTATCCTTCGACTAAATTGCTGATCTTGGCGGCGAACAATTCACCTCTCGCGCGACGACGCGCATCCCATCTTCAGATCAAATATTTCCCCAAAACCGAAGAACTGAGTGAAATTTGTAACTCTGTCCGTTCTTTACTTCGGATTATTCCCAAAGCAGAAGCCACTCCGTCATCGCAGTCGCAAGCTTCCTGCTTACATTAATATAGGTTCTTTTTCATTACTTCGTTTCCCTTTTTTGTAACGTTGTAATCGAATGTTGCCAATCCTTAACCAATATGGTAAGCTCCTATCACAAATACTGAATAAGTATCTATATGTCCTGTAAAAATGGAATTTTTTACGAAATTTCAACAAATAGAACAAAAAAGGCCGTGCAAAGGTCTCTAGCACCTATTGTTTCTCAGGTTATAAGCTGCACTCCTTCCATCATTCTGCACAATAAGCTTGTGTTCATTGATTGTTTGTTCGGAAGTTGCGCTACCCATACTTGTGAGCAGCGCGGCTCATAGTTCTAAAATACAACCGCTTTAATATGTAGTAGGACAATGGCAGAACAACTGGCATCATCTTCACAACAAACAATTGAACAACTACAGGCACGGATTGCCGAATTAGAAGGTCAGTTAGCGCAGCTTCAAGCCCAAACTGATGATGGTCATAGCCTTGCGTTTGAGCGCGCCAGTTATGCACCACTGCTCGGTATGTTGCTAGAGATCAGCGCAGCCTTACGAATTACGCATGACGTACCGACTGTTCTCGAGCTGATCGAACAAAAGGTGCCGCTGCTGTTTAATACGTCTACCCGAGTTCTGATCTTTCTGGCTGACGAAAAGCAAAACTTGGTGCTCCGCACGCTTACGGCTGCCGATGAAAAGATCATCCTAGAACCAGGGAAAGGTATAGCTGGACGCGGGTACCTTGCTCCGCGAGCGATGCTCTTTGCTGGGCCTATTCTTAAAGATGCTCTAGCAGATCTCAGCGATGAACAGCAGCAAGTCTTCCGAGAGCTATTTAATAAAGCTTGGCCGCCGACCAGCGCCATCGCCGCCTCGCTGCGCGTTCACGAACAATTGGTCGGTGTTTTGGTGTTGCATACCACCTTAGAACACGCGCCCTTTAGCACCTTCGAATTGCCTTTTGTACAAGCGCTGGCCGATCTAGCCGCTGTAGCGATCGTCGACGCTCAACAACGGGCAGACCTGAACCATATTCGAGACATGCATGCCCGCGCTCAAGCGCAGCTCGATAACGCCCAAATTCAGCTGTTGCAAAGCGCACGTTTGGCGGCTGTGGGCGAGCTTTCGGCATCGGTCGCTCACGAAATCAACAATCCCTTGTATGCGGCACGCAACAGCCTCTTTTTAGCGACGCGCAAGCTCCCAGCCGACTCCGACGCGCTCGAATACGTCCAACTCGCACAAGACGAGCTCGGTCGTATCGCTCGTATCATCAGTCGTATGCGCGACTTCTACCGTCCTACCCGAGAAGAGCTCGCGCCAACCGATATTAATCAACTGCTTGAAGAGACTCTGGCGCTGGTACAAACCCATCTACGCCATGGGCACGTCCAAGTCGAGTTCTTACCCGACACACAACTGCCGCCACTCATCGTAAGCGCCGATCAGATTCGCCAAGTGATGCTGAATTTGATTCTGAATGCTTGTGATGCAATGTCGGCGCGCGGCGGCACCTTGACGGTTCAAAGTATGGCAGTAGACGGTCGCTTACCCAAAGGTGCGCCACCGGTTCCCAATGTGGGTGTAAGCCACTTCGCCACCGAAGTGCTCGTAAGCATTCGCGATACGGGGGTCGGTATCCCTCAAGAAATTATCGATCAACTCTTTACACCCTTCTTCACAACAAAACCCAACGGCACGGGTTTAGGCCTCGCGATCAGTGGGCACATCGTTACCCAACACGGCGGCCATATCGAAGTAAGCAGTACACCAGGCCAAGGTAGCGTATTTACGGTACACTTACCTATAGAAGGCCCTGCTGCAAACTCGTAATTGCCAAGAGGGCCAACCCTGTTTAGGATATATCAAGGTTCTGAGTGGGCTTTCGCTACTCGCAGAGATATTAAGGAATAGAATTTCATGGCACCAGCACATATTTTAGTTATCGATGATGAAGCGGGTATTCGCCGCACCATGCGCGACCTGCTTACCGAAGAAGGCTATACCGTTACGACGGCTTCAAGCGGCGAGGCGGGCGTCGCCTTGATCAAAGACAATAGCTATGACCTATTGTTGATCGACTTGCGCCTGCCAGGTATCGACGGAATGGAAGTGGTCAAGCAGGCCAAAGAGTATCTGCCCGATGCTGCGCTGATCATTCTGACCGGACACGGCTCGATCGAAACAGCTATCGAAGGTCTGCACCAAGGCATTTTCGACTATCTGCTTAAAACCAGCGATCCGCTGACCGTGCTCGATCGCGTAAAGGCCGCCTTAGCAGATCGCCAAAAGCGTCTGCGCCAAAAGCAACTGCTCGATCATGTCAGTTCGGCCCTCGAAGAGCTGCGCGGTGCTCCATCGGCTCCGGCTGAGGATACCTCGAGCGCTCGACGCTTGGTATTTGGCAATCTGCAGCTCGATACTTGGCGACAGCAGGCCACGCGCGATGGACAAACCCTGCCGCTCACGCCGACCGAGTTCCGCGTTCTACTGTGTCTGGCAGAGCACGCAGGCCAAGTGATGAGCTATGCGACCTTAGTGCGCTGCGCTCAAGGCTACGAAACCAGCGAACTCGAAGCTGGCGAGCTGATCAAGCCGCATATCCACCACCTACGCCAGAAGCTTGAGGCTGATCCGAGCAACCCCCGCACGATTCTAAATGTGCGCGGCACGGGTTATGTCTTCTCTGTGCCAAACAACGTCTAGAGCACTCGCTCGAACAAAAGCCATCCATCGATAGGTGGTTGAATCCAAGCGCGTTCCTCTTTGAGACCTATCAAGAGGAGCGCGCTTTTTGATGTGTAAGCTCTCTGAAATTTGCGGGTATAATGACCGAACGGATCTATCTGCAAAGAGGGCTTCGTTGTGCACAACTCTTGGTAATGTCACACGCTATACTCGCAGTAGACGCTCTTTGAGCAATCATACGAAATCCGCTTGAATCGTTGTATGTTGGAGTGGTCTCTGGGCACACAGCTACAGCACCCTGCTTACGGGCAAGCTGTTGGTAGCCGAAGGCGGACGCGCTAGCCGCCCGCTTTGGGGAAGAGACCAAATCGCCAGAGTGCTAAAGTGATCAAACGGATTTGGTATCATAATCGTAACCTTATAGCGCTCACAAGATCGTTTGTAGATCTATTTCTTGGTACTATCGCGATAGAATTCAATTCTCTAGTAAATGACAAAGGTACTTCAATGCCCCACGATGTGCAGAAACGTATCCTCCTGCTCTGTAGTTTGTTGGTCTTTCTTTTAAGCGCTTGTTCTTCTTCTCCTGAACCCGTTGCCCTAGAAGCCACAAAACCGCCTCAGGTTACGCGCGAACCGATCGCTACCGAGGCTCCGGCAGCCAGCAACACTCCGGCCCCATCGCCGACCGCAACCCTTCCGCCAACCGCCACTGTTCCGCCCACTCCAAGCCCTATTCCGCTTGGCTCGGCTTTGGTCTTAGAGCGCGGAAACGTCCCCAAGCGGCTCTACACCCTGATGATCGACAACCACCCCAACGCCTACCCCCAAAGTGGCTTGGATAAGTCGCCGCTGGTCTTTGAGGCCCTGGCCGAATTCGGCTTAACGCGTTATATGATCGTGATCGCGCCAGAGATCTCGCCTAATGCGAGTATGCTTGGGCCGGTACGCAGCGCACGCGCCTACTTTGTGCAATGGGCGATCGGTTTGAAGGCGGCTTATGTGCATGCGGGTGGTTCGCCCGATGGTTTAGAGCTGGCTGAATCGGCGGTCTCGATCGAAAATGTCGATGCACTGCGCCGCGATGGAGGCGATTACTTCTGGCGTGAGAGCTCGCGCGAGGCGCCTCACAACCTCTACACCAGCAGCGAGGCGCTGGCTAAAATGATCAACGATCGCGATGCCGCCGACTTCGACGCTTCAACGATCGGCTATCTCTTCAAAGAGGAAGCGCCCGACACCGAACGCCCTAGCTCGCAAGAGCTGAGCTACTACTTCTTGTACAAAGAAGATTTCGTCGGCTGGAGCTACAACCCAAGCGACAACAGCTATTACCGCTTGCGACGCGGCCGCCCACAGATCGACGGCAGCAGTGGCAAGCAGCTGGTCTTTAAAAACGTTGTTGTGATGGAAGTCAACGAGGCGCCGCGCGCTGGCGACGATAAGGGCCGTATCGACCAAGAGGTTTTGGGCGAGGGTATTGCTCAAATCTTCATGGATGGTACAATGAAGGAAGCGCGCTGGCGCAAGGCATCGAATGCCGAGCCATTGCTCTTCTTCGACAACGATGGCAATGAAATCACCTTCAACGTCGGTCCGATCTGGATCTCAGCGATCCCTGCGATCACTAATCTGACGGTCGAAGGCGGAAGATAAAGCTTTCATGGTTGGTTGTGTGTAGCTTGCTACATCGCTTGAGATCGGCTTGATACACACGACCATCTTTTTTGAATCAATGATACAACGATCTGTTTGGCCTGTTCTAAGACTCATACTCTTCGTTGTACTGTTGGTACCCTGCCTACCAGCAAATGCAGCTCCGCTTCCCCAAAGTGGTTACGCACCAACCTACACTGTTTGGGCCACCCGCGAAGGGCTGGTTGGCAAACGAACCGCCAACGGCCATGTGATTCAGCCGCGCGATCGCTTTGTAGCGCTGCCATCGTGGCGGGTGCTCTCCTCGCTAGGAGGACACGAGTTTCAAGTACGTGTCACCTACGGTAACCGCAGCGTGGTGCTGCCCGTTTGGGATGTTGGCCCTTGGAACACCCACGACGACTACTGGTCGCCCGACCGCGAACGCTACCGCGATCTGCCGGTCGGCGTGCCCATGGCCCAAGCAGCGGTGCTCGATGGCTACAATGGTGGGCTCGATGAATTCGGTCGTGTGATTCAAGATCCAAACGGGATCGATATCGCCGATGGAGCCTTCTGGGACGATCTCCAGATGACGCGCACCGCCAAAGTGCAGGTCACCTTCCTCTGGATGGGCCGCGACCCGGGGCCTCCTCCGGGCGCCATCGATGTCACCCCGGGCACACCCCAACCAGCTAATCCGCCAGCTCAACCGGCTAGTCCTCCAGCCGCGCCGCCGGCTCAGCCCCAAGCGACACCTACGCCCAGCGGTCCGGCTGCGCCCGCGCCGAGCATTCCGGCAGGCGGCCTGGCTGTCGACAACAGCGACGCCAACTACAATGCCGACCAGCAAAACTGGTTCAAGGGCAACTGCGGCGTAAACGATAGCCACGCTTGGACTTATTCGACCAACGATCCCGCCAAAGCGACCCATTCGGCCCGTTGGAAGCCGAGCTTACCCAGCGCGGGCATCTACGAGGTTATGGCCTATATTCCGCCCTGTGGCGATGTACAAGCCAGCACCAGTACGACGTACAAGGTGACGCACGCCAATGGCACCAGCGAGGTCAAGATCGATCAGCAGGCCGCGCTAGGAACCTGGGCTTCGCTCGGATCGTTTAGCTTCAACGGCAATGCGGGTCAACAGGTCGAGTTAAGCGATTTAACCGCAGACGAGCGCCGTTCTGTGCGCTTCGATGCCCTAGTTTGGGTTCAGCGCGAAGATCACGAGCCTCCCAACGCCACGATCTCCAAGATCACGCGCCAAAACAATGGCTATCTGATCGAATGGGAGAGCGATGATGTGAGCGGAATCGAGTTCTACGACGTCCAAGTGCGTCAACTTCCCAATGGCATCTGGCGCGACTGGCGTATGGGCACCAGCGAAACGAGCGCCTGGTTCGGCCCCGACGAAGGCCGCCACTTCGCCTTCCGCGTGCGCGCCCGCGACCGCGCTGGCAACCTACAAGAGTGGCCGCCCGAAGAGCAAATGACCACCCGCGAGGCGATTATTCCCTAAACATCGAAAGAAGCAGAAATGGGGTTTGTAGTATATGCCACAAGCCCCATTTCACTTTTCTAGCAATCCGCGCGATTTGCACGCTGGCGACGAGCTCTCCCGCTTCCATGCGGTCCTTAGCGCGTCCGCCTTCGGCTACCAACAGCCCAACCACCAAACCAGGCTTCTATCCCTGTGGAAAGGCCGCCCCAAAGCGAAAGGATCCAGTCGTTTTAGGCTTGCAGAGCGGCACGGTTGGCATACAAGAAGTCACGCACGCTCTGGGCGGGCTTGCCGGTCAGCTCCTCGACGGCGTTGGTCGCGACGCCAAGCGTGCCATCGGCAGCGCCCTGCTCGAACGAAACAAGCAAGCGCGCGATCCCTTCGGGCAGGCCAGCCGCTTGCAAACCACTGATAAGGGTCGCTGGTTCAACGGCGATATACTCCACTGTGCGCCCGCTGATCTCGCTGACGATCTGGGCGATCTCAGCGCGCGTCACCAGCGCCGGCCCAGTGATATCGTACACATTGCGCCCACCCTTGTCTGAGGCCAGAGCAGCGGCCGCAGCGCGAGCACAATCTTCGCGCGTTACATAGCCGACTCCACCTGTGCCAGCCGCCGCCACCAGTTGACCGGTCTGGATCGCGCGCGGTAGGCTTTGCAGCAAGCCATCGGTATAGACATTGTTGCGCAACACGGTCCACTCCAGCGAGCTATTTTGCAGCGCCTGCTCAGTAGCATAGTGGTCGGGTGCCAGCGTGATCGGCGATGCGGGGCCGGGATTGGTCAGCGAGGTATAGAGCACATGCTTAACCCCAGCCGCCTCGGCTGCCCGCACCGCGTTGGTGTGTTGGCGAATACGGCGGTCGGTGCCATCTACCACATCGGTGCTGATAATCAAGAGCCGATCGACGCCCGCAAAGGCACTTGCCAGCCCACCGGCATCATCGAAATCGACCTTGCGCACTTCGACGCCACGCTCTTGTAGGGCCGCCAACTTTTCGGGGTTGCGCGTTCCTGCGATAATTTTGCCTGCATTGGCTTCTAGGAGCAACTCGACTACGCGGCTTCCCAACTGACCAGCAGCGCCCGTTACCATAAGTGTTCGAGTCATCAATTCACTCCATAGCAAACAGTAGAGCTGGTAGCGCTCTACAAGGCTTCTCCAAAGGAAGAAACTGTTTTCTTTCCCCTATATTGACAGCCTATCATGCCAGTATATAATGTCAAGTATGAACCTTTTTGTAATCTAGGTACCTTATGGAAACTAAGTACCCATTTCTGCCTGACGTCTATAGCGATAACTGCCCCTCGCGGCGCGTGCTCGATCGGCTGGCCGATAAATGGACAGTCTTGATTGTAGCTAAGTTGGCTGAAGGAACGCAGCGTTTCGGCGAGCTGCGCCGCGCGATCCAAGGCATCTCGCCTAAGGTGCTGACCCAAACCTTGCGCAGCCTCGAACGCGACGGAATCGTCGATCGACGTATGTACGCCACTATCCCGCCCAAAGTCGAATACTCGCTCACCCCGCTCGGCCATACCTTGGTGGGCTTGGTCGAAGCGATCCGTGATTGGGCCGAACAGCATATCGATGAGGTAGAGGCGGCTCAGCGCCAGTTCGACGCCCGCGCCAAAGAAGAGGAAGTGCTAGAGGTCTAAAGCTGTCTGGGAGCTCCCAGACAGCTTTAGAAATCAGTGGAACTGCTCCATAGCGTGGCCGATCGCAGCAATTGCGGGATCGCCGCTGCTGGCCAGTGCTTCGCGCACTGTCTGGCGATCGAGCGCGCTACGGTTCTGGCTGAGTTTGTATTTGCCTTCAAGGCGTGTCACCAACATCTCGAAACCTACTACGCCACGCAGCATACCTTGGCGAAATTTATCGGAGAGCTGATCCCACTGCAGTTCGTAGCTGCGCTCGTAGGTGCGCATCATCGTGCGTAACATCTGCTCGACCCGCGCGGGATCCTGCTCGACCTCAACCAGCTCGGGCCGCCCATAGGCATGCACCGCAATGTAGTTCCAAGTCGGCACGCTCTCGTATTTTTCGTACAGCGTGGGCGAAATATAGGCGTGCGGCCCCTGAAAGATGATCAAAGCCGTCGAATCTTGCAAGGCCTTCCAATGGGGATTGGCTTTGGCGAGATGAGAACTAAGCCAGATCTGCTCACCCTCTTGGCGTATCAAGATCGGCAGATGGGTAGCGAAGGGTTCCCCATCGACTTGAGAGACCAAGGTCGCAAACGAATGGGCCTTCATAAAGGCGAGCAGTTGCTCGCGATCGTCGACCCGATTGGCATTCGGAATATACATTGTTTCGCTCCTGTACTAAGACCCTCTCACTCTAGCCGATAGAATGGCACTCTTACAAGAGCCATTTTATGAAGATCTAGCAGTACCACTTTGCAGACTGAAGCGCTCCTCATCTCTCTTCCCCTTGTTTAATTGGCACTTAGAAAATTGGTTTGTATCGTTTTTGAGCGAGCGCTCGGGACACAGCGATAGCACCCCTTGTTGCGGGCGGGATGTTGGTAGCCGTAGGCGGACGCGCTTGAAGCCTGCTTTGGAGTAGAGCTCTTAACGCCAAAGTGCTCATATCAAATCCGTTTACAGACTTGTGTTCTTGTAAGGCTGGAAAGACAAAACTAGGGAAAGAGTTGTGTAACATTTCGCGCTGTCGTGCGCAATTTCACACCACAAAGATAGTCAAGTTCTACTCTGCCGAAGGCCAAATAGAAAGTAATCAAGCGGACTCGATATCAGGTAGCGGATATTGAAGCTGGAAGCAGGTTTTGTAAGGGCGACCTGCTTGGTCGTTCGGTCAATCCGGAAGCCTGTTCTTTTGATCAGGCCCTTTTGAATGCAAAGAAGGAAGACAGCCAGCGAGCCGATGTGTATGCTATTGCTGAAGCGAACCTTGATCTCGATGAAAGGAATCAAGCGATGAAAGCGATCCGCGTACATGCTTTTGGAGGAGCGGAGAATCTGCGTTTGGAGGAGCTTGAGCGCCCAGAACCGGCTGCAGGAGAGGTACAGATTCGCGTGCATGCCGCTGGGGTCTTGCCGGTCGATTGGAAGATCCGCCAAGGCTTGTTCGGGCCAAACTCGCCCAAACTGCCCTATATTCCCGGCTCGGCCTTCGCTGGTGTGGTGAGCGCCTTGGGCGAAGGTGTAAGCCGTTTTCAAGTCGGTCAAGCGGTCTTTGGACGCACAACCAACGGCGCTTATGCCGAATACACAAAGACCGAAGTCGAGCAAAATCTTTTCAGTCTCTTAGCCCTCAAGCCCGACAACATCAGCTTTGCTGAAGCCGCGACCATCTCGGCAGGGGCGACCACTGCTTGGCATGCCCTCTTCGATGATGGACAGCTTCAGCCCGGCCAACGCGTGCTGATTCACGCCGCTGCCGGAGGAGTCGGCCTGTTCGCCGTTCAGCTCGCGCGCTGGAAGGGCGCTTATGTGATCGCAAACGCTTCGTCGGCCCACAGCGATTATCTGCGCTCGTTAGGCGCTCACCAAGTGCTGGCTTACGATCAGGGCCGCTTTGAAGAGCAACTGCGCGAAGTCGACCTAGTGCTCGATGCGCTTGGCAGCGAAGAGAGTGTGCGTCGCTCGCTTGAGGTGATTCGGCCCGGCGGTCGTTTAGTATCGCTGCTCCCAGTCAGCGATCAGCTTAAAAACTTGGCTCAGCAACGCGATATCTACGCCAATCAAAACCAAACCATACCCACCAACCAAGGCCTAGGCCAGATCGCCGAACTGTTGGCGCGCAAAGAGCTTATCCCCTATGTTCAGCGCAGCTATCCGCTTGAACAGGCCGCCGAGGCCCAACGCCAGTCTGAAAGTGGCCATGGACGTGGCCGCATTGTGCTCCAAATCGTCGCAGAATAGGTATAATTGTATCGCTCCCGTTTGACAGCTACCAAGCTCCGTTGTACCATCGTTAGGCCCAAAACGATAGTCTCAATTTCGATTGTAGAGCGCGAAGGAGCGAAACAATGGCAGAAGAGATTGGTGTTGGTCTAGTCGGCTACAAATTTATGGGTCGTGCCCACTCGAATGCTTATCGACAGGTACGCGCATTTTTCCCTGATTTGCCCCTTGTTCCAGCTTTGCGTGCCATTTGTGGACGCGACCAAGCAGGCGTAAGCGCTGCCGCCGCACAGCTCGGCTGGGAGGGCTACGAGACCGATTGGCGCAAACTGATCGCACGCGACGATATCGGCCTGATCGATGTAAGCACCCCCGGCGATAGCCACGCTGAAATCGCGATCGCCGCTGCGGAAGCTGGCAAGCACGTCTATTGTGAGAAGCCTCTGGCGAACACACTCGACGAAGCTCGCGCTATGGTTGCTGCGGTCGAAAAGGCAGGCGTCGTCAACTTCGTAAACTTTAACTATCGCCGTGTTCCCGCTGTTCAGTTAGCGCTGAAACTGATCCAAGATGGCTTTGTGGGCGAGATCCGCCACTGGCGCGCTGTCTATCTGCAAGACTGGATCGTTGATCCCAAGTTCCCGCTGGTCTGGCGTCTGCAGAAGGAGCTGACCGGTAGCGGCGCTTTGGGCGACATCGGTGCTCACATTATCGACCTCGCGCATATGTTGGTCGGCGAGATCAGCGAAGTGAGCGGCTTGCTCACAACCTTCATCAAAGAGCGCCCTGTACTCGAAGCAACCGATGGCGGCTTGGGCGCAACCGGTGGCAGCACCATGGGTCAGGTAACGGTCGACGATGCAGCGATCGCTCTGGCTCGCTTCAAGAACGGTGCGATCGGTACCTTCGAGGCTACCCGCTTTGCCAACGGCCGCAAGAACGCCAACCGCTTCGAGATCAATGGTAGCAAGGGCAGCATCGCCTTCGATCTCGAGCGCTTGAACGAGCTGCAGGTCTTCAACGGTGAAGAAGATCCGGCAGTGCAAGGCTGGAAGACCATTCTGGTCACCGAAGGCGTTCACCCCTACGTCGGCGCTTGGTGGCCCTCGGGTCACATCATCGGCTGGGAGCACAGCCACACCCACGCCGTAGTCGACCTGATGAAGGGCATCGCTACCAATACCAGCCCGGCTCCGACCTTTGCCGACGCGCTGAAGGTTCAGGCCGTGTTGGACGCTATCGAGAAGTCGTCTGAAGAGCGCGCTTGGGTTGCTCCCGAAGCATAAGGTAGCCTGATTTTAAACCGAGAAGCGCAAGCGAACACGTGCTTTCAAGCGCGCCTTGCGTTTCTCGGTTTTCTCCATATCTACATCACACAAGCATCCACAAATACCGTCGTTAGCGTCTATCCATAGCTAGAGCGATCAGCTTTATATCTGCAATCGAAGGAGATAGCATGCGTCTTGTGCATTTTTTTGACCCAGAAACAGGTGCTCGGGTTGGCCGTGTTGAGGGCGATACGGTGATCGACTGCGGGGCCGCCGAGGCGACCGGCGCACTGAGCGCGCTCTTAAGCGGATCGACCGCAGAGGGCAACGGACGAAGCTACAACTATACCGACCTCTTCTGCGCACCCAGCCAAGACAAAGCCCACCTCTTGGCTCCAGTGGTGCCGCCGGAGGTCTGGGGCTGTGGCGTTACCTACAAGCGCAGCGCCGAATTCCGCGACTCGGAGACCGGTGTTGAAGAGGGTATTTACGACAAGGTTTATCGCGCTGAGCGCCCCGAGCTCTTCTTTAAAGCGACCGCCGTACACTGCGTTGGGCCAAACGCCGCTATCCGCATTCGCAGCGACTCGTCGTTCACCGCGCCCGAGCCAGAGTTGGCCTTGGTGCTCGACCGCAACGGCAAGATCGTTGGCTACACCTTGGCCGACGATGTAAGCGCTTGGGATATCGAACGCGATAACCCGCTCTATCTGCCCCAAAGCAAGATCTTCTTGGGCTGCTGTTCGCTCGGCCCGGTTGTGGTCAGCGTCGACGAGGTCAGCGCGCCCTATGAGATCGAGCTGACCTGTACCATCACACGCGGCAGCGAGACGATCTATAGCGGCAGCGCGAGCACGGCTCAGCTTAACCGCCGCTTCGAAGAACTGATCAGCTTCCTGATGCGCGATAACAGCATTCCCGATGGAACAGTTTTGCTGACCGGCACGGGCATTATCGTGCCTTCCGATGTGCCGCTCCAAAAGGGCGACATCGTAAGCATCAGCGCAGCGGGCTTTGGCACACTCAGCAACCCCGCCCAATAACAAACCTAAAAGGAGATAAGCCTTTGCAGCTTATCTCCTTTGTTTTTATGCTTCTTGTTCGAGGTAAAAACTGAGGGGATAATTGTTTTGGCGGGCGAGCGTGTGAGCCCTATAAACGCGCGCTTTGGCTTCTTCATAAGGCAAGGTCACCACATAGGCCTCGCCCTCGTAGTGCGCTGTCAGCATAATCTCTTGAGCGCGTTCCGCATCAAGCTCAAAGATCATTAAGAGAACGAACACGACAAACTCCATGGGTGTGACGTCATCGTTCTCGATCATTACCCGATACGGTCGTGCAAGCTCTTCATCGCTGACAACAACCAGTTCCAAATCTGTTGTCGTTGTTGTTTTTGGAAGGACAATCGTTTCGTTATTCATAGGCCAAACACTAAATAATATTCATTATCTTCTAGAGCCGAAAAACCTTATTTCGCTATACTCTTACCGTCTAAGCATGTCGCTGTCAATAGCAACGGAGACATGTTACCGTTTTTTCCATTGTATGATACACTAATTCTAACAGAACGTGTTTGGAAAGTTATAGCGATTCTCCTCCTTCACTTCTCGGGAAACGACCTAGATCGTGTTTTCGCTATACCCGCAATACGATCTGTTTAAAGCCTTCCTGAGCGAATATTGCTATCTTTTCAAACCTCGCGTTTGATTGATAGTAGTAGGAAAATAGTATAGAATAGATACGAATCGCTATTTTGAATAATAACCTTCTAACTCGTATATAGTCGGAGTGATGACGGTTGTATAGCGTCATAGGACTGACCTCAAGAGCTTGTGAACAGAACTCAATCCAAGCTTCGGGTATGACAGTCTCGCGCTAGATCATCATAACCAGTCTCTATGAATAGAAGCTTCGTTCCTAGATTCACTGGTTTGAGAGCTTGTCATTCACCACGTGTTCCATCATCTCACTAACACTATCAAGGAGTAGTTAATGGCTGCCTTCAAAGATGCTTCGGAAATGCACTATATTCTGGGTCAGCTCTATGATGAAGCCAAACGTGATAGCCGGATCGCGCCGAAAGTACGCGATGCCAGCCTTGTTATCCGCTTCCGTTACGAAGAGCCCGATGGCGTCGTAACCTTCAACGCCGCTGCCCCACCGAGCACAGAAGACGGTTTTTTCGATGTTATCTGGGGCGAGGCTCCTGAGCTGAAACCAGATATCGAAATGTCGATGAAGGCCGATATTGCACACCAGTTTTGGCATGGGAAGATCAATTTAATGACCGCACTGACACGCCGTCAGATTGTAGCTCGCGGTCCTATTCCCAAGATCCTTAAACTACTTCCTGCTGTGGAACCGATGTACCAAATGTATCCTCGTCTGCTTCGTGAAATGGGCAGGGAAGATTTGGTTTTACACTAAAAATACAAATCTATGGGCAGTAGTGAGGAGATGTTTGAGCGCGGTGTGCGCGATGCTGAACGGGATGAGCTGAACGCGTTTTACTATCAACACTATTTTCATTATCGTCAAGGCTACGATAGAGCGCGCCGCCGATTACGTCAAGCAGCCAATAATGCTCCATCAAGCGATCTGAAAGGCCGCTTATCGTTGCTTGGTGGCGGGCTCTTGGCTCTCTGCGCAGTCATTCTATTCGCATTTACCTTCTGGGGTCGGGGCGATGATCCAACCGCTCGTGCAACAGATAGTATTCCGACCGCTGTTGTGCAAGAGGTTATTCCAACCCGCATTCCTCGTGCGCCTACAGCTACACCTGAACCTGTTGTCGAGCCAACTGCGCCGCTAGAGATCGAGCGCATCGCTGTGGTTGTCAACCTAAACGGAGACCCACTACGGGTTCGTGCTGAAGCTGGCACATCGAGCGCGATTGTGGCTCGCATACCGGAAGGCAGCGAAGTCAAGCTGCTTGAAGGTCCTACCGAGGCCGATGGCTACACCTGGTGGAAGGTCGAAGCTGAACAAGGCACGGGCTGGGTGGCCGAACGCAGCCAAGAAGGCGTGCTTTGGCTCCAACCGAAATAATACGAAATCCGCCTTGTTGTATGTTGGGGCGGTCTCTCGGCACACAGCTACCACACCCTGCTTACGGGCGAGCTGTTGGTAGCCGTAGGCGGACGCGCTAACCGCCCTCTTTGAGGAAGAAAGCAAGCCGCCAGAGCGCTGAAGAGATCAACTGGATTTTCATATCAGCCTCTCTAGCTGGAGAAAGACAAAGACCGCCTTTGCGAAGGCGGTCTCTTGTTATACCAAGTGGAAGATGGCTTCAGCAGTTCTTCTCATACCAAATCCGGTTGATTAGGTTCTATGTAGCCTTCGGCAGAGCGGAACGTGACTAGATCTTTCCCGGCTTTTCGTTTTTCTGAGCGAAGAGCATGCAGGTCTTTAAACGGATTTGGTATCACTTTAGTGAGAGAGCAAAACGTTAAGCAGCTTTGGTACGAGCTATAAGCGAGCTGAAGATTAAGCTGGTTTCTGAGCCATAACGATTCCAAAAGTGCTCTTTAACGAAACGATCCGGCCCGCCTCTTCTTTGATCGAGAAAAATTCGCGGAAGCGCGGCTCGGCCTGCAACAGCCACTGCTCTAAGGCGTCGCGTTCCTGTTCGGGCATACGGATGCGCTTGGTCCAGTCGTCGTAGATGTAAGGATCGCGGTCGTGATCTTCGGTATGCACCACTTCGAGGCCAGCATCGCTTAAAAAAGCTTGCCACTCTTTGTAGGTATAAGCACGCACATGGCTTGGGTCGCGCCAACGCTCGAATTTATCCATAAAGGCGTCAAATTCTGGATCTTCGATACCGATATGGTCCGAGATCAAGAGGCGACCGCCCGGACGCAATGTGCGAGCAGCTTCCAATGCATATTGGCGCGGATCAGCGAAGTGATGGGCTGCGATTCGACAAACGCTGATATCGAAGCTATTGTCGCTAAAGGGAAGCGCCTCTGCGGCGGCGCGACAATAGCTCACATTCTTCATGCCCTGAGCCGTGATGTGTTTGCGGGCCTCGATCAACATCGGTTTGGTGAGATCGAGCGCGACCGCATGGCGAACGAAAGCAGCGAATGCCAGCGCAGTATGACCACCACCGGTAGCGACATCGAGCATGCACTCTTCGGCCTTGGGAGCCGCTAACTCAACGAGGCGCTTGAGATCGGTACCTTGAGCATGCGTAAAACTGGTAACATAATCGGCAGCAGCCCGCCCAAATTGCTGCTGAACAAAATTCGTGATATCTTCTGGTGGCTGGGTCATCCTCTGGTCTCCTTCAGCTGCATAACAGATTGCGTGTGGCACGAGTATACCATTTCAATCTGAAGATGTGAAAAAGGTTTTTTCTATTGCAGCGAAAGAAAATGTGAATAGGAAAACCCGCGTCCAAGCTAGTGATCAGCCTGAACCTCACCATCTTCTTCTTTGGGGCGTATAATTAGATCTTCAACTGGCGTGACCAAACCATCGACCAGTTTGCCCAGTCGCTCGAACTGCGGCCCCAATTCGGTCTCGCGCAGCGGAATATTGACCGGAACATCGAGGTTGACCGGCACCGAGGTTTCAAGTGGCACTTGGAAGTCGAGCGCGATCGGCAATTCCAAGCCAGCTGGCAAGTTAATATTGACCGAAGCATTCAGGTTGCCGCCGCCCGAGGGGAAGAGAATGGCGGCGGGCACACTCAGCGGCACATCGTCGGTCAGCACAACGCGCGTGGCTTGATTGATCGGCACTTGCAGCTCGATCGGCAAGCTGGCGCCACGCAGTTCGACGGTATAGATGATGGTTGCGTCCTCTAGCTCGGCGATCACACTCTGCAATTCGTGTACATTGGCACCAGCAAAGACCTGAGCTTTTTGAGTGATCTCCGCGAGCTGATTACGCGCGTTCCAAAGGGACACAGCTAAGACGGCGACAACGATTATTAAGATCGCATTCACCACAAACGAGGTCCAAATCAGAGCTTTATACAGCGGTGCAATGCGCGCATAGCGAATAACTGGCTTAGTTTCTGTATCGTCAGCCATCTTGGCCTCCTTTGGTAATTCGATACGTATTATCTACTATTGTACTGTATGATATCGTTTTTATGAAGCGTTTTGTTACAAGCAACTAAATTATGAAATGTAAAAAGTTGTAATCCTATTTTTCGAATAAAAGAGATAAGGTTGCAATAGCTTTACGTATCTTTGTAGTAGAAGTGCGTATATCGCTTTAGAATGCATACTATGTTCGTAACAACAAAAGTCTGTATATGCACCGTACTATAGCCCATATAGTTACACTTTCCGCACAGAGCCTGTATCGATCGGCGTTGACAGTAGCAGGCGGAGATGCTACTATCCGCGCCGCAAGCCTATAAAGATCATATGCATTCGCTTGAAATTAGATCGACCTCATGCTAAAAACTCCTTTACGCCGTTTTGTGCTCTACAGCCTGCTCAGCTGCATCTTGCTGCTGGCATTGGGCCTTGTTGTCTGGCTCGACAATAGCAACAACCGTGGTATCACCTTCCAAGCCGACCCCACACCTATTGCTTGGGCAGATGGGCCTTTACTAGGCGTCAATGCCTTCAATCTGCATACCGAGCCCGACCCCCAAGTGGTGACCCGCACCCTACAGCTCGCCAAGGAGCTGGGGGCGCGTTACGTTCGCATGCAAGTGCCTTGGGAGGATATTGAGATCCACGGCAAAGGCGACTTTATCGACCGGCGCAACGATATCGACGGCGATGGTCAAGTTGATGAAGTCGATGCCTGGGCCAAATACGACCGTATCGTAGCTACGGCCCAAGCCTTCGACCTCGAACTGATTATGCGAGTCGAGCGCCCTCCGCTCTGGGCGCGCGAGCAGTTCAATGCCAGTGAATACTTCCAAGAGGGCTTGCTCTTCGACGGCAACTCCACTGGCCCACCCGATAACCTTGCCGACTACGGCGACTTTATGCACACCATCGTTTCGCGCTATCGTGGCAAGGTACGCTTCTTCCAGATCTGGAACGAGCCGAACCTGATGATGGAGTGGAACTGGCAAGATCCCAAGCCGCAAGACTTTGTCGAGCTGCTGAAGATCGGGGCGACGGCCGCCCGTGCCGCCAACCCCGACGTGGTGATTCTCTTCCCCAGCCTATCACCCACCGATGGGCTCGATAAGCGTGCACCTCAAAGCGAGCTTGAATACCTCGATCAGGTCTATAAAGCGGGCGGCGCAGCTTATTTCGACATTATGTCGGCCCAATCGTACGGCCTAGGGCAGCCGCCGGAAGAGCACCGTTATGTGCGAATTCGCTGGCCCAACGAATGGGACTGGAGTTGGAAGCGTCCGCTCGACACCCGCAACGATGTAAGCCGCGTGGTCTTGTTGCGCGAAGTGATGGAGCGCCACGGCGATCACCACAAACCGATCTGGATCGGCGAGTTTGGCTGGAACAGCGCGCCCGAATCGATTCCGCCCGAGCGACGCTTCACCTGGGGCCAGCCCGTGAGCGAAGAGCTCAAAGCGGAATATCTAGTCGGCCAGATGGAGCGCGCCCGCCAAGAGTGGCCGTGGGTTGGCGTAATGAATGTCTGGATGCTGCGCTGGGCTGGCAGCGTGCCCGATCCGGCCGATCCTACGCCCTACTTCGCGATCGTCGATCAAGACTTTCAGCCGCTACCGGCCTACAAAGCGCTGCAAGAGTTTGCCGCGAACCCGATCGCGGGCGTGGGCTATCACACTTGGTCAGCCTTCGCCACAAACGAGGGCGCTACGCAACAGCTTCGTTTCAGCGGCAGCGAGATCGCGCTCGATCTGCCCGAAGCCGGGCGCTATCAGATCAGCATAGATGGCGCAGCTCCGCAAGAGCTTAGCGGCACGGGCATCGTACAAGTCGCGCAGGGCTTAGCCGATGGTGAGCATAACCTCAGCCTAAGCGCCCTCGATGGCAGCCCACTGCCCAAGGGCATTTTGGTATCGCGCAGCGCTCCGATGCCATGGTTCTGGAATAATGCCCCCTTGCTTTTGGTGCTGCTCATCGTTGTTACAAGCGCACTCAGCATGCATGCCCTGTTCCAAATCGGCGACGATCTACTGATTCGCAGCCAGCCGCAGCGTCGGCGCTTTATGGCTTGGTTGCAGAGCCAGCAGGGCGATTGGGCCATGATTTTGGCGATCTTTGTAGCCGCGCTGATCTTCTATCGTGCCGCCAGCGATGTGCCGCTCACTGCGCTCGGCCTGATCCTGTTCGGCCTGCTGGCCTTGGTACGGCCCGATCTGGCTCTGCGCTTTGTGATCTTTAGCGCGCCGCTCTACTTCATTCCCAAAGGTATTTGGGACGAAAACTTCGGCATTCGCGGCGATGGTCTGCGCCTGCCTATGCACGAGCTGTTCTTGCTGATCACCTGTGCGGCAACAGCTTGGCGCGAACTTCGCTTGCGCGGCCTGAAGGCCAGCCTCAGCGCTCTGCTCGCTTGGCGGCCCAGCAAAGCCGAGCTGATCGCGCTGGCACCGGTGGCGCTCTTTGCGCTCGCTGGTACGCTAGGTGTGCTCTTCGCCCAAGCCAACGGGCGCGGCGCGGCCCTGCGCGAATGGCGCTGGCTGATCGTCGAACCACTGCTGCTTTGGGCGCTGCTGGTCTGGCAGGTTCGCTTCAGCCGTGTCAACCGCGAAGCCGTAGGCGCGACAACAGCCGAGCGAATTATGCCTTTCGTCTATTCGTTTTTAGCGAGCGGCGCCTTGGTGGCCGTGGTCGGCCTGTTGCAGTTCTGTGGCCTGAATCTGGTGCCGCTTTTTGGCAGCAAGGTCGGCTTCAGCGAAGACAGCTTCTTGGTAGAAGGTGTGCGGCGCGTCAATAGCGTCTACGGCCACCCCAACAACCTCGGCCTGTTTATGGATCGCATCTGGCCGCTGGCCGGCGCGCTAGCCCTAGCTGGTCTGCGACAATGGCGCACGCTTCGCGAGTCGCGCACAGGCACGTGGCTGCTGGCACTCACAACGCTCTTGGCACTCGGCGGGGTTGTGGTCTCCTTCTCAAAAGGCTCCTTCTTGGGAGCTTTCGCCGCCTCGATTCTGCTGATTGCTTGGCTGCCGCTGCCCAAACAGCCCCAACGCATCACCTTGATCGCGTTGGGCTGCTGTATCGCACTGGCCGCCATCGCAGCGCCTTTTATCGGCATCGAGCGGCTCAACCCCTTCGGCGAGAGCAGCAGCATCCGCTTGCGCACTTGGGCCTCGGCGCTGGCTATGCTGCGCGACCACCCGCTGACGGGCATCGGCCTCGACCAATTTTTGCTGCTCTATCCCGATTACATCGACCCAGAGCTGGCCAATACCAACGAGATCAATACGGCGCACCCCCACAACCTGCTGCTCGATATCACGCTGCGCATGGGTTGGCTCGGTCTGGCGGCCTTTATCTGGCTGATAGCCACCTGCTTCAGGCGCCTCAACCAACTGCGCCACAACGAGCGCTATCGCTATCTGGCGGTCGGTCTAGGAGCGGCTCTAGTGGCCTCGATCGTACACGGCTTGGTCGATAGCTTCTACTTCTGGCCCGACTTAGCCTTCGCCTTCTGGCTCACAATGGCGCTCGCTTGGCTAGCTGCCAACGATCCCGAGCAAGCCAAGGCCTAACACTTACAAAGAGAGGAATCTCGTAATTGTGCGAGATTCCTCTCTTTTTTGCTCCAAACCGTTCATACAACGACGTAAACAGCTAGAGCTTCAAAATAGGTCCCAACCGCGTCCGCCTTCGGCTATCAGAGCTGCTAGCTGCCCTCACCCCCCGGCCCCTCTCCCGCACTGCGGGCGAGGGGTGAATGTTTGTTGTATGCGATTTCGCGTAGCGAAATCGCATACAAGCTCTCTGCGTTCTGTGCTCTCAAGGATACTCCCGCGATGGTATGCGAACGATCGCCTTTTGCTGCCGACACGACTTTTGGCTAATGCATAGATTGCGGGAGAAGGGAGCTAGAGTTTTCTGGCCCAACCATCGCTCTGCTAAAAGCCAACAAACTCAACCCCTCCAACCTCATTTGCTTGTACAAGGCGCCTCGCTCTTCGGCAGAGTGGAACTCAACGATGTTTACTTCTTTCCCAGGTTTTTGTTTTTCGCCTTGAACAGACCTCTAAGCGGGTTCCGGCCCTCTTGGCGCGGGGCTGAGTGTTTGTAGCCGTAGGCGGACGCGGTTCAGCACTATTCGAGGAAAAAGCACTTTCCGCCAACACGATGTAACCAACAAGAGGGCAAGCAATAAAAAGCGCTCGCAGCTCATAAGCTACGAGCGCCTGTTTTCGCTTTGAAAGCGGCTTTATTCGACCACGAACTGAACGTTGGTGCGCACATCGGCGCCGCCCGAGGTATCGTCCATCGCGCGCTGAATCGACATCAACCAGGTGCCGCTCATCGCGTTCGTCGGGATCGTCCATGTCCACTCGGCCCGGCCATTGGCATCGGCGTTGATCGTGCGGTGCGGCAGGTAAGCCTCTGGCTCATCGGGCGGCAACGGCTCGGGGCCACCATTGGGATCGGTCGCAAAGTACTCGATCAACATGCCCGGAGTTAGACCAGTTGCGACGAACGTGAGGGTTGTGCCACGCGGCGCGCTCGGCGGATCGACCGTCAAGCTCACTTGCGGTGCGGGAGCAGGCTCGCCCTCGCCGATCACAAAGTTCACGCGGCGAGTCAGCGTGGTCTCGAACGAGAAGAAGACCATCGTCCAAGTGCCTTCGAGGGCGTTCTCGGGCGATTTCCACTCGAACTCGGCGATGCCCTGCTCGTTGCTCGGGAACTGCTTGCCCGAAGAAGAGGTGCTGCCATCGGGCGCGGTCACCCAATAGGTTAGACGGCCATTGGGATCGAAACCGCCCATTCGGAACAGGAAGGTCGTGCCTGCGGGGCCAGCTGGCGGCTCGACCGTGGCGAGCGCGTCAGCGGCGGCGGCTTCGGGCGATTGGACGATCTCGAAGCTGATCTTGCGATAGGCGCGGGTCTCGCGGCTGAAGGCAGTCATGGTCCAGGTGCCGTAGATCGGATAATTGGGGGCATCCCAGCTCCAGTCGATGCGACCCTCTTTATTGGCGCGCACCTTAGTGTTGTTCACCAACACATCGCCATTGGGATCGGTGGCCCAATAGCTGACCTCTTCGCGCGGCTGGAAGCCATTGGCAAAGAAGGTAAAGGTCGTGCCAGGCAGACCGCGCTCGGGGCTAACACCTTGCTGGCCCGGTTCGGCGCCTTGCGGGCGCGGGGTCGGCGCAGGTGCGACCACTTCGAAGGCGATCGTATTAACAGCACGGCTGTTGTTGCCCTGCATCACCAGGCGCCAGGTGCCACCCGCCGCATTAGCAGGCGCGGTCCAGTCCCAAGTTGTTACGCCGTTATCATCGACGCGACCTTGGCCCAGCTCTAAAACCTCGCGGGTCGGGCTGTTCAGCCAGACGCCCGTTCGCTCGCGCGGGGTGTAGCCCGAAGCGGTAAAGTGGAAGGTGGTACCGGGGCCACCTTGAGGCGGCTCGACGCTGCTCGATGCAGGCGGCAGGCCGACCATAAAGTTCATAGCAACAATCAGTTTGCTGCTTGTGCCTTGGGCAGTCATACGCCAATTGCCCCGCTCGGGGTTCTGAGGCACGGTCCACTGCCACGAGGAATTACCGTTCTCATCGGCAAAATACTGCTCTTTATCGAGCGGAATCACTTCTTGAATCGGGTCAGTAAGCCAAACTCCTAAGCGCTCGCCGGGAGTAAAACCAGAAACAGTAAAGGTGAAGGTCGTTCCAGCTACACCGTTCGCTGGCTCGACTGTTCCTGAAGCAGCGGATGCTGTGGGCGGCACTACAAATGCGAATGCCGCAACCAGAAGCGCTGCAACAAGTGATGTACGCAGAAAGGTATGCATCATAATTTCTCTACTCGTTGAATTCATTTGCTTCTCTGGAGGCGGCAAACTAATCCAGAGGAGCTCTGTTCACCAAGCTAACATCGCGAATATCTACACAGTGCTCTAACCATTATACCGTCGATTATACAAGGCAGATGTGTATTTCTTCTTTAGATTCGCTTTAGGCTCTATGATACCAAACCCGATTACTTCATTTCTTTTGGCCTTCGGCAGAGTGGAACATACGTCTTGTCTCGATTTTTGATTTCTCCACATCGCCCAAGTACATGTCTTTAAAGGGATTTGGTATGATCTCTATAGATTAAGACGATTGATCGGGGCCAATTGATGCAGTTGGGGAAAAGGATACAAATGAAAAAGTGTGAGATGCTTTCTATACTCTTCGGTAGAAGCACTCACACTTTAAAGGTCGATATTTCTAGCTGATCTTTCCAAAGGCGCTTGCCAGTCTATATTAAGGACAAAGTCGCTTTTGTAGCAGGTTTTTTAAAACTACTAAAGATGCAATTAGATCAATTCAACCTGAATATATTGAGCGAGACGATGGCTCATAATGATGCGCGAGTCCACATTCTTTATGAGCAAATTACCCTCAGACTTTTCTAGAAGTGTAATCCGCGCCCCCTCCACAATACCCATTCTTCGTAAGATCTGGATACGCTGCTCGGGGCCAGACATAGCAATAATTCTTACCTGCGTGTTTGGCTCCAGAGCAGAAAGAAAGACGGTTAAACTAGACATGACTTTGTCTTTTATATTGAGCTTGAACGTAGTGGTTTCCTTTAACGTGTTATTTGATAAACTAAGCGAATCAGGCGTATAATAGATAAACGATTGTTTCACAATCGGTGTTTCAAAACGAGACACGTCAAAGCGGGGCAGCACATATATATCATTGCCACCCCGCTTTCTTACATTATAGCGAGACGGATGTCTAACGAATTACCACGACTATTACAAAAAATAATCTCTGCTGTTACAGCAATCAGATCATTTTCAGTAAGGGCTCATTGTATAATAGGAAACAGGCTACATACTGCCTCTTGATATACCATCAGAGTTCACGACTTCTGAACCCTCTCGGTACAGGTATTGCAAGTGTGGATAGTCGATCTTTTGATAATGGTGTGCCGTAGAATATCAACGGACCACCCTATAAGATAATGTTTTGTGTTTTTCTTTAAGGTATAACGAGCAGCATGTCAATACAAGTGTGCACTCGATCACCCAAGTAAAGATCTCTCTACTATTGTCACAAAACCAGCATCCTTTAGGCGAGCTTGTTCGTCTGTTTCTATGGAATGTAATTAACAAAATCAAGTGTATGGCTTCATATTGGTAAGGATATACAATGGCGAGACGTGCAAAAGAGCCGTTAAACGGCATGCCAATTTCTGACCTAGCGATCAATCAGCCAGTCTTCATCACAATGATGATGCTCTTAGCGGTTGTGCTCGGTCTCATCGCGTATAGCAATCGACCGGTCGAGATGTTCCCAGACATGTCGGTGCCGGTTGTGGTTGTTAGTATGCCCTATAGTGGCGCTGGCCCTGAGAGCGTTGCTGAACAGGTCACAGAGCCAATTGAAGATACGCTTAATACTCTAAGCGGTGTCGACACCATTACTTCGGTTTCGAGCGAAGGTTCGTCGCAGGTAATGGTGCAGTTTATCGAATCGGTCGACCCTGACCAAGCCTTGCAAGATGTGCGCGAGAAGGTTCAGAACATCCTTCCTCGCTTGCCAAACGATGTTGGCGATCCTAGCTTTATGCAGTTCGACCTCAACGCATCGCCGATTCTGCAAGTCGCTCTGAGTAGCGACGGCTCGATGAGCGGCTTAGAACTGCGTGAACTGGTCGACGAAGAATTGGTGCCGCGCCTGCAACGTGTAGAAGGCGTTGGTGACGTACAGGTGAGCGGTGGTCAAGAGCGTCAGATCAATGTCGATATGGATCTGCCGCGTCTGAGCGCTTATCGCATCGCACCAGCCCAGATCGTTGCCGCCTTAAGCACAGCCAATGCCAACTTGGGTCTGGGACGTATCAGCACCGATCAGCAAAGCTTCTCGTTGCGTACTCCAAGCCAGATCCGCAGCATCGACGATATCAAAGAGATCGGTATCACCGGCACCTCCTATCGGATCGGAGACGTTGCCAACGTCTACGAAGGCGTCAACGAAGTTCAAGAATATTCTCGTCTTAACGGTGCCGATGCGGTATCGATCGGCGTACTGAAGCGCAGTGGTAGCAATACCCTTACAGTAGGTGAACAGTCGCTCAAGACGATCGAAGAGTTTGTTACAGAGAATTCAAAACTGCAATTTGTTGTAACTTCCGATCAGTCCAAAGCGATTCGCACCATGGTCGATAGCTCGATCGAAGAGATCCTGTTAGCGGTCATCGCTGCCTTCTTGGTGGTACTGATCTTCTTCCGCGACCTGCGCAACACCTTAACAACCATCGCTGGTCTGCCGATCATTATGATCTTTACCTTTGTGGCGATGCAGCTATTTGGCATTACGATCAATATGCTGTCGCTCTTGGCGCTCTCGCTCTCGGTCGGTCTGGTGATCGACGACGCGATCGTAGTACGTGAAAACATCTTCCGCTACGCGGAACACGGCTTCTCTGCACGCCAAGCCGCCAGTAAAGGTACTGCCCAAGTAAGCCTTTCGGTCGTGGCGATGACCTTAACGATTATCGCCGTATTCTTGCCGGTGACCTTCGTCAGCGGTGTGGCTGGCTTTATCTTCAAGGCCTTCGGTATCACAGTCGCTTGTGCAATGGCGATCTCACTGATCGAAGCCTTCACTTTCGCTCCGATGTTGTCGTCAACGCTCTTCCATACCAAGAAGGCCGATCACGACAAGCAGGTCGACGAGCAAACCATTATCGAAGAGGGCGAAGAAGAAGTTGGCGCCCTGGGACGCTTCTATGCTCGTATTCTACGCTGGACGCTGAACAACCGTGGCAAGACTATGCTGATCTTGCTTGGCGTTGTGATCATCAGTGTTGTGGTTGCCCTAAGGATTGAAGCCACCTTCATGCCGAACCAGCTGCAAGACTCGATCAGCATCGCCTTCGAATTAGAGCCAGGCGCTGCTCTGGCCCGTACCAATGAGCTCTCACGCCGGGCCGAAGAGATCTTGATGCAAGACCCCGACATCATCGCTGTTCAAGCCCAAGTCGGTGGTGTAGGCTCGCAGGAAAGCGCTACGCTAACCGTTCGTCTGACCAGTAGTAAGATCAGCGAAACGGTACGTGAGCGGGTGCGTGAAAAGATCAGCTTCTTGCCCAACATGGCAATGAGTACGCCCAGCTATACGGGTGGTGGCACAGGTGTAACCGGACGTACGGTTCAGGTACAGATTCGTACCACAGCTCCGCTTTCGACCATCGTTCCGGTCTCTGACCAGATCGTAGCGATCGGCAAAGAGATCCCGGGCCTAGTCGATGTTGGTTCGACCTATGAGCCGGGCCGCACCGAGATTCAGTTCTATGTGCCGCCGAGCCGCGCTCGCGATTTAGGCGTAACCAATAACGATATCGCTACCACAGTGCGTGCGCTTATCAATGGTATTACGGCTACCACGCTGCGCAATAATGGCAGCGATACCGATATTGTGGTGCGTCTACCTTCCAATCAGCGTGCCGATATCAACGATATTCGCGCCATTACGCTGCCAACTCCGGGTGGCAATATTCCGCTAACCTCGATCGCCGAAATCGAGTTCGCTCCAAGCCCAACCTCGGTTCGCCGCACCAACCAACAGAATGAAATTGTGGTCGGTGCCAATATCGCTCCGGGTGCAAATGTAGGCGCGGTACAAATGGAATTCCAGCAGCGTATCGCAGCGCTGGACCTGCCCGACAACGTCCAGATCGTCTATGGTGGCGATCAAGCTGATCAGCAAGAAGCCTTCAGCGGTCTCTTCTTGGCGATGGGTCTCTCGGTACTCTTCGTCTACATGGTGCTTGCATCGCAGTTCGGCTCGTTCATGCAGCCTTTTGTGATTATGCTTGCAATGCCCTTCAGCTTCTTGGGTGCCTTCGCTGGCCTCAGCTTGACGGGCACAGCGCTCGACATCACCGGTATGATCGGTCTGATCATGTTGCTCGGTCTGGTGGTTAAGAACTCGATTCTGCTGGTAGACTTGACCAACAAACTGCGCGAAAGCGGTATGAGCAAGCACGACGCGCTCGAACACGCCGGTGCGGTTCGTCTGCGACCGATCCTTATGACCTCGATCGCGATTATCGCCGGTGCGCTACCGACCGCTATGGGCTTGCATATCTTCAGCGAGGGCGAAGGTACCGAGTTCCGCCGTGGTCTGGCGACCGTGCTGATCGGCGGTATGCTCTCCTCGACCTTCCTGACCCTGCTGATCATTCCGACCGCCTACAGCTTGCTGGAAGGCTTCGTCGATCGCTTCACTGGTCTGTTCAATCGCAAGAACAAGCAAGCCGCTAGCGAGCCTGCCCTTGCAACAAACAGCGCTCCGATCAGCGCCAATGCCGAACATGCGAGCAACGGCAGCAGCAACGGTCATAACGTTGCAGATCAAGCTGAAGCAGAGAGCTTGCAAGAAACGCCCGTCTCAAAAGATGACGCTTAAGAAACGCTCTTAAGCACAGCCTATCCTTACTGATCGTTATGGAGGGTTCCAGCAAGGAGCCCTCCATTTTTTGGCGGAAACGGCTCTAGCTCCAAAAAGTGCCCAAGCGCGTCCGCCTACGGCTATCAGATGGGCTAGCTGGCCCTCACCCCCCGGCCCCCTCTCCCGCACTGCGGGCGAGGGGGAGCTGGCCTCACCCCCGGCCCCCTCTCCCGCACTGCGGGCGAGGGGGTGAATGTTGATGTTCTGTGCTCTCAAGGATGATCCCGCGATGGTATGCGAACGATCGCCTTTTGCTGCCGACACGACTTTTGGCTAATGCATAGCCGCACATGCGGGAGAAGGGTGCCTAAACACGCACGCCTCTGCCAAAGGCCTCTTTTCGGTGGGCATAGCAAATCCGTTTGTAGGGGGCGGTTTCGCCAGCGAGGCAGATACGACCCTGGGGTGGCGGACAGGACGTTGGTAGCCGTAGGCGGACGCGCCAAAAGCCTTGTTTGGGGTAACAAGCAAGCCGCCAAAGCGCTGAACTATGCAAGCGATTTGGTATAATGGGAAGAACAAATCACTGCCTGCGAGGCTCTATTGACAGGCTCTTCGATTGAGAGTACTATTATTGTATTGTGACAGAAAGAGCAATCTACACGAGGGTTCTTGAGTGAGTGCAATGCTAAAGCGCTTTCTGATCAAACTTGCACCAGCTACGCTACGGGCAACTCTGCCATGGTTGGCTGTGCTCATGCTTGCTGTGATCAACCCGCTAGCTTGCCTTATTCACTGTACGATTATGCACGGCGTCCACCAGCCAGCAAGCGTGCATGAACACGAACACTACATTTGCTCTTTAGACAAGGCCGAAGCTGCTCTGCAGGCCCATCTCACACATGAGGCCGCAATGCAAGCAAAGCAGAGCGCTCTGCTGCCAAGCTTCTATCACAAAGCAGCCTTCATTCACAACCAGATCCCAAGCGATGAGCCACACGATCCACGCGCCTCGTTAACGCCGCGCGCGGTCTATGAGTCGCTCCCGTTGCTCATTGTGCTGATTGGCTTTGTTATTAGCGTGCTGGCTGTGGTCGCACAACTGGTTGAGAAGCTGACAAGCTGCTGCAACCCTCCGCTCCTGCCTCCCCCACGCTGGGCCTAATTCTCCTACCACATTTGCAAACGATCGCCGTTTGAAGGTTAGCTATTTCTGGCTGCCTTGTAATTCTATGTTCCTGTCTAACTGAAATTAATGAGGAGAATAGTTCCATGCGTCTTTCCAAGTTCACCGCCGTATTCGGTCTGATGGTCGCTCTATTGCTTGGTTTCGCTAGCGTAAACGAAGCTTCGGCTCACGCTCATCTCAAATCTTCTAACCCTGCTGCTGGCTCGACCATTAGCGCAGCACCGAGCGTTGTGACCGCAAGCTTCGACAACCATGACCCGCTCGTCGCAGAGGGCAGCTCGCTGGTTGTCACCAACGCCGCTGGCGAACAGGTCGATAATGGCGACACCGCACTCGACAAGAGCGATCCCGACCGCAAGACCTTGACCGTTAGCCTCAAGAGCGGCCTTGGCGATGGCGTCTATACCGTCAAGTGGACCGCTGTCTCGGACGGTGATGGTAGCACGGCCAGCGGCGAATTCAGCTTTACGGTGAGCTCCAACGCAAGCGCTAGCACGAACGCAAGTGCTCCGACCGCTAACCTACCCCAGACCGGCGCTGCTGAAGATGGCTTCTTGGCCGCAGTGCTCTTCGCAATCGTCGCGCTGACACTTGGCTTCGGTCTACGCCGTTTCGCCAACAAATAAGCTTAACGAACGATAGAGCGTAAAACCGGCTTCGTCGCTCCTCAAGCGTGGGGAGCGACGAGCTATTCTCTGCAACGGTTAATACAATGAAAAGCATTCAACGAGCATGGAAGTGGCTGATCGCCATTCTGTTGCTCTTTTATAGCCTCGCACCCTCGCTTGCGTGGGCCCACCCCGAGATTCTGGCAATCGACCCTCCGCCAGATTCCCAGCTTGAGACTTCACCAACAGAAGTGCGCATGGTCTTTAGCGAAGAGCTCGAAGCCAGCTTCAGCCAGATTCGGGTCTTCAATACGCGCGGTGAACAGGTCGACTTAGGCGATGGCGGACGCGATCCGGACGATCCGAGCGCCTTGCTGGTCAGCCTGCCTCCGCTCGAACAGGGTCTGTATAGCGTTGTGTGGCAGACGATCGGCAGCGACGGCCACCAGATTCGCGGCAACTTCAGCTTTACGGTGCTTACAAGCGCCCAGCAAGACGAGCAAACGCCGCTCGAGACACCCGAAGTCGTCAGCCAGCCAAGCGAACTTCCCACACAGACGCTCCCACAACCACAAGAAGCAGAAACTCCCGCCTGGCTCAACGATCTGTTGCTGCCCTTCTTGCGCAGTTTGATGCTGTTGTTCGCCTTGGCAGCCAGCGGCGCTTGGTTCAACTTACAAATGGTCTTTCAGCCAGCTTGGGCGGGCCAAAACAGCCCTATGCCCGAGCAGATCGTAACGAAATGGCGCAGCTTTTCGCGCTGGAGTCTAGCGCTTTTACTGCTAAGCTGTCTGTTGTTTGAACTCTGTCTCAGCTTGCTCTACAACGCTGGCTTTAGCTTAGGCGGGCTGGTTACAACTATGAGCGCCACTCGCCTAGGCAGCGCCGTGGCAGCGCGCGCTATGATCGCTCTGCTGATGCTCGGGCTGCTGGCACTGCCCGCAAACCTGAGCCGTCTGAACGGCGCGCTTTTATGGCTGGGCAACCTCGCTCTGCTCTTGAGCTTCTCACTGGCAGGCCATGCCGCCGCCCAAAACCAGCCGCTGCTGCCGATCAGCGCAGATCTGCTGCATATGGCGGCCTGCGCTGTATGGGTGGGCGGTCTGATCACCCTGGTGCGCTTGTTGCCGCTTGTGAAACAGACCGCTTCCGAACAGCTTCAGGCTCCTCTGTTTGCCAGCATCGTAACGCGCTTTTCAAGCCTCGCGCTGATCAGCGTGCTCTGTTTGGTACTGAGCGGACTATACGCCAGTTCGCTCCATATCCAGCAGCTCTCGCAACTTTGGACAAGTAGCTACGGCCTAGCGCTCTCGATCAAGCTGATTGTCTTCACATTCCTGCTTGCGCTAGGCGCCTATAACCTCATCTGGCTGCGACCGCGCTTTGTGGCTTGGGCCAAGCAGACCAGCGATGCGCTCGCTCAACGCGACTGGGTGAGACTGCTGCACAATACGCTGCGGCTGGAAGTAGTTGGCAGCCTGCTTGTGTTACTGGCCGTGGGCGTTTTGACCAATGTTGCGCCACCCCAAGCCGCTGCTGCCCTCCAAGGGCGCCCAGCGCCCGCTAGCCCTGCAACGACAGCTCAGAGCACAGCCACTCCACGGCCGACGCGCACCCCGCTGCCGACCCGCACCCTCGTGCCAAGCTTCCCCTTCCACGAGACGCGCACAATCGACGGTCTTGAACTCACCATCGATCTGCAGCCCGCCAGCATCGGCACAAACAGCCTCGCGGTGCGCCTGCTCGACGAAACGGGCGGCCCGGGCGATGTACAAAAAGTCGTGGCACACATCAATATGGTCGATATGGATATGGGCGAGTTGCAGCTTGAGCTAGAGAGCGATGGCGCAGGCAACTATACTTCCGACCAGCTTCAATTTACGATGCTGGGCGATTGGGAAGTTGTTATCGAGGTGCGGCGGGCTGTCGCCGATGATTTTCGAACTTCCTTCCGCGTACCAGTTGGCGACTAATGTTTAATCAAGAAACGAGACATACCATGCAAAAACAATTCCTTATTCTCTTGCTCGCAATCGGCTTATTGAGCGCTTGTACAGTACCTCAGGCCGCCCAGCCTACACCCGTCGCAACAGTTAAGATCGACCTACACGATCCTTGGGTGCGTACACCGGCCCAAGGTGTCGATCGAACCGCCTTTTATGTCACGATTATGAACGGCAGCGCCAGCGACGACGCCTTGATCGCGATCAAGAGCGATGTGGCTCAGGCCAACGAGCTGCACGAGACGGTCACCGAGGACAATGTGATGAAGATGCAGCCCGTAAGCGAGGTGATCGTTCCTGCTCAGGGTAAGGTCGCTCTGCAACCTGGCTCCTTCCACGGCATGCTGCTGAATCTGAACAAGGAGCTCAAAGCGGGCGATAAAGTTCAGATCGAGCTGACCTTCAAAAACGCAGGCCAGATCAGCGTTGAGGCCGAAGTGCGCGACGCCAGCAACGGCGGCGGCCACTAATTCCAAAGCTGAACGTGACTATTTTTGCTTGTGAGTGATTGCGCGCGATAGTGCGCAAGCTCTCACAACTCTTTCCCTCGTTTTTTTCAGCTTGCGAGAAGGGAAGACATTAAGCGGATGGAGCTATACGTAGACTAAGAGGACGAACTGCCAAGGACGTAGCTGAAGGGCCATGGTATACTCAGAGGAGAAGCAATAGACACAAGGAATCAGTGAACTATGGCGGATTCTGATCCTTCTCCTCGCGTCGGTCTCTGGGCCGCCCTGAGCTACCCTTGGCAGGCCCTCACACTGCTAGCACGTACACGCCGACTGTGGCAATACGTTCTATTCCCTTTACTGCTCAACATCGTCGTCGGTATTTTGCTCTACATCGGTCTGCTCTACTCGGGCTGGCAAGCAATCGATAGGATTGTGGCCGATTGGGCGGCTTGGGGCGTAGTGATCGCTTGGTTTCTGCGCGTCTTGTTGATTGTGCTGCTGCTGATAGGCACCGGCTTTATTTTGGTGCGCTTCGGTGTGACACTCGGCTCACCTTGGTACAGCAAACTCTCGGCCGAGCTTGAAGGGCTGCGCACCGGACAGCCCGTGATCGATCAGCCCTTCAGTTGGAAGATCATGCTCAGAGATATCGGGCGGGCGATCGGCTACGAGCTCAAAAAGCTGCTGCTTCTGATCGGAATCGGTCTCCCTTCGCTCTTGCTCAATCTCGTGCCAGGCTTCGGCCAGATTCTGGCGACTGTAGTAAGCATCGCGCTCGGCAGCCTGATCAGTTGCCTCGACTTCTTCGACGGTGCGCTCGAACGCCGCCTCTTGAAGTTTCGCCAGAAGCTGAAGGTGATCTGGAAGACCCTGCCAGCCAGCGCCGGATTCGGCCTGATCTGCTTTTTGCTGGTCTCGATCCCCATAGTGAACTTTTTTACCATACCGATCTGTGTCGCAGCGGGGACTTTATTCGTTTGCGATAATGCCTTGCCAATGCTCGGCAAAGCCAAGGAGTAATTGCGATGCGCCTCATTCTCTATTTGGGTAAAGGTGGTGTAGGCAAAACGACCACCGCCGCTGCAACCGCTGTACGAGCCGCCGAGCTCGGCCATCGCACCCTGGTGGTCAGCACCGATGTGGCTCACAGCTTGGCCGACGCGCTCGATGCGCCCTTGCAATCGAAGCCGACCCAACTGAGCGATCGGCTGTGGGGCCAAGAGATCAATGTGCTCGATGAGGTGCGCGAGCATTGGGGCGAGCTGCGTGGCTATCTTTCAACCGTGCTGCGCCGCAAAGGTGTTAGCGATGTGGCGGCAGAAGAGCTGGCGATCATTCCAGGTATGGAAGAGGTGGTCAGTCTACTGCATATTCGACGCCAAGCCAAAGAGGGCAACTTCGATGCGGTGATCGTCGATGCGGCCCCCACTGGCGAGACGATCCGCCTGCTGACCATGCCCGAGACCTTTCAGTGGTACGCCGCGCGTGTGCTCGATTGGGATGCGGGCACTATGAGCTTGGCGAAGCCGTTGGTGCGAGCTTTGGTGCCAGCCAGCAATATCTTCGATATGATTCAGAAGCTGACCAAGGGCGTGGAAGCTTTGCGCGAAACTTTGAGCGATCCCGATATCAGCTCCTATCGCATTGTGCTCAACCCCGAGCGCATGGTGATCAAAGAGGCACAGCGGGCCGCGACCTATCTGTCGCTGTTCGGCTACCCCGTCGATGGCGTGGTGCTTAATCGGGTGCTACCAGCCAGCGCCGCCGAAGGAGCCTTTATGCAGGAATTGGCCCGTATTCAGGCCGGTTATCGCCAACAGGTCTACGACCTCTTCCAGCCCTTGCCGATCTGGGAATCGCCCCATTATGCTCGCGATGTCAAAGGGCTGAACGATCTTGCCGAGATCGGTCGAGCCTTGTTTGGCGAGCAAGATCCGAGCAAGGTCTGGTTTAAAGGCTCGGTGCAGGAGATTGTGCGCGAGGGCGATGAGTATGTGATGCGCCTGCCGCTGCCGCATGTCGAGATCGCCAAGGTCTCGATGACCAAACGGGGCGATGAGCTGTTTATCGAGATCGGCAACTTCCGACGCGATATGCTGCTGCCCACCACGCTGGCCGAGCGCCCCGCCAATCGAGCGGTCTTTCGCAACGGCATTCTTGAGGTGCGCTTTGGGCCGCCAGAAACAAACGTCTCAGGTACCTAAGAACAGCATTGAAGAGCTATTCCGTATACCTGAGACGAGTTCTACGTTCCAAGGTTGTATACGATAAAAAGCTTAGGACTGAACGAGGTTCAAGTCGACCAGCTTTTGAGTCAAAACACTATTCGACGGCTCGACTAAAACGCTTCCATCGGGGAAAATAATGGTTGGAATGCTGCGGCTGCCCTGGTTAATGCGCACAACTTCAGCAGCGGCTGCTTCATCGTCATCGATATTGATATAGGTATAGGGGACGTTGAGCGAATCCATCACTCGCTTGGCACGGCGGCAATCACCACACCATTCAGCTGCGTACATTGTAATAGTTTGATCGTTGCTCACGGTTATTCTTTTTTCCTTTCGCCTATAGTCTCAACACAACGCGCAAGAAACAGCTATAATAGAGTTTCTATACAAAGTGCGCATAGATATTATACTCTTTTTTATTCGTCTCGCTTGTTCATCACAGACGCAGGCTTGCCACTGGTTTGTCCGTTTTACAAAGCGTGTTTTTGTTCGGTATGGCTTATGCCAAATCCATTAAAAGAGTCGTACTCTCTCAACGCAGCAAAACAAAAACCGAGAAAAGGGTTAGTCAGGTTCCGCTCTGCCGAAGGCCAAAAAGTAAGTTATCTACCGAATTTGGTATTATGCAAACTCCGTTTGATCGCTGTGTTTGGGGGCGGTTTCTGCGCACAGAGAGCTACAACATCAGGGTGACGGGCGAGCTGTTGGTAGCCGTAGGCGGACGCGCTTAAAGCCCTCGTTGGGGTGAAGAGCACGCCGCTAGCGTATACAAATCATCAAGCGGATCTGATAGTAGCATGTAGGCTTGACATATTCATAGAGGAAGGATATAATTAGTGTAGAATTAACACTAATAGATAGGAAAGCGAAATGTCAACATCTGCCGATTCTCAACCCGAAACAGCAGCAACCTACGATGCGTCGCGTTACGAGCGCCCATCTGTAACGGTCGATTTGGCAATCTTTACGCTCAAAGATCGTGAGCTGCATGTCTTGTTGGTAAAGCGCCGCAATTGGCCTTTTGAAGGGCATTGGGCTTTGCCAGGTGGTTTTGTCGAGATGCACGAATCGCTCGATCAAGCAGCCCGCCGCGAGCTTGAAGAGGAGACAGGTGTGCAAAATGTCTATCTCGAACAGCTCTACACCTTCGGCGATCCCGAGCGCGATCCGCGCACGCGTGTGATCAGCGTGGCTTATATTGCGCTGATCGGGGCCGATATGCATCAGCTACATGTCAGCGACGAAAGCATCGACGTCAATTGGTTCCCAGTGCGCGAGCTGCCCGGCCCATTGGCCTTCGACCATTCAAAGATCTTAGATGTCGCCCTCAGCCGCCTGCGTTCCAAACTCGAATATACCACCTTGGCCTTCCAACTGTTGCCAGAAGTATTCAGTATTTTAGAGCTGAAGCATATCTACGAACAGATTTTGGGCGAACAGCTCGACAAAGGCAATTTCTACCGCAAGATCAAAGAGGCAGGCGTCTTAGAGCCTACGGGTCAACTGCGCGAGGGGCGCGGACGTCCGACTCATCTCTACCGCTTCAAGCGCACCCGCGCCGATGCCGATTTCGTCTTCCGCTGGCGCGAGGCCAAAGTTGAAGACGAAGCCTAAAAAAGCGGAGACACGAGGCACGCCCCATGTCTCCGCTCATAGCGCTCGTAGACTGCTTATTCTTCGTCGGGATCCCAGCCTTGGGCTATCGCGAGTTCGCGCAGAGCGCGTGAAAGCGTTTCGAGCTGTTTGAGCAAAAGGCGAACTTTGAAGGGTGCACCTTCATCTTGTTTCACCCACTTTAAAAGATCGCCTTCGGCATGGGCGCGCGCCAGTCGGTCGGTCTCATCGACCATCTGATCGAGCGAGCGGATTCGGAAGACGCGCGCCTTATTGGCAGGGCGGTTCTCGATCGTCTCCTCTTCAACGCTGAGATAGCCGCCTTCATCTTTCGGCTCTTCTTCATCGTCCCAATAGTCTTCATCATCTTCCAGATCGACCCTCGCGATGCTAGTTTTGCCCAGCGGCCCGCCAGAAAGCGTAAGCGCTTCTTCGATGCCACTGCTACTGGCCAGGGTTTGACCGGCTTGAAGGGCTTCTAAAGCCATATCCAAACTCAGGTTAGGGTTGGCCGCAAAATGGGACGAGAGCTTGCTCAGTTCAGCCGCCGACAGACCTTCATCGACAGCAAAGTGGGCCAGATCGATCTGAGTCTTGCTATTTTTGATGCGGAAGAGGTGCTGGGCCTGAGTCACGGTCAATTCGCCGCGCCGGATCAACTGTTGCACCTCTTCGGGCAGCTCTAGCAGGCCCAAATAGCGCTGAATACTGCGTGGGCTAAGGCCCACAGCTTTGGCAGTGGCAGCGTTCAGCTCGCCCTCGCCGACATTGCCGAGCCTTTCGGCAAACAGCTGGCGCAGACGCGCAAAGGCGCGAGCCTGCTCGATGTCGTTGAGATCTTTGCGCTGCACATTTTCGGTCAACTGTTGTAATAGGGTATCAGAGGCCGAATCGCCCAAGAGAATGCAGGGCACGCGCTCAAGCCCGAGTTGAATGGCAGCGGCCCGCCGCCGATTGCCATAGACAACTTGGTAACGACCTTGCGCAGTGCGCACCACGGCGAGCGGTTGCAACAAGCCTTGTTCGGCGATCGTTGCCGCTAGCCCGCTCACATCGCCGGGGTCTTCGCGTATACCATCAGGATCTTCGTCCAGATTGCGCGGGTCGAGATACAGCAGCTCCACACTTGCCTCCGTAGTAAAACATCTGTGTTATTCAAACCCTACAAAGTATACCAGAAGCACCCATCTCAGGCAATAGAAGCCTATCTAAGAGCAAATTCGTTTGATCGGTTCTGCATTCTGGCGGCTTGGCCTCATACTAAATTCGTTTAAAGACTTGCGCTGTTATAACGCAGGGAACGAGGAAAGGTTGTGTGACATTTCGCGCGATCGCGCGAAATGTCACACAACAAAAATAGTCGAGTTCCACTTTGCCGAAGGCCAAATAGGAAGTAATCAATCGAATTTGGTATCACCCCCAAAAAGGGCTCTAGCGCGTCCGCCTACGGCTATCAACAGCTTGCCCGTAACCTTGCTGTTGTAGCTGTGTGTCGAGAGACCACCCCAACATACAACAAGGCGGATTTCGTAAAACGCCATAAGCACAGCTGTAGAAATTCGCTAACTGGTAAAGCCCAAATTGTAACAAAACAAGGTACAATACGTGCGTTCAGACCGTTGCAGACCCAAAGATGGGTCGTTAGCCATGAGGATGCTATGCGATTAGCAGGAAAAGTTGCCTTTATCACTGGTGGAGGTTTCGGTATCGGGGCGGGAATCAGCAAGGTGCTAGCAGCCAACGGCGCGCAAGTGGTGATCGCCGATCGCGATCCGGCGGCCGCCGAAACCGCTGCAAGTCTAGCCGAACATGGTCTCGCTGGCCTGTTTCTGCAAACCGACGTCGCCGACGAAGCCTCGGTCAAAGCGAGCATAGCGGCTACCGTCGAGCGCTTTGGAGCGCTGCACATTCTGGTCAACAACGCAGGAATCGGTATGTACAAAACGGTTGAGGAACTGAGCGTCGAAGAGTGGGATGCCTGTTTGGGCGTCAACCTCAAAGGGCCATTCCTCTGCGCGAAGTACGCCATTCCTCACCTACGCGCGGCTGGCGGCGGATCGATCATCAATATCGCCTCGGTACACGGCTTTCGCACCACAGCGCGCTGCTCGCCCTACGCCGCTACCAAAGCAGGTCTGCTCGGCCTCACTCGCACTATGGCACTCGACTACGCCCCCGAGCAGATTCGGGTCAACGCGGTCTGTCCCGGTTGGGTGCGTTCGCGCCTAACCGATGGCGTCTTCGCCCAAGCGCCCGACCCCGAAGCCATGCGGGCCGAAGTAGCGGCCCGTCAACCCAACGGGCGCATCGGCGAGCCAGAAGATATCGGCAACGCTGTGCTTTTCCTCGCAAGCGATGAATCGCGCCATATCACCGGAACCACCATCGCGGTCGACGGTGGTCTGCTAGCCCTCTTGGAAGGCGGCCCCGGAGCAGGAAGCGAAGCATAAAGGAGCAAGCTATGGTTCAGGCTGCATATGCAGAACGGATCGGTATCTCAATTCAAGGCAGTTCGGTCGCTGAACTGCTCGCAACTATTCAAGAAGCCGAACAGGCCGGTGTACGCCAGATCTGGATGACCCAAGGCCCGAGCAGTTTCGACGCGCCCACGCTCTATGCTGCGGCCTTGGCCCGCACCGAACGCATTCGGCTGGGCACCTCGATCGTACCCGCCTCGCCGCGCCACCCCTTGGTCTTCGCCCAGCAGGCACTGACGCTCGAAGGAGTCGCGCCCGGGCGCTTCCGCCTCGGCATCGGCTCGAGCCACCGCCCGATTATGCGCTCGACCTATGGCGATGCGCTGCCCAAGCCGCTGGCCCAGATTCGCGAATACCTAACGGTGCTGCGTGCGGCGCTCTGGCAAGGCTCGGTCGATTTCAAAGGCGAGTTTCTCGAAGCTCACGTGGCCAACTTCCCCCAAGCCCATGTGCCGCTGCTGATCTCGGCTTTGGGCGAAGAGGCCTACAAGCTGGCGGGCGAGCTGAGCGACGGCGCGCTGGCTTGGAACTGTCCGCCCTCGTACCTGCTTGAGCGCGCGCTGCCTGCGCTGCAAGCCGGAGCCGATTCGGCCGGTCGCCCGCGCCCGGCGCTGGTGGCCCACTCGTGGATTATGCTCAGCGACGACATCGCGGCAGCGCGCGCCGCACTGCGCGGTACCGTTCAAAACTATGCCCGCCTGCCCTTCTACCGCAATATGTTCATCCAAGCCGGCTTCCCGCTGCAAGACGATGGCAGCGTCAGCGATGGCTTGATCGACGCCCTGCTGGTGGCTGGCAAACCCGATCAAGTCGCACAGCGCTTGAAAGAGCTACTCGACTCGGGCTTCGACGAACTGCTGCTCAGCAGCGTCGCTTCCAACGATGCCAAGCAGCGCAGTCAGCTCTTCGAGCTGATCGGCTCGCTCAACTAAGCGCTCACACAGCTTCGGCTCTTGTTAATGGGAGGGGTCTCGCACTGTTTAGCGAGGCTCCTCCCGTTTTTCTGCGCGCTTGGCAGCAAGCCCGCCTGCAAAGGTCGGGCAATGAGAATCATAGCGAATCGCATTGATGCGCCAACGGACAGCTACGACCCGATTTGAAGGGCGAGATGTTGGTAGCCGTAGGCGGACGCGCCAAGCAGCGAATGGAAGCTAGAAGCCACTCCGCCAGAGCTATACACAGCAGCAAAAAGGAGAGAGAGAGAGCATTACCCCCAAGGTAATTGAAGATCGGCTGAGCAGGGCCTACACTGCAAACATCAGTAATCGCGAACAGCAATCAGGAGAAACCGATGAGCAAGCATAGCCAACTGGTTGAAGACTATCTCGCCGCTTGGAACGAGACAGATGCCCAAAAACGCTACGCTTTGATCAGCAGCGTCTGGAGCGAGCAAGGCGGCTATAGCGACCCGAACGCCGAGGTCACGGGCTACGACGCGATCAGCGCCTTGATCGCCCACGTGCAATCGATCGCACCCGGGATGCGCTTCCGCTTAGCCAGCGAGATCGACAGCCACCACAGCTATCTGCGCTTCACGTGGGAGCTAGGCCCCGAGCCGGGATCGGCCGTGTTCATCGGCAGCGATGTCGTTCAGCTCGATCAAGATGGACGCTTCCGCCAAGTTATCGGCTTCTTGGATCAAGTGCCGAGCTAGTTTACACCAAGTCCGTTTAAAGACGTGCGCTCTTGTAAGGCTGGGAAGAGTTGAGTGAAATTTCGCGCGACAACACGAGATTTCACTCAACAACAATAGTCAAGTTCCGCTCTGCCGAAGGCCAAAATAATCAACCGAATTTGGTAGTACAGGAGGGACAGCATGATCCTCTCGCAGTCGTTTTCCAATCTGCGCCGCATCTTGCAAGCCGACGCCGTTCTGTGTGTGGTCTCGGGCCTGCTCTTAAGCGGCGGCTCAAGCCTGCTCGGCCCGCTGCTCAACATCCCGAACAGCCTGCTCTTCTACAGCGGCCTGATCCTCTTCCCGATCGCGCTCTTCATCGGCGTCACTGCCCAACGCCCTAACATCAGCCGCGCCGCCGTCTGGGCCATCGTCGCAGTCAACACGCTCTGGGTGCTAGAAAGCTTTGCGATCTTGTTGCTGGGCTGGGTCACGCCGAACGCTTTCGGAACGGCCTTCGTCGTCGTGCAAGCCATCGTGGTCGCGCTCTTCGCGGGCTTGCAGTACCTCGGCTTGCAACGCAGACAGCTCTAACAGACCAGCGCTTCAAGTTCTCGTCTGAAATAGCCGTTCGCCCTGCCAAGCCAGCTTATCAGATAGCGTTGGCGGCGTGGCTTCTAGCTCCCATTCGGCTTCTAGCGCGTCCGCCTTCGGCTATCAACATCCTCTCCATCAAAAAGGGCTGTATCGCCTTCAGCGCGGCCAACACAGCTCAAACATTGCCCCCGCCGAACAGCAAAGCAATCCATCGCGTATCCATCGCGAGTCGGCGTAGCCGCGCTAGTAAGCATCGCAGCCACTGTGAGCCGAGCGCAAAACAGCAAGGGGATGTCACGCGACATCCCACAAAAGATCAACAAAAGACAAGAAAGGGCGGTTGCATTCCGCCCTTTTTGTTTGCAGATCGTGTTTGTAACTAGGGATCTTGAATTAGACGCTGCATGGCCTCGCTGGTGGCTCGGTCGGCGGGGAAGAAGAGCTCCAGCGCCAGCTCCGAGAGGGTGATATCGATCGGGGTGCCGAAAACTGTGGTTGTGGTAATAAAACTCAACAAACCATAGGGCGTGCGCAGTTCAAACGGCACAACTACCGCGCCTTGATCGTGCTGCCGATGCTGATTGTGCGGCATCGGGTAGGCGCTGACCTCGTGCAACAGCTCGACCAAGAAGGTGTCGGCGCTGATTTCGATCTGGCGGCGCAAACGGGCGTGCACATGGGCCGCCCACGCTGGGTAGTTCACGATCTGCGATGCTAGCCCATCGGGGTGCAGACTGAGGCGCACCACATTGATCGGCGGCTGAAGCAGCTTGGGCGGCAAACCCGCCAACAGCTTGGGCACGGCTCGATTGGCGGCAACCAAGTGCCAGTGGCGGTCGATCGCAAGAGCCGGAAAAGGCTCGTGACTCTTCAAAACCAGCTCGACGGCTTGGCGGGCCGCCTCTAGCTCGGGCGCATCAAGGTCGTGCTCGGGAAAGATCGGAGCATAACCGGCCGCCACCAAAAGCAGATTCTGCTCGCGGGGTGGCACCTCCAAATACTCGGCTAAATGGAGCAGCATCTCACGACTGGGGGAAGCGCGACCCGTCTCGAGGAAACTCAAATGCTTGGCGGAGATATCGGCTTCCACAGCGAGCTCAAGTTGGCTTAAGCGTCGACGCTGACGCCATTCGCGCAACAGGTGACCTACGGGTTTTGTGCTTACAGTTGTCATAGCATTAGCATAGCCGCTCGCCGTGCGAAAATCTACTACCTGTGAGGTAAAGTTTTCTATGCCTAAGCTGCACCCTTCGGCAAGCTCAGGAAGCGCTTGTCGAAGGGTACGGCAAAAACTAATGCACAACAATCTCGTCCGGCGAAACGAAGTTCAGCGTGAAGCTGGCGCGGGCGAAGGGAGCGATCCTACTTGGTAGGCCGCTGCTATCGATCGAGAAGTTCTCGGTATCCGGGCCGCTCAGGCTGAGCTCGCTGATACGTAGCTCAAAGGCCGAATCGTTGCGGATCGTGAAGGTAACCGATGTGCTCTCGCCGCTGGGCAGCAGGCCGAAGTTGTGGGCGAGCGTATTGTTGGCGATCTGCCTGCCCGCCCGTGCGAGCACAAAGGTGGGCAGCGAGAGACAGCGAAAGGCAGTGCAATGCCCCTTGGATGGGAGGGCGGCCGATTTGGTAGCCGTAGGCGGACGCGCCAGAGATCGAATGGAAGGTTATGATCTTTCCGCCAATAAGCTATAACGACACGATGTCGCACCAAAACGCCAGATCGTGCTCAGAGCTTGTGGTGGATGTAGACCAAAAAGCTCCTTGCATTGGCTGCAAAGAGCTTTTGTTATAGACAAATGCTAGTGTTCTAGCTGACTTGGCTGCGTTTGACGCGGTAGCGCCCGGTGAGGGTGGCCTGCTCGCGACAGGCTTCGCTATGGAAGTGGTGCTCGGCTTGAGCCTGACAGTTTTCGCAGAGCAGAATCAGCTCGTTACAGCCGCCCCAAGCGCAGTTCTCAAAGTTCGAGGTCTTGGCACCGCAGCGCTCGCATTCGCCGATCGTCTTGGCGTGATCCGAGAAGGTGATAACCTTGCGCTCATCGAAGACGCGTAGCGCGCCCTCCCACAGACCGTCGTCACCGAAGGCTTCGCCGTATTTTACAATGCCACCATCGATCTGATAGACCTCTTTGAAGCCACGCTTTTTCATCATGGCCGAGATCACTTCGCAGCGGATGCCGCCTGTACAATAGGTGATAACCTTTTTGTCTTTAATGTGGTCGTATTTGTCGCTCTCAAGCTCGGCGATAAAGTCGCGCGAGGTACGGGTATTCGGCACAACCGCACCCTTGAATTTGCCCAAACGAGCCTCGTGCTCGTTGCGACCGTCGAAGAAGACGACATCTTCACCGTAGGTTTCGAGCAGTTCGTGAACCTGCTCGGGTGTGATATGCTGACCACCGCCGATCACGCCGTTTTCGTCGACCTCGTACTCGTCTTCGCTGGCTTTGAAACCAACTAACTCTGGGCGGTGCTTGACTGACAGGCGCGGGAAGTCTTCGCGTTTGCCGTCGCTCCACTTAAAGACGATGTCTTTAAAACCCGGATACTGTTTGGTCTGTTTGATATAGCGCTTTAGATCATCGATCTCGCCGCCGACCGTGCCGTTAATGCCGTGTTGGCTGATCAAAATGCGTCCGCGCAGGTTGAGGCTCTCGCAGAGCGTTCGCTGCCAGAGTTTAACCGCTTCGGGATCTTTGATCGGAGTAAATCGGTAATAAAGAAGTATCTTTTGCATAGCTGATAGTATAGCACTTTCTTGCTATCGAATAGCTTTAAATAACCTAAGCCAAGCGGCCCGCTTAAATGTTCAAGGTTTGGAGTAAGAGTGGCTAGCATATTGCATATTGGTGGTAGAAAGCCTATATGTTAAAGGTCTATACAGAAATCTCACCTTCCAAGAACATAACAGGCCGATTGTGCAAGGTATTATAAGCTAGGTTCTATCCAGATGGGCAAAGTAGCTACAGTATTCCCTCTAGTGAAAGGATATTTTAAATATAAAGATTCGTTTATGTTAAGAATATATACTGAAAAGAAGTCATGTCGCCTTTCACTGTGTGCAGGGAGTGTATATGCCCCCAGTTTTGTTTCCGAAAGCATGGCCTTGGGAATGGTTATGGGCATTAATGGTCGCATTTTTGCTGTGTTGTATCGTATGGGCGGTCTATTGTTATCTTCGTTACCCAAACCAGCGCCGACGCATGATCGCGCCGATTATCGGCATTATCTTTACTTCAGCTTTAGCTGCCATGCCTTTTTCTATTTATGACGATTGGCCTGCTCGTCTATGGCGTTCACAAAGTATCACAGAAACCAGCGTTAGCGCTGCAGATCCAGACCTACGCACCCATTACTATCCGCTTCCTAAGCGCTTTATTTTCGACACAGTACGCCAAGTTGTCAGCAACATCTATGGATGGCGCATGATGCGTTCCGATTTCGAAGCGGGCTTGATCAGCGTCGAGATCAAAACCTTATTTGGCTGGTTCGATAACGATATGCTTATTTACATCACCGCACTCGATCCTAACCTGACCCAAGTTGATGTGCGAACCAGTATGCGTCGACCTAACGGCGATTGGGGCACAACCGAGCGCAACATTGTCCATTTCTTTTATGAGCTCGATTCTATGATCACCCAGCCCAATCGCTAAATGCTATAATGATTTATGTGTTGTATACGGGCACTGCAACCTGAAGTATAGATACAGGCTATGTCAAAACCTCGCCACACCTTACGTCGCCGGTCGCGCCCTAAAGCACACTTCCTTGTACGTCTACTGCTGGCCGCCATCAAACTCTTCATCATAGCCGGGCTGAGCGTACTGGCCTTGGGGGTTTGGCTCTTTTATGCCTATGGAAGCGATCTTCCCGATCCCCAAGAGATCGGGCGCTACCATCCTTTCGAGACGACTCGCATCTATGCGCGCGATGGCCAAACGCTGCTCTTTGAATTGACCGAAGCGGCCGTTGGCAAACGCACCGTCGTGCCACTCGATCGGATTCCCGACAGCCTCAAACAAGCGACCATCGCCGTTGAAGATGCCGGATTTTACGAAAACCCGGGCGTCGATCTGCGTGGCATTATCCGCGCGCTCTGGCTGAACTACATCCAAGATTGCGCCAGCACCGAATGCCCTCCGGTGAGCGGCGGCAGCACCATCACCCAGCAACTGGTGCGCAACGTGTTGTTTAGCGAAGAAGAGCGCAACGACATCAGCTATAAGCGCAAACTGCGCGAGGCGATTTTGGCCTATCGAGTCAACAAGGAATACAGCAAAGACCAGATTTTAAGTCTGTATCTCAACGAAGTCTATTACGGCAACCAAGCCTACGGCGTCGAGGCCGCCGCTCAAAGCTATTTCGGCAAATCGGTGTGGGATCTTAGCATGGCCGAGGCCACCTTGATCGCAGGTCTGCCCCAGTCGCCAACCGTGCTCAACCCCTTTGTGAATATGCCGGGAGCCAAAGCCCGCCAACAGGTCACACTCAACCTAATGGTTAAATCTGGCTATATCACGCGCCAAGAGGCCGCCCAAATCTACGATACGCCGGTTCAACTGGTGCATCAAAACAAGAATATCATCGCGCCTCACTTCGTCTACTATGTGCGCGATCTGCTCGAACAACGCTATGGCCCAGAAGTGCTCTACAACGGCGGATTGCGCGTGACCACCAGCCTCGATGTGCACTGGCAACAAGAAGCGCAGCGCATCGCGAGCGAGCGTATGAGCGAGCTTGTGCAGCGCAACGCCCACAACGCCTCGGTGGTGATGATGGCTCCTGATGGGCAGGTCTTGGCGATGGTAGGCAGCGCCAACTTCAACGATCCAAGCATCGACGGGCAGGTTAATGTGGCGCTCTCGCCCCGCCAGCCCGGCTCGGCCCTCAAGCCGATCGTCTATGCCGCAGCCATGCAACGCGGCTGGACGCCCGCGACCGTGATTTGGGATGTGCCGAGCAGGTTCGAGATCGGCAATGGCACCTACTACGAGCCGATGAACTACGACAATAGCTGGCACGGGCCGCAGCGCCTACGCATGGCGCTGGCCAACTCGCTCAATATCCCAGCCGTCAAAGCTCTAGAGTTTGTTGGTGTCAACAATTTCGTTCAGCTCGCCAGCCAAATGGGCATCACGACCTTCACAAATCCGGCCAACTATGGCCTTGCTATGGCGCTCGGCAGCAACGAAGTGAGGCTGCTCGATCTCACCACCGCCTACAATACCTTTAACAACGGCGGGCGCTATCGCGAGCCAGTGGCGATTCTGAAGGTGGTCAATGGACGCGGCGAAGTGCTCGAAAGCTGGAGCGCGAAGCCGGGGCGTCAGGTCTTGGGCGCACAAGGCGAACAAATCGCCTATCTGATCAGCCATATCCTAAGCGATAACGACGCCCGCCACTATATGTTCGGCCCCAACAACGTGATGGAGATGCCCGACGGCCGTCCAATAGCGGTCAAAACCGGTACTAGCAACGATTACCGCGACTCGTGGGCGGTCGGCTATACGCCCGAAATCACGATCGGGGTGTGGGTCGGCAATAGCGACAACAGCCCCATGGACGAGATCGCGGGAGCCAACGGGGCTGGCACGATCTGGCGCAACCTGATGCTGAGCTTCAACGCCGATCGCCCCATTCTCGAATTCCAGCGCCCCAACGACATCGTCGAGGTTGCTATCTGCACCGACACCGGCGCGCTGGCCAGCGATGCTTGTCCGCGCACCACCAACGAGCTCTTTGTAGCTGGCAGCGAGCCGCGCGCTCCCAATGTCACCTACCAAACCGTGCGGGTCGCGGGCGACGGCTCCTGTTTGGCGGCCTCTTACACACCCGCCAGCGAGATCCGCGAAGAGAGTTTCGCGATCTATCCGCCCGAGTTCCGCGATTGGGCCGTGCGCGCAGGTGTGCCCCAGCCACCGACCGAGTTTTGCCCGCCGCCCAGCGCCAACGCCGATACCACGCTCGCCCAGCTCAATCAGCCCAGCGCCACGGGAGTGATCACTTCGGCCCAGGTCTTTTTGAGCGGCACCGCGCGCGGAAGCTATGTGCTCGATGCGGGTATGGGCCGCGAACCCCAAAGTTGGCAGGTGATCAGCGAGGGCACAACACCCATCATCGACGGCTTGATCGGCGTATGGATGGTGCAAGATCTGCCGCGCGGCGAATACACGGTTCGCCTGCGAGTTTCGACCTTTGAAGGGCCAGTTGCCACAGATAGCAAAGTGGTGACTCTCGCTCCCTAAACGCCTAGCGCAACAAACAACCTAAGAGCGCTATTCCGATTCAAAGCGCGGAATAGCGCTCTCTATTTATGTCAAGATCAGTTATCTGTTTTCTTGCTCGTCAGGCGGATAGTGGGCTAGCTCCCATGCGATCCCTAGCGCGTCCGCCTCCGGCTACCAAAGCGGCCATCCTCCCACAACAGGGCTAGATCGCTCTCCGATGCCACTGCCCAAACCTCGCCACACCAAATCTGTTTTAAAGACTGGTATTCTCTCAACACGACAAAATGAACAGCCTATGGAAAGAGGTTGTGTGACATTTCGCGCTATCGCACGAAATGTCACACAACAAAATTAGTCAAGTTCCGCTCTGCCAAAGACCAAATAGAAGGTAATCAAACGGATTTCGCATCACTACCCATTCAAATAGGGCTGAGGCCCTGAAGGAGGCGGATACTGCGGCTTGGGCGCGATGCAGGCCCGATAGACAACATTCCAAAGGGTCGCCAAATAGCTAGCGAATAGAGCACCTAGGCCTAGCAGCAGCCCAAAGAAGAGTAGTAGGCCGATGCCCAAGAGCAGATAGGTGATCGCCGGAGTTGAGCTGCTTAGCCCAATCAGGAAGAAAAAGATTCCTGCGACCGACATCAACATACCGATAGCTGCAGCGACGACACCCATACCAAACCAAGTGAGCAAGGTTAAACCAAGATTTTGGCGAATAAGGGCAAAGGAGCGTCGAACGCTGGCCCAAACCGCCTGCTGTTCGAAGAGACAGACCCGTAGCGCAAGCGGCTCGAGAAAGGAAGATAGCAACTGTAAAACCGAGACCAAGAGCACCATAACGAGGACACACAGGAAAACGCCCAAAAAGGTCATAAAAATTGATTCGCCGGAGATATTGCCGCTTATCCAATCGGGCATTTGAGAGAAGATGAACACAATGAATACAAAACCCATAGCTAATGAAACAAAAGTTGGCAGACGCAAGAGCAGCATCACTCTCGTCAAGGGAGAGAGACGTTTGAGAGCTGCAGCAAACGATGAGCGGATCGAAAACTCTTGGCCCAGGTCGGCTTTGGCGGCCAAGTCGATCATGGCGCCCTGCACCCACGCGCCCAGCACGATTTGAACGATCAGCAGCAACAGGGTGACGATAAAAGCAGCCGACATCCACAACAGCAGATTCTCGTGAATCCACTGAAGATAAGCCAAGAGCTGTTCCTCATCGATCTGGAGGAAATCGAAGCGCTCGAAATCGGTCGAGGGCATGCTCACGTTAAAGCTGGCGCTGATACCGCCTGTGCCCGTTAAAACCGCTAAACATCCGAGCAGCCATAGCTTGCGTGTGCTCTTCCAGATCTGAAAGGCTCGTCCAAAACATGCTTGAATATCCATCGCAGCCTCACATCTTTTCTTTTTCAACTCTACTCTCTATACGCATAGCAGCATTCAGGGTTCCACAAGTAGCTCGCGATTGTTGTATTTTTGGGGGCGGTATCGCGCACAGTTAGGCGCCCGTCGCGCTGGATGGGCTGTTGGTAGCCGTAGGCGGACGCGCTAGAAGCCTGCTTTGGGCCAGAGAGCTCGTCGCCAGAGCGCTACATTCATCGAGCAGATTCGCTAGGACTAACAGGGCGAGTTGAAAAGTGTGCACAAGCAATAGCTTACAACGAGCGGGCATATTCCTTGCTCACTCTGTTAAAACAAGCTATTTACTGCAATCGAAAATTATTTAATCGCTCAAAATTCCTAGTTGCAGGAGCAATTGGCTTCGTGGTATGATGCAGAACACGCCACCAATTTGCTCAGTAAGTTGCAAGGTTGACCTGTTGGCATTGATGCCCTACATCGTGTAGGGTAGTTTGTGCATGTATGCCTCGTGCTAGAGTCAGGAAATGCCATTGACCAATGTAGCGCATCCCCCTAATGAGCATGCATCTTTCGATAGTTATGAGCTAGGAAGTGCCTACGACGAGATGTTTGCGGCGCCGGGCACGCCCCGAGAGCACTACGCTGCCCTCTACCAGCGCCTTCGCCAGCTACCTCGCTCTGATCTTGAACGCCGCGCCCAAGCCGCCGAGCTCTCCTTCCTCAACCAAGGCATCACCTTCACCGTCTATGGCAACGAACAAGGCACCGAACGCATCATCCCTCACGATCTGCTGCCGCGCATTATTCCCGGTAGCGAATGGGATGTGATCGAAAAGGGCCTTGCTCAGCGAATTAGCGCACTCAATCTGTTTTTAAAAGATATCTATCACGATGGGCGCATTTTAACCGCTGGCGTGGTGCCGCGCGCGCTGATCTACTCCTGTCGCCACTTCCGGCGCGAAATGCGCGGGGTGCGCGTTCCACACGATGTCTATGTCTCGGTGGTTGGCACCGATCTGATCCGCCTGCCCGATGGGCGCTTCGCCGTTTTGGAAGACAATTTGCGCGTGCCGAGCGGCGTCTCCTATATGCTCGCCAACCGCCAAGTCTTGCGCCACGTCTTCCCTCAACTCTTTCACAACTACGGCGTGCGACCGATCGACCATTACGGGCAGATGTTGCTAGCGACTCTGCGCCGCCTGGCGCCCCACAATCGCCCCGATCCGACCATCGTGCTGCTTACGCCGGGCGTTTTTAACTCGGCCTACTTCGAGCACACCTTTTTGGCGCGCCAAATGGGCGTCGAACTGGTCGAAGGGCGCGACCTGCTGGTACACGACGATGTGGTCTATATGCGCACAACCGCCGGCCTGCAGCGCGTCGATGTGATCTATCGACGGGTCGACGATGACTTTATCGATCCGCTCGTGTTTCGCCCGGACTCGGTCTTGGGCGTGGCGGGCCTGTTCAATGCCTATCGCGCTGGCAACGTCGCGCTGGCCAATGCGATCGGCACAGGCATCGCCGACGACAAGGCTCTCTATGCCTATGTGCCCGAGATCATTCGCTACTACTTGGGCGAAGAGCCGATTCTGCCCAACGTCGAAACCTATCTGCTCAACAACGAGAGCCATTGCAAATATGTCTTGGAAAACCTCGACAAGCTGATGGTCAAAGCGGTCGGCGAGTCGGGCGGTTATGGCATGCTGATCGGCCCACACGCGACGAAAGCCGAGATCGAACAGTTCCGCCGTCAGATTCTGGCCGAGCCGCGCAACTATATCGCCCAGCCGACGCTGGCGCTTTCGTGCGCGCCCTGTTTCATCGACGGCAATATCGAAGCGCGCCATATCGACCTGCGGCCCTATGTGCTCTTCAGCGGCGAGGTCAACTTGGTGCCCGGCGGTCTAACCCGCGTGGCCTTGCGCAAAGGTTCGTTGGTGGTCAATTCGTCTCAAGGCGGTGGCAGCAAAGATACATGGGTGGTTGATTAAGATGCTATCACGAGTCGCAAACAGTCTGTATTGGATGAGCCGCTATCTTGAGCGCGCCGAACACACCATCCGCGTGATGGATGTGAACTTGGTTTTGATGTTGGATCAAACGCCCGCCTATGGAGAGAAGCGTTGGAAGCGTCTGCTGCGCAGCCTGCGCATCGACGACATCGACCCCATCCCCGACGATCCACAGGAGATCACGACCAAGCTCTTCTTCGATCGCAACAGCCTCTACTCGATCATCTCGATGCTTGCCAGCGCGCGCGATAACGCCCGCCAAGTGCGCAATCAGCTTTCGTCGGAGGTCTGGGAACAAGTCAATAGCTTGTACCTGAGGGTCAATAGCCTCAAGAGCGACGATATCTGGGGTGGGCACTCGCACCAGCAGTTCCGCGCTATCATCGAAGGCATTCAGCTCTTCCACGGTATCAGCGATGCTACGATGCGCCACGACGAAGGCTGGCACTTCCTGCAGGTAGGCCGCTACATCGAGCGCGCCAATGCCACAATCGCCCTGCTGGAAGCCTACTACGCAAACGACGAGGTCGAGATTCAAAACAACCATCACTATCTCGACTGGGTGGGCTTACTCAAATCGCGCACCGCCTTCGAAGCCTATTGTCAGGTCTATACCGCCGATCTTCGGCCCGATCGCATCGCAGGCTTCTTGCTACTCAACCCAGAGTTTCCGCACTCGCTGCGCTTCGCGACCGATCAACTTCAACAAGCCCTGAGCACGATCGCCGATCTCACCAACGCGCGCAAGGGCTTGCAAATCGAACGGGTGGCGGGGCGGCTGCACGCCTTGGTCGCCTATGCCCAAATCGAAGAGATTTTAGAAGAGAACCTGATCAGCTTCTTGCAGCGCACCCAACAACAGTGCGCCCAACTCAATAGCCTATTGCACGAGGTCTATTTTCAGCCGCCGATCGAAGCGATTTTGCCTAACTAGAGTAGAAGCGCCAGTCGCCAGCGAGATTGCCTATGATGTACACAATTCGCCATGTCACCCGTTTTCGCTACAGCGCCCCTGTCAGCGAAAGCGTGATGGAAGTGCGTATGCAGCCCCGTCGCGATGATACGCAGCACTGTCTCTCGTTTGAACTTACGACCGATCCGCCAGCCCGCGTAACTGTGAGCCGCGATTATCTCGGCAACATTGTGCAGCACTTCGATGTGCTGCGCCCACACCAAGAGCTTACGATCGTGGCTCAGTCTTTGGTCACCACATCGCCCCGCGCCGAGCTGCCTTTGCTAGGCCCAAGCGCTTGGGAAGCGCTCGACCAGTTGGTGAACGAAGGCGACTACGTCGAGATGTTGATCCCCAGCCGCTTCGCCCAACCGACCGAGCGTTTGCGGGCGCTCTATAAAGAGTTCAACTTGGGGCGACGAGATGACCCGCTCAGTCTGGTACAAGAGATATCGCATAAGATCCACCAGCATTTCAGCTACACGCCCCAAAGCACGCGTGTCGATTCCCCGATCGACGAGGCGCTCGAGCTACGTGGTGGCGTCTGCCAAGACTTCAGCCACATTATGATCGCTCTGGTACGCGAATTGGGCATACCAGCCCGTTACGTCAGCGGCTATCTCTTCCACGAGCGCGACGAGCGTTCTAGCCGCGCCCCCGACGCCAGCCACGCTTGGGTCGAAGTGCTCTTGCCAGAATTAGGCTGGGTCGGCTTCGATCCCACCAACAATACCTTGGCGGGCGAGCGCCATATTCGAGTGGCGGTCGGGCGCGATTACGCCGATGTGCCGCCAACACGCGGGGTCTTTAAAGGCAACGCAACTACTGAACTTGGGGTCGCGGTTCAGGTACGCCTGGCCGATAGCAACGATCCGGTCATCGACGATGAGTTGCTGCTCGTTATGAAGCCGCTCTCTCTGCCAAACAATGCGGGTGAACAACCCGAACAACAACAACAATAGGCGATCGACAGCATCAGTTCGTTCCCTTCTCACGTGTCTCCGCTCTTATCTGTATACGTTTCAGCCAAGCGGAGTCCCTCCTTTTTTGTGCGAAGTTCAGCTCGATCGAGGGCGAGGGATGGCGAGCGTTCGAGGCTGGTATCAAATCCACCTGAGCATGAATCGCTTTGTGACACTTATAAACTTCCACAATTTTCAGAAACGATCTCTGTTTACTAGGGTTGTCCCGCATAATCCATACATCCAAAATCGGTTATGATTGCTCTATAACGCTCGCTGATCGATCAATCATTGTTGGGCCACGTTATTTTTCTGCCTTAAACCGATGTTGAACGCAACTCCCTAGCAAGCGCAGTCTCAATGATCACGTGTATAAGGAGATCATCATGGAGCACTTGTACCTTCGGATCGGTTGCGATATCCACTACAAATTTGAACACGAGACGCCGATTTTATTCATCGTGCAACCCGAACATCAGGCCCAACAACGCATCATCGACGAGCGCTGGAGCACGCATCCGCACACTCCTATCGAAGGGTTACGCGACAGTTTTGGCAACTTAATTTGGCGGCTAATCGCACCACAAGGCGACTTTCAGCTCTGCTACGATGCCATAGCACAAGTACCTCGCAGCGCCGATACGATCTTGCCTCACCTGCCAAAAAGTCCAATTGAGCAACTTCCGGGTGATGTGATATCATACCTTTGGCCGAGCCGTTACTGCGAATCGGATCTGCTGATCGATGAGGCCTGGCGTCTATTCGGGCATATCAATGGTGGTTGGGCTCAAGTTCAAGCCATTTGCGACTGGATGCATCGCGAGATCACCTATGCCCCGGGAAGCACTTCATCGACAAGTAGCCTTGAAGTCTATCGGCAACGGCGCGGGGTGTGTCGCGACTTTGCTCATCTTGCGATCAGCTTTTGCCGCTCGCTGAATATTCCAGCGCGTTATGTCTGTGGGTTTTTGCCAGATGTCGAAGTTGAACCAAACCCGATCCCCATGGACTTTCACGCTTGGTTTGAAGCCTATCTCGATGGCGCTTGGCATACCTTCGACGCCCGCCATAATGTGCCACGAGTCGGGCGCGTCGTGATCGCTCGCGGGCGCGATGCTGTCGATTGTGCTTGGTCGACCGTGTTTGGCAGTGCACAGCTCGTCAATCTTACCGTTTGGGCCGATGAGGTTTCTGCATCGACCCGTATCAGTAGCAGCCCAACTGAATCGCAGGCGAAAGTGTAATAGGTTTTGCTCACGCATAGCACATGGGCGCTCGAGCTTCCCCTGCTCGATCACAAAGAAGTCGATTGGAAGCGGGTGAAGCGCATGCGCTACTTCTGTTATCAACGCTTTTACTACAACTATCCCGGGCCGATACACACGCTTCGTCAGCGTCTCATGGTGATTCCGCCGGATCGCATCGGTGACCAAGAGGTCATCGAACAACAGCTGACGGTCGCGCCTTACCCCGCCCAGGCGAAGCAACTGAGCGATTGCTACGGCAACCGCGTCTGGGAGCTACACATCGCTCACGTCGAGCGCGAGATCGCCTTCGAATGCATCGTAAGTGTCGAGCGTCGCGCTCCCCAAGCTACCATTCTGCTCGATCGCGAGCAGGTCGAGCCCTTCTACGCCCCAACCGAACTTACCCAAGCCGATCAACGTATTCTCGAAGTCGCTCAATCGCTCGCCCAAGGTGAACAAAACCACGAGGCGATCGCTCAGCGTTTGAGCGATTGGATCTATGCCACCATGCGCTATCGATCAGGCGTAACCGGCGTTGGCACTAGTGCAGCCCAAGCGCTTGCGATCGAAGCCGGTCTGTGTCAAGACTATTCGCATATTATGCTCGCGATGTGCCGCGCTCTGGGTATTCCGGCCCGTTATGTCTCGGGGCATATGCTGGCCGATGGCGGCTCGCACGCTTGGGTCGATGTGCTCGTCCCCGATGGCGAAGGTCGCTTCCGTGCGATCGCCTTTGACCCCACCAACAACCGCCGACCCGACCTTAGTTATGCGATCGTAGCTACCGGGCGCGACTATCGCGATGTGGCACCAACCTCGGGTAGCTTTACAGCGCCCTATGGCGGGCGGCTCTCGTTCAATAAACGCGCCGGGCTAACTCTCGTGGAATATAACGATGGCGAAGTGCTCGAAAGCACTGGTTAGTTTCTGATCGCTCTCCTCAACAAGTAACCACTCCCAAAGAGAATTACTGCATTCGCTGTCTAGGAAAAAAATCATAGCAAAAAAGACTTAAAACGATAGCCAAAAGCTTCAAAGTATTGTTAAAATACTGGTACACTATAGTCTCAATAGCCGTGGGTTATAATGAGGTGCGATGATGCAGCCAGCGTGTCAGTTGTATAGACAAGACACCAAGTTGAGCGCTCGGCCAACTTGGTTATTTCGGCTGCTCACAAATACTACGGCCCCACATCGTATCGTAGTAGCTGCGCTCTCAAACCCAATGAAGCTTTAACCACCTAGCCAGCAGGTGGACATGAGGCTTTTCGTGCTGTGGTAGGGGTTGTAACCAAGCAGCATGCTTGGGACTGTACGCGAGCAACGGTCTCGCCTCTATCGCCGATTGCGGCGATGACCAAAAAGTACATGATGCGACTGAGATATGCACTAGCTCGGTGTGTATTGCAGGCGGTCACACAAAGATGTGACCTGATCGGTCGATTTGATTGAACAACAACCCGCAATCTAATAGCCGATCAGGTTTAGGAAGCTTTGAGCAATGGCTAAGCGGTGATGATGCAACAGGTTCTCGCTCATAGCGTATGACCCAAGCAGAACGTCACCGGTGCTCAAACAGACTTCGCAGGTACCTAACAGATCCAAGGAGTTAAAACATGAGCAGCGAGCAGTCTAACACCGTAAGCACGGGAGAGCAGGAATATCCCAAATTCTACTACCCGCCTGAGAAACTGGTAGAAGAGTCGAACATCTTGGCCTACGCCCGCGAAAAAGGTTTCTCGAATTTCGAGGACCTCTATAAGTGGACGATCGAGAACCCCGAGCAGTTCTGGTCTGAAATGGCTCAGCGCTACATCAGCTGGTACAAACCCTGGAGCCAAGTGCTCGACGATTCCAATAAGCCTTTCTTCAAGTGGTTCATCGACGGCAAAACCAACGCCTACTACAATGCCGTAGAGCGCCACGCTAAGGGTCCGAACCGCGATAAAGTCGCGATCATTTGGGAATCGGAAAAGGGCGAGACCCGCACCTACACCTATGCCCAAATGGATAAAGAGATCAACCGTTTGGCGAACGTGCTCAAGAGCAAGGGCGTGGGCAAGGGTGATCGCGTCACCATCTACCTGTCGCGTGTTCCTGAACTGGTCTTTGCCATGCTGGCGGTGGTCAAGATCGGTGCTGTTCACTCGGTGGTCTATGGTGGTTTCTCGACCGAAGCGCTGCACTCACGCATCGAAGATGCTCAGTCGAAGGTGTTGATCACGGGCGACGGCGGCTGGATGAACAACAAGATCGTCGAGTTGAAGAAGATCACCGACGATGCTGTCGATCGCGCTTCCGATATTGTGAAGTGTGTACTGGTGCTCAAGCATACCGGTCACGACATTCACATGACCGAAGGTCGCGATGTTTGGTGGCACGAAGAGATCGCCAAGCCCGGCATGGATGATCCCTGCCCGACCGAAGAGATGGATGCCGAAGACCCGATGTTTATGCTCTATACCTCGGGAACCACTGGCACCCCCAAGGGTCTGGTGCACACCTGCGGCGGCTACCAAGTCTATGCTGCTACCACCTTGAGCATGACCTTCGACCTCAAGCCAGATGACATTTGGTGGTGTGCTGCTGACCCAGGCTGGATCACCGGACACTCCTACATCGTCTACGCGCCCCACTTCTTGGGCATGACCCAAGTGATCTACGAAGGCGCGCCGACCTTCCCCCACCCGGGCCGCTGGTGGGAGATCGCCGAGAAGTATGGCGTGACTGCGCTCTACTGTGCGCCCACCGCGATTCGCGGTCTGATGCGCTTTGGCGATGAGTGGCCTGCCAAGTACAACCTGAGCAAGCTGCGCATTCTCGGTTCGGTGGGCGAGCCGATCAACCCCGAAGCATGGCGCTGGTATCACCGCGCAGTCGGTGGCGGACGCTGCCCGATCATGGATACTTGGTGGCAGACCGAGACCGGTGGCTTTATGATCGCCCCCAACCCGACTACCCCGCTCAAGCCCGGTTCGGGCACCAAGCCGGTCTTGGGTATCGTGGCCGATGTGCTGAACGAAGAGGGCGAGCCAGCCAAGGCTAACGAAGACGGCCTGCTGGTTATCAAGACCCCGTGGCCCGGCATGCTGCGCACCATCCACGGTTCGCCCGAGCGCTATGTCCAGCAATACTGGTCGCGCATCGAAGGCATGTACACCGCTGGCGACGCGGCTCGCAAGGACGAGGACGGCTACTTCTGGATCATCGGCCGCATCGACGACGTCATCAAAGTTTCGGGTTACCGCTTGGGTACCGCCGAAATCGAGTCGGCGCTGGTCTCGCACCCCGCTGTGGCCGAGGCCGCTGCGATCGGCTTGCCGCACGAAGTCAAGGGCAACGCTATCCACACCTACGTGATTCTGCGCCAAGGCTTCGAGCCCAGCGAAGAGCTGGCCCAAGAGCTGCGCCTGCACGTCGGCAAAGAGCTTGGCCCGATCACCCGCCCCGAAGCGGTCAACTTCGTCAACAGCCTGCCGAAGACTCGCTCGGGCAAGATCATGCGTCGTGTGCTCAAGGCGCGCGCGCTCGGCCTGCCCGAAGGCGACCTCAGCACGCTCGAAGGCTAATCTCGCTTTTGTGAGCGAAACGATGGCCCTTTGGATCTCTCCAAAGGGCCATTTTTCTTTTATCGCACATCCGCTTCTGCCGAAGGCAGTAATAGCAAATCCGTTTGATCATACGAAATCCGTTAAAAGACGAGTACCCTCTCAACACAGGAAAACAAAAACCGGGGAAAGAGTTGTGTAAGTAAGTGATCTAGCGAATTTGGCATCACTTCAGCACTCTGGCGGCTTGGCCCCTTTCCCAAAGAGGGCGGCTAGCGCGTCCGCCTTCGGCTACCAACAGCTCGCCCGTAAGCAGAGTGTTGTAGCTGTGTGCCGAAAGAGCGTCCCCACATACGTCGATTCCAGTGGAACTTGACTATTTTTCATCTTCCCGCCTTGAGAGAATACAAGTCTTTAAAACGAATTCGGTATGACGAGGTATGCAGAGTGGCATCGGACGAGCGATCTAGCCCTGTTGTGGGAGGACGGCCGCTTTGGTAGCCGTAGGCGGACGCGGTTGAGACCGCATGGAAGGGAGAAACGAGGCCGCTAGAGCATGAAGCTCATCAAGCGGAATTGCTGATGTTTCGCTGATACGCAATAGACAAGAGCGTTCTCGTCTGTGGCAGGGCGAACATACTTGCTCTGGAGCGATTAAGCGAATGTGATCTAAGAAAAGTGGAGATTTTTAGAAGTGTTGAAAGGATAGCTTACAAAATTCCTTTACGCATTAGCCTAGCAGCAAATTGCAGAGATAAAGATCATAATCACACATATTCATACTCAAGCGATCAGTTTTTTCAAGATGGTAGAAAATATTTCTATAAATCTTACTCGTGATTGGTAATAGAGCCCGTTTATGCTGGATACGTAACAGCAAATAGAGAACGAGGGATGTCAACACTATCGCTCTATACAAGATCTCTTTCAAATCGAGATCGTTTCAAACCAGTCTAGTGAAAAACCCCTATTCAATACCTGCCTACTTCGCATCTCCTCCCAGCTTCTGCCTATGATATGGGTTACACCCATCGCTCCTCGCATAGATCGATCGCTTTAGATACAATCGATGGGAAGGCTCGCCCTTTTGAGCCACCATAACAAGCAAACCCAATACAAGCAGTGCTCAAGCAGGCCCGCTTCGAAGCAATCCAAGCAGAGTCGATTGGTAGGCAAACAGTGGGTTACACGATAGATCGTATCTCAAAGCATCGCCTAGTCTAGATTTCGAGCTGAACATCTCTCTGAGCAAGATAGGAAACAGTATGAAACTGCATTTAGGTCCTTTCCTTGAAATGCATTTCTATTTTGCAGACTGTTCCGACCAAGAGTCGCTTCGTCGGGTCTTAGTGGCACTCCAAGAAGGTGGCGCCCACTATACAGGATCAGCGCTCGCTCACAAGGGACAACAGAGCTTCGGCTCTGTAAGCGATCAACAGCGCCTTGCTGTCCCGCTCTTTAACCTCAACGACTACGATCGTTATTGTTACCAAAACGAGTATCAGATCGTTCAGGTAGGCATGCTGAACGCTAGCACGCTCTATAGCGACTTTGAAGAGATCGTGACCTACAGCTCGATCTCAACAGCGGCGACGCTCACCGATCACCACCCCGTCTCGATCTGGACAGATGGGACAGACTTTCACGACCGCCACCTAGGTGCAATCCATCATCAACGGCTAGGCCAACGCTGCTATCAGCGCTTTCGCTGGCTCTGTTGCAATCTCCAGCCTTCTTACGCCTCGATCAGCTTTAACGGATCGCTAATCTGCCCGAGCGACTTGCAGCAGTTTGCCAAGCAGCCGCTCTTTCAAGATTTCTTTCTGAACGATAGCTATCTGGGCATCGACAGCTATATATTGTTCCAGGCGATCAGCCCAGCGCTCTATATCGAAAAGATCGACGATAGCTCCTACATCTCGACCAGCCGCTTCTTCAATCCTTTTGCTAGCTGTGCCGAGCGCTCACTCATTTACGAAGTCAATCACTGCGCTATCGAAGCGATCTCAGTCGCCCATCAGCGCCTGTTTCGCTATCAAGCGCGCGAGGCGCTTAATCAGCGCCAAACATAGGCGGCTGTGGGCTATAGGCATGTAATTCGGCCAGAACGTCGAGCAGAAAACGATTGAATTCGTGGGGACGTTGAATAGGAGCGAAATGGCTAACACCGGGCAGCAGCTTGAAGCTGCCTTGGGGCAAGGTAGCGGCTAAATAACGGGCGTGCTGCTCGTAAATAAACTCGTCGAATTCACCGAGGGCGACCGTCACGGGCAGATCGATGGTTGCGAGCTGAGCAGCGCTATAGTTGGGTTGCGTAGCTTGCATCTGATTGAGCTGCTCGGCGAGGATCTCAAAGTTGTCGGGCGTGGGTGAAAGCGCGCGATAGTCGAGCTGATGACGCGCAAAACAGCGCTGCAAGGTGATCGGGAAGTCGTCGAGCGGCTTGGCTCCGCTAGGGTCTACATTGCAGGCGAAAAAGAGCACGCCCTTGACCCGTTCTGGGTGTTGATCGGCCAAGACCAAACTGGTGCAGGCTCCATCGCTCCAACCGACCAAGCTCGCACGCTCGATCTGAAGCTCGTCGAGCAAGGCCAAAACATCAGAGGCGAATAGCTCGTAGCTGAAGGCCTGATGGTCACGACTGCTGCGCCCATGGCCGCGCGTATCGAGCAAAATGGCGCGATATCCGTGCTCGACGAGGCTTTGAAGCTGTTTGCTCCAGTTGCCGCTATGCCCCAAGCCGCCGTGCAGGAGGATCACTGGTTCCCCTTCGCCATAGCTGCAATACCAGAGCTGTGCCCCAGCGTGCTCGAGCCATGCTTGCTGACACCCAGAGGGCAAACGAGGATTTCCTTCGGCCTCAAAACGCGCAAGATCATCATCGTTATAGAGTTCCATCATAGCTCTCCTTCGCCCCGAAAGCGCTAAAGCTTCCCCTTCATTATTCTAGTATACCGCTCAACTATGACAGGGAGTGTCACAACAGATAAGAAGGCTTCCACAGATATTTTGTCAATAAAAACAGATTTTATTGACAAAAACTACTTTTCCCTATATAGTACCGCATCAAATAATCAATAGAGCATGGTTGTCGAACAGATGAGGTACACTTCATGAAGTTTCAGCAAGTTCCCCTCCTTGTTTTAGTAATCGCTTTGTTAAGCGCTTGCGCAGGCCAAAGTGCTACACAAACAACAACAGTACCTACAGCACCCACAGCTATTGCACCCAGCAATACACCTGATTCGCTTGTCGAAGCAAACACAGCCGATACAGAGCCAAGCCCCGTTGAGGCAAGTAGCGAAGCAAATAACGAACCACGCGTGATCAAACACGCTATGGGCGAAACAGTTGTGCCCGCCCACCCGAAGCGCGTGGTTACGCTCGATATGGGCGAACTCGATGCCGCTTTGGCCCTTGGAATCAAGCCCGTTGGCTCGGTCACGATCTTCGATGATGGAACGTTCCCGGCTTATCTGGGTGATGCAACCGAGGGTATCGAGCCAGTTGGTACGATCGCCTCGCCCAATCTTGAGAAGATCGCCGCCCTCAAACCCGACCTGATTCTAAGCAGCAAAACGCGCGACGAAGAGCGTTACGAGCTGCTCTCACAAATTGCACCCACCGTCTTCGCTGAACGCTTGGGCGACGCCTGGCTCGACAACTTCTTGCTCTTCGCCGATGCAATGGGCGAAAAAGAGCAGGGTGAGGCCAAGGTAGCCGCTTACAAACAGCGTTTAGCCGATCTCAATAGCAAACTGAAAGAGCAGGGCGATATTCCAGTAGTCTCGATGGTGCGCTTTATGAAGGGCGGCCAAGTACGCATGTACAACAATGGCAGCTTTATCGGCACCATTTTGACTGGCGCGCAGTTGGGCCGTCCCGAAGCTCAAACTGTAGAGGACAAAGTCTGGAGCGAGGTCAACAAAGAGATCCTGAGCAGCGTCGATGGCGATGTGATCTTCTATGGCATCTATGGCGCCGATGATGAGTCGTCCCTCGCCGATTACGAACAAGATCCGCTTTGGCAGCAGCTAAGTGCCATCAAAAACAACAAGATCTTCCGCGTCGATGATGATTACTGGTTCACCAGTATCGGCTTGATCGCCGCCAATCTAGTGATCGACGACCTAGAAAAGCATCTGCTTCCTTGAGGCGAAGCACAAGCAAAACAGAGGATGTGCGTTTGGGCACATCCTCTTTTCGATTCTAGAGGGCCAGCAGTTGCAAAGGGTTGGCTGGCATCTCAAACCAACAGCTCTGGTACTGAGCTTCGGGCGCGCTCGTACTCCGAGCTTGAACGTCGCTTAACCTAAGTGGAGGCAAGCTCGGCGCATCCGCTAGCAGACCGAGCGCTTGAGCAGCCGCCGCCCGACAGCTTGGCTCGCGGTCGTATTGCCAGATGTTCAGCAGTTCGGGCAAAGCGCGCGGATCGCAATAGCTGCCCACAAGCAGCGCAAAGGCTGCGCGCACTTCGGGGTCAGGGTCGGCCAGCAACTGGAGTGTCGTGTTCAAATAGCAGTCATAATCGTAGAAGAGTAGAAAGCGCCCAGCTAAAAAACGCGCCTCTGGGTCGTATGAAGCGAGCATACGCGAGGCAAATGCGATCAGTGTCGGACTGGAATAGCGTAATAATAATTGAAGCGAGCCTTCTAAAGCCAAGGATCTTCGCCCGTAATAGATTGTTAAGGCTTCGCTGAGCGCATTATGCACCAAGCGCAGCAGTGTTTGATCATAGGTACTTAGCATGCCTTCTGCACCTCTTTTTCAAGCAGCTTATCTGCTCGTTAGGGTAGCATCGGGCCATGGCACAGGCTAGTACCCGTTGGGGTTATTTTGCGGGTGATAAAGCCGAATCACCCATTACAAAACGCTCAACTCTTGATCATTTCACGCTTCTGGCGGATGTCTCCTTAGCTCCCATTCGACTTCTAGCGCGTCCGCCTACGGCTATCAACATCGCTTCCTCCCATTCGTGCGATCAGCCTTCGGCAGTGTGCAACACAGCGCCTACAAGGCACACTTCGCCGCTCGTCGCCATCAGAGCGTAATCAAGCGGATTTGTTATGAATTTGATCTGCACTGGTGTAGCCTGCAAGGTTTGGCCAAAGCAACAAACACAAAAATACCAGCTCGCAGATTCATGCTGAACGCCTCCAGTTAGAAACTGCTTTGTTGTTCCACCCTATAGCAAGGCCATTACCATATTTTCTCTTCTAATCGTGAGAATGTGAATCGTTGCCATACTCCAGCCGAACGCTGTAGTAGCCGTTGGCCGACTGCAGCCTGATCGGCGCGCCAAAGGTCTGGCTGAGGTTTTCGGAGGTGAGGACCTCGCTCTTGGGGCCGTTATGGGTGATGCGCCCTTGCTGCAAGAGCACAACCCGCTCGATCTCGGGGATGATCTCGTCGATATGGTGGGTCACAATGATGACAGTGGTGCCTTCGCGCGCGATGCTGCGCACCAGTTGCATAAACTCGTAACGGGCCACAATATCGAGGCCGGTGGTCGGCTCGTCGAGCACAAGAGCGCGCGGCTCGACCACCAGCGCGCGGGCGATCAAGACACGGCGCGCCTCGCCAGTCGACATCTGATCGAGCGGCTTTTCGGCCAAGTGGCTGGCGCGCATACGGGCCAGGGCAGCCGAGGCGCGCCGACTCATCTCGTCGCTGACATCTTGATGGAAGAACAGACCTTGGCTGGCGAAGAAGCCCGAAACGACCGCCGTATGGCCCGTGATTCGGCCCATCTCGTTGCCTTGAACAAAGCTATGGTGCAGATCAGAACTGACGATGCCGAGCAGCGCGCGCAGCTCAAACACATTCCAACGATCGCGCCCAAAGACTCGCACAGCTGGCGGCCCATCTCGATTGACTACGGCGTAGTTGTGGAGGGTCAGTAGCTTCATCAGCGACGATTTGCCAGCGCCGTTGGGGCCGACAATCGCCGTATGCTCGCCCTCGCGTATCACAAGGTTGAGGTCATCGAGAATGCGGCGATCATTCTTCACCACGCTGGCGTGGCACAGTTCGAGCACGATCTGGGTATCTGAAGTCATCTCTCTATCCTTAACATACGAATACGATTTGAAATGCGTGCTGTTATGATAGTGGAAAATCTGCTACACTCATGCCATCCACTTCATCCCATCGCAACACGACTCTTGTCCCAAGAGAATCTAACATACAACGAGACAACTACGGTTTCTTTGAGCAACATCAGTGAAGCGAGCAAGCCATCAAGCTGGTGAGCGAGCAGGCATCGAGCAACACGATCCAGAAGGTGATGGAGCAAGCTGTATACTCCCACCCATATTGAGAGAAGCTCTAGCCCTAGATTGCCCAAACCCAGAAGTCTCGACAAGATCGCGCTCTTTCGAGTGCGATTGTGTTTATAGCTGGGCTCTAGCTTGAAAGATCGACTTTTTCTCGTACAATGATGAGAACAGATTGAACATCAATCGCCAATCGCCCTCACTAATACACAATGAAAAAACAATTTTTCGAGCGATGGGTTGAGGATCAGTATCGCAAAGTTATCATTATCTTTTGTATCCTGATTATTATTTTTCACCCACTCTTCTATCTGCTTTTGCAAATGCTACCTAATGTAGCACCGGAGCCCTTTTTAAATCGACTTGTAGCGGTACTGGTAGCAGTTTTCAGTCTTCTGATTGTCTTTTTTGCCCCAAAACAAAGCTATCGCTATTCGACCGTTCAGCTTATTAATGCAGTTGTGGCTATTGTTGTTACCCATATTTCGGTCTTTTATAGCGATAATAACCCACTTTATTTAGCAGCCTCGCTCACTGCAATCTATGGGGCCCAACTGGTCTTTGTGCGCGCCCGCGAATGGCTGATCACAATGGCGCTGGTTGCGCTCTGCTTCGCCAGCATTTCGCTCTATCGCAACGACTACGCCGATATCATTGGCTATGTGGTCTTGCTGTTTTACGTCGCCAACTACACGATCGCCACAACCTTGGTGATTCTGCGCCAAAAGATCCAAGAGCGCGAGATCGAGAGCCAGTTCGCCCTGCATCAATCCAACGCCGAGCTGCGTCAGATCACCGAACAGCTTCAAAACGAGCTCGCCCTCGCGCGCGACATTCAGCGTGGTTTATTGCCGCCAGCCGCGCCACGCTGGCCGCGCCTCGATGTGGTCTGCTATAGCCAGCCAGCCCGCGAAGTAGGCGGCGATTTCTATAGCTACCACCGCTTCACCGATGATAGAATCGCACTAGCCGTGGGCGATGTGTCGGGCAAAGGAGTCTCGGCGGCTCTGCTGATGGCAGCAAGCATCTCGCTGCTGAACGAGCATATCCCTAGCCAGAATCGGCCTGAGGAACTGCTAGCTCAGCTCGATCGCAGTCTACAGCCTTACACACAATTGCAGCGCCAAAACTGCGCTCTCACCTATATCGAGCTAAACCGCGACACGCTTTTTGCCGTCAATGCGGGCGGAATTATGCCCTATATTCGGCGAGCTAACGGCCAAGTCGAAGAGCTCGATGTAGGCGGTTTCGCGCTTGGCTATGGGCTTGGCGCCCAAAACGGCTATCGCACCCAAAGCTGTACATTGGCCTCGGGCGACATGGTGCTGTTAGTGAGCGATGGCGTGGTCGAGGCTAAAAACAGTCGCAACAGCTTATTTAGCTTCGAGCGGATCGAGCGTGTCTTTGCGAGCGGTCCTGCTAGCAGCGCCCAAGCCATGCTGGCCCATGTGCTCCAAGCCATTCAGCAGTTCGTCGACGCGCTCGAGCCACACGACGATCTCACGGTGGTGATTTTACGAGTAGCAAATGAATAGACTAGAGGATCAAGCTAAACTTATGAAGCTCCAAATCGATATTCTGCCCCAAGATGTCGTCACCCCTGCCCAGCAGCAAGCGATCGTTGATCTGTGTAGCTTGGCTTATCAGCACCCCTTCGCAGAAGTGATAGAGCAGTTTCAGCAGAGAACCCACGTTTTAGCTTGGCACGACGGTCAGCTTGTGAGCCATGCGCTCTGGATCCCGCGTCGGCTCTTCTACAACGACAAGCCCATTGAGAGCGCGTATGTCGAGGCAGTCGCGACACACCCCGAGCATCAAGGGCACGGCTATGCGAGCGCGCTGCTACGCTGTTTAGCCGAAGCGATCTCTCCGCTCTACCAGATCGGGGCGCTCTCGCCCTCCGACCCTGCCTTTTACAGCCGTTTGGGCTGGGAACTCTGGCGCGGCCCGCTCTTTATGCTCAAAAACGGCGAGCTGGTGGAGACCCCCGACGACAGCGCGATGATTCTACGCCTGCCACAAACGCCGGCCGATCTCGATATAGAGGGCAGGCTAGCCGCCGAGTGGCGCATAGGCGATGTCTGGTAATGTCCTAGCCCAAGCGTCATAGCCATCTGCCCGCTCAAGCTTATCGTTCTGGCGGCGTGGTCTCAACCATCCATTCGGTCCCGACCGCGTCCGCCTTCGGCTACAAAGCTCCTTTCCTCCCAGACGAGCTTCTCCCTAGCCTCAAAACCCTACACTTTCCCCCAAATGCCTTCAAAACCCGCACGCTTATAGCACATTCGCTAAACAACTTGTACTCTCTCAGCGCAGGAAAACGACAAGCGGAGAAAGACGTTCCACTCTGCCGAAGGCCAAATAAGAAGCAATCTAGCGGATTTCGTATTACAACAGGAAAGCGAGACGCTCAGCCAAAGCCGCCGCTCATCCAAACAAGCTTAATTTGGATGAAAGTGCTACACTGATTACATAAACGCCAAAACCATACTTGAACACAAGGAGGCTGCGATGACGATTCAGCAAAGCAGCAGTTGGGGCAATCGAGAGCGTAACGAAATGCTCGCCACACTCGAAGGGCTTGATCGCGCACAGTTATTGGCGATCTTTCAGCACCTGCTGCAGCAAGCTAGCACGCCTCAACTTGGGGTTTTGCTCCAAAACAGCCTGAACAGCGTGCTCGGCCAAGGAGCTTCGCAGCCTAGCGCTGCGCTCGATATGCTCGCTGCCAGCGACGAAGAGGGCGAAGAGGTCTTTGTGTGCGTCTATGACCGCATGGCGCGTCTTAACACCTGCCCCAAGTGCGGGCATGAAAAGCGCTACTGCCAGTGCGAGCAAGCCTCATTGATTTAAACCTAAGTCGTTAGGAAACCCGTCCTATTCCAGCATGGAGCGACCAGTTGTGATCTTTATAGTGCCAATTTTCAAAAGGACTATCAGGTATAAGGATTGTTTGGCCACTGCTCAATTGAAGGGTGAGTTGACTGTCCTTTTCTAGCCGCCAATCGAACTGTCTGCTTGTCGCTTTTACAGCTTGACTTGTAGCTATGCTTAACAACACGATAAACGAAAAGCTTCGCACTACAAATGCGAAGCTTTTTAATCTTTCAGTAGCTTATGCGATGTTCAGCCCTGATTTAACCATACAAATCCGTTTGGATCGTTCCACGTTTGGGGGGCGTCTGCACACCCACTGCTAGCACTTTCGGGTTGCGGGCAAGCTGCTGATAGCCGAAGGCGGACGCGCTAGAAGCCGAATGGGAGCTAGTAGCCGCTCCGCCAAAGTAATAGGATCGGTTATCGCTTAGCTATTGGGGCAAGCCTCAAAGAGCGGATCGATGACCTCTCCTAAGCCGCGCAGATCGAATGAGGTGGTGGCAGGCGAAGCGGAGAAGGGCGTAAATTGAAAGACCATCTCGTCGGCAGCCAGCATCTGATCGATAAACGACTTAGCAGGCACCAAGAAGAGCGCTTTGCTATCGGTTGACTTATGGGCCTTGACGGTTTGCGCCTCGTTTTTATCGAAGCGTAGACGCACCGTGGCTGTATCGTCGATTCCCTCAACATCAACGATCATCCCAACGATGATATAGCTATCCAGTTTGCCCTCGCTACAACGCAATACCAAGGTTGGGCGGTACCTTTCAAAGCTGCCCGATACCTCGGACTCTGCAGCCAGAAAAAGAAAAACTTGTGTACTATCATCAAATTCGGAATGATCTTGCTCAAGCTCCCACTTGCCGCCCACCGGCAGAGGCGTCGGCTCGGCGGGGGTTGGGGTCGCCTTAGGCGTGGCCGTCGCAGGAAGGGGAGTCGCGGTCACAATAACCGTTTCGCGCACCAGCACGGTGCGCTCGACAATCTGAGTAACAACTTGTGGCTCGGCAGCGATCTGGGTTCCGCTGCAACCCACCAGCAAGAGAGCAAATAAAGCAGAAAGCCATTTCATCGTTGTGCTCCTCTGTAGCTTAAAACATTCTCTTGTAAGATACAGATCGCTTAGTGCACAACTATGCCCTTTAGGCTTCGGCTTTTTATTGCGCCACTCACATACGACTTTCGACCGAGATTTTAAACAGCGCCGCCAACAAGCTTAACAAAAGCTTCAAACTGGTCGTCTATCCTGCAAGGAGAAGTTCAAGCAGAGCTCACAAGAGGAACGAGCTATGGCAAATCTCTCAAAAGCCGACTTGCATATCCACACCTTGGCGAGCGATGGAACGGCCAGCGCGGCAGAAGTGCTTGACTTTGTGGCCAACCATACCGATCTGCGCCTGATCGCGATAACCGACCACGATACCATCGCCGGAGCTGTTCAGGCCAGCAAATTCGCCGACTACTACGGGATCGAAGTGATCGTGGGCGAAGAGGTGAGCACCCAAGAGGGCCATCTTTTGGCGCTGTTTATCGAGCAGCCCGTGCCTTCGTATCGGCCCGCGCTCGAAACGATCGAGGCCATTCATGCCCAAGGCGGCCTTGCGATCGCGCCCCACCCCTTCGATCGTTATGTCGACTCGCTCGGCAAGCATGGCGATCTGCACCCCGAATGGCGCTTCGACGCGATCGAAGCCTTCAACGCCAGCGTGATGTGGCCCCAGAGCAACGCTAACCGCAAAGCCAAACAGTTCGCGCTGCAGCGCCAAACCGCGATGGTGGGCGGCAGCGATGCCCACACTCTCAAAACCATCGGGCAGGCCTACACTACCTTTGCGGGCCGCAGCGCCAACGACCTCTATCGCGCCATTCGCAGCGGGCAGGTCGGCTTCGCAGGGCGCTACTGGAGCTTGGGCCAACATATCGACGTCGTCAGCCAGATGGTTTCGCAGCATGGCTGGCGCGGCACGCTCGAGCACGCCCTGATGGGTTCGGGCCTAGGCCGCAGCTGAACAAATCGCTATGCCTCTATCGCACACTTCTGGGCATCCTCAGCGGCGCGATGCCGTGTTGGCAGCCTGCTCTGTGCCGATGCTGTCACAAGCGCAGGCTGCATAGCTTGTTATCCCAAATCCACTTGATTATTTCAAAGCTTTGGCGGTAAGGGCTTTAGCGCCTATTCGGCTTCTAGCGCGTCCGCCTACGGCTATCAACAGCTTGCTGGCTACATGCCGCTGCTAGCTGGCTGTGCTACGAAGCCGCCCCAAACACTACAGATTCCGCACTGCAACTTAGCGCGCCGTCCAACCCAGATCCATGGTGTGGGCCGCGCCCGTGATCGCGCTGGCCTGCTCCGAAGCCAAGAAGAGCGCGAAAGCGGCCACCTCGCTCGGCTCGATCAGACGCTTGATCGCGGCAGGCTCCAGCATCACCTTCTCGATCACCTCGTCGGGAGCGATCCCGCGCGTACGAACCTGATCGGCGATCTGGCGCTCGACCAGCGGCGTGCGCACATAGGCCGGGCAGATCGCATTGACGGTCACGTTGTAGGCGGCGGCCTCCAGCGCGACGGTCTTGGTCAGGCCCAGCAGGCCATGCTTGGCACTGATATAGGCCGACTTAAACGGGCTTGCGACCATGCCGTGAATGCTGGCGATATTGATGATGCGGCCCCACTTCTGCTCGCGCATGGCTGGCAAGAGATATTTGATCAACTGGAAGGGCGCGGTCAGCATCACCTGCAGCATAGCGGCCCAGGTCTCTTCGGGAAACTCATCGACCGGAGCGATATGCTGGAAGCCAGCGTTATTGACCAGAATATCGACGCGGCCGTGCAGGGCCAGCGCCTCTTGGGCGAGGCGGCGCACCGCCTGAGCATCGCTTAGATCGGCTTGCAGAAAGCTGCCCTTGATCTGTTCGGCGACCTCACGCGCTTCGGAGCGCAGATCGTGCACGATCACTTGGGCGCCCTCGCGCGCGAAGGCTTCGGCGATCGCTCTGCCAACGCCACTGCCCGCACCAGTTACCAAAACGTTTCGTTTATCGAATTGCATCTGCTGCTCGCTTTCTAGTTGTTTGAAGAAGACTTCGGCTGCAACTTCGCTTGCAGGCGCTCGGCCAGCTCAACAAAATAGGGGATCACCTCGGGATTGCTCATCGAGTCGGGGTTGGCGACCTTTTCGGCTGGCGTGCCCAAGAGGATGCGCTTGATCGGCAGCTCCATCTTTTTGCCGCTCAACGTGCGGGGCACCGAGCTGATCGCAAAGATCTCGTCGGGCACCAAGCGCGCCGAGAGCGCAGTGCGGATCTGGTTTTTGATGCGCTTCTGAAGCTCGTCGTCGAGTTGGCAGCCTTCGCGCAAGACCACAAAGAGCGGCATATACGAGACGCGATCCAAGCCCTCCAAGTCGACGATCAGACTATCGAGCACTTCGGGAATGGCCTCGACCACGCGATAGATGTCGCTGGTGCCCATGCGAATGCCCATGCGGTTGATGGTCGCATCCGAGCGGCCATAGATCACCACCCCGCCATGGGGCGTGATGCGACACCAGTCGCCGTGACGCCAGACGCCTTCGTACATCGAGAAGTAGCTGTCGAAATAGCGGCTGCCGTCCTTATCATTCCAGAAAAAGATCGGCATAGAGGGCATCGGAACAGTCACAACCAGCTCGCCGACCTGATCGACGACCGACTGGCCCGCTTCGTCGAAGGCGTAGACCGCCGCGCCCAAGCTGCGACACTGGATCTCGCCCAGATAGACGGGCAAGAGCGGGCTGCCGCCCACAAAGGCGGTACAGACATCGGTGCCGCCGCTCAGCGAGACCAGCCAGAGGTCGCGCTTCACATTTTCGTAGATCCAGGCGAAGCCGTCGCTCGACAGTGGCGAACCCGTCGAGCCGATGCCGCGCAGCGCGCTCAGATCGAAGCGGCGCGGATCGACACCGGCCTTCATCGACGCGCTGATATAGGCCGCGCTGGTGCCGAAGAAGGTCACGCCGGCGCGCGCGCAGAAGTCCCACAGCGCATTGCTATCGGGGCGGGTCGGGCTGCCATCGAAGAGCACAATCGTGGTGCCCAGCAACAAGCCGCTCACCACAAAGTTCCACATCATCCAGCCGGTGGTGGTGAACCAGAAGAAGCGATCGTGCGGCTTGAGATCGAGCTGCAAACCGAGCGCTTTGAGGTGTTCGAGCAGAATGCCGCCGTGGCTCTGGACGATCGCCTTGGGCAGGCCGGTCGTGCCCGACGAATATAGCACCCAGAGCGGATGCTCGAAGGGCAGTTCGATAGGCTGCAGCGGTGCATCCTCGGCCAGCAGCTCGCCCCAATCCAAGCTGTTGGCGAGGCGCGCCGAGCGGTCGAGATAGGGGATCAGCACGGTCTGTTCGAGGCTTGGCAGGGCTCCCTGCAGAGCGGCGATCTCGGCGCTACGCTCGAAACGCTTGCCGCCATACATATAGCCATCGACCACAAACAAGAGCTTGGGCTCGATCTGGCGGAAGCGGTCGACCACACTGGCGACGCCCATATCGGTGGCGCAGCTCGACCAGATCGCGCCGATGCTGGCACAAGCCAAAAAGGCCACCACCGCCTCGGGGATATTGGGCAGATAGGCCACCACGCGGTCGCCCTTACCGATGCCCAGCTTGCGTAAGGAAGCGGCCAAGGCGGCCACATCGCGCTCTAGGCTCTGCCACGAGATCGCCCGCAAGCTTTCGCTCTCGGACTCGAAAAGAATGGCGGGGTGTTCAGAGGAGGTGTTGCGGAAGGCGTAGCTGACGTAGTTGAGCGACGCGCCCGGGAACCAATGAGCGCCCGGCATACGTCGCGAGTCGAGAACCGTGCTATAGGGAGTGCTGCTGCTTAATTCGAAAAAATCCCAAATACTCTGCCAAAAGGCTTCACATTCATTGACAGACCATTCCCACAACGAGGCATAGTCATCGAAACTGAGTTGGCGCTCGCGAGCCAGCCAATCCATATAGGCTCGTAGGCGGCTCGCCTGCTGAAACTCAGGGCTAGGCTGCCACAGAAGCGTGCCTTCAGTCAGCGCATTCATTGCGATCTCCTTCAATTCGACATCGAACTATAGCCCTAGTGTACGCCTTCAAGCCCACTTCGACAAGCACAATTTGAAGAGAGTCTATATTGACAATCATCGATCTATTTGCTAGAGTCGCACTATATTGACAATTATCGATATAAGGGAGGCAGCATGCAAGAGAGAGATCTTCCCATCGCGATTATCGGCGCAGGCCCAGTCGGCTTGGCGGCCGCTGCACACCTGCTAGAGCGCGGATTAACGCCTTATGTGATCGAAGCTGGCCCGCATGTGGGCAGCAGCGTTCGAGCTTGGGGCCATGTACGGCTCTTCTCGCCCTGGCGCTACGTAGTCGACCAAGCCGCCGCCCGTCTGCTCGAAGCGAGCGGCTGGCGCAGCCCCGACCCCGATCATCTGCCGACCGGCGCAGAGCTTGTGCGCGACTACCTCGAGCCGCTGGCAGCTCTGCCCGCGCTAAGCCCACACATCCACACCGATCTGCGCGTTACCGCCGTGACGCGCTACGGCCACGACAAAATGAAGGATGCCCAGCGCGAAGCTGCGCCCTTCGCCCTGAGCCTGTTGCATGCCGATGGCAGCGAGAGTCTGCTGCTGGCGCGCGCCGTGATCGATGCCTCGGGCACCTACGAGCAGCCCAACCCGCTCGGCGCAAATGGCGTGCCTGCCTTGGGCGAACGCGCGCTCCAAGCCCAGATCGCCTACGCCATCCCCGATGTGCTGGGCCAGCAGCGCCAACGTTACGCCAACAAGCGCGTGTTGGTGGTTGGCAGCGGTCACTCGGCCTTCAACGCCCTGCTCGATCTGGCGCTGCTGGCCCAAGAGGAGCCGCAGACCACACTGACCTGGGCGATTCGTCGCAGCGATCTGCGCCAACTCTTTGGCGGCGAAGCCAACGACCAGCTGCCCGAGCGGGGCGCCCTGGGCAGCCGAATCCGCGCGCTAGTCGAGTCGGGGCAGGTCAAGCTAGAGAGCGGTTTCGCGACCGAGCGCATCGAGCGCACCAGCGATGGCATCGTGCTGAGCAGCGCCGAGCGCAGCCTCGCCCCCGTCGACGAAGTGATCGTCGCCACCGGCTTCCGGCCCAACCTCGACATGCTGCGCGAACTGCGCCTCGACCTCGACAACAGCGTCGAAGCACCGCGCCAGCTCGCGCCTCTGATCGACCCCAACATCCATAGCTGCGGCAGCGTTCCGCCCCACGGCGTCGAGCAGCTCAGCCACCCCGAGCACAACTTCTTTATCGTCGGTATGAAGAGTTACGGGCGCGCGCCGACCTTTTTGATGCTGACCGGCTACGAGCAGGTGCGTTCGATCGCCGCCGCCCTGGCTGGCGATTGGGAGGCGGCCCGCCAAGTTCAGCTGGTGCTGCCCGAGACGGGCGTTTGCTGTACAGATCTCGATAGCAGCTGTTGCGCAACACCAGCCCTACCTGTACGTACAGGTATCGATCTGATCTCACTTGTTGCCACTCCAGCAACAACCAACTCAAAGGCTGGTTGCTGCTCCTGATCGACGCTGTTCAGCAACGCAAGGCAGCGAAAGGCAATGAAAGGCAACGCAAGGCAACGAAGGCAGCGCCAAGCTCGAAAAGCCGAATGTATGGGCCGGATGTTGATAGCCGAAGGCGGACGCGCTAAGGACCGCATGAGAGCTAGAGGCCTCTCCGCCTGATGAAGACAAGAACACGGCCCGTTATCGTTGCAATCGGCGAAGCGCATAGCACTGCTCTCCTGCAAAGTGCGGGAGGGCAGCCTATTTTTGGGCGAAATTTTGAAGCTTGATAACTTTTTGGGCCCATGAGGTGTCTGTTGTAGTAGAAGTTCTAGACAGGAGAAGCTATGAACCTGCTGTTTCACTGTTTGAGCATCTCGACAGCGGCCCAAGTCAAACGCGAGCCACTTGAGCTCGAACAGCTCTATCGCGACTACCACACGCCTCTGCTGCGCTATCTGGAGCGCATGTGCGGCTCGCGCGAAGTGGCCGAAGAGCTGGTGCAAGAGACCTTTATCAAGGCCTACATCGGCCTGCTGACCTTTCGCGGCGAGTGCTCGGTCACCACCTGGCTGTTTCGCATCGCGCGCAACCTCTACCTGAACAGCCTGCGCCAGCCTAGCCCAAGCTCGATCAAAACCGATCAGCTCTTGGCTATCCCCGACGACGGCAAGCATCACGATCCGGTCTATCAGGCTGGCCTGCGCGAACAGCGCGATCAGATCAGCTTGCTGCTGGCTCAGTTGCCCGAGCGTCAACGCAGTGTTCTGCTATTGCGCGACCTTGAGGGACTCTCGTACCTTGAGATCGCCGGGATTTTGGATATCAGTCTGAGCGCGGTCAAGGTGTCGTTGTTCCGAGCGCGCAACACCTTCCGCAACGCCTTTTTAGAGCTTGAACAAGGAGATTGCGATGAATAACGAAGCGCATACTAGCTCTACAACGCGGCTCGCGGCCCAAACCAGTTGCGATCTGATTCAAGATCTGCTGCCGCTCTATATTGAAAACGAAGTCAGCGATAACAGCCGCCAACTGATCAGCGCCCATCTCGCCAGCTGCGAGCAGTGCAACAGCTATCTGGCTGGCGCGCGCAGTATGAAAGCCCAGCTCCAACGCGAAGGGCAGCAACGCCGAGAGCAAGCCACGCAAGATCGGCTCACTCAAGAGGCGATCGCGCTGGGCAGGCGACGTCTGGCTCTGGTGATGCTAGGCGGGCTGGCGACGCTGGCGGGCATCGCCCTAGTGGCTTTCCTGTTTTTAGGGTTTGGGGCTTCCCGAACGGGCCTGCTGATCCCTCCTGATCAGATGCCAACCCTTGTTCCGCCCTATGCTGGCGAATTAGTGCCCAATAGCGAGGGCTTTGTATTGCCGAGCGTCGTGCCAGCCCAAGGAGGGCCCGCCTTCGATCCCAACGTGCCCACCGCGACGCCCGCGCCGTTTCAGCCCAATCTCTCCTCAGAGGCTCCCGGCTTTGAGCCGACCGCAAGCCCTATACCCGCCCGCTAAGGTCTGGCAATACGAATGAGAGATCCTGTTAGCGCTGACAGGATCTCTCATTCGCTCTTTGAGCGCTTTGCGACAAGCCAAGCCCAACCGAAATTTCAAGCTCTGCACTAGCCCCTTTACATGCTCAGGCGGAGAGGTCCCAACCTTCCATTCGGCTTCTAGCGCGTCCGCCTTCGGCTATCAACATCCCTTCCAACAAACGAGGGTTTGCTCATCCGCGCCCCAAAGCGCCTAGCGTTTTACCAAGGGCAAGAAGACCCGAAATTCGCTCGGTTGATTGGGTTGCTCCGGCTCAGTTGGCTGGCCTGGCTGGTTGGGCTGTTCGGGCGTAGTTGGCTCGCTGATCGGAAGCTGCTTGCCTACAAAGGCCAGTTGATCGAACAGATCCGCCACAGCGAGCAAGCTGCCTGAGGCTTGGCTCGTCTCCACGCCCTGCCACGTCTGTTCGCGCCAGCCCGCTAGGCCAAGCTCAGATAGATCTACGCCTCGGCTCTCCAGCTCCGCCGGATCGAAACTCAGGGTATAAGTCAGCGGCTTGCTCGGCACGATGCGCTGGCCCGTGCCATCGTGAATCAGCATATGGAAGGATTGGATTATCCCGCTAGCGGGCGAGCCAGCGATCGCAACGCCTCGCCAGATCGCTCCTTCGGGCAGTGCCCCAGCCGGAATAGTGATTTGCAGATCGCCAAGCGTGATGGTCTTCTCCTCGGGGCCGAGCGCGATCCGCCCTTCGCTGTTGCCACAAGCTGACGAGACGCAGTTCACCCTCAGCTGATAGATCATATCGAACTTATTGGTGGCATCGCCGACCAGAATGCTGAAGAGGCCGTTGCTCGGCAGCAGACAGCGTTGAATGGTAACTGTTTTGGCGTAGGTGCTCGATCCCTTGCAGATCTGGGTACCGTTCAGATCGAAAACAGTGATCCGCGGCGTAGCGTTGCCCGAGCTAACGCTCACCTCGATCTTGAGCTCGTCCTGCGGGCCAGCCTGCCACAGATAACTGTCGATATAGGCGTAGTCGGCTATCGTGGCGTTGATCGGTTGCAGATCGTCCAACAAGCGCGCGCCTACGGGTGCCGTTAGCAATTGGGCGTATAGCTCCAAGATGCCCGTTCGATTAACGCTGTGATCGCCGATCAAAAACCAGAAGCTTCCACTGCGCGGGAAAGCGCAACGTGTCACTTCAAGGTAGGTATAAGATCCGCTCGATGCGTTACAAATCACAACTCCATCGGAGTCGACAACGATAAAGCTCGGGGTCAAGGTGCCACTGCTGCGAACTACCCGAAAGAGCATAACATCGTTGGCAGCGGCTTGGATCGAGAAGCTAGAGAGTGCAGCAGCCTCTGAGATAACGGTGGTTTGGGTGACACCTACCTGCAATGGAAGCGCACCTTGGGGGCGGTTCAAGCGCTGAGCGTAAAGCTTGTATACACCCGTGCTCCCATTGTACGAAGTGACTTGAATGGCATAGACTCCATCGCTCGGCAGCACGCAGCGAGCGATCATTGCTGTGGTCCTATATGACCCTCCATCTACACAGAGTATCGTGCCGTTGGGGTGGATCAAGCGAATATACGGATAAAACGTATTGGTCGTAGCCGCTAGGCGGATCTGATAGGCCTCATTGGCTTTGCCCTGAATCGTATAAAAGTCGCTCTCTGCCGGTGCTTGCAGGGTTCCTGTCTGCACCGTATTCAAGGCCAGCCCGACGGTACCAACCAGCGCGTTGAAACGCTGGGTGTAGATGTTGTAGTTGCCCGTCCTTGTCGCTGAGTAATCGGTTACAACGATCGAATAGAGGCTATCTGCGGGCAGGGCACAGTTCGAGATTTCAATATCCCTTGAAAAAGAGCCTCCTTGCTTACAAAGCACCTCCCCACTGGAGGTTATCACTCGCACCATAGGATAGAGATCGCCAGCTGTGGTAACAACACGAATCAACAATCGATCGTTCGGCTTGCCAGAGATCTGAAAGAATTCGGCTTGGCCGCGAATATTGAGCGAGCTGGAGGTTGTTGTACCAAATGTAAGCTGTTTGGCCTGCACCGGCTGATTGAGACGCTCAAGGTAGACGTTGTAGCTGCCAGTGGCGCTATTGGAGTAGTCACTGATCTCTAGTTTGTAGCTGCCCGCGGCGCTCACAACCGCCTTGCTGATCTCGAGACTACTGCCGCCGTAACTGGCGTGTTGATCGTACAAAACCACATTGCTGCTGCTCAGCACACGCACGCGTAAGCGCAATGAGCCAGCCGTATTCGCCGCTCGAATCAAAAATACATCGTTAGCTTGAGCTACAAATTGGATCGTATCGACTTCGCCAGCGATGCTGATAGCGCAGGCCATCGCGCTGCCCGGGGAGATAGTAGGCGCACAATCTTGCAGTTGAGCTGGCTGAGCGGCCTGCGCCTCAAGGGCATAAAAGCAAAAACAGAGGGCTAGCAAACCTAACAGGCTAACCCTGATAAGCCTGCGAAGGCTTTGGCAAAAGCTATGTGTTGAACAATGCATAAAGAAAGCCATAGCATCTCCATGTTTTCACTTGCCAATATAACGAGCTTTATACTATATGTACCGAAAGCCATACTTTTTGATTATTCTAAAATCAAATCTCTACTAATTGGAGCTTACTCCGCAATCTACGACTTTAGTCTGATATATTCTTCACAAACTGGGAGTATAATGACTCCAAATTGACTATATTGATAATATATGTCAAAAATCAAATAATTAGAAAGAGCCTCCCAAAGCTGATTTCTAGTTATTTGATAAATGCAGAAACCGCTCTGAAGCGTGCCAAGAAATTTCTTGAGCACGATTTTGTTTCATGCAGCAAATAATTTGAAGCGTGAAACATTCTGGAGGACTTGAGATGACACAGATTCTTGCTCGCAGCGTGGCAGTTTTCGCCCTGCTGACCTTCATTCTCACGGGCTGCGGCAGCACACCCGCCGCCACCCCAACCAGCGCTCCGGCTGCTGCCCCCACCGAAGCACCCGCCGCTGCAGCTGAAACCCCTACCGAAGAAGCTACTACTGAAGATGCTACTGCTGAAGCCACTGCTACCAGCGAGAGCAGCGAATCGACCGAGCCGCTCAAGGTGACGGTCGGCGCTGTTGCAGTGCCCCACGGCGAGATCCTGAACTTCATCAAAGAGAACTTGGCCGCCGAGGCTGGTCTCGACATCGAGGTTGTGGAGTTCACCGACTATGTTCAGCCCAACTTGGCTCTGAACGACGGCCAGCTTGACGCCAACTACTTCCAGCACGTTCCTTACATGGAAGACTTCGGCGCAGAGCACAACATCGATATGGTCTCGGTTGTTGCTGTTCACATCGAGCCACTGGGCCTCTACTCCAAGAAGGTCAGCAGCTTGGATGAGCTGGCCGATGGCGCTACCATCGCGATCCCCAACGACGCCACCAACGGTGGCCGCGCTTTGCAGCTCTTGGCTAGCAACGGCCTCTTCACTCTGACCGAGGGCGTTGGCACCAACGCTACCGTTGCCGATATCGTCGATAACCCCAAGAACATCCAGATTGTTGAGCTGGAAGCTGCTCAGTTGCCCCGCTCGCTCGAAGATACCGACGCTTCGATCATCAACGGCAACTACGCGCTCGACGCTGGTCTGACCCCCAGCAGCGATGCACTGGTGCTCGAGTCGGGTGAGAACAATCCCTACGCCAACATTTTGACTGTTCTGAACGGTCACGAGAACGACGAGGCTATTCAGAAGCTGGCTAGCCTGTTGACCTCGCCCGAAGTCAAGAAGTTCATCGAAGACAACTACCAAGGTTCGGTGATCCCGGCCTTCTAAGCTGGTTCTTAAAACTCTAAAGCGAAGAGAGGCTCTCTGTAGACCAATACAGAAAGCCTCTCTTTTTACTATCAAGCGCACAAAACTGTGTACAATACAACTGATACCAAATCCGTTTAAAGACTTGCACCCTTGGAACGCAGAAAACAAAATCTGGGAAAGGAAAGAGTCACGTTCTACTCTGCCGCAGGCCAAAGAGAACCTAATCAAGCGGATTTGTTATGAGTGGCTAGCATCTAGAAACTTTATAGGTACGATGTGATTGATATTCAAAATGTACATAAAGTCTATAATGGGCCGAACGGTGTTGCCGCGCTCAAAGGTGTACATTTGCATATACCAGCCGGCAGCATTTTTGGTGTATTGGGCCAAAGCGGGGCAGGCAAAAGCACCCTGATTCGCTGCGTCAATCTCTTAGAGCGTCCGACCTCAGGCTCGATTATTGTTGATGGTCAAGATCTTACCCAACTCTCTCCGGCTCAACTGCGCGCCGCGCGCCAGCGAATCGGCATGATTTTTCAGCACTTTAATCTGCTCAATTCGCGCACGGTCGCCCAAAATGTGGCCTTCCCGCTCGAGATTATCGGCTATAAACCCGCTGCGCGGCGCGCTCGGGTGGCTGAGCTGCTCGATCTGGTCGGGCTATCCGACAAAGCTGAAGCCTATCCTTCGCAGCTCTCGGGCGGCCAAAAGCAACGTGTCGGCATCGCGCGGGCGCTGGCCGCCGAACCAAAGGTGCTGCTCTCTGACGAAGCAACCTCGGCGCTCGACCCCCAAACCACCCGCTCGATCTTAGAGCTGTTGCGCAGCCTCAACGAGCGACTCGGCCTGACGATTCTGCTGATCACCCACGAGATGAGCGTGGTGCGCCAGATCTGCGATCGAGTCGCCATTCTGGAACACGGCGAAGTTGTCGAGCAGGGCAAGGTATCGGAGCTGCTGGCCCAAGCCAATTCGCGTTTGGCCCAAGCGATCTTCCCCAAATTCGATGCCTACAGCGCACGGCCGGGCGCAGTCGTGGCAACCTTGACCTTCACAGGATCATCGGCGGAGCAGCCTGTGCTCTCGCAACTGGCGCGCCAATTTATGATCGATGCCAACGTGCTGGCTGGCAACATCGAAAGCATCGGCAACCAACGAATCGGTCAGTTACAAGTGGAACTCATGGGCGATCAGATCGAGCAGGCGATCTCCTACCTGCGCGGTCAGGGTGTACGTGTGGAGGTACAGGCATGAATTGGGCGCAATTGGGGCCGCAAATCTGGAAAGCAAGCGTTGATACGATCTATATGGTAGGCGTTTCTACCTTTTTTACCTTGCTGCTAGGTTTGCCGCTCGGTATTTTATTGATTATCACCGACCGCGACGGGCTTGTACCCATCCCTTGGTTGAATGCGATTCTTGGCTTTATCGTCAACTTGGGGCGCTCGTTGCCGTTTGTGATTTTGCTGATCGCAATTTTGCCTTTTACACGCCTTTTAGTTGGAACGACAATCGGCTCGAAGGCGGCCATCGTGCCCTTGGCAGTCTCGGCTATTCCGTTCTTTGCGCGCATCAGCGAAACCTCGCTGCGCGAAGTCGATAAAGGTCTGATCGAAGCGGCCCAAGCGATGGGCTGCAATCTCTGGCAAATCATCATCAAAGTATTGCTGCCAGAATCGCTGCCCTCTTTGGTGCTGGGCACAGCGATCACGATCATCAGCTTGATCGGTTATTCGGCGATGGCAGGCACAATCGGTGGAGGCGGCTTGGGCGACCTTGCGATTCGCTATGGCTACCAGCGCTTCCAAACCGAAGTAATGATTATTACGGTAGTCTTGCTGATTGTGATGGTGCAGCTCGTGCAGTGGCTAGGCAATCTGCTGGCACGCGCGCTCTCGCACCGCTAGCCAGTTTTGCAAAGCAAACAACAAACCAGAGGGACAGCGCTCGTTTGAGAGCGATCCCTCTTTTTTATTTCGCTCAAGGCCAACGCTTCCAGCAAAGCCCCGCATTTGTGTTGATACCAAATCCGGTTGATTAGGTTCTCTTTGGCCTGCGGCAGAGTAGAACGTGACTATGTTGTGTGACATTCCGCACCAGGGTGCGAAATGTCACACAAGCCTTTTCTCGTTTTTGTTTTCTACGTTATAAGAGCGCAAGGCTTTCAACGGATTTGGTATGACCTGCAGCGGATGTGGTATGAGGTTTTGGGCAGCTATCTGCGTGAGCACAGCCGTGCTCCCTTCTCCCGCAATGCGGGAGCTGTACATTACCCAAAAGTCGTGTCGGCAGCAAAAGGCGATCGTTCGCATACCATCGCGGGAGTATCCTTGAGAGCACAGAACGCGGAGAGCTTGTATGCGCTACGCGAAATCGCATACAACATCACCATTCACCCCCTCGCCCGCAGTGCGGGAGAGGGGGCCGGGGGGGAGAGGGCCCTGCTCGGGGCTAGCCCTGTTCAGTAGCCGTAGGCGGACGCGCTAGGGGGCCGAATGGAAGGGAAAGAACTCGCCGCCAAAAGGCTGAAGGCATCGATTGGGCGCGCTATCGCTTCAAAACAAGCTTGTTTGTTAGGCTTCGGTAGCCTGAAATAGCTTTTCGAGATTTTTCTCAGCGAAACATACGAAAATACTATTGTGCACAGAGATTCTGTATAAAACCGGTTGACTCCTCTGGAAGCGGGTATATACTAACATTAGCTGGGCTTATTTTGTAAGCTAAGCGATGGGAGATCGATATGGCACCGAAACGAAATACAAGCCCCGAGTTTGTTGGAATCGCTGAGCTCAAACGCAAACAGGCCGAAGAGCTTGCTCATCTTGAAGCCTACGCGGCCAAGGGCGATTGGCAAAGCATTCACCGTTCTCACTACGACTGGTGGATGTTCCCGATCGACGAAAGCAGCGCCTATGGCCTGGCCTACACCGTTTACGAAGGCGATATCGCTGAAATGAAGAAAGATCCAGCCTATCTTGAGCGTTATCTACGAGGTGTTCACCTACAAGCCGAGGCCTGGGGCTGGGATCTGGCGAACAAGCGCTATATTGAGAATCCGGCGGAGGGGCAAGCTTGGAGCCACTGGCCGATTCGGCTCTACAAAGCTTCTCGCTCGTTGCAGCTCTTCGGCTATAACGAAGAGTTCGAGTCGTTTAAAATCTTCGCGCTCGACCGTATTCGCGAAGGCGAGCACTTCAAATATGGAGGGGACCTGACACTGCTCTTTACCCAAGGGAAACCACGACGCTAAGCCACAGATTACACAAAAGGAGCGCTCTGTGCACCACAAACCAGCTTGGGAAACGACCGATCTGCCCTACATCGCGCGTTTAGGTCTGCTCGTTGTCTGCTCGATCATGCTGATTGTTGTGATTGTTTCGGGTTTCTTCATTTTAGGAAGCAACTATTCGCTTCAGGATGGCACTATCACTCAAACCCAGTTCATACAAACGGCTCTCATCTGTACAAGTCTGATCGTTGTGGGAGTTGCAGCGCTTTATTTTCTCTTCCCACTTACCCGCAACGTCGGAGGCTTTACGCCAAGCTACGGCATGGTTCTGCCAACCGAGCTGCAAGCACCCTTTGAAGTGTATTTTGAGCGCTATCTGTGGGGACGGTCGCTGAGAGGCAAAGGAATTGTACAGTTCATTCCTGAAGGCTTGCGGATCGAAGGCTTTTTAGAGCCGAGTATCTGGTTTCAACTAGGTATTATTCTCGTGGTAACCTTGGTTCCGCTTGTAGTATTTGGAATCGGATTAGGCATCATTCCAGCCTTGCTGCTCGCCTACTATTTGGGCCGCAAACCAACCGTCGTCAGCTTGCCGTATGCGCTTTTAAGCGCACCACAGCTCAAAGGACGAACCCTGCGTTTGAATAACGAGCAGGTGCCCAAAAAGATTGCTTTCGCCGTGGCCCGTTCCGATGGAGAGCGGCTTTATAACGAGATCGCCCACCGCTATCCAAACCTGATCCTGACGCAAAGCTAGCACAGTAGGTGCGTGTTGAGTGCAAAGGACCTTTGAGTGCAGTTTGAGACTACTCCTCCTTGGCAAAAGCGCGAGCCGCCTATTATCGCCAGATACTTGACTCAAGTCTTGTGTTATGGGCTGTTTATCTTGGCCTTTACCAGCGCATTGATCGTATTCGCCCTGCTCTTTGCGCTGACCCAAGGTCTAACGCCCGCCAACCGCGTTCAGAACGATGTCTTGTACATTCTGCTGTTCACTGTATCGACTCTATTGTTCGGCGGCATAGCGATCTTTCTGCAGCCCAAAACGCGCATACCCAGCCGTTTTCAGCCTTCCTACGGCTACGTCGCACCCGAAACGCTCGATGAGCCGTTTGAAGTGCGCTTCTACCGCTATTTTTTAAGCCGCTCTCTGGTGGGCAAAGGTGCGATCCGCTTCGCGCCCGAAGGTTTGCAGATAGCAGGCAAACTTGAGCCGCCCATGCTGCTACAAGCGCTGATCTTCTTGCTGGTGGTGGTCACTTGGAAGATCTCGCTGATCACGCAAATCATAGCCTTTCTGCTAGTGATCGTGCTCTTCGTCTGGCTAAGCAAAAAGCATCGCTCGTTGATCCCCTATGCTCAACTGGAAGTCATCGAGCTTGATGGGCGGATCGTGGTCTTGCGTTCGACCCAAAAGCCCAGCCAGATCGCTTTCGTAGTGGCGGCCAGCGATGGAGAGCGGCTCTACAACGAGCTGAAACATTATTTTCCAAGCAAGCTGTTGCAAGCGAAAGCCTGACTCGCTTCATCAAACAAAAGAGGAGCTTTCCCAAACGAGAGGGAAAGCTCCTTGTGCATAGTAAACCTTTTACAACGAGGCATGATCTGCCTGATAGCTTCAGCACTACGGCGGCGAGGTCTTTCTCTTCCATTCGTTCCTAAGCGCGTCCGCCTTCGGCTACCAACAGCCCATTCATCCATTCGGTCAGCACCGTGTTGCGCTGGCGCGCAACATCGCTTCCTTGCTCTTCCACTATCCTTCGTCATCTCTCGCGCCTGATACTGCCTCAACAAACAGCTCGCCGCAGATTGTCTATCAAACGATCGCTTTTTCGTAACAGCGGCTGAGCGGATCTTCGCGATAAGGTCCAAAGGGTGGAATCTGCTTGAAGCCGTACTGCTCGTACAACGCGATCGCTTCAGTTTGATAGATGCCCGTCTCAAGGCGCAGCAGACTCACGCCGTGCTGGCGGGCATAATCTTCGAGCGTCTCGAGCATGCGTTTTCCAAGCCCTTGGCCCCGAAACTGCGGGCGAACGTACATGCGCTTGATCTCGCCATACAGGCTTCCAAAGAGCTTGATTCCGCCGCAACCAGCGGGCACCCCATCAACCCGCGTCACGAAAAAGGCAACCTGTTCTTGAAGCAGTTTTTCGATCGGATAGCCGTGACGGCTCTCTGGCGGATAGAGTGGTTCAAGGATGTTCTGCAATTCACTAATCAACAAACTCGCATCAGGGCTGTCAGGGCGCTCCTCGAGAATTGTTACTGTCATATGGTTTCTGATCTCAACATTTGCAATCAGGAAAACACCAGACCGACTCTCTACACACGTAAAGCCTTTTGACAAAACCACTCCCTACAAAACAATACAAAGCTACGCTTCGGGCCTACTTACGGCTGCGAACGAATCCAGTTGATCGCCTTGTCGGCCAGTCGGTCGAGCGTTGCGACCGAAAGCTCGATATGCTCCTCTTTGGTGTCTTCGATCTTGTTGTGCGAAATGCCACGCAAGCTCTGCACAAAGAGCATAATGGTCGGCACCCCCGCGCGCGCCACTTCAGCCGCATCGTGTAGCGGGCCGCTCGGCAAGCGGTGCGACTTGCCGCAGACTTCGAGCACAGCTTGATCGGCCAGTTCAATCAGTTCAGAATGGAAGAGAATAGGATGAATGTTCCAAAGATACTCCCAAGAGACTTCGATGTTCTCTTCGGCGGCAAAGCGATAACTGGCCTCTTTAGCTTCGCTCAGCAGTCGCGCCAGCGAATCAGCATCGAGATGGCGCTGATCGAGCAACTGCTCGGCCGTCTCGACCACCGAGGTGACGATATTGGGCCGACACACCACGCCGCCGCTGGTGCAGACGCCGCCTCCGCCCACCCGCCGCGCGATCTCGCGGATCTCGAGCGCTAGTTTGGCCGCGCCAGCTAGGGCATCTTTGCGCTTATCCATAGGGGTCGAGCCTGCGTGCGCGGCTTGGCCCTTCCAGATAATGCGATGACGCTCGACCCCAAAGGTGCCCAAAACGACGCCCATGGGCAAGTCGAGCGATTCGAGCACCGGCCCCTGCTCGATATGCAGTTCGAGATAAGCCGCTGCATTTTTGATCTGGTTCTGCGCCTTTCGAGCGGTAAAGAGATCGACGCCATGTTGAGCGAGGGCATCGGGCAGGCGAATGCCTTGGCTATCTTTGAGCTCGGCCAGCTCTTCGGGATCGAAGTTGCCAGACACAGCGCTCGAGCCGAACAGACTACGCCCGAAGCGAGCGCCCTCTTCGTCGGCCCAGTCGACCAAACGAACCGTGACGGGCGGAGTGCCTTCGCTGGCGATCCGGCGCATCACCTCTAGCCCAGCGAGCAGGTTAAGACAGCCATCGAGCCAACCGCCGTTCGGCACCGAGTCGATATGGCCGCCGATCAGCAGCTCTTTCTCCGATTCACCCTTGAGCGTCGCCCACTGGTTACCCGCTTCATCAACGACGATCTCGACCGGCAGCTGAGATAACTTTTCTCGCATCCATGCGCGAGCTGTTGCCCACGTCTCGGTCCAAGCCACCCGTTGCGCGCCATCTTGGTTGCCGGTGAGGGCGCGCAGTTCCTTTAATTCAGCAACTGTACGCTGAGGTTGAAGAGTTCTGTTTGTCATGGCTTTAGGAGATGATCGCCCGTATCACGACCGCCGAGCTTATTGAAGCCATGCAGTGGGAAGATGACTCGTTATGAGGGCCGCCGTGAGAGAGGCGCGCACCTTATATTTTCGCTCAAGATTATCACTATAACCGTATTGTAACATATCAGATCTATCTTGAAAGATCTGGCGCAACAGGTTCGAAATAGCGTCCCATTCGCCAACGAGACCAATTCCAACTGCGCCAACCGCCTTCCTCATACTCCAACTGAATGGAGTAGCTGCGCAGGCTCATAGTCTCCCGAATGATCTGCTGATCGTCGCTCGGAAGCTGAGGCAACAGTTCGTACAGAACCGGCGCCGCATCTGACGACAAACTGGCCAAATAGCGAGCATCTAGCTCTTCTCCCGCTTGGTAACGAGCGACGTTGGCGCGCACAATCAGTTGATCGGGGCTGGCGATGTTTAAGAGCGCCAGATAGACCAAAGCCGAGATCAAGCTGCCGTAGATCCAACTGCGATAAGCATTGCGCCAGAGCACAAAGAAGAAGAGCAGTAGCACCAAGGCCAGCCAGATCATAAAGCTGTGGGTGTAGATTCGCAGGCGCGTGAAGCCGTAGGCTTGTTCGTACAGCCACATGCGCTGAAAGACCGAAACCAGCATGCCCAAAACCAGTACAATGATCGCGCTACACACCAAGTCGAAAGCCCGTCGCTGCCAAGCCTGCTCGCGGCGTGTAATGATCACCGCCAACCAAAGCAAGCCCAGCGCAAGGATCGCCACGGCCACCAGCTCAAAAAATCCTCTGCGAGCGTACTCCGCATAGGTGATCCCAGTCAGTTCGAGCGTATCTAAGCCGCCAAAGAGATAGGCCGCCTGTACAAGCATAAAAATGGCGAAGAGCAGCGCGACCGAGCCTAGCACAATCAGGGCTTCGATGGCGCCCAAAATGCGCAGTCCAGCGCGCGGATAGAGCCGCTGAGTAATGCCAAGTGCGGGCTGTTCGTTCTTATCGGCTAGCATCTGTTCGTAGCGCAGGCCGAAGGTCGCAAACAGCAAGCCCATGCAGATAAAACCAAAAAACGCGATACTTACACTATGAGCCACCAGCTCAGAGAGATCGAAGGGTAATTGAAAACTAAGCAAATTGAAGAGATAGTGCGAAAAAACCAGATCGGCGGCGCTCAGTAAGCCTACAAAGACGATCAAAACCGGGATCGCAAACAGACAGCCGCGCACAATCGGCCAAAACAGTTGCCTTTGATCTCCCTGCTCTCGGCGATTGCTCAGCGCATCAAAGAGCACAAAGCAGGCTTGGAAGGGCGCGATGACAGCGCTGAAGAGCGTCGTGAGCATACGCCACACCGCCTGCAAAAAGGGCATACGCACCAAGGTCTCGCCCCGATAGAAGCAAAACTGCCCGAACAACAGGCCTGCCATCGCTACAAAGTCAAAAAAGACCAGAGCTGGCTCGTTACGGATCGATAGAGCTAGGGCGAAGCCAAACGCCGCTAAACCAAGCCAGATGTTCTTTCCATGAGGCGGGCGCTGCCAATAGATACCCAAGCCGATTAGGGTAGCCAAGACCAGCGCGCAAAAGAGCGTCATTCCGAGTCCCAAGCTGTGCCTCAGAAACAGTAGATCGGCGGCTACGCCTAACAATAAGCCACTACTCACAATGATCGCCGTATAGCGTGCAGACATAGCTCGGCTCCTTAATACGAAATCCGTTAACATCGTTGTATTTTGGGGCGGTCTCGCGGCACACAGCTACAACAGCACGGTTACGGGCGAGCTGTTGATAGCCGTAGGCGGACGCGCTAGCCGCCCTCTTTGGGGAAGAGAGCAAACCGCCAGAGCGCTACCCTTGAAGCGAACAGCTTCAAATTATTTCAGCGCCCATAGATTTGAAAAGCGCTCAGCGGCGTGGTATGCTTAACCAGGCCAATACAAGAGAGGAACGCATGACCTACCAACAACGTACCCCAATCGGCTTTGCAGCGCGGCTCTTCCCCAACTACTGGCGTCCACTACGCCAAGAGATCGCCTTCGCAGAGCGCCACGGTTTCGACTGTTTTCAAGTGCGCGGGCAACTGAACGGTCTCACAGAAGAACAGCTCGGCGATGACTATGCCAGCTTGGCTCGTGCACTCAATGATGCCAAGATCTTTGCCACCATGGAGATCGTCGTGCTGTTAGACGCCGAAGGGCGCTCGCAGCTCGGCACCCGCCCGCTCGATGTGCTTAAAGCCAACCTGCCCGCTATCGAGCAGCTCGCCTGCAGCCATGTCCACCTTCATATGGCGCCCCAACACAAGGCCCCCGAAGAGACCTGGCTCAAACTCGAGGAGCGCTTGCTAGAAGAACTAGCTGCCTGCAATCGGCTCGCCCAAGAGCGCGGATTCCGTTTCGCCTTCGAGCACAATGAACCCGATATCCGTCTCTTCCCAAATGCCGAGCGTAGCCTCACCGTTTTGCAGCAAAATCCCGAGCTCGGCTTCGTCTGGGATTTCAACCATAGCCCGCCTCAAGAGGCGACTTGTTATATCGAATACGCTCGACAGCTTGCCGTATTACATGTCTCGGATACACCCGCCCCAGAGCTGAACTACCATTTGCCGCTTGGAATGGGCACGCTCGACATCGACGCCTATTGCCGAGGTCTGTTACAAGCGGGCTTTGAAGGCCCATCGATCCTCGAGATCGGCGGTCTACCTAAGTCAGGCGGCTTCGGGCGCGACACCGATGAGGCCCTGATCGAGTCGGCCGCTCGCTTGCGCAACGCTTGGCAAAAAGCCTACGCCGCACTCGAGTCCAACAGCTAAGGTGTAAGCGGTTCGGCCTCTTCTGGCGCCTTGCAGCCGATCGAATTCTTTGGTATAATGAGCGGCGTTGCGAAACCAACAGAATACATTGGGCAGGTGTCTGAGTGGTCGAAAGAGCACGACTGGAAATCGTGTAGGCGCTAACACCGTCTCGTGGGTTCAAATCCCACCCTGCCCGCCAGTATAACAAGAACGTCGTCCGCTCAGGGCGGCGTTTTGCATTTCAGGGGTCTGTCATGAACCAAACGATTCCTGCCAGCTTACTCGAATTGATCTATCTGGTGATCGAACAGATCCCCAGCGGCCAAGTATCGACCTATGGCGAAATCGCCCAAATCGTGGGACGGGGCAGCGACGGACGCATGGTAGGCAAAGCCTTGGCTAGTTTGCCCAAAGAGCATCAGCACAAGGTGCCCTGGCAGCGCGTCATCAATCGCGAAGGGGTGATTAGCACGGGCAGCGCCCGCCAGCGCGAGCTGCTGCTAGCCGAAGGTGTGCCCTTCGATGCCCAAGGGCGCGTGATCTTGGCGCGCTGTCGCTGGCGAGGCCCATCGCCCAAATGGGCCGCCGAGCATATGGTGCAGACCTTAGCCGAGCGTGAAGAGGGCGAGCAGCTCTCGCTCTTTTAGCTAGCCATTCGGCCAAACAAGAAGGCACAGGCCGTTACGACCGCGATAATAGCGCATGTCGCAGCTTGTTTGGTAATCGTATCGTTCAATTTGGGCGATCGGAAAGCCACAAAAACCAGCACAATCGCGACCAGCGCGAAGAAATAGTGGATCTGATCGCCCACATAGCCGTTGATTGTCAAAAACACGCCCAACAGGGCCTGCAGCATCACCGCCGCCCGCGCCAGCCAAAGCGCCCAGCGCGCCCCATCGCTGACCGCAAGCCCGCGCGCCTGGATCAAACCCAGCCAGCTCGCCGCAAGCAGATTAAGCAGCACCACAGTCAAACCGAGCCAAAAATGTAGCACGCTCAACATAGAGCAGTCTCCATCATCTTTCACGAATCCTCGGCTATTGTACCCCGTTCTAGGCGGCCCCGAGCTAGTGTACAATGGCGCACATAATCGCTCGTAGCCGAGAGAGCGTAGAGAATGGAGACACGCCATGTTGAATATCAAACAAATTATGGAGATTCTGCCGCACCGCTATCCCTTCCTGCTGATCGATCGCGTGATCGAGCTGGAACCGGGTGTGCGCGCAGTCGCCGAAAAGCTCGTAACCGCCAACGAGCCGCACTTCCAGGGCCACTTCCCCAACTACCCTGTTATGCCGGGTGTTTTGCAGATCGAGGCGCTGGCCCAAACCGGCGCGGTAGCCGCCCTCGTGCTGCCCGAATACAAAGACAAGTTGCTGCTCTTCGCTGGCATCGACAACGTGCGCTTTAAGCGACCGGTCGTACCCGGCGATGTGCTGCGCCTCGAAATGCAGATGGAGAAGATCCGCCGCAATATCGGCAAGGGCCATGGCCGCGCCACGGTCGGCGATCAACTGGTCTGCGAAGCCGATCTGATGTTTGCTATGACCGACTGGTCGGCTATGCCCTAAAGCGTGCCCTGCCCAGGTGTGGGATCGCTCGTTCACTCTCGATCCCACACCCGCTCGAGAGCGTTTTTCCTGAACAGGACAGGAAATTTGCCAAAATCGCGAACTTATGGCATACTATCGCCCTGTGAGCGACACATTCTCTCGTCAGTAACTCTACTGAAAGAGCTGACAACGGAATAACAAGTCAGGCGGTAAGGCCACAAACGAGCCTTCGTTTAAGGCTGATCGCGAAACCGAAACCTTCGCGAACCGATTTGACAAATTCCGCGAATGTGGTATACTTACCAACGTTGCTGATGCAACACAACGCGACTCCGTAGCTCAGCGGATTAGAGCGCTTCCCTGCGGAGGAAGAGGTCGGTGGTTCGAATCCACTCGGAGTCGCCACTAAGAAAAGGTCGAACCTCTCACGGTTTCGACCTTTTCACGTAGTTAAGAAGTTGAACAAGTGCATACGGGAAGGTGACTGAGTGGTTGAAAGTGCTCGTCTCGAAAACGAGTTAGGCTAAACACCTACGTGGGTTCGAATCCCACCCTTCCCGCCACAAACCAAAAGACTGAGCGCTACAATCGCTCAGTCTTTTTGTCTCTCAAAGCCCTAACACCTCATTTCGCTTCAACATCGCCATCCATAAGCATGCTGCTCGCTCCCCTCGTGCGACCAAACCCAGTTGCATGCTTCTCTGTCAGCTATCGATCTCGCTATCGTTTTGGCGGCAACGTCCCTAGCTCCCATTCGATCCCAACCGCGTCCGCCTACGGCTACCAACATCCCGCCCATCAAAAGGCTGCATTCGCCGCCTGCAAAGAGTGTCGTAGAAAGCGTAAGCGTTCGCGCTATCGCACGAACGCTTACTCAGCAAAATAGTCACCTTCCACATCCAGTCGACTAGCTAACACAGAGCCAATGCAGGCTTGCACGCTGAACTTAGAACAGAGTAAACAGCTTTACAAGAAAACAACACAGTTAACAAATCCACATGGGTAGACAGAAAGCAACAATTACCGGTTCTATACCTAAAAAAGACCTAAGAGAGCTGCAAACTGATTTATTATGTTATGATAGATTTTAATAATATTTTCTAACAAGAGAGGAGTTCAATCGTGAGCGCGTCGTCTTCCGATAATACTGACGCTCTTCTGCAACGAATTCAAGAACTTGAACATCGTCTAGAGCTTGCTGAACGTCGAAGCCAACACTTGCAACAGATGATCGATATGTTCCCCGAGGCAATGTATTCGATCGATAGCTCCTACCGTTTTCAAGCAGGAAACTCCTCCTTTTTCCATCTCATTCAACGACCCCGCGAAACCGCTTTAGGCAAAACCCTCCACGAACTGTTTACACCAGAAGAGTTAGAGCGATGGCTCGACGATCTTGGGCATATCACTCCTTCGCACACCCAACACGAGAGCGTTCATCATGTCGACTACGAAGGAATGAATCTCAGCTTTTTAACGCGCTCGTTCATGCTCAGCGACGCCAATGGAGAGATGGCAGGTGTTGCAAGCATTGTGCGTGATATCACCAAAGAACATACGCTAGAGCAACAGCTCTTCAAAAACGAATATATCCTGCAAACCATCATCGATAACGCTCCAGCGATGGTTTATGTCAAATCGCTAGACAACATTATGTTGGTAGCCAATCGCACATATGCCAACGCCTTACAACGCGACCCCAAAGATCTAGTCGGCAAACATCTCAGCGAGTTTCACCCGCCCGAAGCGATAGCTCAATGGGACGAAGACACCAGACGATTGCTCGAAACAGGTCAGTTTCAACAAACCCATAGCACACTCTATCTCAACGGTGAAATGCGCGATTTCACGAACAACGAATTTCCTCTCTATGATGAAAACGGCAATGTGTTTGCAGTCTGTGGAATCGCCAACGACGTTACAGCGTTGCGGCAGGCCGCGCGCGAACAGGCCGAGCTCCAAGAGCAGATCATTCAAAGCCAACAGCTCGCCCTGCGCGAGCTCAGCACGCCTTTGATTCCGCTCGACGATGAGGTCTTGGTAATGCCGCTGATCGGCACGCTCGATGGGCGTCGCTCGCAAGAGATGCTTGAAAATTTACTTACGGGCGTATCGAAGCACGGAGCCTCAATCGTCATTCTTGATATTACCGGAGTGCCCGTTATCGATACCCACGTCGCCAATGTCTTGGTGCAAGCGACCAAAGCAACCCGCTTACTAGGCGCGGAAGTGATTGTCACAGGTATCAAGCCCGAAGTCGCCCAGATGTTGATCTCGGTCGGAGCCCAACTTGAAGACGTTCAAATCTCGGGTACCTTGCAAAGCAGCATCGCCCATGTTATGCGGCGAGGTCAACAACTGAACTAAGTGGCACACAAAACAGGTTCGTCCCCAACTCAAAGCCGCAACATCTTAGTTCGACAGGCAACCGTTACTTTCCTGCGATCGTCTCTAGAGTTGAGTGACGAATATAGGAATTGAGTATGTCTGAAACTGCAGTCCGAAACTATTTTTCGGTCGACTACGATGCTGCGCTTATCTTTGCATCGAAGGCCCATCGCCATCAGGTTCGTAAAGGGACGGATATTCCATATATTGTGCATCCCATTCACGTATCGTTGTTGTTGATTCGCCATGGCTTTAACGAAACGCTCTCGATCGCAGCCTTGCTACACGATGTAGTCGAAGATTGCGATGTCTCGTTGGAAGAGCTCAGGCAGCGCTTCGGAGACGAGGTAGCAGAGCTAGTCGCCGCCGTCAGCGATCCAAAGGGCAGCGATGGAGAAAAACTACCTTGGGAGGAGCGCAAAGCGTATAAACTGGCCCATTTGCGCACTGCGGGGCCAGATGCAGCAGCCCTGAAAGCAGCAGACGCCATTCACAATGCGCGCTCGATCTTGATCGACTTCCATCAGGTGGGTGATCAGGTCTGGAAGCGCTTTAAGCGCAGCCCTGAACAGACCTTAGACTATTACGACGAGATCGTTGCGCTGGTGCAATCTAAACTTGCAGATCACTCGATCACCCAAGAGCTGGCGCAAACCGTGGCCGAGCTGCGCAAAAGCGTACGCGCCAACTGATCCCCAATTCTCTTAGAGTGCAAGAAAAGCTGTAGGTTATATGAGATTTCGCGCGATCACTCGAAATCTCATATAACAAAAACAGTCACCCTCTACTCTGCCGAAGGCCAATAAAGCACGAATACGAAATCCACTTGTATCGTTTCATTTTGGGGCAGCCTTTCCATACACAACGATACGACCTCCTCGTGGCGGGCGGGATGTTGGTAGCCGTAGGCGGACGCGGTTGGGACCTTCTTTGGGGGCAGGACGAGACCGCCAGAGCGCTAAACTCAGCAAGCGGATTTGCTATGAACTCGTATGCGGGAATGAGGAAGAAACTGCCCCTCTGCAAGGGCTTTCTGCTATAATCCAGCCTAACTTCCTTCCCTACCCATAAGCAACGAGGAGAGAACAATGGCGTTTCGTGTGCTGGCTGACCAGGCTTTGCCAGAAGAAGTCCTGGCGCTGATGGCTGATACATGTGAGGTTGAGATTTGGGCCGCTGATCCCGAGCAGCGACAAGCCCAACTGGAACGCGCAGAAGCACTCTATACCTATGGCCATATGGAGGTCGATGGCGCTCTGATGGATCAGATGCCGAAGCTGCGGATCATCTGTAACTTTGGGGTGGGCGTCGATCATATTCATCTCGACGATGCGCGCGAGCGCGGTTTACCGGTCACCAATACACCCGGCGTGCTCGATGGGGCGACCGCCGACCAAACCTTCGCGCTCTTGTTGGCGATCGCGCGCAAACTGGTGGTAGGCGAACGTTTCGCTCGCAGCCCCGAATTCACATACTATAACCCGCGCCAATTTATGGGCTACGAAGTACACCACAGCACGATCGGCATCGTTGGAATGGGCGCGATCGGGCGGCAGGTCGCACGCCGCGCACGTGGCTTTGATATGACAGTGCTCTACCACAATCGTCGACGTAACCTCGAGGCCGAAGCCGAATTGCCCGCCAGCTATGTTAGCCTGCCAGAGCTGCTGAAACAATCGGACTTTGTGACGCTCAACATGCCTCTGACCAAAGAGACCTACCATATGATCGGGCGCGAAGAGCTGGCGCTTATGAAGCCAACGGCCTTTTTGATCAATGCAGCCAGAGGTGGCGTAGTCGATCACGATGCCTTGGTCGAAGCCTTACAAAGCGGCCAGATCGCTGGTGCCGCTTTGGATGTCACCGAACCGGAGCCACTGCCGCGCGATCACCCGCTGTTGTTTATGGATAATGTGATCGTGGTGCCGCACTTGGGCAGCGCAACCTACCAAACCCGTCAGCGCATGGCCGAGCTTTCGGTCGAGAACCTGCTGGCAGGCCTGCGCGGCGAAGCAATGCCGAACCGCGTTGTGTAACCCTTTTTGTTAGCAACCCTCGATCATACTTCGGCCAGCAAGCGCTGAACAATCAAGCTTTGGGCGAGCGATCTGTTGCTCGGTATTGTGTGGAATTTCGCACACTCATGCGAAATTCCACATTTTACTGCTTCATACTTCGGTCGCGTTCAAATATTTCAATTAAAATTTTATACTTTTTTAAGGCAACGGGATCGATAGGGTGGCAAAAGCACATCAAGTTCCAACATTTCATCTGAGCACTTGCAGATGACCTAGCCTTTATAAAGGCAAAAACGGGTTATCTATTTTAAAAAAAAGCCCTATACACTTTTTAAAAATTCATGTATAATAGGGCTACCCAAATTGTAAACCACCAATTATTTATACTTCAAACAGAGTCGTCAAAGGAGGTTGATCTCAAAGGCTAGTTGCAAGGTCATTGCGTCTTCGAGAGTGTCACTGTGGACAAGTATGCTCGTTAGAAAGGGTTTTTCTCTATGTTACGTGAACGGAAAACTCTGCGCATCTCTGCACTGCTAACTATACTGATGCTTTTATTGGCAGCATGTGGCGGCGCACCTGCTGCTACTCCAGCTGAACCGACCGCAGCGCCCGTCGCCGCTGAGCCGACTCAGGCGCCTGCTCCTGAACCAACCGCAGCGCCTGCTGAACCGACCGAGGCGCCTGCCGCTGAGCCGACCGAAGCTCCGGCGGCTGCAACCGAAGCGCCCGCCGCTGGTGCTGGCAAGCTCGAGATCTTTAGCTGGTGGACCAACGGTGGTGAGGCGACTGGTCTCAACAAGATGTATGAGATCTATCAGAAGGCCTACCCCGATGTTGAAATCATCAACGCTACCGTGGCTGGTGGCGCTGGTACCAACGCTAAGACCGTCTTGAAGACCCGCCTCCAAGGCGGCCAACCGCCAGATAGCTGGCAGGTTCACGCTGGTAAAGAGCTGACCTCCTATGTCGACGCTGGCCAAATGGAACCGCTGACCGAGTTCTTCAAGGAACAAGGTTTCGACAAAGCGATGCCACCGCTATTGCTTGAGCAGATCACCTACAAGGGCGAGATCTGGTCGGTTCCGGTCAATATCCACCGCTCGAATGTGCTTTGGTACAACAAGAAGCTCTTCGACGACAACGGTCTGACCGCTCCCAAGACGATCGATGAGTTCTATGATGTTGCCGAGAAGCTCAAGGAGCTCAACGTAATCCCCTTGGCCGTAGGCGGCAAAGATAAGTTTGAAGTGCCCCACCTGTTCGAGTCGATCTTGCTGGCGACCTTCGGTCCCGAAGATTATGCGAAGCTCTTCACCAACGAAATCGGCTGGGATGATCCGCGCGTCCAAGAGGCCGCCGAAACAGCTAAGAAGTTCCTTGAGTACTCCAACGCTGACCGCTCTTCGCTCTCTTGGTCAGACGCTATGCAGTTGGTGCTCGATGGCAAAGCCGGTATGACCATTATGGGCGACTGGGCTGAAGGCTATGCTCTTAGCAAAGGCGCTCAGGTAAATGTCGACTTCGGCTATGCCGCTGCACCCGGCACCGATGGCATCTTTATGTGGCTGAGCGACAGCTTTGGCTTAGCTAAGGGCGCTCCCAACCCCGAGCAAGCGATGGCTTGGTTGGCCGTTTGTGGCTCTAAGGAAGGTCAAGACGCCTTCAACCCCGCTAAAGGTTCGATTCCGGCCCGTACCGACGCCGATAAGAGCCTCTACGACGAATATCTCCAGTGGTCGATCGACCAGTTCTCGAGCACCCAACTCGCACCAAGTATTGTTCACGGTGCAGCCGCGCCCGAAGCATACATGACCAGCTTCGGCAACGCGCTCAACGTGTTTGGTAGCGATGTTGATGTCGATGCACTGCTGATTGCGCTGGAAGATGCGAGCGTCGACCTGCCGAGCGAGTAGTCTGTAACAGCTTAAGCGCAATCAAACGATGATGCTGAAATGCGCGGGAAGAAATTCTGATCTTCCCGCGCATTGTGCTTAAATCATGCTCACACGATACACCAAATTTGATCTCGCACTATGCTGTCTAGAGCTATTCATCTCATAAGAGAGGGTTTTTTGGGATGCAACACGCGCAACAGCAGAATGGTGTGCTCGCAGCACCTCAAACCAAAAAGCGACGGATCAGTCGCGATTCACTCACAGCGATCTTGATGCTTACACCATCGGTGATCGCGATCGCTATCTTTGTATATGGCTTTATCGCTTGGTCGGGTTTTGTTTCGCTCACAAGTTGGAGCGGTCTTAAACCTGATTATGGCTTGGTTGGACTCGACAACTATATCCGCGTCTTTACGACAGGTCGCTTCCAAACCAATGTGCGTAATCTGATCGTCTTTACCTTCTTCTTCTTAATCGCCTGTTTGGTGCTCGGCCTGCTGTTAGCGGTGCTGGTCGATTCGCGGATCAAAGGTGAAGGGATCTTCCGCTCGATCTACATCTTCCCAATGGCGCTCTCGTTTATTGTGACCGGTGTGGTCTGGCAGTGGATCTTCGCCCCGGGCAACTACCAAGCGAATCCGCCCGACCCAACAGGCATCAACCTGCTCTTTCACTCACTCGGGCTCGACGTTTTTATGACCGATTGGACCACCGACTCGCGGGTCTTGCCCAACATACGCTGGCTCAAAACGCGGCTCTTCTTACCTTTGGCCATGTTCCCGGTAATTATCGCGGCGGTCTGGCAGATGTCGGGCTTCACCATGGCGATGTACCTAGCTGGCCTGCGCGGTATCCCCGATGAGCTGCGCGAAGCAGCGCGCGTCGATGGCTGCACCGAATGGCAGGTCTTTCGCCATATCACCTTCCCGCTTTTGCAACCGATCACGCTCAGCGCAGTGATTATTTTGGGTCACATTTCACTTAAGATCTTTGACCTTATAGTCACAATGACGGGAGGCGGCCCAGGCAACAATACCGAAGTGCCCGGTTTGTATATGTATGAGCTGACCTTCAAAGCCAATAAGTTTGCCGAAGGCGCAGCCGTTGCCATGGTGATGTTAGTTATGGTCGCGGTCTTAGTGGTGCCGTACCTAGTCTACAATGCCAAAACCGAGGTGGAGCGATGAGCAGTGTCACCATTCCCCAAGCCAAAGCAATCACAGGCAAAAGACGCCCACGTTATGGCTTGTATCTGCTGATGGGCATCTTCGCGGCCTGTTATCTGCTGCCGGTCTATCTGCTTTTGATCACAGCCTTCAAGAGCTTCGACCAAGTCAGCCTGAGCCGCATGTGGGAGCTGCCCAATAGCCTTAGCCTCGATAGCTTCGACCGCGCTTGGAACGGCGGCGAAGGCGTAATCGGTATGCGCAACAGCTTTATCAACAGCGTCTTACTGACTGTGCCCGCCACCGTGATCTCGTGTATTTTGGGTTCGCTCAACGGCTATGTGCTCTCGAAATGGCGCTTCCGAAGCTCCGAAACAATCTTCACCTTGATTTTGTTTGGAATGTTCATTCCCTACCAAAGCATTTTGGTGCCCTTGGTCGAATCGCTGCGCCGCCTCAATCTGTATGGCTCGCTGGGCGGTCTGATTCTAACCCACGTCGTGTATGGCATTCCGATCACAACCCTAATCTTCCGCAACTACTACGCGGGCGTACCGACCGAATTGGTTGAAGCGGGCAAAATAGATGGTTCGTCCTTTTTTGGAATCTATCGCCACATTATGTTTCCGCTCTCTATACCGGGCTTTGTGGTGGTGGCGATCTGGCAATTCACCTCGATCTGGAACGAGTTTTTGTTTGGCCTGATCATTACCAACGCGCCGGAAAAACGACCGGTTACGGTTGCACTGCAGAATCTCTCGGGCAGCCAATTCACCCAATGGAACGTCCAAATGGCTGGCGCGCTCTTAGTCGCTCTGCCCACATTGGTGGTCTATATCTTCTTGGGGCGCTACTTTGTACGCGGTCTGTTGGCTGGCTCGGTCAAAGGCTAAACTACAAACCGCCATTTCAAAACAGGAGCTATCTTTCAGCACAACAGAGATAGCTCCTTTTTGTATGCCTTATTCGGCCACTTGACGCTCAAGAATGAGGGCAAGCTGCTCGCCCAAGCTGGCCGCAAACTGGGCGCGATCGCTAGCTTGTACATCGAGCAGATCGGGATTGCTCGGGTCGCGCACAACAGCCTGCCAGGTGATCCGCTCATCTTGTTGAAAAAGCGTGATATTGCGCATGCCAGTCAGCTGTGATTCGCGCACTTGGAAGAGCGAAATCAGGGCCGACATACGTAACTGGCGCAAGCTGGCACTAAAACTGGACGGGAAGTCGCTGAGCAGACTTGGATCGCTCTGGGCGCCTTGAAGGCGCTGGGTACTTAATTCAAAGCTCAGATTGTTTGGGCGGCTTTCTGGCAGGGCCAACAGCTCGCTCAGCTCGGCGATCATAAGCTCGGCAGAGGGCACATAGCGCAAAAAGTAGCGCTGATCACGCAGGGCAAACTGAACAATCGCATTGGCACCAATGGCGTAGCTGTAGGTGAGGCGCTCCGTCGGTCGCGCGATCTCGCACTGCAAGACCGCGAGCGGATAGGCGAACTCGATCACCAAAAACTCCATCGGGCGGTCGATATGATAGGCTTTCTCGTCTTCATCCCAGACGATTCGGCCCGATGCTTCGAGCTGGCGTTTACCTTCGGCCCAAAGTGCCTCTTGGGCAGCACGATCGGCAGGATAAAGCGCTTGGTTATCGCCACCAAAGAGACGAGGTGCCTGCATCAGCATTAGCAGGTAGGCTAGTTCTGGGGTGCTTAGCTCAATGGTAGGCAGCTGGCGGTTTTCAGAGGTTTGCTCGCTCATTTTTTATCCTATCCAACCCATAGCCAGCAGGCTTCTCATTCCATTATAGGTATTTTGCGCCTGCCGAACCGTTTCTTGGGCCGCATGAATACCCATTTCCGCACCTTTCTCGACTCCATATTGAACAGGATTGACCATCATTTTTGTAGCCTGTGTAATTGTGTCACCATGATCCACCCAGAAACCCATTCCTTCACCAGCAATAGGCGATAATAAGGAGATCGCAGAGATGTTTCTATCATATTCAAAAGGAGATAAAAGACCAAACGCGTCCTGTACACCTAATAATCTATTCCAATAAGTTAAACCAGATGCTTGACCAACCCAAGCATTATCAGTTGGTCGATTCTCCAGATCTAAATAGTTATAACCTGGGCCTATTCCAAATTGAGTATATAAAAACCCTCCAGCATCATGAAACGCAGAATGATAGGCCATTGCAGAATCACGGGATGCAAGACCAAGATTATTGGGACCGGCTATACCACCTGTAGGGTTTAAGAGAGCTCCAAAAATCGGGTCAATACCAAATGCATCGCCAACGATTTGGCCAAAACGTAATTGACTACGGCTACCCATGTAATTGGGATGAAAAAAAGTATTAATTTGTGCAACATCTGTAGTCTTTGCACGTAACTCCTTGAACGTCTCATACTGGCGATCAAGATCGGCCCGATCAATTCCACGAATTTGGGCAATTCTATCAAGGGCAGAACTCACTTGAGCAGGACTAGCATTAGGATTAGTTAAATCATCCATCGCCTCTGCAAGTGCTCTGGTTCCTTCACCCTGCCAAGTGCGCCCAATCATGTTGGTCATATATTCGTCTGTAAAAAGACTGCGAGGATCACGAGCAGGTTTAACCTCTTTCGAAGCATCAGTATCGTTCTCCTTGACACCTAGTGAAGCACCATCCTTCCCAGCTGAATGGTTTGAGGAGCCGCCATCATCACCATTCTGGCTAAATAGCAGGTCTCCCGCATCATGCAAAGCTGAATGCGCCGCTCCCCCACCATCGGCGGTGGGGCCGCCTCTAAAGGGACGACTGGCCTCTTCTTCAGCAGCACGCATAATTGCCATAATCTCGCGTGTTACACCTTCAGCTTGCTGCAAAGCATTTTCTAGGCGATTAACTGCCGGAAAGACGATCTGATCCATCTCGCGGATAAAGGCTTGGGAGCCTTCACCCAGCCAACCGCCCTGCTGCAAGGGTTGGTACGAACTTCGCAAGGCCGTCTTCAGCGCTTGAGTCTGAGCGATCTGATTACGCAAACGGCTTATAACTGTTTCGAGCTCGTCATATTTAACTTGGATAACCGGTGCGTTCATAACACTCCTTATGTTTATCGATGTGATAGAGATCGCCGATGGCCTAACCGGAGTCTAAGCCAGACACAAGCCGCTTGACATTGCCTTTGTTAAGCATCGAAAGTACTTCGATCTGCTGTTGCTCAAGGGCTTGCAGCATTAAGCTTCCAGAGCGCGCTCAAGCTCACCGATATAAACACAACTGCTCAAGCGCGTCCTCTATCCTGCTCAGATCAGCTATTAAGGCTTTACCGAGTCAAATGGATCGACGAAGTCGCTACTCGATAGCTTCTCTCCATCGGAGCTGTTTCCTACAACTGCTCCGTTCGCTGCCCCGCTTCCAAATGGGTCAACAAAGTCATTGCTCGATAGCTTCTCTCCATCGGAGCCGCTTCCCGTTAAACCCTCAAAACGCGGGGGCTCAGTCCCTCCGATATTTCCATCAAGAATGCTACTGCGCGAATCGCCCTTAAACGGATTACTGGCCTGCTCTTCAGCGGCGCGCATAATCGCGATAGTCTCTTGCATACTCGCTTCTACGGCCTGCAAAGCGCCTTGCAAACGAGCCACGGCTGGAAAGATTACCTGCTCCATCTCGCGAATAAAAGCCTGCGAACCTTCGCCCATCCAACCACCTTGTTGAAGCGGTTGATAAGCCTGTCGCAAGGAGCGCTGCATGCTCTCAGCTTGAGCCAGCTGATTACGCAAACGACTTATAACCGTTTCGAGCTCGTCATACTTAACTTGGATAACCGATGCGTCCATAACACTCCTTTAGGTTTATGGATATCTAGAGCTAGGAGTTTATAAATAGCTCTTCTAATATTAGTTACAGTTCCTAGCAATTAACGCTTATCTGGTTGATTAGGAAAGCTGTTTTGGCTTTTTTGCATAACAGAAAGCTAACCGAAACGGTACAATCCACGAGCACAGATTTCAAAAGCTAAAAAGCGTTATGGGTCGAGCATTTGCTAGTAAGCAGAGCGAGAAGCAAGGCGAGATCAATCAGAAGTTCATTGGGGGCTTCGCATGGTCTTGCTACGAACATATATGAGGATGGCATGGCATACGCAATCACCGTCGCTAGCGGCAAAAAGATCAAGCTCAAAGATTTCAATCCAAAGGAGACAGGCGGTCTCACAAAAGAGCAAGGGCTAGCCGAATTCGAAAAACTCAGCCATGAGCTGGGAAGCATACAAGAAGAGCTCTACGCTGCCGGCAGCCATGCGGTACTGTTGATTCTGCAAGGAATGGATACCAGCGGCAAAGATGGCACGATTCGCAATGTGCTGAAAGAGGTCAATCCTCAAGGATGCCAGATCGCTTCCTTCAAAGTGCCAACCGAAGCAGAGCTAGCCCACGACTTTCTCTGGCGCGTTCATAACAAAGTGCCAGCCAAAGGGATGTTAGGCGTGTTCAATCGTTCGCACTACGAAGATGTGCTGGTGGTGCGTGTGCATAACCTTGCGCCAAAAAATGTCTGGAAAAAGCGCTACGAGCAGATCAACAACTTCGAGCGGCTACTAAGCGACACCAATACGATCGTACTGAAATTCTTCTTGCATATCAGCAAAGAGGAGCAAGAGGAGCGACTGCTTAAACGCGAACAAGAGCAAGCCAAGGCTTGGAAGCTTTCGGTGGGCGACTGGCGCGAGCGAGCCTATTGGGAGGATTATCAAGAGGCCTACGAAGAAGCCTTGACACGTTGTAACACCGACTACGCGCCTTGGCATATCATCCCCGCCGACCGCAAATGGTATCGCAATCTCGCCATTAGCGAGGTCATTGTCAACACGCTACAACCCTATCGCAAAGTATGGAATAAGGCGCTTGAGCAGATGAGCCAGACCAAACTCGCGGAATTAGCTGCCTATCGCGAACAGCTCCAACAAAACGGCGCTGACTCGAAATCTAGCTGATCCTTGCAAAACGCACTGCTGGTTAGCCTACTCTGGCGGAAAAGTCTTTTCCCTCCATTCGATCCATGGCGCGTCCGCCTACGGCTATCAAGTCGCCCTCCTGAACAAAAGGCTTCTAACCCTTCCCGCTGCTTGCAGCGGGAAGCTTAGCGCTCGGAATGTCGGTATACCAATTGGCAAACAAGGCCAAAACTCAAACAAAAGGAAGAGCTGCGATCTACACAGCTCTTCCAAACAATTAGCAAGCCGATTGAGGGCGCGAGAGTCATATCAATGGCTAGTCAAGCGGTTTGAAAGCGCGAATCAGCTCTTCATCAAAGCCATAACGCTTGTAGAGAGCACGGGCACGCGTGTTTTTAGCGAAGACATGCAGGCTGATGCTTGTGGCGCCGCGAGCACGCACCTCGTCCTCTAGCGCGCGAATCAGACTGCCGCCGATACCTTGGCCCTCATAACCTTCTGCCACCGCCAGATCTTCGATATGGGCGCTCGGCTGATGGCTGAGCAGCTCTTCGCGCATGCTGGCCGTAATCACGCCAAGCACCTTCTCGCTTGAATCGACCGCCACAATCACCACCAGACTCGACAACTCGCCAGCTGCCCAAGCCTTCAACATCGGCACATCGCCCTCCCAGAGGTCCTCGCGTCGCCGCCACGCGGGGATCTCAAACGAAGCCAATCGAGGGAAAAGCGCCAAAATCTGATCCAGCTCGCTGGGTCGAGCCAGACGAATCGTAAACGACATGAACTCCAATCCTTCCTAATCTATCTCAATCCCGCCGCCTGCCGAAGCGAGGGGCTGAGCTCGCTTGGAATAGTTTTGGTAGGCGTGCGCCGCCGCTAAGACAGCGCCTCCTCCTAAAAATGTTAAGAAGGCTAAAAGCCACCAGAGCCTATTGTACCCCAGAATAGAGGCCATAAAGCCTGCTCCGATCGGCGCCACGACTCGCGCCCAAGTTGTCAAAAGCGTTAGCATACCGTTGATACGCCCGTAGGAATTGGGTCCGTAGTAGTCGGCCATTACGCCTGCGCGCGCCGGGGTAAGCGCACCCGAGCCAGCACCAAACAGCGCGACTGCGCACCAAACGCTGAGCGGGCCCGAGCCGAGTAACAAGACCACCAAACCAAGCGCTTGAATCACAAAGAGTAAGGCCGGGAAGATTCGCTGTGGAACGAAGCCGCTGAGCGGAATCGAGAGCAGACGCCCCGCCACCGACATAGCCCCAAACGAGCCAGTAACCAGAGCCGCAAAGGCCAGCTCATAGCCGCGATCGAGCAAATAGGGAATCAGATAGATCGTAAAGGCCAGAGTCGAGAGCGAGGTTAACGAAAAAGCGATGGTCAACCACCAAAAGGTCATACCGCGCAGCGCCTCTGGCAAGCTGATCGAGAAGGTCGTTGCTTTAAGTGTGCTCGGCTCGGGCCCTGGCTGGCCATCGGGCAAGAGACCAAAATCGGTGGGCGCTCGCCGCAAAAAGAGCGCGTGTGGCAGAATCGTCAGCACGGCCAGAATGAGCGCCAACATATTGAGGGCCATGCGCCAGCCGTAGGCATCGACTAAGTAGGCCGTGAGCGGAATAAAGATCAGGCTAGCCAAACCGCCAAAAAAGGTCAGAACCGTCAAGGCCCGAGCGCGTTTACGCGCAAACCAAACCGCAATTACCGCGAAAGCAGGCTCATAAAAGACACAGGCCATAATCAGGCCGATTCCAGCCCAAACCAGATAAAAAACGACCAGACTCTCGACGCGCGCCCAAGCCAGCAGTAACAGCACCGCAATACACGAGCCAACACTCATCAAAGCGCGTGTGCCGCGTGTATCGACCCAGCGCCCAACCGGCAATGCCATCAGACCATTCAAAAACATGGCGAGCGAAAACGCGCCTGTCACTTCGACCTGCGACCAACCCAGCTCGGCCTGCATAAAGGGCGAGATCACACTGAACGCGTAGTACAAAATACCCCACGAGGTCAATTGCGTGATCGAAAGCACCGCCACAATCACCCAGCCGTAATACAACTTGTGAGAAACGCTTGGATTAAACATGCTATTCCTTTGCCCGTAACAAACGCCTTAGCTTCTGTTATACCAGATCCAAGCATTTGTTTTGAATGAAGCAGTTGCTTTTTTGGCATTATGGCTTTCGCAGAGCTGAACGTGGCACTCTGTGTTATGCGAGATGTTCGCTTTCCGAGGTTGCGCTGAGTGCCCAACGCTCGCAATGTCGCAGCGAAAGCTGCGAAGTGGTACTTGAATGGGAAGTCAGGCGACGTTGTAGCCGTAGGCGGACGCGCTAGAGGTCGAATGGCAGGTTGAGACCTGTCCGCCTGCTGCTTTTAAAAGGAGAGGCAGCAAATAAAAAAAAGAGGAGGCCATAAAGGCGCTCCTCTTGCCACATCGTCGACTTATTCGGCCACTACGCTGCCACGAACGGTGCCAGCGCGCTGAGCCACTGCGGTCAGGTTGATGGTGCTACCTGCAGGGGCGCGTACCACCCACTCCAACTTGCGCAGGTTGTTGACGCTGACCGAGCGGGTCCAGAGCGAGTCGTTGTTGGCACGACCCTCAATGTGACCGATCTCTTGCTTGAGCTCGCCGCTCACTAGGCTTGCGCCCTCGGGCAGGTCGAGAGAGACAATGATCGGGCGAACTGCCTTGATCGCTAGAGCGCGGCGGCTGGTGTAGGTCGGCAAGTAACCGCCGTTTGCCAAGGTGGCTTGCACACGATAGACGCCTTCGCTGATCTGCTCGGCCACCAACTTGCGCAGCTCAAGGCGCGGCAGCATAGAAGCATGCGCGAGCACAAACTCGGTATTAGGTTCCAAGCACTTCAAGAGGAACTTGTGCGGCGGGTTGTTCATAGTGTACTGGTCGATCCAGCCACCGATCTCGACCTCGCCCAACTGCGGGTGCTGGAAGGGCCGCCAGTTTACAAAACCCTCGCCGTTCAGATGCTCGTCGTTCCATTGCAAGAGCTTAAGATCGTCTTCAACGGGGTGGTTGCGCATCCAACCGATGAAGTCGCGGTCCTTAATGCCTGCCTCGGCGATCATGTCCCACAGCTCGACCACAAACGCGAAGATGCCTTGGTTTTCGTAGGCCCAGCCATCGAACGAACCATGCATAACCTTGCGGGGGTGGTAGCGGAAGTCGTGGAAGACCGAAATGTGGGGATAACCGGTCAATTCCTGACCGCGCGCACCAATCTCTTGGTAGGTCCAGAGATCGTCGATCGGCATGTCGTCGTCGGGGCGGTCGCTGTAGGGGCGCAGAATGGCACCGCTATAGGTGTGGTAGGAGATCGAGCCGCTGATGTTGGGATGTTCGCTCACAAACTTCACAAGCGCGTGGGTCTCTGGCTCGCTCAAGGTGTAAGGGCCAGCGCCCTGCTCTTCGCCTTCCGGCGCCCACGAATAGGGGAAGTTGCGGTTGAAGTCGAGGCCCTGAAGCGGTCGAGCGACCTTTACGATCTCGCCGTCGTAGTTGCGGATCAAGCCTTCGGTGAAAATGCGATAGTAGGTGCCGCCGTATTCATCGGGCTTGCGGCGCACCATCAGGCGCGGGTCCTTCTCGTGTACCTTCCAAGGGCCATCGGGATCCTTTACGCGCATCTCCAAGACCATACCGTCGCCGTCGATGTCGTAGGGATAGAGGCCGTCTTCCTCATCTGCATAAGGATAAGGGCGCGTACCGCTGCGCAGGGTATAGGGCGAAGAAAGCACCTGCTCCATACCGTCGGGGTTGACACAAGGCACGATGTAGAGCGTGCTGGTGTCGAGCAGACGGGTTACATCGGGGCGATTGCCATAGCCGTTCAAGGCAGTCTGAATGACGTGCAAAGCGCCCATACAGCCCGTATTCTCGGAAGCGTGCAGGTTGCCGTCGAGCCAATAAGCTGGCTTTTCATCTGCCGGGCCCGTCGCTGTATTAGTAATGGTGATACACCAAATATCGCGGCCTTCATGGCTCTTGCCGATCGATTCGAGCTGAGCCAGCGTAGGATATGCTTCAACAAAAGCTTGCAGCGCTTCTGTCATCTCTGCATATCGGTAGTAACGGGTGAAATCTACCGTAGGCATATGACTCCTTAGTATAGTGGGGAGAAGATTGTGTGCGTTATTATACCATCTTCCCTTTCACCTCATAGCGACAGCGCTATCGCTCAAGCCGCCTCTTCCTCCACGTCATCATCGATCCAATAACGCGGCCCAGCGCCACGTGTAGCGGCTCGATCGTTCGTGTTCAAGATCTGACAGCGCTCAAGCGAAAGACAGCCGCAGCCGAGACAGCTCGTCAAACCGCGCTGCAAACGCTGTAATTCGGCGATGCGTTGATCGATTCTGGCCTGCCACTTCTCGGTCAAGGCGTCCCAATCTTGGCCTGTAGGGACCCGATCTTGTGGAAGCTGAGCCAGTTCAGTTGCGATCTCATCAAGCGAATAGCCTAAGCGCTGAGCGAACACAATAAAGGCCACCCGCCGCAAAACGGTGCGGCGATAACGGCGATGGCCAGAGCTATTGCGCTCTGATTCGATCAGACCGCGCTCTTCGTAAAAACGCAGGGCGGAGCAGGCCACGCCCGTTCGCGCTGAAACCTCGCTAATCGTAAGCATTCGCCGTGGATCGATGATCGATGCCATAGGCTTTCTGTCTCCTCCTAAAGTCGGTCTTGACTTCAAGTACACTTGAAGTTCTATGATAAGTTCCAAACAATTGTTTCGCTAGAGTCTCTTGGACAGGGAAAACTAGTCAAGAAGGAGGAGAGCATGCGCGCCGATTGGAAAGAGTTACTGACGAAAGAGATCGCTAGTTGGGAAGGAGTGAGCGCGCACGAGCATCAGTTTGGTGGTATTCAGTTCGATTACGGCCGCGTCGAGATCGGTCACATCCACGATGCACCCTTTGTCGACCTGCCTTTTCCCAAAGCGATCCGCAACCAATTGATCGCAGAAGGGCGCGCATCCGTCCACGAGCCATTGCCCAATTCGGGTTGGGTGCGGCGCTATCTTCAGCACGAGAGCGATCTAAACGAAGCCATCGCCCTCTTCCGGCTTAACTACGAGCGAATCGTTGCGCAACGCAGCAAAAAATAACTACCAAATCGAATAGGTATCAATCTGAATCAAGATAAGCTAGAATAGAGGAATATTCTGCTTGTATTCGAGCGTAGTGTGCAACTGTTGAAGCGATTGAAAACAGAAAGCCCATAACGAAGATATGAAGCTTGAACAAACAGCGAGTCAAGGTATTGCCTTAACCTCCGAACGCCTCTTCTTATTTGTCATCGCCAGCTCTGTCTTTGTGACCACATTCACTGGCTCAATGATCAATGTCTTGCTACCGCTCATCCGTAGTGAATTCCTCGCCACCACAGCCCAAATCGGCTGGATCGCTACAGGTTATTCGCTAGCATATGCCATCGGTGTGCCACTCTATGGACGTATCTCGGACCTGTTCGGCCTACGTATCGTCTTTATCTTCGGCCTGATCGGCTTTATCTTGGGCGGTCTGCTCTGTTCGATAGCGCCGAACTTGCTCGTTCTGGTCATCGGGCGCATTATCCAAGGCGCTGGCGGCGCAGCCGTTCCCTCGTTGGGAAGCGTAGCGGTCGCCAAGGTCTTGCCGCCCGAATCGCGCGGCGGAGCGCTGGGCATGGTTGCGGCTATGGTCGGTGTCGGCTCCTCGGTCGGACCGATCGTAGGCGGTCTGATCGGCTCGTACCTCGGCTGGCGCTTGCTCTTCATTGTCTCGCTGCTTTTAATGGCGATCATCATTCCGCTGGCCCAGCGCATCTTGCCCAACCTCACCAGTGAAGGCGACCGTCGCTTCGATCTGATCGGCAGCATCTCGCTCGGCGTCGGCGCTGGCCTCTTTCTGTTCGGCATCACCCAAGCCCAAGGCCAAGGCTTCGATCACTGGAGCTCGTGGGGCAGCTTCATCGTCGCGTTGATCTCGCTCGGCCTCTTCGTCTGGCGCATCAATACAGTCGCCTATCCCTTCGTCTCGCCCAAGCTCTTCAAACGACCAAGCTACGTGGCCGTGTTGATCGTCGGCTTTACCAATATGCTCTGCTACAGCGCCGCTCTGATCTTCATTCCGCTCTTGCTGATCGAGGTCAACCAGCTTGAGGCACGCTCGGCTGGCTTCGCCCTAACGGCTGGCGCGCTGGCAATGGCGATCTCCTCGCCCTTCCTTGGTAAGCTCTCCGACCGCGTGGGTGTGCGCCTGCCGATTCAGATCGGCACACTGATCTATATCTTGGTCTTGATCGGTTTCGCCAGCTTCGCAGGAGCTTCACCCTTTATCATCGGCTTCTTTGTGATGCTGATGGGTATGGGAGGAGCCTTCATTTCGCCCGCCAACAACAGCGCAGCCGCCAACGCGCTCACTCGTGCCGAGTTGGGCGGCGGCATGGGCTTGGTAACGGGCATCTCGTTCTTAGGAGGCGGCGCAGGTGCGGCCCTGATCGGAGCCTTTTTGGCCGCGCGGCAGAACATCGATAGCCCCGCCCTACTGCCCTACTACGCCTACAACGCGCCAGCCTACTCCGACAGCTTTTTAGCGATTTTGCTAATCGTCATAGTAGGTTTGATCGCTAGCTTCTGGGTCTCAAACAAACGCTACCAAGCTGACTAGCACCCAAAGCGCATCGATCTACGCTCAAAAAGAGCTATTTCGCATAAGGATGCGAAATAGCTCTTTTTCTGTCTACAGCCACTTCTCGCGTTCGCTTTATACTAAATCTGTTTAAAGACTTGTGTTCTTGCGACGCAGGAAAACGAAAAGTCTGGGAAAGAAAAAGAGACAAGTTCCACTCTGCCGAAGGCCAAAAACACAAAGTGTTCAGCCGGATTTAGTATTAGATCTGGCGGCGAGATCTCTTCCCCAAAAAGTTCCAAACCGCGTCCGCCTACGGCTACCAACATCCCGCCCGCCACACAAGGTCGCTTCTCTGTGCGCACCGACCGCCCCCAAAACCCCCAATTTAATCGCACTTCGTAGAGAGAAGCCGATCTCAGATCAAATCCCAAAAAAATCCGTAAACATGTTCTGAAATTATGTCGAAATCCTTCGATCTGCTTCGACAATGAAGTGAGGGAAATACATCGCAGAGCATCTGCTCTGGAAGCTCAGATGAGGAGGAAAAAAAATGGCAAAGCTGATCGCCTGGAATATGCTCTCGTTGGATGGCTATTTTGAAGGCCCGCAACCCGGTCAACTAGAATGGTTCGCCTTTAACGAGCAGTTGCAAGACTATATCCTCGAGACCCAAATGCAGGCGGGCGCGCTCTTGTTCGGTCGGCGCACTTTTGAGTTTATGGCCAAGTATTGGCCGCAGGCCGACCCAAGCAATCCCGTCACGGGGTTTATGAACAACGTGCCCAAATATGTCTTCTCGCGCACGCTGAGCCACACCGATTGGCAGAACTCAACCATTATGCGGGGCGATCTGGCCGAGACGATCGGCCAGCTAAAAGAGCAGGTGCAGGGCGATATCTTCATCTTCGGCAGCGCCGAATTTACGCACGCGCTTAACCAACAGCGCCTTGTCGATGAATACCGCTTCGGGATCAACCCCTATGTGCTCAACAGAGGCACAGCTTGGTTCAAAGGCGGCCCAGTCTCGCTCAAACTGCAGCTCACCCATGCGCGCGTGCTCGACACCGGTCTGATCATCGCCCACTATCAACCCGTCGAAGTGATCGCCCATTCCTAGCCTTGAAGGAGCCAACAATTGAAGATTCGCACCTATATCAGCCTCAGCCTCGATGGATTTATGGCTTCAAGCGACGGCGCACCAGCCATGGATGTGATGCCCAGCTTCGAGCCGGGAGTTTCGCACGGCATTCAAGATTTTCTTGCCGACTGCTCGGCGGTGATCGTAGGCCGAACGGTGTTTGATTTCGGCTACAACTACTGGCGCGAGTCGGGCATGTGGGCTTGGCAAGATAAACGGGTCTATGTGCTCACATCACAACCGCTGCCCGATAGCCTGCCGCCCGATACCTTCGCCAGTCGTGGCGGGCCCGTCGCATTGCGCGCCCAGATCGAAGCCGACAATCTGCCCGGCGATGTGCACTTGGTGGGCGGCCTCAGCAGCATCCGCGCCTTCTTCGAGATCGGAGCGATCGATGAATTTGGCGTGTTGATCTTGCCTGTGCTGCTCCACGAAGGGACGCCGCTCTTCCCACTCGGCGCGCAACGCCAATGGCTGAAGCTAGAATCGAGCCAGACCTTCCCCGACGGTAGCTGCCATCTTATCTATAAGCTGGTCAACTCGTTGGCTTCCTGATCGAGCTGCCTCAAGACTCGCTCGCCCACCCGCGCAAAGGGCGGATAGTCGTTCAGTCCGGTTTCTAGCAAGATCGCTCCAAGCAGCAGGGCCCAAGCTCTCGCTCGCAGAAGGGTCGGCTCTGAAACCGGACCATAGGCTTCTAAAAAGCTTTGGCGCGTCTCGGCTCGATCAAACAGCACCCAAAGTGCGTTCAGATCGTTGGCGCTATCGCCAGCACACATATCGCCCCAATCGATCACCGCGCTGATTCGATCGCCTGCCACCAGTACGTTGCGCGGATGCAGGTCGCCGTGCAGCCAGGTTGGCTCGGTGTCGATCGGCGCGGCGATAGCATCCTCCCACAGCCGCCAAATGCGCGGCGTGATCAGATCGGTGCGAGCCGCCAGCCGCTCAAGGCGGGCCCGATCGTTCTTGATACGTTGAAGCAGCGGCACGCCGCGCACCGGGTTGTGCGGCGCATCGGCGGGCGCAGTTTGGTGCAGGGCGCGCAGAAAGCGCCCAAACTGAGCGGCCTGATTGGGCGAAAGCGAATGCTTGATGGCCTCCTCACCCTCCATCCAACGGATCACGCTCCAATTCCAGGGGTAGCCTAACCCAGGCCGACCGACTCGCACCGGCACAGGGATGGAGACGGGCAGACGCGGTGCCAACTCGGGCAGCCAGCGCTGCTCGTAGTCGATCAGCTCGGCCGAGGCTTGGCGACGAGGCAAGCGCACCAAATAGTCGCTCCCCAAGCGAAACATCTCGTTATCCCAACCCGATGCAAATGGCACGATCGGCAGCTCGGCCAGATCTGGCTGCTGCGCGGCCAACAGGCTTCTCACCAGCTCAGCATGGATCTGGATCTCGGCCGCTGGGGTATGGGTAAGTGGTGGTTGATTGGTCATAACAGGTTTAGCTCCATTTTAGGCAGTTCCAAGGTGTTACTCATTACATACTCAAGGGGTGCAACTTTCACGCTTCTTTAACGTCTTATATCAAAAGCTTCTAATAAACATTTCATTTGTTGCCATTAATCATCGAACTACAATAAGCCACAAGCAACGGCATTATTGTGGAGGAACACGATGAGTCAGGCCAAACAGATCGATCCGGTACATCTTTCGCGAATTCTAGAGCAGCTATTACGCCATCTTTTATCGTGGGTACAGGCCTTTTTCGCGGCCGCTCCTCTGCTGTTTATCTCGCTTACCTATCTGTTTAGCGCTTATGCAGCGCTCCATCTTGGTCACTGGCCTCAGCCCTTAATCGACGATCCCAAATTCATCGCTAGCGACGATCTTCTGATGGACCTGCTCTATTTCAATGTGCCGATATTCCTGATAGCCGCGTTCTGCTCCGTGGTTGTCTTCCCTCTTTTAACGCTACTGCATTGGCGCTCTCATAGCAGAAAATGGCACTTTAGCCTGATCGCAATCTTTCTGGTTGGCTGTCTTCTCAGCTACTTCGGTGTGTCAGACCGGCTCGACTGGTATTTCGATTGATACAAAATCCACTTGAATCATCGTATTTTGGGAGTGTCTCTCGGCACACAGCTACAACAGCGAGGTTACGGATGAGCTGTTGGTAGCCGTAGGCGGACGCGCTAGCAGCCCTCTTTGGGAAAGAGACCAAGCCGTCAGAACGCTGAAGGATTTAGTATCATACAACTCTTTTCCCGGTTTTCGTTTGTACACGTCGCGAGAGTGCAAGCCCTTCAGCGGATTTAGTATGAGCTCAGTTAGACAGCAAAAAAGGGCACCATCTTCAACTGGTACCCTCTTTTGCCAAACCGTAAGCTGAAATCCGCCTATTTTTCCAAACTTAACTCTGATTTGGGAGTACTACTTGTCTCGTAAGGGTTCTCTGCAAAGAGATCTTTCGCCAATTCAATAGTCAGATGATGACTTACAACATAACGACTTTGGCGCTGAATGATCATTTTTATAATATTTGAGACCCGTTTATCTTGGCTTACTTTCGATATTTGAGATTGGTCATGAGCAAAACTTGTCACTTCCGCTGGCCGACTCTCTTGGGAAGTCACCACTGGCGGCCAGACGATTTTGATCATGCCCTCAGAGACATTGTAATACGAGTGCAAAATCTCGCTGCGCGCCTTAGCAGGAACATCGGCCGGAATAGCGTACACATCAGCCAAAGAGATCAACTGATCTTGAAGCGATTCGGGCGCAATCGGATAGCGTCCCTCACTATCTTGGCTGATCAATACGATCGGGTGATAGCGTGTAACCCGGTCGATCTCCTCGCGTAGCGCTAGCAATCCGGCTTCATCGACGGTTCGTAACGTCAAACCTGCTGTCGTCTCTAGTGGAGGCAAATGGTGCATCAGATCTTTGATCAGGCGCGGGCGTGAGAAGTTATTGAAATCTGGAAAGGTCTGCAGCAATATTGTGACAAGTAGATGCTCATCGGTGCGCTGAATACCTAACTCCACAACCCAGTGCCGCTCGGAGCTACCGCGATGATCGTGGCTGTAACGCATAGCCCAAGCGTACTCTTGACCTTGAAACTGTGCAAGATACATTTCAAGATCTTGGCTTCCATAGCTCTCTTTGGGCCGAGTCTGATAGAGAAATTGCTTATCCACTGGGATAGGAAACTTCTTTCTTCCTAGCCAGAAGGAAACCTCTTCGAGGATTGTCTCGATAGGTACTAGCGGAAAAAAGATCTCACTAGCATAGACGATCATGCCTATATCAACCTTAACAGTGAACAGATACAGAGGCGTACCTGAAAGAGCTCATCAAAATAGTATATACGAACTTATAGCACATCAGGCACCATTTCGGAAAGTACTCTTTTACAAGAGAAGCAGCTTCTCTCGCCCGCAATAAGCCCAAGCATCCAACTTAAACGCTCAACTTCTCACAAACTCGCTTGAATTTGCTCCAACGAAGTTGTCGAATCTCGACCATACCAATCGATAACTTAATAGAGAACCAAGACTCAACTCGTTAAGGAGGATTTTCCAATGGTTGACACAAGCATTAACAGCAGATCCCGCTCGTGGAAGGCTCTTTCGATTACACTCTGGGTTGTTCAAGTCCTACTCGCCCTGATTTTCTTGGCTCACGGCCTGATGATGCTCTTCCCACCCGCCGAGCTAGCCGAAATCATGAACGAGCAACTTGGGATCCCTCTGCGCATGTTTATCGGAATCGCCGAAATCGCAGCAGTCGCAGGCTTGATCGGGCCGGGCCTCACGCGCCTCTTGCCCTGGGGCACGCTGCTTACAGCGATCTGTCTCACAGTGCTGATGATCTTGGCGATGAGTACGCACCTGTCGCGGGGCGAATATTCGAGCGCGCTCACCTGCCTTATCATCGGCTGTATGACCTCTTTCTTGGCCTATGCACGCTGGAAGCTACTGCCGATTCGTGGACGTGGCCAATAGCATCGACACTGTAGGGCGGTTTATGAGCTTAAAAACCAAAGGATGATTCCATGAGCGAGAAGCAAAAAGTCAAAGGGCCAGCCTCGTACTTTCCCTCGATCGAGAAGAATTACGGTCAGCCAATCAGCTACTGGCTTGAACTGCTCAAAACCCAAGAGGGCAAAAAGCACCTTGAAATGGTGAACTGGCTCAAAAGCGAATATCAGCTCGGCCATGGTCACGCCAATGCGCTGGTCGCCTACTTCCTGTCCGAAAACAAATAGACAGTTTCAATCCAAAGAAGATGAAGGGGCTTCGCTTGCATTGCGAAGCCCCTTCATCTGTTTCAAAATCGCGCGTCGTTTCCTTCAAAGCCCGCCTATCGATCGCGCCATCGCTTTGGCGGCGAGGTCTTGAACCTCCATTCGGTCCTCAGCGCGTCCGCCTACGGCTACCAACATCCCGCCCGTAACCATAGTGTTGTAGCTGTGTGTGCCGAGAGACGGCCCGAAAACACAACATGCTCCCCCAAATCTTGACCCACAAGCAACTATGACACAATATAGCCATAGAGTTACAAAGCAGAGATGGAGATCTGTATGCAGAAACCGCCTAAACTTAATCCCGGCGATACAGTCGCTACAATCTCGCTTTCTTGGGGAGGCGCACAACTCTTTCCGCATCGCTACCAGCAGGGCAAACGCCAGCTCGAAGAGACCTTTGGGGTGCGGGTGGTCGAGAGCCGCCATGCGCTGAAATCGCCCGAATGGCTGGCCAATAACCCCCAAGCGCGGGCCGAAGACCTAATGAAAGTAGTGAGCGACCCAAACATCAAGGCAGTGTTCTCCACAATAGGTGGCGACGATTCGCTTCGCATACTGCCCTACTTGGATCTGGAGGTTTTGCGCAAACACCCCAAGATCTTTATGGGTTATTCCGACACGACTATCAGCCACTTTGCCTTCTTCAAAGCGGGCGTCGTCTCGTTTTATGGGCCAGCCATCTTGGCGGGTTTTGCCGAAAACGGCGGCATCTTCCCCTACACAGAGCATTCCGTGCGCCGCTGCCTCTTCCAAAGCGAACCGATCGGCGAGCTGCTCGAAAATCGGGCGGGCTGGACGGTCGAAATGCTTGATTGGGGCGATCCCCAGATTCAGCGCCCCCGTCAGCTTCAGCCCAACACCGGCTGGCGCTGGCTGCAAGGCGAGGGCGTTCACCAAGGCAAACTAATTGGCGGCTGTATCGAGGTGCTGGATTGGCTGCGCGGCACCAAGCTCTGGCCCTCGCCCGAAGAGTGGCGCGATGCGATTCTCTTTTTGGAAACCTCGGAGGAAGCGCCCTCACCCAAAGCGGTGCTCTACATGTTACGCTGTTTGGGTGCGCTTGGCGTGCTGCAAAGCAGTCGTGGCCTGCTCTTCGGACGGCCCGGCGGCAGCGATCTCAGCGATGAGCAGCGACGCGCCTACGACGATGTGTTGCTGCGTGGCACCCGCGACGAGCTTGGCCTGCGCGATCTGCCGATCATCAGCAACATCGATTTCGGGCATACCGACCCGATGATGGTTTTGCCTTATGGCCTGCAAACCGAGATCGACTGCCAACAACAGCGCATTCGCATCCTCGAATCTGCCGTTTCAGACGGCTAGAGCTTCCCAAAAACAAACAGATTCCGCAAAAGCATGCGGAATCTGTTAAATCTATGCTTTCGACTAAAAGGCTAGACCATATCCCAGGCTAAAGCGGCGCGGCTGAGTCGCGGTAGGAACATTCGCTGGGCCACAGGATGCTGCTTGCACCACTCTACGATCATTTGGTTGACCAAGGCTTCGCGCTCGCCGTGTGGTAGATGGCCCACCCCTGGCAAGGGGCGGAAGTCGATCTGGGGCAGATGCAGCGCCAACCACTGAGCCTGCACAAAAGGCACAATCGGGTCTTGCTCGCCGTGGATCAAAAGAGTCGGCACATTCGGCGGGTTGTCCTTCAAGCTCGCACGCAGATCAACTTGGTTCAGCACATGGGTCACGCCCGCGATCGCTGCGATCGGCGTTTGCAGCATATCTTCGTAGCCTTCGTGAACCGCTTTTAGGATATGGTCGTTGGCATAGACACTTTCGGTATCGGCGATAAACGAGCGCAACGAAGCCCAGAATAGGGTTTTATTGCGCCGAGTCTGACCGTAGGTCGCGGCAATAATACCTCGCAACATGCGCGGGCGTTTGGCGAAGCGCTGCCACATACCAACAATGCCAGTCAGTTCGTTCCAAACCACAGGCGCGATCAAAATCAGCCGCTCGACCAGTTCGGGAGCCTGCTGGGCCACACCCAAAGAGATCATACCGCCCGTCGAGTGGCCGATCAAAGTGACAGGTCGACCTCGGCCCAACTGTCGCACCGTATCGATCCCCACTTCAATAAAATGTTGAGGCGTCCACTCCTGCCAGTTCGTCGCCGCAGGGGCTGGCAGAGGGCCATGGCCCGGCAAGCCCGCTAATAGAACATTGCCATACGGCCAGAGTGCATCCCAAAACCACTGTCGATTGACCGCTGTGATTCCATGAAAAGCCACAAAGCTGTGATCACCAGTGCTGCGCTCGAGCACAGCGATCGGCTCCTTTCCAACAAGGCCCTCTGCGTGGATAATCATGTCACGGATGTGTTCGCCCATAAGATACCTCAAATGTATGTCGTCTAACACCTACAAGCGACGGCCGAAAGCAGAGATCGTTTATACGTAGCTATGTAGTAAATGTGAGTAATTACTCAGTTTTTAACAAAATAACATATTCAAATCTTGTTGTCAATATCCACAGCTTGACGTATAGTAGCTTGAGAAGCTGCAGAACAACGATCTGAAACTCAGCATGTCTTCAGCAGACAAACTGGTGTGGCTAGCCTATACCACAGCCGTTTAAAAGCTTGCATGCTCGCAACCGGGAAAGCAAAAACGAGGAAAAGAGTTGTGTTCCAGTCTGCCGAAGGTCAAAAAACAACAAGGTAATTGGATTTGGTATAAAAAGCTCGCGATATAAAGATGCCTGCGAGACAGCGTCCTCGCTTGGTCATAAGCTAACAGTTCGATCGCTTCTCTATCGTTCGCTCAACTTATCAGATCTCAGGGTCTTGTCAGGGGGATTTATGCAAGAGGATACAGCACGTTCTGAGCAAGAGCAGATGCAAGACAAAGCATCCCAGCCGCGCCGATTGCCGATACAAGAACGCTCAAAACGACAGGTGAGCCGTATTCTCGACACTGCCGCCGAAATGTTTGCCGAGCAAGGGCTTGACCCGGTCACGACCAATGCGATCGCCGCCCGCGTAGGCATCTCGATCGGCACACTCTATCAATACTTTCCCAACAAAAGCGCTTTAGTGCGGGCCTTAGCGGTGCGCTACCTAGAAGGTCTCGATGCGATTTTGCCCGTTCCGGAAGGAGAAGATCCCACTCGTTGGTCGCTTCCCCAAGAGATTGAGCGGGCGGTTCGTGCGTTAGAGGGTTTTATCGAGAAGAATCCCGGCTTTCTACCGGTCTATCGGGCGGCTCGTGGGGCGAGCGATCCCGACAGCTTGCGTCTGCTCGATCGCGGCAAGCAGCATTTTGAAGGCGTTTTTGCGCGACGTGCCCCTTGGGTTCCCGAGCAAGAGCGCTGGGCCCACGCCAGCATCGCCGTCGAGGCGGCCCATAGTGTCTTCGCGCTTGCGCTGACCTTGCCCGCCGAAGAACATCGTCTGCTTGTGCGCGAGCTTTGCACCATGCTTGAACGTTATCTCGAACCGATCTACGGCGCAGAGGCTGCCCGTCGCCATGCAAGCGAGGCTTAGCGCCGTTTGAGCAGAACAACGAAGAAGCCTGATATCACAAGCACGAGCAGAGCGATACGGACGAGATCCATATCTGCAAAGCGCCCACTCGCCTCAACGATCGCGCCGCTCTGCAAATCGAAGCGATACTGCTCGCCCGTCTCTGTTTCGAGCGAGAGCTGCCCTATTGTGTCATCGTAGTTACTCGTCTTTAACCACAAGTAGTGGCTGACCGTTTCGGGCAGGCTGCTCGGCTCGCGCACCAGATCTTCAACTCGATAGCTCCTCAACAACCGGCCGTCACGATAAAACTCCAACGCGACCTCATCGAAGCGCCCAGCGACCGGGAAGGGTCCCCAACGCACCAAGCTATGCCCATCGGAGGAGACAATGACTTCGTTGGCGTTCCAATCGACCGTCCAAAGCGGCGTATTTGAGCCATCGTTGCGATACAATCCCGATTGAGGATAGCTCTGGCGCAAGCTCTCATTGTGCAAAACCGAGCCAGCTTGGTTATAGCTATCGATTGTATCGTTGGCCAGCAGTACAAACAGAAACTCGCCATTGGGAGAGGCTTGGCTAAAGTCGCGCACTAGATTTGGCTCATCGGCAAAGCTCAAGCTTGGCAGCCCAAAGATCGCCCCAAGTACAACAAGCAAAAGCAGAAAACGTTGCATAGAGTCTCCTGTTGGCCAAAGAAATTCCATTGGAATTGAACAACGTTCTCTGCGCTTGCAAAGTTCCCAACGCGCGATCTAGTAATCCATTTGTATGCGGCGTTTGTAGGTAGTATCGGAACGCGAATAGCAGCTCATTCGGCGGGACTGCTGCTTATAGCCGTAGGCGGACGCGCTAGAAGCCATCTTTGGGTTAGAGAGCTCGCCGCCAAAACTTGGAGGAGCTAGATTGCAAAGCCTAAACTTGTTCCGCTTCTAGCCAATCTGCATCGCTCTTCAATAAGCCGAGTATATAGTGATCGTAGCCTACGCCGCCACTCCAAAAGTAGTCGCGCAACAAGCCCTCGCGCTTGAAGCCGAGTCGCTCCAACAAGTGCAACGAACGCTCGTTATCAGTGGCTACAAAAGCATCGACACGATGCACCTGTAAACGGCGAAAGGCGTGGCTCAAGCAGGCTTTGACCGCCTCGCGCATGTAACCCTGGCCGTGGAATTGCGGGCTAAGATCGTAACCGATCTCGTTGCGACGATGGGCTTTATCCCACTTATGGAAGCCGCAGGTGCCCAGGGGGGTATTGTCGGCTTTGCGCACCACAACCCAGCGATTGTAGCTATCGTTGGTTGCATTCAGATAAAAATCGATAATCCCCAAAGCCTCTTCCGGCTGGGTCATGGGCTCAGCATCGTACAAAAAGCGCTGCACAATCGGATTAAGAAAGTGCTGAACGATAAAGTCGCTATGCGCTTGCGAGATCGGTTCGAGGCGCAGGCGTTCTGTTTCTAAGACGGGGTAGAGCATGTCGGTCATGCGGTCGCTGCCTTTTCTAACTAGATGGGGTACTGTATTCTAAATTTAGCGCTGTTCAAAAATACTATAGCTTTTTTGAGAGAGCATGCTATAATGAAATTCATCAGCTACTGCCTATCGGGTTATATTGATCCCTTCCAAAGCCTATGTTGGTCTATTCATCCTGCTTGGATTCGCCTTATTGTTAAAGGACTATCTAAGAGATGTCGACCAAACCTCAACTGAGTTTTTTAAATCCCACTAGCTTGCCAAGTGTTAAAGGGTATACCCACGTAGTTACCCTTAACAGAGGAACTACCGTTTATATCGCCGGTCAAGTCGCGCTTGATGCCAACGGCAACCTTGTTGGAGAAGGTGACTTAGCAGCCCAAACTCGACAAGTTTTTACAAATATCGGTCTTGCTTTAGAAGCTGTAGGAGCGAGCTTTAAAGATCTTATTAAACTTACCTACTTTCTGACCGATATTTCACAAATAGCAATTGTACGCGATATTCGCGATCAATTTGTTAATATCCATCAGCCGCCAGCGAGCAGCGCTGTTGAAGTCAGCAAGCTCTTTCGAGATGATCTTTTGATAGAAATCGAAGCGATCGCAGTTATTCCTGAGCAACAACCATAAGTCTACCCATTAATGTCAGATCACATTGGTCTTGACTGCTTTATACACATCATCACACTACCATGCACAGGATATTCCGCCGTTGGAATAGTTTCGCTAGGAGAGCGACATGGTGTCTCAAGAACAATCTGCCCCGCCTCACCAGCCAGCTACACAGCACTTTGATGCTGTTGTAATCGGTGCAGGCTTCTCGGGCATGTACATGCTCTATCGCTTACGTGAGCTCGGGTTTCACGTTCGAGTCTATGAAAGCGCGAGTGATGTCGGCGGCACATGGTACTGGAACCGCTATCCAGGAGCGCGCTGCGATAGTCCGAGTATACACTATTCCTACTCGTTTTCTCCGGAGCTCGAACAAGAGTGGGAATGGAGCGAACGTTACCCCGCACAACCCGAGATTCTGCGATACCTCAACCATGTAGCCGATCGTTTCGATCTCCGCCGGGATATCCAGTTCAATACGCGCATCGAAGCGGCCCACTTCGATGAAGCAAATATACTCTGGCGAATCTACACCGATAAGGGAGAGCAAGTAACAGCCACCTTCTGTATCACAGCGGTTGGCTGTCTTTCGGTTCCCAACATGCCCGATATGCCCGGGCTCGCGAGCTTTAAAGGCCAGGTCTACCACACCGGCTTGTGGCCGCACGAAGGGGTCGATTTCAGCGGCCTGCGAGTCGGAGTGATCGGCACTGGCTCGAGCGCGATCCAAGCTATCCCCGTAATCGCCGAACAAGCTGCCCACCTGACCGTCTTTCAGCGCACCCCCAACTACGTCGCACCAGCTCGCAACCGCCCGCTTAGCGCCGAAGAGCTGGCCGAAATCAAAGCCCGCTACCGAGAGATTCGCCAAGCCGACCGCGAATCCTATTCGGGTATGAGTTGTTTTCCGCTTCTACGCAATAAATCGGCTCTCGATGCTACTCCCCAAGAGCGCCGCGAAGTCTTTGAAGAGGCCTGGCAGACCGGTGGTTTCTCCATTCTGGGGGCCTTTAACGACCTCAACACCAACATCGAGTCGAACTGTGAGGCCGCCGAATTCATTCGTCAGAAGATCCGCGAGATCGTTCACGACCCCGAAACCGCCCGCCTGCTCTGCCCGACCGACTATCCCTTTGGCACTAAGCGTCTGCCAGTCGATACCAACTATTTTGCGACCTTCAATCGCCCCAATGTGCGTCTCGTCGATATTCGTAGTGCGCCGATCGAAGAGATCACGCCGAACGGGCTACGCACCAGCAACGAGCATTTCGAGCTCGATGTGATCGTGTTCGCCACCGGCTTCGACGCGATGACCGGCCCGCTGCTCAAGATCGATTTTCGCGGGCGCGACAATCTCAGCCTGCGCGAAAAGTGGGCCGACGGGCCACGCACCTATCTCGGCTTGCAGACCCACGGCTTCCCCAATTTATTTATGATCACCGCCCCGGGCAGCCCGTCTGTGCTCACCAATATGCCCGTCGCCATCGAGCAGCATGTCGAATGGATCAGCGATTGTATCGCGTTTATGCGCCAAAACGACCTTACCTGTATCGAAGCCTGCAAAGTCGCCGAAGATAAATGGGTCGAGCATGTCAATCAAGAAGCCGATAAAACGCTCTACCCGCTTGCCAACTCGTGGTACATCGGCGCAAATATCCCCGGCAAGCCGCGCATCTTTATGCCCTATACCGGAGGTCTCAACAACTATCGCAAGCTGTGCAACGAGATCGCAGCGAAAGGCTACGAGGGTTTTCAATTTCAGATCTAGCTGCGACCAGAGAAACTATACACTACTCGTGTAGAACTGAAACGATAAGGGAAAAGAGATGGTTCAAACCCAACAACAAAGCCCGGAAGCAGTCGGTATCAGCTCGCAGCGTCTCGAACGCATCAAACCGGCCATGCAAGCCTATATCGATAAAGGCCTTATCAAGGGCATCAACACGATGATCTTGCGGCGCGGCCAGGTTGTACACGCCGAAAGCTTCGGCTGGCGCGATCAAGAGGCCAACTTGCCCATGCAGGCCGATACGATCTTTCGCTTCTACTCGATGACCAAGCCGATCATCTGCACAGCCCTAATGACACTCTACGAAGAAGGGCGCTTCTTGCTAACCGATCCAGTCGCCAAATATATTCCCGCCTTCGGTTCGGTCAAGGTGATGAACAAGGACGGCACGCTTAGCGAGCTGAGCAGCATTATGACCGTGCGCGACTTAATGGCGCATACCAGCGGCTTGACCTACGACTTTCTCGAAGACTATCCAGTCGCAGAGCTCTACCGCGAAGCGAAGTTGATGAACGATGGCAGCCGCACGCTCGAAGCCATCATCGACGAGCTAGCCAAGCTGCCGCTAGCCTTCCAGCCCGGCACCTCATGGCACTACAGCCTCGGCATCGATGTAGCCGCCCATCTCATCCAGATCATCTCGGGCCAAGCGCTCGGCGAATTCTTGGAAGAGCGTCTCTTTACTCCCTTGGGCATGGAAGACACCGCTTTTGCCGTTCCAGCCGAAAAGAAGCAGCGCCTCTCGGCCATGTATGGCCTGCCCGATCTCTTCGGTCCCGACCAAACCTTCTCCAAGCTCTTCCAAGCTTGGACAGAAGGCTACAACGAGCGAATCGACGTCTCAGAGTCCTACCCCGACGATCAGCCCGACACCTTTGCGCGCGGCGGTATCGGCCTCTACGGCACCATCGGCGACTACGCGCGCTTCGCCCAAATGTTGCTCAGTGGCAAAACAGCCGAAGGCGAGCGCATCCTCAGCCGCAAGACGCTCGAACTGATGCATAGCAACCACATACCAGCCGCGCTCTTGCCCTATACCCTCGGCGGCATGCCCAACCCGGGCTACGGCTTCGGGCTCGGCTCGCGCGTGGCGCTTGATCCAGCCGCCGCAGGTGTGCTCGGATCGGTCGGCGAGTTCGGCTGGGCCGGTGCGGCCAAGACCTACTACTGGGTCGACCCGCGCGAAGAGATGGTCGGGCTCTACATGTGCCAGTCCATGATGAGCTTCGAGACACCCGACGCGGTCTTCCGCGCCCTAGCCTACCAAGCCATCATCGATTAAGGCCCGCAGCAAAAGCGTTATGTCAATACAGAATATTATCTCACAGAGCGAGTAATTGCAGCTTACCCATGGCCACGACCGCCAGGGCCCACTACCTTCCTTGAATACAAATGAGAGCTGCAGATAAAGGCCACGTCGCCTGATTCGTGTTTACTCGCCTTCAACAAGGCTTGAAACGACAGCGTTTCAAGCCTTTCCCTTTTACAAAAGCTTTCGCAATAGTTTGGCTCTCGCTCAGGCGGCTAAGTCTCTTCCTTCCATTCGGTCCCAGGCGCGTCCGCCTCCGGCTACCAACATCCCGCCCACCAAACGACGAAGCCGTTTCGCTGTTTTCGCTGAGGCCTTCCTGGTGCAGACACCAAGCAGTTTCAAACGCTGAATTTCGTTGCATTCGCTGCATTCGCTGCCTAAAGCCGTCCGAGCCGAGCGTTGGCTGAGCTTGTTGAAGCCATGTGCGACCGTTCGTACCCTTCGACGGACTCAGGGTACGGACAGATACTCTCTCACAAGCTCGTGTACAATACGGCCAAGCATCAATCGCTCTATCTCAAGAGGAACCATGACCGATCCAACTCCAACTCTCGATCAGTTGTTGGCCGATTTTCGCGGCGAGTGCCCGGGCATCAGCGCGCTCGTGCTCGAAAACGGCGCACCACTGCTTAGCATCACCTACGGCTACGCCAATCTCGAAGAGAAACAAGCCGCCACAAGCACCACAAACTATCGCCTCGCTTCGGTCAGCAAACAGTTCACCGCCATGGCCTGTATGAAGCTGGTCGCGGCTGGCAAGCTGTCCCTAAGCGATCGGCTGGCGCGCTTCTTCCCCGATGCTCCAGCCTTCTGGAACGAAATCAGCATCAGCGATCTGCTCTGCCACCGCTCGGGCCTGCTCGACTACGAAGAGCTGCTGCCAGCCGACCAAAGCGAGCAGGTACGCGACGAAGATGTGCTCGAGATTGTGCGCCCGCATCAACAGGGCTATTTCGCGCCCGGCAGCAGCTACCGCTACAGCAACACGGCCTACTGTCTGCTGGCTCTGATCGTAGCCAAAGTCAGCGATCAAGCTTTCGGCGACTTCTTGCGCGAACAGATCTTCCTGCCCTGCGGTATGGCGCGCACCCTGCTCAACGATCAGGGCCGTACCCAAATCGACGAGCGCGCCTATGGCTATTCGCTGATCGACGGCGTATGGCAGCGCACCGACCAAAGCCTCACCAGCGCCACCCAAGGCGACGGCGGCATCTATAGCTCGGTCAGCGATCTGGCCCACTGGGATTCAGCGCTCCGCTCGGGCATGCTGCTGCCCGCCGATCTGATGCAGCAGGTTTTCGCGGTCCATTCCGATACGAACGAAGCGGGCGTCGACTATGGTTTGGGTTGGTTTCTGCGTCGCGAGCAGCCGGTCGTCTACCACACGGGCGATAGCATCGGCTTCCGCACCACGATTCTGCGCCGCAGCGACCGCTCGCTGAGCGCGATCGTGCTGATCAACCGCAGCATCGCTGAGCCTTTGCAGATCGCCGACGCCCTGCTCGACAGCGTCTTAGAGTAACAAAAAGTTGAGCTGTGCTCGATCGAGCACAGCTCACCCCCCACTACTTAGAGAGATTCCACTATCACCTTAGGCAAGGTTCCTCTTCGCTAATTGAGATGCAGAGCGTTTGTTGCTTGGCTGTAGACAAGCTCTGGCAAGCTGGTGGCGCCTTGCAGAGCATCGGCCAAGTCGCGATAGGTCGGTAGCTCGCCCAAGCTCACACCTAAGCCGACGATCGTTTCGGCCACTTCGGGCCGTATTCCAACCAAAATCACCTCGGCACCCATCAGGCGCGCCGCTCGTACAACGCTCAAAATGCCCTGTGCCACCTCGCTATCAATCATCGCCACGCCCGTGACATCTAAAATCATCTGGCGGGCCTTCTGATCGTTGAGCGCGCTCAAAGCTCGTTCGCGCAGAAAGGCGATGCGTTCTTGATCGAGCGTGCCGATCAAGGGCATAACGATCGTTTTGGCGCTGATGGGAATAACCGGCACGCTGAGCGAACGAATATGCTCGTCCTGGCGTTGCAATTCGTCTAAGAGATGGGCTTGCTCATCCATCAGGTGCGCCTGCTCTTGGGTGCGCTGCTCAAGCTCAGCTGTGCGCTCACGAACTTGCTTTTCGAGATCGAGATTCATATCGGCTAAGGCTTGAGCCGCATCCTCAGCGCGTTTAAGGGCCATCTCAACTTGGTGATTACTGGTGCCCTGCACAATACTCGCCAATACTATCCCTATAACAACGATCAGATAAAAGGTCAGCGGCGTAAAGTTAGGGACTAGGCCGATTATGACGATGCGAGCCACAAAAGCCAAGAGGGTAATTATGCCTGTCGCGATCACCCAACGCACATCGCTGCAGACCAGCGCTAGAATCGGCGGCAAGAGCAGAGCGATATCAAGCCTCGGGTCAGTCGTCTGCATCAGGGTGAAGAGCGAAACCAAACCGGTCACAGCGATCACCATTACTCGCGGAGCATGGTTCCAGCCAAGCCAGTAGCTCACCAGCACAACGAGGCCGAAACCAAAGCCGATCAGGTAAGGCATCAATACAAACAGGTCTGCGGCTTCAAAGTATTGAACAACACTGATCGGCAGGCCGATTAAGCAGAGGAAAAGCAGATAGCTTAAGATGCTCTGGCGCTGAGATAGGTACATATCTTCTCCCAATTCCGAGGCGCGGCCGCTATGAAAAGGCTTGGGTCCAGATCGCTGTCAGGGACTTATATGAAAGCTATATCAGCAACATAGGTGCATCACTAGAAAATGAGAATACACAATAATTACCTAAAGCATAGCGTTTAGGATTCTACAAGCAAGTAAAGAATGAGTAATGAAATCATTAAAATATGCCCGCTTTGAGAGCGGGCATGCCGATTTCGGATCATAACAATTCCAGTTGCCTTCTTCAGCTTGCTGCGGCGAGGTCTTTCCCTTCCATTCGTTTCTTGGCGCGTCCGCCTACGGCTACCAACCTCCCGCCCACCAAACGAGGCTGGTAGCTGTGTGTGCCGAAAGACCTCCCCAAAACTAACGTTTCAAAAGGAAGCGCTAGAGGATGTGGGGCAAAAGCTCGAGATAACGCTCTATATCCTCCTCTGTCGCGTAAAGGTGTACCGAGCTACGCACGCGCCCGTCGCTGCCCCAAATCAAAACGTTTTTCTCAGCCGCCCGCAGTGCGACTGCTTCACTATCGGGGTGCAGAAAGCAGATATTACCAGCTCGCTCATCGGGCGGCTCGGGCGTAATCAGGTCGAGGCCGAGCTGTTGCATGCCAGCCCGCAGCTTGCCGCTCAGATCTAAAACATAGGCGCTGATCGCATCGATCCCAACCTGTTCTAAATAGGCCAGCGCGCTATCGAGAATATAGACATCGAGATGATTTGAGTTGCCCGCCTCGGCTCGAATGGCGTTGGGGCGCAGTTGGTAGCGCTCGGCTTGGTCGAGCAAGAGGGCGTTGGTGGTCGAACGCCAGCCCACACCCAAGGGCTCGAACGCGGGCCAGCGCCGCCGATTCCAAGCCAGAATGCCCATCGCCGTGCCCAACAGCCATTTGTAGCAGCTGCTGACCACAAAGTCGCAATGCTGGCCCGGCACAGGCACAACGCCCAAACCGTGGGTCGCATCGAGCAGCAGGGCCGCACCATGGCGATGCACCCCTTCGGCCAAGCGCGCGACATCGATGCGCTGACCCGAAAAGTAGCTCACATAGCTGGCCACAACCAAACGGGTACGCTCATCGCAGGCCGCGATCATCTCGTCGATTGAGAGGTAGGCGCGCTCGGTTTTGACGACGCGCAGCTCGACGCCAAGCTTCTGCAGACGCGCTAAAGCGAACGAGCCAGAGGGGAACTCGATGTCGGCAACCACTACATTGTCGCCCGCCTGCCAATCAAAGGACGAAACGACTTGGCCAATGCCGGTCGATGCATTGCCGACCAAGGCGATATCGTCGCTTTCGAGCCCGAGCATGCCCGCCAGACGCTCGCGCACACGTGTATGTACCAGCTCGAATTGCGAACGCCCAACCATGCCGCCGCTTTTATCGCGCCGAAAACGCGCGACCGCCTCGTCGTGTTGTTTCAGCCAAGGTGTCTCGCCGCCAGCCGCCAAATGGATATACTGATCGAGACCGACAAAATCTGTTTTGGGCACTAACATTGGGGTCTTCTCCACCTTGTAGGGCTTATACAAGTTCGCCGAAGATTAAACAAGCCAAAGTGTTAGCAAAATCTGTTGTGATAGCAAATCCGATTGATTATTTTCTGTTTGGCCTTCGGCAGAGCGGAACTTAAATATTTTGTTTACACAAACCTTTTCCCGGTTTGTCGTTTTTCTGCGCTAAGAACATGCAAGCCGTTACACGGATTCGGTATGACTGCTCCATTTTCAGCGAGCGAGCCTCAATGGCAGCTTTGTGAGACAAGCAGCAGTCGCGATACGAAATCCGCTTGAATCATTGTATTTCGGGGCGGTCTCTCGACACACACTTACCACACCTTTGTTACGGGCGAGCTGTTGGTAGCCGTAGGCGGACGCGCTAGCAAGCCTCTTTGGGGAAGAGAGCAAGCCGCCAGAGTGCTAAAGTGATCAAGCGGATGTGGCATGATCAATAGGATTTGCTATCAAACACTAGGCTAAGGTATAGAGTGTGTTGCTGAAATATAGGGGAGTGTAGCATAGAAACAAAAGGTTTGTTGCACATGGCGCGCAACAAACCTTTCTGAACCAGCCTATGCCAGCAAGCAGCTTTAGGACGCCGATTGGGAATGAAAAGGCCAAGTGGTATAGGGCGTCATATCGATTTGATGCAGGCTCAGCCATACGTTGAGGCCCTGCCAGAGGCGTTCGCAGCTCTCGATGATTAAATCGTTGTCGCTGAGTTGACCGCTCATCACCAGTTGGCACAGCGCTTCATAACCCTCGGGAAGATCGGGCAGTTGTAAGGATTCCTCGAGCATGCGCACACCGGTTGTGTAACAGAAACGGTGCGCCAAGCCGAGCATTAAGGCTACATGTTCAGCCATGTCACAGGCGATGCCGGGCAGCGCATAGTAATAGCTACTGGAACGCGCATTGCGGATCTTGCCGATCCATTCGTAGACCTCGCCGATCGCCATGGCTGCGATGGTCTCGTGGAAGCGCTTGAGATCGACGGCCAACACCAATTGGCGCAGGTCTTGCAGCAGGTGCGGCTCGCCATACAGTTGTTGGGCGCGCAAAAACTTGCCTTGTCGCAAGGGCCACTTCATATCAACGACTTGGGCCCGTTGCATAGCGCGATCGTAGCTATAGATATTAACTTCGGCCTTCCCTAAACCATAAACCCACTCTTCAGAATGATCGATATGGGTGCCTTCGACGATGCAAAAGAGCTCGATATCTGAAAAGGGAAGATCTTCTTGGCGCGCCATAGAGCCATAGAGGCCGATAGCGAGCAGCTTCTGCCCATACGTTGCATGCAAATCGGCAATAATGCGCTGAAGAACTTCCTCGCGTTGCGTATGTGTTTGGGCTTGGGGGCCATCACGCAAATCGTTCATTCGCTCAGTTACCTCTCAAGTAAACGTTCGCAATAGCTTAGAACATCTTGGAGGATGCTGTCAGGGCAGCGCGGATCGTTGACAAAGAACCAGTATTCTCCATATTGGTTGTTGATTGAGAATTCGTGGCCTGCATAGTTAAATTCGATCCAAGCCTCGAGCACATCGTCTGTAACAAAGTTGGTGAGCTCTGCACCCGGCAGCTTCGCGATATGATCACGCAGGTCGTACCAAGAGACCTCTTCCGGCATTCCGGCGAAATGGCGTGATCCATCGCCCATAATCAGTGAAAAAATTAACTCAGGCATAGTATATCATTCTAGTTCATCGGCGCTCGGCTCTTGAAACCAGCTCGACCAAAGGTCTAACTCTTCCTTCGTCACTGTAAAGCTACCTTCTGGAAGATCAGCGTTTCGCCGCTCAAGACGCCTCCACAGTTCATCAGGTTCAACCGCTAAATAGATCAGCTGTACTTTTGCACCTAAAGCTTCAGCCTCTCGTCGATAGAAGTCGCGCTCTTCCCGCGACCAAAATCCCCACTCTAAAATAACATTACAGCCCAAAACCAAACAGCGTTTCGCCACCTGCCACTGGAGCGATTCGACCGGCGTACGCAAGCGGTCGAGCTCCGCGCGATCGTTGACATCAGCGATAATCTGCGTGATCCATTCATCGGGCGAAAAACGTATCGCCGAGTGCTGCTGTTCAAGCTCTCTTGCAAGGGTTGTTTTGCCTGCACCCGGCAGACCACAGATCAAAAAAAGCGTTGCCATAACACCATCTTCTCTGTGCCAATCCGCTGCATGCTCTAAGGTCTCAACCCTTGCCCAGCCGATCGCAATGTCATTCCTAGCATTACAGCCTGCTCAACAGAGCTAAACGATCTTGAGCCTCCCTGTAAGCATGGTCAAAAGGTACATGCTAGCCATGAGCCTCGACAAGAGCAGCTAGGTCTGAAGAGCCGCTTACGAGGTTAGGTCTAGCTTTATGCTTGCAAAACCTACGTCGAGATCGCTGCTGTGCCTCTAGTATAAACCTTATCTGATTATAGAATGATACCAGAAGACAGATCGTTCAAAACAGAGCGCGCCATGTGGCCAAATTGCGAAGTCGTGGCGTGAAAAATGCTTACTACACATATAGAAAAGATGCTTTGGGTCTAGCCCATTAAGCCAACATTCCTCTCAGTAGCAGCACCACCCTATAAGCTCGCTCGCTCCGCCACCCTATAGAGAACGTAGGCATAGGAATTTTAAAGCTATTTTAACCACAATAGGCGAGCTGTACAATCGAAGGTGACTAGCACAAAAGAAAATAGCCTTTCTGTACTAGAAATATTCCGTCAAAGGACTGGGGCAATTTTTTATTTTTTTGATATGATACTACTTGAATCAGCTGAAGTGTAATCAACCCATACAAACTCTCCCCATTGGCGGGCCAATGTGTTCCTGCCTAACACTTTTATACAGAGCCGATTCTGGTTGTCGATGCAGCCATTCTACTCCTTGTTCTAGCTCACACCTCTAGTTTCTTCTAACTGGCTGCCTGTCTTTAACGAGCGAGACATCCTTCACAGCCACAAGACCGTCTCAGCAGTTTCTCATCTTCCAGCGAAAACATTTCGCGTTTGTCATTCGTCTACTAAATTATAAAGGGCATAAAAAGGAGAAGACAGCAATGGGGACAGAATTCACAACGTCTACAATTGCTTTGCGCGTATGGCAAGAGGAACGAATGGGGCATATCTGGCGTTGTGCCTTTAATGAGGGCAGCGGAGAGGTCGTCGTAAGCTTTCCCAACACGGCGGCTATGGGAGACTTTATCGCTGAACAGGTTGGTTTGGGTCTCTTAGAAGAAGAAGAATATGAACACTTCCGAGCAATGACCTTCTAAACAAAGGACGTCGCAGCATGACTACCAAGAAATACATCTGCTTTCAGGTCCTCTACCTAGACGATCTACACTAAAAACGCCGGGAATTCCCGGCGTTTTTAGTATCTGCTTCACGAAAGCGCTTTACCAGCGCCCCGATCCACCTCGATCACGGTCGGTGCCTCCTGGGCGTCGGCTGCCACTGTTGCGGGCCTCAGCCTCGTTTACACGTACCGGACGGCCATTCAATTCGCGACCATCAACAGCGCGAATGACATCCGAAATGCTATCCGTTTCAATTTCCACAAAGCCGAAACCGCGTGAGCGACCGGTTTCGCGGTCGGTGATCACACGGGCGCTTTGAACCTCTCCGAACGAAGAGAAGAGGTCGCCAAGTTCCGCGTCGGTAACGCTCCAAGACAGATTTCCAACAAACAGTCGCGCAAGCATCGAGCCAGGATCCTTTCTGCACCCACAACGTGCATTAACAAACAATGCGCTCAATCCTTTAAGAATAGAGTATTGAAGTCTATTCTTAAAGCTCTGTTATTCGTCCTGCCCACTTCAAAAATTAGGCCGGCTTTGGGTGATCTCGGTTCTATTACACTATATTATGCAAAGAGACCTTCATCAATCACCCACAATAACAGCTACACTAGTCTATCATGAAATGATCCAAATTTCTAGCCCCTTTTTGTTTTTTCATTAAAGTTTTACAAGATCTCCAACAACTTAGTAATTCTGAAGCAAATCTGACAACAATAAACCACTGTTCTTCCATAAGCGGAAACAGTTCATGATAACGCCATATATGTTGAATTTTCAGCTTATATTAGGCAGTTTTTCTGTTTAACAAACTATGTAGCATTCTTCACCATAACTTAGATCGCTTCATAGCTTAGATCAGCTTGAATTCGCTCTAAAAATAGGATTTAATAGTGGATAGAATGTTTTGAGTAATTACTTAAAAATATCCCTGATGTGCCATGGTCGTTTCTTGATTCCACGGAATAGAATGCTACAAACTATTGACGCTTCTTTCGGAGTATACTCCGCTTCAAAGAGGTTTTGTAACGAAGAGGACTTTTTGAGAGCTTTTGGATACTTTTGAATGCTAGATATAAGAGCCAAGCGAATAGTTATCAGTCTCAACAAGCAGTACAATAGTTTATTCCGACCAGAGAGAAAAAGGATGATTCGATTCAACCCGATAAAGAGAAAGCACGCCCCTCATCCCAATAGAAGTAGCAGAGAAGTGATACCGAGGAGATCTACAACAGCGGATAAACAAAGAACCAGTTTGTTAGCGAGGTAAACTTTCATCATATGTATGCATTGTACCACGATAGGCAAGACTTGTCATAAGGGATTCCCCTGCGTCTTTGTAACATTTAGGGCTGATCACAGCTTGTCGTTCGAGAGTCGATCATTCTTGCGAGACGCGACGCTTCCTGCCGAACGTCTCGCTCGTGAGAAAAAACGTTGCCAGTTGACCCGATTCGACCATGACTCTTTCCATTTCGGCAGCTTTTTACGTAAATCGGTCGAATCGCTTGTGCGCCTAATTTGCTGAAGCAATCTTCTCGCTCGTAAAGGAGCTTATGAACCGCTTTGAGCGCGCCTTAGGAATCGTTTTGTTATTGCAATCGGGACGCACACTCTCGTCGAGTGAGCTGGCTCGCCGCTTTGAGGTCTCGGTGCGCACCATCTATCGCGACATCGATATGCTCTGCGCTCTTGGAGTGCCGATCTATGCCGAACAAGGTCGTGGGGGTGGTTTTCGCTTGGTCGAGGGCTATCTGCTACCACCGATTATGTTTTCGCTTGGAGAGGCGACCTCGCTGCTGACGGGGCTAGCGCTCTTGGCACGGCTTCGGGTGCGTCCCTTCGCCAACGATCTCCAAAGCGCGAGCGATAAGCTGTTGGCTGCCCTACCCAAACATATGCAAAACGTGCTCGCCCAGAGTGAGCAGATCATTGGCTTTGAACGAACGCCGCGCGATATCTTCCACACCGATACCGATGGCGAAACCCAAACTCAAGCCGAAGCTATCCAGCTAGAGAGCGAAGTGATCACGCGCTTTCTTGAAGCGATCTACCACGGCCAAGCCGTCAGCTTCGTCTACCAAACGCGCTATAGCGCACCCAAACAGCGTATCCAGCAGCCGTTAGGTCTGTTTTGGGATCGCGAACGCTGGTATTTAGTGACCTTGCCGCTTGAAGAAGGCCAAAGCAGCCGCATCTGGCGGGCCGATCGAGTATTGTCCTTGGTTGCTGCTCACAAGCTAGAGCAGCCTAAAAGCGAGTTTCGGATCGAGCAGGTTTTGGGGCGACGCTGGCTTCAGCAGGCCATGCAAGACTGGATGCAGAGTTCACCTGTGCTGTTGCGGATCACGGCCGAGCAGGCCAAGCGTTTGCAAGAAGATTGGTACTACGCCTACGCCGAGTTCAAACCCCAAAACGATGGCAGCGTCTTGATGCGCTACGGCGAGTATGTCCCAGCTTTGGCCTTTGCGCTGCTGCGCTGGCTTGGGCCGGGCGCCGAACTGCTCGAACCTGTCGCGTGGCGGGCCGCTTTGGCCCAAGAGCTGCGCACTATGCTGGCCGTCTATGAAAACGATGCCAACAGCGCCTAAAAGCTGCCATACAGTTGTCAGGGTTTGTTTCGTACAATCGTGCTACGTAGTCGCTTTATCAGAAGGGACAAAACGATGAGTATGCCTAACAGCCAACAAGAGTGGAGCATCCATCTGTTCAAAGAAATCTTTGGCGTGCTGCCAGAAGACAGCCCTAGCTTTGTACTCGACGGCCCATTCCAAGGCGTATTGCCAAGCCTTAATTCGCTCAGCGCTGAAGAGGCTTCGCTGGCCTATGCACCCGAAAAGGTAACAATCGCGGGGCATAGTGGCCACATTCTCTTTCTGCTTGACTATTTTCGCTCTATGGCGCGCGGCCAGAAGCCCAACAGCGACTGGGATTGGAGCTGGCGCTATAGTCAGGTCAGCGCCGAAGAGTGGCAGGATCTGCGCAGCCAGATTCAGGCTGCATTCGACGATGCTCTTCAACTGATGCAGCAGAGCGAGTGGAACGATCAGATCGCGGGCGGCAGCCAGGTCTTGCTCAGCCACGTCGGCTATCATATCGGTCAGATCCGTCAATTGATCACATTTGTGCAGCAAGAGCGCGCTGTGTAGCACTCATATACATCACCAAGAAGGCGGACGCATAGAGCTGCGTTCGCCTTTTCTCGTTATCCGCAATCGCTTGGTGGTGCAGGGTTTTAAGGCGAGCTCTGCTCGCAGCTAGCACTTTGAGGCTGCGGGAGGGATGTTGATAGCCGTAGGCGGACGCGCCAAGGACTTCTTTGGGGAAGAGACGACGCCGCCCTGCTATTGACAGAGCTGTTAGTCTGGTTTTAGAGAACAGGCCGATTAGAAATGAAAGGGAGCGAGGATGCCAGAAGCGCTTATTGTGCCCGCGTATGGATTACGATCAGAGGGTCAAGCAGCGATTGCGGCTTTTGGGCGCTCGTTCGATATTCAAGAGTGGAGCGGCAGCGGGCCAGACTATCTACACGTCCACTATTCCGACGATGAAGCATGGCATATCCTCGAAGGGACGCTGACCTTTCGCTTCCTCGACCGCATTCGAGAGGCGAGCGCAGGCACGACCGTGTTTGTGCCCGCCGGAGTGGCCCACGCCTACTACGAAGCGGCTGGGCCAACCCGCTACCTGATTATTATGACGCCACGACTGCGCGAGCTGATCGCAACCCTGCATAGAATGCCACTAAGCGAGCATCAAGCTGTTATGAAGCAGTACGATTCGGAGATTCTTGATCCGGTCTAATCCTACAATCGATAGCAAGCCCAAAACGTATTATAATCAGCCATTGGATAGAATAGACTTTTACTGAAGCTCTTTGATGGCTTAGGACGAGCTATCTCTTTATCCTAATCTGGGAGAATAAGCATGTCTCAGGCTACGATGGAGATTTGGGGCAAGATCGCCGAAGCTCGGCAGCAAGCGCGTATCGATGGATGGTTGGACTCGCCTCTGATTCAAGATCTCTATGTACAGCCTTTGATAGGCATGGTCTTCACCACGGGAGAGAAGGTTTGGCTCAAGAAGCTGATTGAGCAATTTGAGATCTCGCCGCAGAGCCGTTGGCTCAGCATTGGCTGCGGCAACGGCGGCTGGGAGCTGTATATCGCTGAAAGCGGCTTCTGCGAGCAGATCGAAGGGATCGATATCTCACCCCACGCGATCCGCATCGCCCAAGATGCGGCGAGCAGTCGCGCCATTAACAACGCCCACTTCCGAGCCTGCGATATCCAAGCCGAGCGCCTGCCTGAACAGGCCTACGATGTGGTGCTCTTTTCGATGAGCTTGCACCATGTCGAGCGGCTGGAATATGTGCTGGCCGAAGTGCTGCGTAGCCTGCGTCCGGGCGGTTATCTGATTATCAACGAATACGTCGGGCCGAGTCGCTGGCAATGGGACGATCAGCGTCTCACGATCATCAACACTCTGCTGGCCGCACTGCCGCCTCACTACCGCATACACAGCCAAAGCAACGAGATCAAAAGCGTCGAAGAACGCCCCAGCATCGAATTTATGAAGCATATCGATCCTTCTGAATCGGTGCGCTCAGCCGATATTTTGCCCGTCATCAAGCGCTATTTTGAGGTTGTGGCGGAATATCCCTACGGCGGCGCGATCTTGCACAAGCTGCTAGAGTATATCGTGGGCAACTTCGACCCCGACAAGCCCGAAGATATCAATCTGCTGATGCTGCTATGCAGTTTTGAGCAAGCCTTGGTGAAAGCTGGAATCGTCGAGAACGACTTTCTGGCGCTGGTGGCGCGCAAGCGTAAAGTGGCGGTTCGCCCAAGTTGGCTCGATTTCAAGCAGATCGATGCCCAGATCGTGAAAGGGGTCTATCCGGTGGAAGAGAGCGATCAGCAGCGACCATTTTGTTGGACCAGCGCCGAGGCTCAGTTTGTTTTGGAACGACCTGCCCAAGCCCGTCTGCTCGCCATGCAGGTGCTGCTGCCGCCCGTCGCTCGCACGCTCACGATCAAAATCAACGATCAAGTGGTGAGCTGTGTGCGCTCGAAGGACAGCGCGCAGCTGGGCAAATGGCAGGAGCTGTTTGTCTATCTACCGCCTATCTCAGAGCAAGAGCCAACGATCTCATTTGAGCTTGATAGGGCTTGGTCGCCCCAAGAGCTCTTTCAGCAAGCTGACACGCGCGAGCTGGGTATTGCGCTGCGCGATCTGCGCTTTCTTTAGCCTGTTGAGAGTGGATAGCATTTCGGGGACACCGAAGATTCTAGCTAATACCAAATCCGGTTGATTAATTCTATTTGGCCTTGGGCAGAGTGGAACTTGACCATGTTTGTTGTGAGAAATTTCGCGCTGTAGCGCGAAATTCATGAGTCATCCCGGAGTTTGTCGGGGTGGCTCATGTTTTTGGGCAAAAAAAGACAACACGTGAGCACTTTTCTGGTATTCTGTAGTTACCACACCAACAGAACAGAAAGGAGAACTCACGTGTCG
>Ga0207864_1000067_pt1 | contig 173737 bp, 201 predicted proteins | sample HigsolmetaAR202D_FD_184834 | JGI IMG/M metagenome (GOLD analysis project Ga0207864, IMG submission 184834) | Ionic liquid and high solid enriched microbial communities from the Joint BioEnergy Institute, USA - AR20-2-D (SPAdes) (version 2) ...
GCGGGGGGCACAGGCGGCGCCGGCGCGCCCGGTCGCGTCGCGATCTGGTGGTGGGAGTAACCCATGGCGATCGCTCGACTGTTCATCGCCCCTGGCGTCACGGCCAACCCCTACGTCTTCGTCGCCCCTCCGGGCGTGAAGCGGTTTCAGGTCCGGGGCTGCGGAGGCGGCGGGGGTGGCTCGGGAGGGCGTTCGGGCTCAACGGCGCAGGCCCCGACGCGCGCGGCCGGCGGAGGGGGCGGAGGCTGCGCGCGGCTCTGCTCGTTCGTGCTCACGGTCGTCCCCGGCGAGACGATCACGATCACCGTCGGCACCGGCGGCGCGGGCGGCGTGGCGGACACCAAGGGTTCGAACGGGAACGACACCACGATCGTCGGCTCCGTCTCGGGCACGCTCGCCACCCTCCCCGGGGGCGGAGGGGGCTACCCAGCGTCGTCGATCAACACGTACTCTTACGGCGGCTCGTCCGCGCAGATGGACGACACGGCCGCAGGCGGCGTCGGCGTCTCCTGGGCGAACCACGGCGGCGCCGACGACGTCGGCGGTCCGTCGGGCGGCGACGGCGGCTCGGGGCGCCTCGTCAGCATCAGCCGTCGGGGGTACACAAACCTGTCGGACAGCTCTGCGCGCGTGTCCTCCGCGAAGGGCGCGAACGGCGGGACGGTGGGTTTCTACCTCGGCGGCGTCGGCGGGGGAGGCGGCGCTCCGGGGCACCCCGTTCCTGGGATCAGCAACGTGACCCTCGTCGCCGCGGGAGGCGCCGGGGGCGACGGCGGGGGCGCGGGCGTGGGCGGCGCGGGCGGCAACGGCACCGCCGGGCAGTACGGCGGAGGGGGAGGCGGCGGGGGAGGCGGAGGCCAGGGCGCCAGTGGGGGCGGCATCGGCGGGACTGGGGGCGCGGGAGGCGCGGGCTTCGTGATCTTGACGTGGCAGGAGTAAGTAGCCCATGGGCAGACTGACACATAAGACGTTCCTCACCAGCGGTACGTGGACCTGCCCCCCGGGCGTCTACAAGGCCTGGGTCTGGGGTTACGGCGGCGGGGGGCAGGGCGGCGGCGGACGCGGCGGCGCGACCGTGAACACGTCCTTCTCCTCCGGAGGAGGGGGAGGGGGAGGCGGCGCGCGCGCGCCTCGCGAGCCCATCGAGATCGATGTCGTGCCGGGCGTGACGTACACCATCACGATCGGCGCCGGCGGCTCGGGCGCGGGGCTGGGCGGGACGGGCAACGCCGGCTACGGCACCCACGGCGCCGACGGGGGCGACACGGTCTTCACCGACGGCGGGTCGCTCTATCTGCGCTTCGCTGGCGCGCGCGGCGGGCGCGCGATGACTTCGGACACCGACGTCAACCCGCTCGGCGGCGGCATCGTCCGCGCCGACGTGGACGACGGGGTCACCGACCCCGTCGTGCAGTATGGCGACGCCGACGGAGTCGGCGTGATCTCTCCCGGCGGCGGCGGCTGGGGGTGTTCAAAGGCCGGAACGCCCGCCACCGCCTGGCCCGGCCAGCGCGGCTTCATCCAGCGAGGCGCCTACGACGGCGTCTCGAAGACCATCTCCACCGGCGGCTCGAACGGCGCCGACGGCACCGGCCAGGGCGGAGGGGGAGGCGGCGGGGGAGGCAACGGACCGGGAGGCATCGGCGGCTCGGGCGGCCACGGCGGCGCCTCCGGCGCCTCGGGCGGCGACGGTGGCCACGCCTCCGACGGCGTCACGAGCAACAACACGGGCGCCGGCGGAGGCGGAGGCGGCGCGGCGGGATATCAGGGCGCGAAGGGCGGCGACGGCGGTTCGGGGGGAAGTGGTAAGCTCGTCATCAGCTACATCTCAAGCCCATGAAGACGGTCACGTTCGAGGGGATGAAGGTTCGCATCGAGCGCCCGAAAGGCTTCGTCCAGAAGGGCGTCGGCCCGGACGGCAAGCCGTGGGAGCGCACGTACCTCTACGACTACGGCTTCATCCCGAAGACGAATGGCGGTGACGGCGAGGGCATCGACGTCTTTCTCGGGCCCGACGAAGAAGAGGCCGACGACGCGCACTGGGTCATCCAGAAGAAGCCCGACGGCTCGTTCGACGAGTACAAGGTCTTCCTCGGCTTCAAGAGTCGGGCGGCGGCGAAGAAGGCCTATCTTCAGCACATTCCGCGGCGGTTCTTCGGCGGGATGATCTCCATGAGCGTCCAGATGATGCGCGCGATGCTCGGCCAGGAGCCGGCGGAGAAGCTCGCCACGGGCCTCGAGCTCTCCGCGATCGTCTTGTAGCCCCGCTTCTTCCTACCCAGCAGGGCGTGGGTGTACGGTGCAACCATGATCATCGATCTCACCACCCTGCCCTCCGTCCTGCTGCCGATGGTGGCCTTCTGCATCGGCATCTACTTCCTCGTGCTCTGCTTCCGCTACGTCCTCGAGGTGAGGTTCCCGGAGCTCCAGAAGTCGAAGAAGACGGCCTGGCGCAAGATCCTCCGCGTGATGCCTCCCCTCTTCGGTGGGGTCGCCGCCGCCTTCATGTACAAGTACCCGTTCCTCGACACGCTGCCGACGTGGGGCACGCGCGTCATCTACGGCTGCTTCGCCGGCGGTATCTCGAGCTTCGCGTACATGGTCTTCAAGGCGGCTGTGCAGAAGTGGTTCGGCGTGCGCGTCGAGAAGGGACTCGGCGACAGCGACGCTCCACCCTCGCACTAAGGGCGCTGAGCCATGGACCTTCTCATGTGGCTCGTCCTCACCCTCCTCGGCGCGCTGGGGATGGGATGGACCATCATCACGAAGCAGAAGAAGGCGGTGGCCCAGCAGCAGGGGAAGACCGAAGTCGAGCAGAAGGCCGAGAACAAGGCGAAGAAGGACGAGCAGGCCGCCATCGACAAGCGGGATGAGGTCGTCGACGCCGCGAAGAAGAAGGCCGAGAAGGAGAACGAGGACCTGGTGAAGGACCTCGACCGCAACTCGGAGAGGCTCCTCGAGGACAACGAGGAGCTCACCGACTATCTGAAGAACGTCGGGAAGGACGTCCGCGGTGGTGGCTGATGCGATGAAGAAGGGCGACGAGATGGGCAAGGCCTCCTCGAAGCCCGTCGCCTACTACCGCCGCCCTGCCGACTTTCCTCCTGGCGCGCCCGTCTCGCCGGTCCCGCCGACCGACGCGCCCTTCTTTGTCGTCCCGGGCAAGGGCAAGACGAAGCGCTTCTGCGTCGTTGTCGGGTCGAGCACGTCCTCGGACAGCGGCATCTCGTTCACGGTGAAGCGTGTGCGCATGGGCATCTCCTCGACGATGAAGTCGTGGACGCAGGGCAACTGGGCGGCCAACCAGATCATCGAGATCGGGACCGACGAGATCGAGGTGCAGGACGACGACGTCTTCACGATGACCATCTCGGGGCTCTCACCGTCGAAGCTCTTGCCGGAGTTCCTTTGCTTCGTTGTGGTCGAACTAGGTGCGTGAAACTTCCCGCGATTGCGGGATAAGCGCTTCGCCACTTCACCGGCCCTAGTTCTCCACATCCTGGGGAAAACCGGTGCAGAAGAACAACTCGTTGACGAGCACCAGACGATGGTGTTCTGTCGTTCCTCTTGTCTGGAGGTTCAACTTGACACCGTTGGTCGAGGAAGCCTTCAAGAAGGGGTACCGCGTCACGGACGATGGTCAGCTCTTGAACCCTGCGGGCCGCCGGCCCGCGGATACCACTTCGAAGCGTTGGGGCTCCGATGTACAGCACTAAGATCCTCAAGGACTCGATCGGACCGGCAGGGGTTCGTCTCACCACGTGGGAATTGTGTTATCCAAGGTTCGTTCACGCCGAGTTGATGACACACCGCGTGTTCTCGAGGAACAGCGCGAGCTCCCGGGCCATCCCCGTGAAGTCGATGCTCGAACGCATCGAGAACAACCCCGCGCTCCCAGTCTTCTGGGGGAAGAACCAAAAGGGGATGCAGGCCTCCGAGGAGCTCACAGGCGATGCTCTCGTCAACGCCCAGAAGATCTGGGACCGGCTTCGCCGCAATGCCTGCGCCGGCGTGCGCGAGCTCCAGCATCCAGACATCGACCTCCACAAGCAGATCGCGAACCGCGCGCTCGAACCGTGGATGTTCATCACCGTCATCGTCAGTTCGACGAGCTTCACGAACTGGTTCCGGCTCCGGCACCACAAAGACGCGCAGCCCGAGATCAGGTGGATCGCCGAGGACATGCTCCCGAAGTACATGGCGAGCACGCCGGAGGTCCTCAAGGAAGGCGAATGGCATCTTCCGATGCTCGAAGATCGGGAGCAGCTCATCGAAGAGGGCTTCAGTCTCGAGGACCTGAAGGCCATCTCCGCCGGGCGTATCGCGCGTGTGAGTTACCTCACCCACGACGGCGTCCGCGACCCGAAGAAGGACATCGAGCTCGGGCTCCGGCTCGCCACGCAGAACCCGCCGCACATGAGCCCTCTTGAGCACGTCGCGCAGGCGATGACCAAGGACGCGTGGAACAAGCACGTCAGCGATGCGCTGATGAAGGCCCAACGCGCGGGCTTGCCGTTCAACCCGATGATGCTCGGCAACTTCACCGCCTGGTTCCAGTACCGGAAGGAGTTCCAGAACGAGCACGGCTTCGACTTCGACCTGAAGGAGCTTGGATGAACCTCGCTCTGGCAGTAGGACGCGCTCGCAGCAGTCCAGCCACCAACGGCCTCGCCGAAAGAACACGACATGTCATTGAAAAATGACCGCTGGATTCAGCACATGAACGAGAAGCACGGGATGATCTCGCCCTTCGTCACCACGCAGGTGGGCGAGGGCATCATCTCGTACGGCCCCTCGAGCTTCGGCTACGACGTTCGTGCCGGCTACAACTGGAAGATCTTCACCGACGTGCTCGGCGCGGTCGTCGACCCGAAGAAGCAGGACCAGCGCGCGTACCACTCCCTCACCGTGAAGGAGGGCGACGCCGTCATCATCCCCCCGAACAGCTACGCGCTGACGCACACGCTCGAGTACTTCAAGGTGCCGCGCAACGTCACCTGCATCTGCATCGGGAAGAGCACCTACGCTCGCTGCGGCATCCACGTGAACGTGACGCCGCTCGAAGCCGGATGGGAAGGACAAGTCACGATCGAGATCTCGAACGGCACGCGCTTGCCGGTGAAGGTCTACCCGGGGGAAGGCATCATGCAGGTGCTCTTCTTCGAAGGAGAGGACCCGAACGTCTCGTACGCCGACCGCAAGGGGAAGTACCAGAACCAGCGTGGCATCACGCTGGCGACGGTGCTGGCGGGCGGACCGGTGCAGCCGGCCTCAAAATCCCCGGAAAGCGCTGAAAAACCGACGAGGTGTACAGCCAAGAGGGCAAAGGGGGATCCCCGCTCTCGGGTTAGGTGACGCGTGCGTGGTAGTCTCGATGATTGCAGGTTAGGCCATGGCGTTCGTGCTTCGCGGCAAGACTCCTGAGGGAGAGAAGACGAACGCCAAGGCCGCAGTCTGGTTCTGAACAGGCACTACCCCGATGGGTTGTAGTGCCTGTTTTCGTTGTGAAGGAGCGAGGAAAACATGACGGTTCAACAGCACGAGGACGCGGCACGACCGTGGCCTAGAAAAACGTGCGGCGGTTGTGGCAAGAACAAGCCGTTGAGGGACTTCGACAGCCATCGCAGTCGTCCCGACGGACTGAGCTACCACTGCAAGACCTGCCGGGTGGATCTCCGCAGGGCATCTCGAGGGCGCAACCCGAAGTCATTGTTGCTGCAGGCGTCGACGGAGGCGAACTGATGAGCACGAACAAGCTGACGATGGACTTCCTCGCCCCGTACTACAAGAAGGGTGACAACTTCCCGAACCTCCTCGCGCGCAGCACTTACTTGTCCAAGTACTCTCGGGATGGGGAATCTTGGACGGACACGATTCGCCGCGTCGTCGATGGGAACTGCGACCTCGACCCGGCCTGCACGATGCAAGAACGCGAGCGGCTCTTCCACATCTTCTGGACGATGCAGGCGCTCCCTCCCGGCCGCGGCCTCTGGGTCGGCGGCGTCGACGGCATCCCTGCCGATGCACGTTACAACTGTTTCAAGGGCACCACCCGCTTCTTCGCGGACGGTAAGCTTGCGGCACTTCAGGATCTGGTCGGTCAAACCGTTCAGGTCCGCTGCGTCGATGGAAAGTGGCGGCCTGCCGAGGTGAAGAACTTTGGCAAGCAGAAGCTCTTCAAGTTCGTGCTCCGCGCGCCGGGGCGCTCGAACTTCGAGCTCGTCTACGAAGCCACGGAGAATCACCGCTGGCTCACCGACAACCGCGGCATGATCGACGACCTTCGTGTCGGCGACACTATTCGAGTAACGCCGGATCCCGTGAACGAGGACACGCAGGAGTTCAAGGACGGCTTCGCCCACGGCGTGGTCTTCGGTGATGGCACCTCCATCGGCGAGGGGCTCTTCAAGGTCCGGCTCTGTGGGAAGAAGGCGGAGCTCGTCGAGCGTCTGAAGATGTCGAAGACGTTTCGGTCTTCGTCGAACCCTCCGTCGTACAACGGTGACGCCGTTGTTCTTCTGACCAGTGCCACTGTGAACATGAAGGCGACTCCCTTGGAGGGGTCTTCCTTCGACTACCAGGCTGGCTTCCTCGCGGGCTGGCTCGCCACTGACGGGTCTACTCGGTCCGACGGCCGGGGCGGTACTCGCCTCTCCTCCATCAATCACGAAGCCCTGAACTGGGTCATCGAACGCGCGCCCTTCCTGGGCTACTGCGTCACCGGAGACACCATCGACTCCACCACGGAAACCAACTACGGCAAGCGCAACGGCCAGGTGCGCGTGCTGACGCTCACGACCGAATCCGTGCTCTACACGGTTCGACAGAAAATCGATGAGGGTGTCGAAGAAGACGTCTTCTGCGTCACCGAACCGGAGACGCACACCTTCACCATCGAAGGCGGCGTGCGCACCGGCCAGTGTTGGTACACCACCATCCAGGACTACAGCGACTGGGGGTGGGTCGCGAACCAGCTCATGCTCGGTGGTGGCGTCGGCGTCGGCCTCCACGATATCGCTGCACTCCCTCTCATCTCTCGCAACGAGCAGGCGTTTTTCGAGGTCCGCTGCGCGGCTGACCATCCGAACGTCAGCGAAGTGAAGCCCGATCATCCGGGTCGGGAGCACTGCCCGAACTTCATGCTCGTCCCCGACAGCCGTGAAGGGTGGGTCTCGGCCATCCTCATGACGCTGAAGAGCGCGTACAACAGCACGAGTCTCGTCCTCGACGTCTCGCAGGTGCGCCCGCGCGGCGCGCCGATCAAGACGTTCGGCGGCATCGCCTGCGGCCCGGGCCCGCTCGTCGAGCTCCTCCGCTCGCTGTGGAACGTCGTTCGCGGCGCGCAGGGACGCCGGCTCACCAGCGTCGAGGCGCTCGACATCACCAACTACATCGGCAAGTGCATCAAGGCGGGTAACGTCCGCCGCTCTGCGCTCATCGCGCTCGGGCGTCCTGACGACCAGGACTTCCGGAACGCGAAGAAGGACCTCGACGCGGTCTTCAGCCACCGCCACACCTCGAACAACTCGATCGCCTTCGAGAGCTTCGACCAGTTCGAGAACTTCGACTGGCGCGCGCTCGCGCTCGACAACTGCGGCGACGCCGAGGGCATCGGGATGGGCGAGCCGGGGCTGCTCAACCTCGCGCTCGCGCGCCTCACCGACCCCCGCGTTCGCGGTGTGAACCCCTGCGGGGAGCAGTGCCTCGAGGACCGCGAGGCCTGCAACCTCGCCGAGGTCTTTCCGGCGAACTTCGACGACACCACAAACGTGGACGAGGTCTTCAAGCTCGTCGCTCGCTACTGCCTCCGCGTCCGCCTCACGCCGCTCCTCGACGCCCGCTCCAATGAGGTTGGCCGACGGAACATGCGCATCGGCGTCGGGCTCGGCGGCATCTGCGACTTCGAGTGGAGCGAGGCCCAGCTCGCGGCCTGGTACCGGGTCGTACGCGACGAAGCGGACCGCTACGCCCGAGAGCTCGGCGTGGCGCGTCCGATCACAACGACGACGGTGAAGCCGTCCGGGACCATCTCGCTCCTCTGCGGATCGAGCCCGGGCATCCACGCGCCGTTCGCCGAGTACTACATCCGCCGGACCCGCCACGCGGACAACGACCCGATGACCCAGGCGCTCATCGAGGCCGGTGTTCCCTACGAGCCCGACCAGTACGACTCCTCCGGGCACACGCTGGTCTTCTCCTTCCCGATGAAGGCGAAGCACACGCGCTTCACCACGCAAACCGAGACCGTCGAAGACCAGTTCAAGAGGCAGCTCGCCGTCCAGAACTCCTGGGCCGACAACGCCGTCTCCGCCACCATCACCTTCGACAAGCAGAACCCCGACGAGCTCGCCGCGTGCCTCGAGAAGTACGCGCCTAGGCTCAAGTCGACTTCCTGCCTCCCGCGCGCCCACGGCTACGTCCAGGCGCCCTACGAGGCCATTGATCGGGCGCAGTTCGAAAGGCTCGCCGCCGGCATCAATTTCTCCCACCCCCTGAAGAAGGGCGGGGAGTTCGAGATCGAAGAGTGCGCAACGGGCGTCTGCCCGATTCGCTGAAGCAGAGCGCAGAAGAACGACGAGAGGGCTCCTTCGATGAAGGGCCCTCTTTTTTTAGCCCTGATTTCAACGCGTTGTCCTTGTGAAAAAAAGACACTGGCGCGCGGCAAGAACTAGGCGTACACGGGGAGCCGCGAGCGCGCCTTCTTGTGGGGGGCCAGGGAGGGCGCGCTCGTGATCTACGGTAGAATCCAGGGGCATGCAGACCCGGAATCTCTTCTTCGTCCTCTTGACGCTCACGCTCTTCTTGTTCACGAAGAAGGGTTTCTGCGAGCCGACGCCGGTGAAGGACATCCCGCCCGGCGAGGACAAGATCGTCGCGGTGCGTGAGGGCGAGAAGGTCCCGTTCACCGGGCAGCTTTTCGAGCCGGCGACCGCGCTCCGCTGGGCGAACTGGCTCCAGCAGTACAAGCTGCGCCTCGCCAGCGACGTCGAGCTCACGCAGAAGATCTGCGAGGCCGACAAGGAGCTCGAACGGAAGAAGCTCGAGATCGAGCAGGAGAAGAACCGGACGATCACCGACGAGCTCCGTCGTACGAGCGCGGCGAAGGACGCGCGTATCGTCGAGCTCCAGCACCAGGTCAACAGCCCGCCCTTCTACCGGACGTTCTGGTTCGGAGCGACCGTCGGCGTCGTCGTCACCGGCGCGCTCTTCGGGCTCGGTGTATGGGCGGCCTCGAGCTCGCCCTGACGTACGTGAAACGAGGGGCTAAAGAAGAGGGGTGCCGCCCCCTCTTCAACGCTAGGCGACGCGCGCACTCGGGCGCAGCGCTCGCACGAAGCGTCGGAAGAACGCCTTTGTGTGCCCTCCGTGAGGGAAGTGCGCAACGATGGGCATTCTCCCGATGCGCCCGCAGGAGCAAAGCCAGAAGTGCGTCCCGTCGTAAGACAAGCTACCGAGGCAGGGCGTGGTGGCCGCTCCTGCCTCGGCTCGCCAGGGTTCGTCACGGAGAAGCTGCTCGATGTACGGCTCGTACGGCTCGATCATGGCATGTCCTTTCCGAACCCTCGCTCCACTACAACGCCATCCGTCGGATCTGACGGATGAGTGACTCGCGCGTGTTGCCTTCCACGCGCACGATGCCAAGCTCACGCGCAGTGCTGAAGAGCTCTTGCACGGAGAGCTCTTCGAGGTTGTCTGCGACGACGACTACGTCACCGATTTCGATGCCGCGCGTCCCGGGCCAGAGCCCGCGGACGTTCAGCCTTTTCCCGTGAGCTCCTGCAGCTTCTGAAGCGCGCCCGTCCCGTAGGTCGGCGCCTCGCCGATGAAGTCCGCCATCGTCGCGCCGAGAACCTGCTCACCGAAGAGGCAGAGCAGGCCGAGCTCGACCTCCTGAATCTTCAGGCTCGCGGCGACCATGCCTTTGATGGCCTGGAGCTCGGCAGCCACGCTGCCGGCCTGGCCCTGGTTCGTGAGGGCCGCCTGGATGCCTCCGAGCGTGCCCTGGAGCTCCTTGATGGCGTTCAGGAGCTCGACGACGTTCCCGACCCCCGTACCCGCCGCCACGGCGCCTCCCGAGGCCGTCCTGGGCGCCCGGGTTGTCGTCCCACTCGCCGGCGCCGCGCCGGCGGGCGCCGCCTGGGTCTGGGGCGCCGCCTGGGTCTGGGACGCGGGCGCTCTGCCCTTCGCCGCGTCATATGCCTGGAGCTGCACCAGGAGGGCCTGCGCGCGGTCCATCGGCGAGGCCGTCACGAAAGCGCTCTTCTCGCGCTCGTTGTTCCAGCACTTGAAGCCGGCGAGCTCGAGGGCCTCACCGAGGCGGCGGTGGATGAACGGGCCCTGGCTCGCGAGAGCGGCAACGTCGCGGGGTGCGGTGTCGGGGGTCATCAGTTGGTTGCTCATGGTTCGTTCTTTCTCTTGAGTTGGATTAGGTGCTCGTCACCCGGGTTCTGCGTGATGCACGAGATAACCTGGGTGTCGATGCAGTTGAAGCACGATCGTGGGTCTCCGGACTTCGCCGGGCATTCGAGCTGGGACCGAACGACTTCCCAGTGGTCGAGGAGGAACCCCATGATCCCGTGTCGCCAAGAGTCCATGACGTTCACCCAGGACGGATCCGGTTCTTCTTCCCCGAGGAGAACGCGGATGAGCGTCTCTTTGGGAAGGCCTACAGGTACCGCGATGCCAAGCCGCTTCAAGATCTGAAGGAGCTCGGTCTCGTTGCACCGGTCGAACAGTTCATAGTCGGGCGAGGAGCTCATCGAAAGGACTCTCTTCCCGGTAGGTGTTCCAGATGAAGATCTCGATCCGCTCTCCTTTCTCATCCGCCTTCACCTTTTGGATGCCGAAGGTGAGCGTGCAGGAGTCGTCGATGCCGGTGACATCGGCGATAACGTCTTCCAGGATCTTGATGCGGTTCGTGACGTCGATTTTCTTGTACCTGGTCTTGGCTCCTTTTTTCGGGGCGCCCCAGGTCTCGTTCTCGACCGTCTTCAGGTGAACGCGCCAGAAGACGAGGTACGGCTCGTTCTTATGGAAGGTCATGAGCTCCTTCGAGTAGACCCGACCGAGCATCGTCTTCGTCTCGGCGACGTACTTCTTGCCGGATGTCTTGAGCGTCCGGCCTCCACCGGGCAGCATGAACCACGCGTCGTTGACCGACGGCGGTAGTCCCGGGATGACGAACTTCACCATCAGTCGTCCCGCCCGAAGCGGCCTCTTCCGGTGAAGTTCCGACCTGGCATGTTGCTGCTCGTCCTGTTCTGCTCCTGGTCGAGGCGTCGAATCTCGACCTGTCGGGAGATGGTGCGGAGACTTCGGTCGATGCTGTCGACCTTCGCCTTGAACAAGAGCTCGGACTGCTGGAAGCGTTGAAGCTTCAGCAGGACCTCCTGGTACTCCGGGTTGAGCAGCAGGCGATCGTTGAGCTCCTCCTTCGTCAGGCCCTTCGTCTTCTTCCCGCCGCCCTCGTCACCCGCGAGCGCCCGGGCGACCCTGCGCCCCTCCGCCTCGAGGATGTCGCGCATGTTCTTGTATTGCAAGACGCACGCCTGCACCTGCGCGTAGATCTCGGAGACGTAGCCGAACCACGCGTTGAGGTGCGCGTAGGTCTCGGTGTAGCTCTTCGAGTCGGGCGTTGTGAGCATGTCCGCGGTGATCTCGGGACAGGCAAACGGAGGGGCATCGCGGGAGACGAACCCCTTCAGGTGCATGTCCTCGATCTGGTCGTCGATCGTGTCCCACTTCTGGATCACGGTCTGCGCAACCGACTGTCCCGGCCCCAGTGGGAGGGTTCGGGGCAGCCTGAGGTTCTTTCCTTCGCTCATGGCTGCTTCACCATTCGGGCGTTGGGTTGATGGAAGCCCTGCTTCCGCGCGAGGTACGTCGGCTGGCACGTGTACGCGTACGGGCAAAACTCGCAGACGATGCCCTCCTCACGCGGCGGAAGAGTTTTCAGGGCTGCGTGGGTGTGGAACATCTCGAAGCGGGCCTCGAGCTCTTCCCACTTCGCCTTGTCGAAGGTGATGAAGAAGCTCGGGTTGCTTGAGTCGGTGTAGTTCTGATTCCCCTTGTTGTAGTAGAGAAACCACGCGAAGGGGACGTCGATGCAGGCCATGTACACATGAGCCTGTTCGATGTGCTCCGGCTTCGGCTTGTTCGTTTTCTCGAACTCGTCGGGCGACATCGTCTTGATCTCGAGCGCGACGCGAATGAGATCGTTCCCGGCGGCGTCGCTGATGACGAAGATCCCGTCGCAGTGGCTGTAGATGTCCCACTTCGCCGCGTAGTACATCCCCTTCGTCGGGTCGATGCGGAACTCCCTGACGAAGGAGATCTTGTAGTCCTTGCCGAGAATCTTGTGGAAGCCAGCCTTCTTGGCCATCCGCTCGAAGTCGGTCTGGAACATGTCGTGGACCTTGTGCCCGATCTTGAAGCGCCGCTTCCAGATCCGCATGCTCATGTGGGTCGCGTTCTTCTCGCGCTTCTCGGTCCCCGTGAGCGTGTAGACCGCTCTCCTCGGGCACCCGCTGATCTCGGACGCGTGAATGCCCGGCGGGCGCTCGTGCGAATCGCCCTCCTCTTCCTCGAGGAACTCCTCGTACGTCTCGCCAAGCCTGCGCGCGAGCTCGATGTACTGCGCGTCTTCTGGCCGATTGGCTAGGAGGTCATTGATTGTCAGCAGCGCCATTCTTCACCAGCTCCTCGAAGTCCGACTCATCGAGCACCACGTAGCTCCCGCGGGTCTTGCCGGTCTCCTTGTTCTTGAAGTCGATGTTCAACACGGGCTTCTCCCCGTGCCTGCACGCAGCATTGATCTTGTGGAGCGTCTCGAGCGTCAAGGAGTACGACGCGGCGAAGGTGAACTTCGACTCCCCGCGCCACTTCCCGAACACCCGATAGTCGCCTTTCGCTCGCGCGCTCGCCCCAGACATGGGCTGGGTGCGCCCGCCGAGCATCTCCGCGTTCCGTCGCTCTTGTTTCTGCGACAGACGCTTCATGGCCTTCGACGGCGGCGAACCACCCTTCGGCTTCTCCGCTTCGAGAATGGCGAGCAGCTCCTCTCCTTCGCGTAGAGGGCCAACACGGTCGACCGTGTTGTCCCCGTACACATGGAGGAAGATGTCGCCGCTCTCGTCCACCTCGGGGACGATGCGTACGGTCTTCACCGACTCCCTTATCCCTTACAGACGTACTCGATGATGTGGTTGTACGTCGTCGCGCGGTAGTCCCACTCATCCTTGAGGTTGTAGGGCTGCGTCCAGAGGACGCCGACGCCGTGACGATGGGACTTCGCCCATTTCTCGACGTGGGAGAACTGGTCGTCGACGAAGACGTCCCCGACGCAGAGGTACTTCGCGTTCGTCGAGACGACCTTGTGGTGGTGGGTACCGAAGTGCTTCTTAAGCCACTGCTCGCGCTCGAAGGCCCAGTGCGGGCCGTCCATCGGCGAGGTGACGAAGTAAACATCGGCGATCTCGTCGAGGTGCCGAACGAAGTCGACGGCGCCGGCGTAGGGCTCGAGGCCGAGACACCAGCCCTCGACCTTGCAGGCGCTGTAAATCTTCTTCCGGGTCTCCTCGTCGTACGACCGGAAGATGTCCCACTCCTCGAGGGCGTCCGCGGGAAGCGGCGCGCCTGTGACGGCCTCCACGACCTTCGCTGCCGACGTGACGAAGTCCGCGAGGACGCCGTCGACATCGAGAAGCACGCGCTGACGGCGGCCCATCAGATGTACCTGCACTCCACGCCGGCGGCGCGGAGGATGGAGAGACGCATCTCGATCTCGAACTCGGGGTTCTCCTTGAGCTGCCTCAAGAGCTCGTCGGCAGGGACGTCCTTGATCTTCTCGCTGTCGAGCCCCGTCACCGGGTCGACGAACGTGAACTTGCCGGCCTTCTCCTGCAGCACGCCGTGGCGCATCCCGCTGACGAGGATGGTCCGCTGGAGATCAATGTAGTCCTCCTGGTCGAAGTCGAAGACGACCTCGCCGGTGATGCCCTCGTGGGTCCCAGCCTTGCCTTTCGTGATCTCCCAGCCGAGGACCTTCTGGGTTATCTCGGCCTTCGCCGTGCGCCCCTTCCGCTCCTCCTCGGAGAGCTTCTCTTTCATCTTGCCACCCGTGTAGAGGTGGATGTCGATGAGCTTGCCGTGGCGAGCGGCGTACGAGCCCATCGCCGGCGTGGCGTCGGGCAGGTACTGGGCGATGTGCTTCGGGGCGGTGCCCTTGGCGCTGTTCGCGCGCACCTGCTGGGTGAAGAGCAGGCTCGTGTAGAGCGGCGGCTTGTCGAGCGCCGTCCACACCGGGTACGTCTGCGCGAAGAAGCGCTGGATGGCGATCGCGTGCGCGCCGCGCCGCTGCTCCTCGTCGAGGTCGACCTGCGCCCACGCCTTCGGGATGAGGGCATTCAGCGAGTCGACGGCGATGATGCCGAACTGGTTGTCAGGGTGGCGGAACCTGTCGTCCTCGAGGAGGCTCTGGATGATCATCAGCGTGTCCTCCATGTCCGCGCCGGAGATGTCGAGGAACGTGCCGACTTGGCGCTTCAGCTCCTTCACCTCGTCCTTCGTGAACGCCGGCAAGCCGTGCTGGCGCCGCCAGTCGTTCCGTTCCTCGATCGCGCTGTCGGGCACGGCGATGATGACGCCGAGCTTTCGCATGAAGAAGTGGTCGATCGGGCTCTCGACCGCCGCGAGCGCGATCGCCGAGCGCTCGCCGTAGATGCGCTGGTGCATCGCCATCGTGCGGTATACGAGGTGGCTCTTACCCACGCCGTCCGCTCCCGAGATCATCGACACGCCCGGCGGGAATCCACCCGCCAGGTCGATGTCGAGGTCCATGATGCCGGTCGGGTGGCGGAGGAAGAAGCCGTTCTGGACCTTGTCCGCTGTCGCGACGACGGTCTTCTTGAACGACTTGTTGATCGCCGCCACCTTCTGGGTGATGAGCGCCTTCTTCTGAGCGGGCGTGAGGGGCGTGAAGACCTTCGGTGCCGCTTCTTTCTCGTTCTTCTCTTCTTTTTTCTTAGCCGCCATGACTTCCTTTTTCGAACGGCTCGCTGCCGTGCACCGGGCACACGAGGACGTTGCCGTGTTTCGTGACGGGCTTCCCGCAGATGGGGCAGCCGTTGTTCGCGACCTTCTCGAGCTCGTCTTGATCCACGCTCTCGTCGACGCCGTATTTGTCCATGCTCATGACTTCTTCTCCGATGCCGGCCCCAGCTTCGCCCGAAGTAGGCGATTGAAGGGCTCGGCCTTCGCGAAGTGTACTCGGACTTTCCGATGCGTGGTGTAGAGCTGTTTCGTCTTCTTCTTGCCGCTCCGCCCTACCATTGTGAGCTCGTGGGGCTTCTCGGAGCCCGGCGAGATCACAACGCGGAATCGGCCGAAGCCGTCGAGGTGCACCACCTCCTGGCTGGAGAGGTGCTCCCGGAGCCGCTCGAGGAACGCCGTGGTGATGTCCTTCACCTCGGCGATCGAGAGCCCGAGCTCGCTGGCGACGGCTGCGTCCAAGTCGAACTTCCGCTTCATCGCTTCCCGGGCTCCCGCATCTCCTCCTTCTCCTCCTCGAGCTCCTCCCAGTCGGGGATCTGCTTCTTCCGGCGGCGGAAGGTAGGCGGCTCGATAGGCGAGAAGTTGTTCCAGTGCGGGTAGTTCATGTTCACGCAGTCTCAGCCTGGTAAGGGCACTTGGCGCACACCCACTCGATGTCACTTGGCATCGGCCCAGTTGTCGGCGATGGAGCCCTCGCTTGTGAGGGGCACTGCGAGATCGGTGGGGAAGGGGTGCTCCATCCACTGCGCGATCTCCGCGTTGGCTTCTTCTGCGGTCTCCGCCGGGCACTCGAAGATGAGCTCGTCGTGCACTTGGAGGAGCATCTTGCATCCGAAGCGGGACTCGAGGTCCGCCTCGTCGATGAGGATCATGGCCATCTTCGCAGCGTCAGCCGCTGAACCCTGGATCTGCATGTTGACGGCCTGCCGCTCCGCGCGGAAGCGGTCGTACTCGTTCATCGCGACGATCTCGGGGAGGAACCGCCGGCGCCCGAGGATGCTGAACGCGTAGCCTGTCCGGCGGGTCTCTTCGATGGCCTCGGCGTAGAACTTCTTCACCGCCGGGTAGCGGTTCATGTACCGCTCCATCAGGTCGATGGCCTCCTCGACCGAGCAACCGAGGGTGTTCGCGAGGAGCTTTTCCTTCATCCCGTAATTGAGCCCGAACCCGATCGCCTTGATGGCGTTCCGGTACTTCAAGCACTGCTTGTCGTAGTCGGTGAGCTGGTCCTTCGGCTTCTTCTTCGCCGCCTGCAGGTCTTCGTAGGGCACCCCAAAGACCATGGACGCGTTGCCCATGTGGATGTCCCATCCGTTCAGGAAGATGTTGATCATGTCCTGCTCCATCGAGGCGCAGGCCAGGAGGCGCATCTCCAGCGCGGAGTAGTCGCGGCAGATCAACTTCTTGCCCCGTTCCGCGATGAAGGCCCGACGAATCTTGTGGACGTCGAGCTCGGCGTTCGGGATGTTCTGCAGGTTTGGGTCGCTCGAGGAGAGACGGCCCGTGCGCGCGACGTTCTGGTTCAGCTTCGAGTGGATGCGGCCGTGGTTGTCGTACCACTTCGGCAGGCCGTAGACGTACGTATTGAGGAGCTTCGAGAGGTCTCGCTGCTTCAGCATGAGCCCCGCGGCCGGGACGTCCTTCTCGTAGTGCTTGAGAAAGTCGTAGTCGACCTTCGCCGCCCGGACGCCCTTCTTGCCGCCGTTCGTGTACGCCAGCGGCCTCAGCTTCAGCTCGTCGATGAAGTACTGCCGCATCTGGGCGGGGCTGTCGGGGTTGATCATTCGCCCGCAGACCTTCACGAGCTCGCGGGTGACATCGTCGAGCTCCTTCTTCACCGACACCTCGACCGACTTCAGGTACTCGTCGTCGATGAGGAAGCCGTTGCGCTCGCACTTCCAGAGCACGCGTGTGAACGGCACCTCCGTCTTGAAGAACAGATCGGCGAGGGTCGCGTAGCGGTCCGGGTAGAGCGAGTGGATGGGAGCCTCCTCGAGCTCCTTCTTCAGCTTGTGGTAGATGCGCAGCGTTCCGTAGGCGTCGTTCGACGCGTACTCGATGAGCTTCTGCGGATCGTTGTGCCAGAGCCACATGATGAAGTCGCCGACGTTCGGGATGGCTCGCTTGTCCCACTCCTCGAACATGTCCTTCCACTGCCAGCCCAAGAGCTGCTGGCCCATGAAGTCGAGGCCGTGCGGGGACTCCTCGTAGAGCAGGCCGTGCATCACCTGCGTGTCGATCGATCGACCGCGGATGTTGATGCCGACGTTCGCGAACATGTGCTTGTCGTACTTCGCGTTCGCGTAGACCCAGTCCTTGTCCGGGTCATCGAAGACCTCCGTGAACTTCGGGAGCGCAGCGGCAGGCAGGCACACGCGGCGGTTCTCCCCCCACGCGAGCGACCAGAAGAGCGGTACGTCCTTCCAGATGGTGAGCCCTGTCGTTTCGGAGTCGATGGCCACGACCTTCTGGTCGAGGACCTCGTTGATGATGGCTTCTAGACGAGGGTCGTCGTGCGCGTAGTATTCGGCCTTGGGTAGTCTCACGTTCCAGGGCACGGCTACACCCCTCCTGAGCGACGCGCGCCCGTAGCCTTGTTGACCTTTGCCCAGAATCGAGCTGAGATATCTGTGGGTAGGTGGTCCGACATAGTCGGGACTCCAGGTGAAAGAAGAAGGGCGGTCGGGTGATGAGCCCTACCGCCCTTCTGGTTTTGGCTAGTACTGGGGCTTGCCGCCCGGTCCGAGCGTCGGCGCGCCACCGCCGTAGGGCCGCGAGAGCTGCGAGTTGGTGACTGGCATGCGAGAACCGCCGCCGCCCCACATCTCCTGCTGCTTCTCGTAGGGCGTCGGCTGGAAGATCTTGTCCAGCGGCAGCGGCTTCGCGAACTCCGCGTAGCGCTGGTCGATCGGGCAGGGGTTCGACCACGACGGGATGATGAGGTTCGTCATGTTCCCGCCCTCGCTCGACTTCACGCGCTTCACGTTGATGTCGACGTCGAAGATCTCCGCACGCACGGGATTCGCGCACTGCGTGCAGGAGATGATCTCCTGGAGCATGCCCTCGTTTCCGCAGCTTGCGCAGCGGACGTTCTTCGACGTGAACTCGTCGATCTCCTTCGGCGTGAGCGTCGTCGTCGCCGGCTCGATGAGGGCCTCACCGCAGTACCGGCAGGTCCACGCCTCGCAGACGATCGTGTCGCGCCCGCCGCAGGACTTGCACGACCGGCTGATCTCCTTGTCGTACTCCATCAACGTTTTGAAGTGCCCGAAGCCGAGCGACCAGTGGAGGATGTGGAAGTCCCGCATCTCCTTGCCCTGGAACCGCGGGTCGTGCCGCTGGTGGGGCATCACGCGCACCCAGTTCCAGTAGGGCTCGCCCTTGTCGTTCTTCTTGACCTGGCCTTGGTCGTCGACCTGCTCGACCTTGGCGTACGGCGCGTAGTGGATGATGGTGAAGGCGTTCTTCTCCGTCATCGACATCGGCCCGTTCTTCCGACCGGCATTCTTGTCGGCCCAGTAGATCTCGTGCCCGAGGCAGGGCTGCCCCTTGCCCTTGAACATGCCGAGCGGGCCCGCCGAGCAGATGGCGCCCTTCTTCAGCGTCCCGTGGAAGTGTTCGATGTACGGGAAGTAGTAGAGCGTCTGCTTCACGATCGAGCCGTCCTGCTGCCCGATCTCGACCTCGTAAAGCCCCTTGAGGATGCGGATCTTGTCCGTGTCCTCGAGCGAGGGCTGGAAGCGGTCGATGAAGTACGGCTTTCCGCCGCCGGTGCCGAACCGCGGACGCGCCGCCTGGTACTGCCGTGCCTGCTGCCGGAAGCCGCCAACCGCCTGGAGGTTCTTGTCGTCCTTACCGAATGCCATGGTTGCGCTCTTTCTTTTGTCTAGTGACCCAGAGGTAATAGTCTTCGCAGTTCTTCTCGACTGATTGACGGACCTCTTCTTGGGTCAGGTTGGTGGGCTGACGCCCTTCGTAGTTCACGATGAAGACATCAAGCGACCGCGCTAGCTGAGGCGCGGTTTTCAAGAGACCGGACTGGCCAGCCAAGTCGTTGTCGAACATCAGGAGCACCTGCGCGCCCATCCGCTCGAGAATCCAGATGTGGTACTCCGAGAGGCTCGAGCCCGCGAGGGCCACGACGTTGGGGATACCCGCCTGGAGAAGCCAGAGGCATGCCTTGAAGCCCTCGACGAGGACCACGCGCTCCTTCGATGAGCCGCGATAGACGTGCGGATACACATTGTGCGCGTTCCAGAGAATGGAGCTCTTCTTCGTCTGCGCCCGAGCCGGCATGCCGAACGCCGTGTACTCGGTGTCGTAGACCTTGTATCGGGGCCGCACGCTTGGATCGCAGGCGCGCCCGCTGATGCCCATGAGGTTGCCGGCGAGATCGCGGAGCGGAAACGTGATACGCCCGTGGACCTCGTCGAACCCGATGTCGTACTTCTGGAGGAGTGCTTCGTCGTAGACGGGATCGTCTTCGTTGAGACGGTAGTCCGGGTCGACCATCGGCAGAGGGCACTTCTCGAACAGGCCGAGGATGGCCTCCGGGAGGGGCGTCTCGGTGACGATGTGCCGCGCCTGCGTCGGGTTGAACGTCGGCGCGACGTGGTTCTTCTGGAGCGCTTCGAGCAGCGGCGCGTACTGGCTGTGCAGGACCGTGAGCCCGACCCCCATGTTCTTGAGGAACGTGCGCATGTTCCCGCGCTCGTGGCACGTGTGGCAGTAGTAGACGCCCTTCGACAGGTTCATCGTGAAGGACGGGTGCTTTTCTTCCGAGCCGTCCGCCTTCCGGTGGAAGGGGCAGATGGCGGAGATCTCGCTGTTCGCGCCGCGCCGGATCTTGCGAAGGAACCGGCTCGCGACATTGAACACCTCGTCTTCGAGCATCACATGTTCGCCAGAGCTTCGTTGTACTGCTTGTCGAACTGCCTCTTCTCTTCCGCCTTCTTGGCGTCGTGCACCATCTTGTTTGGTGGCTTCCTCCCGCCCCTGCCGGCGTTCGGATCGTCAGGGTTGTCGAGGCTCTTCGCGTTGAGGATGTCGGCCTCGCTAAGGATGCTGTCGAACGAGAAGTCCGACGCCGGAACGGCCTTGATGCGGAAGCCCGGCATGTGGAACTCGCGCGAGCCGCCGATGACGACCGAGATGGTCGGCGCCAGCTTGTCCTTGATGACTCGAGCGGCCATCGTGCAGTCCTGCGAGATGGCGTCGGAGAACGCGATCTCGTCGAGCTCGGCACGCCCGTGCTGGGCTGCCTTGCGGTTCGCTTGCATCGTCGCGATGACGGGGACCTTCGTGTCGAAGATCATCTGGCGGCACGCACGCGAGATGCTCGCGACGCGCTCATTGTCCTTCACGATCTTCGGGTTCTCCGGAGTCATGAGGTAGAGCCCGTCGATGAAGCAGACCTCGGGGGCGTACTTCTCGATCTTCGAGCGGAGCCACTGGATGGTATCGTGCCCGGCCGCGTCTTTCGCCGAGAGCACGATGAGCCGGTTCTGTCCGGCGAGCTCCTTCGCGACGTCTACCCACCACCGCAAGTTCGCCCACTGCTCGGGCGTGAGCTTGCCCTTGCGGAGGTCGGAGTACGGCAGGCCAGCGAGGCACGCCGCGACTCGCTGGTAGATGTTCTTCGGCGTCATCTCCTTCGTGTAGACGAGGACGCGCACGGTCTGCGGTGCGAGGCCTACCGCCCAAGCGATGAGAAAGGAGAGGACCCAGGACTTCATCGACTTCGGGCGGCCGTAGAAGACGATGAAGTCGTCCTCCTGGATGCCCATCGTCTCGTCCTGGACAGGAAGCCACGGCCACGCGAGTCGCCCGAACGCGCCCCCGTTGAGCGCGAGCTCGTACTGCTGCGCGACCATCTCCATGCCCGTGCCGAAGTCGACGTCGGTGTTCTTCCCCGCGTCGAGGCGGAGAATCTCTCCGACGGCGATCTGCATCGCTGCGAGCCCTTCGAGCGGGTTGATGTCGGCGATCTCGATCGCCCGCTGCGCCTGTTCCTTCACGATCTTCGAAAGCCGTCGATCGCGTACCTCTTTGCAGAGGTGTTCGAGCGTCACGGACTCATCGACGTCGTCGAGATTGAGCTGCGGGAACTTCGTCTGCGCGAGCCGCGGGCCGATGACGGAGCCCGAGGTCTCGGTCGCCGAGTAGGTGGCGATGAGCTGCTGGTAGATCGCTTTCGTCTCCAGCATGAGGAAGTCGTCTTCCGTGATCCCCCACTCGATGACTTTCTTCAGTTCTCCTGTCTTGATGATTTTGCAGACCAACTGCATTTCCGCACTGGCCATTGCGCCTCCAGGTGAAACGAACAACGCCCCGCTCTTGGCTTGGGTAGGCGGAGAGCGGGGCGTAGAGGGGCCTCCCAACCTGACGTGTCAGAAGGCTCGATGTCAACAGGCGCGTCAGCCTTGCGGGACCTCTTCTTCTAGCGTCCCGAGGTGTTCCCCCAATCCCTGGAAGCCTTCGCGAAGGCTGCCACTAGATGTTGTAGGTGAGCCCGGGAAGGCACCATCTTCGAAGTGCACCGCGGAAAGATCGCGCTCCATGAGCTCACGAAGCTCCACAAGCTTCGCCATCGTCTCGTCGGACCACCGCTTGCCTGTGGTCCAGCCGTGTGTCGCCCCCGACTTCGTGTTCACGAAGGCCGCTTTCGCGGTGACCGCGGCGGGCGTCTCGAGGAAGTTCACCGAGATCTCCGCGACGCGGATCGTGTCGAACTTCGCCGGACGCATCAGACGTTGATCTTCTCGGGCTTCTTGTAGCGGGGCGAGACCTTCTTCACGACGTCGACGACCTCCTTGGGGATGGTGCCGGCGGTGACATGGGCCTCGAACTTGTTCTTGTCGAGGTCGTAGGTGGTGACCGTCTGGATCTTCCCCCCGACCTTGAGAAACTCGTCCCTGCCGAGCTCCTCGTAGAGCTTCTCGGCGTCGAGCGACGTCTGCCACTGGTAGAGGTGGAACGGGCCGCAGGAGACCTGCCTGCCGCGCACCGCCTTCTCAGCGGCCTCGAGCGCCTGGTTGTAGTCCTGCTGGAGCTGCCTGAGGCGTTCGAAGACCTCGGGGTAGCCTTCCTTCAGGTCATCGATCTGCTTTTTCACCGCGAGGAAGTGCATCACCTCGGGGATGTCGGTCTCAGCCACCTTCTTCGTCGTCATATTCCGCTCCGATGTTCGAAAGATCCGCGTCCGAGTGCTGGAACGACACAGGATCGACGCCTCGCACGTTGATCATGTACCACTCGTAGATCTTCACCGCCGCGCGGAGGTCGTCGCCGAACTGGCGGATGGGGCTGTGCGCACCACGGTCGCCGATCTTGCGAAGAACGTATGCGGGGTGAAGCGTCGGCAGCACGAGGTACTTCACCTCGTTCTGCTCGATGGGGAACTTCATCTCGCCGTGGACCTTGCGGCCCCAGACCTTCTTCTTCTCCGTGTGCACCGCGCGCGCGGTCGCCCCGGGGATGGAGATGGCCTCCGTCCGTCCGCGCGCGTTCGTGATGGCAACGTTGCGCCGGAGGAGCGCTTCGGTCGCAGTGCCCCCGAGCGTGACGATGAGCACAGGGTCGACGAGGTAAATCTCCTCGTAGAGCCGGGGCATGCACGCCTGAATCTCGAGTGGCTTTGGCGGGCAGTCGCGGTAGATGATCTCGTCGGGCCGCCCGCACTTGCCCTTCCGGATCCTCGGCGTGTTCGTCGCCGGGTCGATGATCGGCTCGCACGCGCGACACGCGACGATGTTCGTGATGTAGAAGTGGGTGAACGCGAGCTTCCGGAGCGCGTCTCTCAGGAGCTGCCCGGACGGCCCGACGAAGGGTAGTCCTTGTTCTTCTTCATGGCGGCCGGGACCCTCGCCGATGAACATGATCCCGCCGGGGGTACCGTGTCCAGCGACAAAGGCGCCGCCGACCGCCTGCCTCCGCTGCCCGAGCTCGCATGCTGTGCACGACGACCACTCGTTGTGCAGCAGCGGCAAGGGCTTCCGTGCATCAACCACGCGATGGGACAACCTTTCCGCTCGGCGGAACCGGACCACTCGCGAGCATCAGGCCGCTGGCTGCGGCGCGTGCTTCGAGAGCGGATCGTAGTCCCGCGGTAGCGAGCTCCTTATACGTCTTCTTGTCCGCGTCTTTCAGGTCGGCGCAGAAGTAGATCGACGCCGCCTTCACGAAGACCGACGTCTCGTGCACGGTGAAGTCGATCGGCACGACGATCGGGTCACGCTGCATCGCCATGCCCTGCGGCGTCTGCACCGGCCGGAGCGGCGCGAGGAAGTCGAGCGCCGGGCAGAGCTCGATGCAGTCGCCGTTGCTCACCGCCTCGACGACCCTCTGCCGGAGCGCTTTCAACCTCTCCGGATCGACGGCGAGGTCGGTGACGCCGCCGATGTTGCCCTTGTTCAGGTCCCCGGCGATGCGCCCGAAGTACCGCCCGCTCGGGGTGCTCACGACGACCCAGTCGTTGATGTCGAGGTCCGTCATGTTGCCGTTGTTGCTACTCCCCATGTTGGTCTTCCTTGTCCTTTTCTTGGGTGACCGACCAGCGTGTACTCGAAGGGCCCGCCTTCTTCAAGCGGCCAAGATCTCAGGTGCCGTCGGAGATTCGTGCACATTCCAATCATCGGGCCGATGTTGTCTTCGAAGAACATGACGATCGGTTGCTTCTTCCCCGCCTTGATGCGAAGCACGCGTCCCATGAGCTGCTGGAGCGCGTTCTTCTGGCTCATCGGCTCGCACACGAAGACCGTGTCGAGCGACTGCTCGTCGAGGCCCTCTCGCCCGTACTTCATGATGGCGAAGGTGACCTGCTTCTCCGCGAGCATACGCGCCCGCTCCTTCGGCTTGATCTTACCAATCATGAGGCCGGCGGATCCGTTCGCGTGCATCTCGAGACGGTCCTTCACGTACGAGCGCTGACGCTTCTCGCGCTCGTTCTCGATCTTCTTCCAGACCTCGTGCCGCTTCAGCCTCTCGAGGATGTCGTTCTTGTGCATCTGCGCCCTGCGCTTCTGGTCGGAAGGGAGCGCCGGGTTGGCGAGGATGCCGTTGAGCTCGCCAAGCTTCTTGTGCAGCCTCCGCATCGTGCGCTCGTCAAGCTGCTGCGGCTGGAGCGTCTCGCCCACATCTTGCGGCGTCGGGTCAGGGATGTCCGTGTAGAGCTCGGGGTCGTTGTTCCAGATCGCGTACATGTTCACGAGCTCGGCGACCGAGTACGAGAGCACGAGGATCTTTCGCCCCGCCTGCGCCGCGAGCCTCACCTCGTTCAAGATGAAGTCGAGCCGCGTGCGCCACTGACCAAAGTAGCTGGAGAGCATCGACGTGTGGAGCTCCCCGTTCACGTCGCAGACCTGCGCCCTCACCTTCGGGTCGGTCGTGTCGACCTCGAGGCCCGTCCAGGTGAAGAAGATCTGCGGCTTCAGCTCTTGGACGAGGTCCTTGTAGAGGACCGGGCCGAGGTGGAAGTCGTAGACAACGTGCATCCCGTCGATGCGCTCGGGGGTGGCCGTGAGGCCGATGCGCTTGCACGGGAAGAGGTCCGCTGACTTCATCCAGGTCGGGGCCGCCATGTGGTGGGCCTCGTCCCAGATGACGAGCCCGAAGTGTCGGCGCATCTCTTCGGGCATGTCGTCGGCGATGTTCGCGATCGTGTGGTACGTCGCGACGACGATGTCCTTCTTCCAATCGAACTTCCCGCTGGCGACCGTTCCTACGCCACCGGGGACGTCGAGATGCCGGTGGATCTCCTTCGTCCACTGCTCGAGGAGCTGAGTGTTGTCGACAATGATGAGCGCGGGTACGCCCTCTCGGGCGATGAGCTCGAGAGCACACACTGACTTACCTTTACCGCAATTGTGGACAACGATGCCGTTGGCCACGAAGTTGTGGTGAGGGTCTGCGCAAACGACGTCGTAGACGTCTTCGATGCCATGAGCGCGTATCGACGTGATGCGGGTGACCTGTACTTCCCCGAAGCGGAAGTACTTCGCATTCCCGTGCGCGCGGCCATGATCCGCACGGGGCAGGACCTCGAGGTTGTCGATGTTGTTGTTCTTCGGGTTCCCATCCTTGGAATCCACTAGGACTTCAGAGCCCACACTGAGCCCTTCATCGATCGATCGAAACCCCGTCGGCGTCAGAACTTGATGGTCTCGGGTCAGACGGAGCTTCTTGCCGTCTGCGGTGCGAATCTCGTACGTCTGCCGCTTACCTCGGTAGATGACGTCCTCGACAAGGTGAAGGCCGATGCCCTCTTCCTTCTTCGCCCGGATGTACGTCGGGATGGAGTGGTCCACCCGAGTGCTCTCGTGCAGCTTCTTGTAGAGCTGCGCGATGGTGATCTTCTTCTCGACCTTGGCCCGGTTGATGTTGAGGACGGTGTCCCCAGAAACGCACGCGAGCTGAAGGATCCCACCTCGAGCCTTCTGCATCGCGGCAACGGCGTCTCGCTGGGTCGTCTCCTTGAAGTTCGACTTGAGGTCGAGCTGGATGCGGCTCGAGACGCGGGTCTTTGGGTACTGGGTTGGCCGACAGTCGACCACGGGGAAGGGCTGTGAGGCGGGGTCCCAAAACTCTCGGGGAATGAGCAAGTGGTGCTCGGTCTCCTGCCAGAGCGTGAGGAACCGCTGGACCCGATCGGTCATGGTCGAGAAGGTCAGGGCGGCCTTCGTTGCCTCGACCGGGATGTACTTCTTCGGGACCCAGAACATGCAATCGACATAGCCCTTATCGGGATCACGCCGGACGACGCGCATCGTTTCTCCTCTGCTCTTTCCGGGTAGCCCATCGGCAATTCCAGGGAGCGTACGGCCCGTTGTTGTTCTTGCGCTCGATCGTGAGCTTGGGGGCTGGGCGAGGTCCCATGTCCCTCAAGAAGTTCTCGAAGCAGCCACAAGAGACCTGTTGGCCCCTGGTGAGGTTGAACGAGTAGACCCTCACCTCAGTCCCGCAGGAGCATCGGCAACGCCATATGGTCCCGCTTCTTGTTCTCTCGGAGATGCCTAGAACGGTGAGCCGTCCGAAGGCTTCCCCGGTCAGATCCTTTCGGAGATGTACCCGGTGGGTCATATCTCTATGGGTTCGTCCGTAGCAAGTGGCTCCCCTTTTTGGGGTCTCCTTGGGAGGCTCCGAGGAGAGCCCAAAAAGGGGAGCAGGTTTTTGTGGCGATCGATTTTCGGAGAGAAAAAGCCTTATTTTTCCCATCTCTTAGGTAGATCTATTCTTGAGAGAGAGATGGGAGAAAAATTACCGCGAGGGTCTGGACCCCCCCCTGACCCATTGGAATGGGGGTGGGGGGGGTCCAGGGGTTCGCGATCTTTTTTCAGCCCCTCCCGGTGTGATCGACATGCACCTCGGGAGGGGGTTGAGTACCGAGCGGGACCGTGTCGAAGAGGTGGGCGATCGAGTGGCCCAAGCTCTTCCCTATCGACCGTAAGACGGTTCTTCCGAGGAACTTCCAGAACGACTCCGTCGGATAGCGTTGTTCAGGGACCGAGAGGTACCCCGGCATCTGGTAGTTGACCGGCATCATCGCCTGGTAGCTCGCCACTGGGACCCCTTGCGGGATCGCCGGGGGTGGAAGATATAGCGGCCTGGGGGGTTGGTTCATGGAGGCCGGGGCCGCTTGTTGTACTTGTTGTACTTGTTGTACTGGGCGGTTGGCCACTGCGGTTATGAACCGTTCGACGAACTGGCTCGTCTGGCTAGGCGGCTTCGCCGGACTGAGAAGAGGGGGCGTGTTCTTGAGCAGGCTCTTGGGGTCGATGAGGCTCCTCGCCGGCTCCATTCGTGATGCTTGAAGTCGAGCTCCGCACGACTCGAAGAAGATGCACTTCTCGCGAACGTGAGAGCCGTTCTCGTCGGTGAACGCCGGGTCCATGCCACCCGTGCATTCCTTCGCTTTCGGATCCCAGAGCTTGCCGAAGCAGTCCGGAGGATCCTCTCTCGACAGATCGACCATTGTTCTCCTGGAGGTAGATCTCTTCCACCTTCGAGTCCCTTATGCCGTCTTCTTCCGCGGCTTGGTCGGTGCGGGTAAGATGGCCTCCATGCAGACGAGCGGCCTTGTTCTCGACGTTTACGACGACGTGGGTGGCGAAGTTCTCCGGACGATGTTCGCCTCGAGCGACGAGATCCCCGACTTCGTCAAGCAGGCCCACGTGGTCACGGCCGACGAGCGCTCTCGTCTCCCGGACGACGTGTTCGCGCTCGTTCTCCTGAACGGCGAGGAGAAGCTCCGCAAGTTCGCCTGCATCGACGAAGGCAACACTGCGCTCTCGGTGCTCTACTTCCTCAAGAACGCGCACAAGCTTCCGGCGGAAGCACGTCAGGTGGCCGCCGAGAACCTCAAGGTGGCGTGCGGTTGGTACGGTCTCGATGTTCCGGAGGAGCTCGAGAAGGAGGCCGGCCTCGCGGGGATGGCTCTTCGCTCCGCGGCGAAGAATCCCGTCGGCGCCGCGTTGACTGCGATGAAGGTCCCCTCGGTTGCGAAGGGCACCAGCCAGAACATCAAGGCGAACCTCGCCAAGGTCCGCGCCGGCGAGGCGATGGGTGGCGCCGCTGGCGGACTTGCCGCGATGTCTGGTGAGATGGAGCACGTTGCGGAGGTCGTCGGCACGAGCTCGATGCCCCTGTCCTGCGATACAACCGCGAAGGCCGAGCCGACGAAGGCCGTGGTTAAGAAGACCGCCCATCTCCGCCCGGTCGTCGACGTCACCGAGAAAGAAGCCATGACCCAGACGACTGTGAAGAAGGCCAGCCGCTACGCTCTCGGTGAGAGGTACCCGCTCGACAGCTACGAGCAGGTGAAGCGCGCGAGCGCGTACTTCGACGAGTACGGCAAGTGCTTCTCGCCGGCGGAGCGCCACGAGTACTGCGTGAACATGGTGAAGCGCGCGCAGGAGCTCGGCATCCCCGTGAGTGACGAGGCCCGCAAGTACGGCTCCGAGAAGTACGCTTCGGCGATCGAGCTTCAGTTCGCGATCGACGCGCGTAAGGCGCTCATCGACGACGCGGACTTGCGCGGCCTCTACGACGAGCTCGTGAAGAGCGCCGCGCTTATGCCGCCGGAGGAGTACGCGGTGGTGCTCGGCGAGCTCGACAAGGCCGCCGGCGTCGCGGCCTACTACGACCGTGACGTGCCCGATCCGTTCGCGTCGACCTTCGGCTTCGACAAGACGGCGGAGGACGAGAAGAAGACGTTCACCGACATCATCGGCAACTACTACGTCACCGCCGCGGACCTCGAGCGCCTGAAGTCGAACAAGCCGGGGCTCAAGAGCACGTTCGGGGATGACTTCTGCGAGGAGTTCTGCAAAGACCCGGTGGGCATTTACAAGAGCCTCCCGGTCGATCAGAAGAAGCTCCTCATCCGGATGGCGACCGAAAACTCCCCAGTGTGATCATGCTCGACATCGACAAGCTCGCAGCTCGGCTAGCGGCTGCCGCGGCGAACCTTCCGGCGCAGGCGGACGACGAACCGACCGAGCAGATAGAGACCGTCGAGGAGCCGGAAGAAGAGAAGCATGCGGCGCCGCGCGCGAGTGTCGGCAACGTGACCGTATTCAATTTCTTCCGGCATCCTGACGCGCATCCTCTCGTCCTCGACCTCTTCCTGCTCAAGAAGTATGGTCCGGACTTCCTCCTCTGGGAACCCGAGACCCTCGAGTACCGCATCCCTCAGGACTTCAAGACCACCGAGGTCTCCGACCTCAACATGGCGAAGATCCAGGCGTGCCGGACGCTCCACCTCGTCGACACGTTCTGGGAGCGTTGGGAGGTCTTCACCTGGGTGACCGCGGCCCTCAACGGCTTCTTCCCCGACTTCGAGAACCTCCAGGTCCCGACGCTCGCCCAGGCGGCCATCTCCGTTTACACCGCGCAGAAGGTCCGCGACGACGTCGAGTGGTCGAGCGAGGTGAAGACGTTCCTCGCTCAGGTCTTCAAGTTCGAGGGCGTCTTCTACCCGCTCGAGCCGCTCAACTTCGTAGTCGTCGACGATGACGGCTACGTCGTGAACACGTCGGAGGTCGCCGAGGCCTGGGCGAACTACAAGCGGACGAAGCGCATGCCGCCCCTCGGGGAGACCATTCTCGGCGAGCAGATGCGCCGGCTTCTTCTCATCGAGAGCGCGGTCGAGGAGAATCGAGCTCTACTCCGAGATCAGCTACCCTTGGTGGGACATGCCTGAGCTGTCCGAACAACTTCTTGAGGGGTTGCGAGGGGAGTTGAAGCTCGCCTTCAGCTTCAGCCCCCGCATCTCCTCCGCGCTCGGCGCGCTCGGGGCCGGCGGCGGTGTCGGCGCCGCTGGGGGCGCCCTCATCGGCGCGGCCGTTCAGGGGGGAAGAAAGTTCCGCGAGGAGCGCGCGCAGGGCGCGAGCATCGCCGAGGCCCTCGGCGGGAGCCTCGCCCACGGCATGGCCGGCGCGGGCCGGGGAGCTCTCATCGGCGGCGCGATCGGTGCGGGCGTCGGCGGCGCGACGGGCGCCATCAACCCCGCGGCAGGCGAGAAGTTCCGGAATGCCCTCAAGAATCTGCCCGGCGCCAACTTCGGGCAGCGGCAGGTGCACACCTTCACTGGCTGGAAGCCGAAGGGTGGGCTCGCCGAGATCGGGCACGGCGCGTCCTCGCGGCTCGGCGCGGTCCGGCGGGCGGAGCAGGAGCTCTTCGCCGCGCGCAACGCGGGCAAGCCCATCAGCGAGGCCGTGTCTCTTTCCGAGGAGGCCCGCAAGTTTCTGCCCTCGGGGAAAACCCTCGGGGGTGATGTGAGGTACCCCAAGGCTCGTCGCAGCCTCGTCGATCGCGTGATGGGCCGTTCCGCTGTCGAGGCCGCGCAGAAGCGCGTCGAGAACGCGCGCGCCGCCTACGAGGCGGGGCGCAAGGCGGAGGAGATGGGGCTCACGTCCATCCCCGGCTACGTCAAGGCGCTCCGCGATCGTCCCGTCGGCGAGGTCCTCCGGACCGCGGTGAACGACCAGTGGAAGGGCATGAGCCCCGCGATGAAGGCCCTCATGATCGGCCTTCCCGCGGCCGAGCTCGCGAGCGCCGTGTGGAGCAAGGACGAGCCCGACGCGCAGGGCGACTCGAAGGGCGAGCGCATCGGCCGGAGCCTCGCGCAGACCGCCGGGGGCTTTCTCCTCTCCCCGCTCACGATGACGGGTCAGATGGTCGCCGGCACCGCGCTCTCGCGCGCCGGCGGCGCCATCGGGCGCGCCGCGGGGCGAGGAAAAGGCAAGCTCTTGCCCCCGCCTCCTCCGGGCCCCGCCGATCTCACCGCCGACAGTGGACAGGCTGTCGCCGGCGAACGATACATCTCCGATCGCGCCGCTGGGCAGTTGGGCGCGGGTGAGGGCTTCAGCGCATGATGGGTTTTGGCGGCTTCGGGTCTGCGTCGTCACCGTTGCGTTTCAGCCCGACGCGTGGACGCATCCAGAACGGTTCGACCACGGGGATCAACTACCCGTCGCCGTTCTTCGACATCGCGCACACTTATCTGCCGACCACGATCAAGCAGATGTTCCGGTGGTGCCGGTACTACTTCCTGACGAACCCGCTCATCAACGCGGTCGTCTTCAAGCTCTCCGAGTACCCGGTCACCGACCTCATCATCGACCACGAGAACAAGGACGTCTCGAAGAAGTGGTCCGACTACTTCCAGGACCACCTCCGGTTTCGTGCGTTCCAGGTCGAGGTTGGTCTCGACTACCACACCTACGGAAACGCGTTCATCTCGATCGGCTACCCGTTCAAGAAGTACTTGAAGTGCACGAGTTGCGGCTTTTCCGCGCCGGCGGACAAGATCCGTGCGAACTGGGTCTTCACGAACTACAACTTCCGCCTCACGTGTCCGAAGTGCTCCATCATCGGTGACGCGCACGCGGAGGACATCTACTTCCGGAACCCGAGCGGCATCAAGTTGATCCGCTGGAACCCGGAGGACATCGAGATCACCTACAACGACATCACGGGAGAGTACACGTACTTCTACACCATCCCGGCGACCGTTCGGAACGACATCGTCATCGGGAAGAAGGACGTCCTCGAGGGCATCCCGCAGGTCTTCATCGCCGCGCTCCGCCAGCAGAAGGGCATCGTCTTCTCGAAGGACAACCTCTTCCACATGCGGCGTCCGACGATCGCGACGCACGACCGGGGTTGGGGCATCCCGCTTCTCCTCCCCGTCCTGAAGGACGTCTTCTACCTCCAGATCATGAAGAAGGCGCAGGAGGCCATTCTCCTCGAGCACATTGTGCCGCTGCGCATCATCTTCCCGCAGGCCGCGAGCGGCACGAGCGATCCGTTCACGACGATCAACCTCGTCGACTGGCGCGAGCATGTCGCCGCAGAGATCGCGCGCTGGCGCTACGACCCGAACTACATCCCGATCCTCCCGCTTCCGATCGGCAACCAGACCATTGGCGGTGACGGCAGGGCTCTCCTGATGACGCAGGAGATCGCGCATTGGTCGGAGCAGATCCTCAACGGCATGACTGTGCCCATCGAGTTCATCAAGGGCGGCATGAGCTATGCCGGCACGAACGTCTCGATGCGCATGCTCGAGAACCAGTTCATCGGCTTCATCCTCCGGCACAAGGCGCTCGCGCGCTGGGTGATGCGGGAGGTGGCGAACTTCCTTCGCTGGCCGATGGCGACGCCGCGCTTCAAGCCGTTCAAGATGGCCGACGACATCCAGCGAAAGGCTTTCGACCTGAACCTCAACCAGGCGGGCAAGCTCTCCGACACGACGCTCCTCGCGGGGTGCGACTACGACCAGGCGGAGGAGAACCTCATCATGGAGAAGGAGACGGCGTCGCGCCTCGCCGCGACGAAGAAGCAGCAGCTCGCGATGGCGGAGATCCAGGGCGAGCAGCAGCTCATCATGGCGAAGTACCAGATCAAGGCGCAGCAGGCGCAGATCGAGGCGATGGGGACCGGCGCGGCGCCGGGGGAGCCCGGAGGCCCCGAGGCGATGGGCGCGGGCACCGTCGGCGGCCAGGAGGCTGGCGGTGTGATCCAGACCGAGCAGCCGCAGGGCGAGATGGCGACGCAGGGCGGCCTGCCCGAGCTCCAGTCCGGCCTCAACGAGGGGCAGCGGATGCAGCCGGGGCAGGCGGGCGCCGTCGACCTCCCGACGCTGGCGGTGATGCAGGCGAAGGTCATCGCCGGCATGGCCCCGCAGCAGCAGCAGCAGGCTATCGAGAACCTCGCGATGCAGTCGCCCGAGCTCGCCGACCTCGTCGTCCAGATGCTGAGGCAGATGGGCGTCACGGTGCAGCGCGCGGAGGCAGCGCAGCCCGGGCTCGGCGCCGCCGGAGCGGCAGCTTCGCAGATCAACATGAAGCCTCTGCCCGAGCAGCTACCGCCGCGAAGGGAAGCCGCGACCGTCTAGTCTTCGACGCGGAGCTAAAAAGAAGGCCCCTTTCGGGGTCTTCTCCGCCTACGTGCACCAGCGAGGGAACGGGAGTTCCTTCACTTTCAGTGCTTCGGCTACCAGCCCCTTTGGGTTGTGACACCCGCCGGCGATGGCGTTTCCTGCGCGATGATGACCGTGTGGCCCCAGTCGCACGGAGGCTTCTGGTTCCAGTGGTTTCGGACGACGCACCACACGACCTCCATGCCTTTCGGCTTGTAGCTCACGTGGCCGTCGCCGTCGGTGAAGTAGATGCATAGGTCCGGCTTCGGCCTGAGCTTCTCGACCGTACGAAGAGCGTGGTCGAAGTTCGTGCCGCCGCGGCCGTGGATCTTCATCCGGCCCTTTAGCTCCCGGAGCCGCATGCGTTTCGGCTGCGTCGTCACGCGCGTGTCTGCTTGGACGAACCACACCGCGTCGATGCCGAGCGCCATCATGATGCCGATGGACTCGTTGAGCGCCTCGATGATCTGCTCCGTCCCCATGGAGGCGGACGTGTCGAGGATGAACGCGACCTCCGGCTGGTACTGCACGAGCCCGGGTCGAGGGAACCCGAGCGCGTAGGACGACTTCGCCGGCCGCGCCAGCGAGTAGTCCATGCCGCCGGATTCGAGCGCGCCGAAGCACTTCTTCAGCCAGTGCATCAGCTTCGGCTGCCAGCGGATCGTCGACTTCTTCTCGGCGACGTCGATGGCCTGAAGGAGGCTCCCGGGGACGGAGCCGCGACCGTACTGAGCCGCGTGCTGCTTGATGTCCTCGAGCGTCTGCTTCACGATGCGCTTCTGCTCGAGCTCGGAGCGGCCGTTCTCCTCGTTGAACTTCTGCTCGAGAGGAGAGACCTGCCGCCCCGCGATGCCACCGCAGCAACCCGCGGCGATGCCCGGGCTCGTGCCGTTCGGGAGGTGGGGATGCCTTCCCGATCCGTCTTGTCCTTGGCCCTGGGACTGCCCCTGCCCCTGGCCCTGCTGCGGGTTCTTACCGCCGGTGCCTTGCGGCTGCTGGCTCTGTCCCGGCTGCTCCCCCACGCCGCCGCCTTGCCCGCCGGACCCCTGGCCGTCCTGCTGCTTCTGCTGGGGCTTGCCCTTGCCGCCGCCGCTCGGCTGCTGCTGCTGCTGCTGCTGCTGCTGCTTTCGCCGCTGGTCGAGGAGCTTGTAGTACTCCTCGAGGATGAGGCCTTCGGGGAAACCGTAGTCCTCCGGGAAGATCCCGTGCGGGAGTTCCCAGCCTGCGGCGCGCATCTCGGGGTTGATGACGAGGTCGGCGGCGGCGTTCGCCATGTCCTTGTCGGGGAGCTTCTCGATGCGCGGGAGGTGCTCGCGCACCACGTGCATCGCCTCGTGGAAGAGCGCCGCCGCAACGTGTTTGTCCTCGAGGCCGAGGAGCCAGACGGGGTCGACGATGAGCACGAGGCCCTTCGAGACGCCCATCGTCCGCAGGTCGGGGACCATCAGCGGGACGAAGGCGTACACCGTCTTCACGATGTACGGCGCCTTCTTCCCGACGATCGCCCGACCCTTCGCGAGCTTCACCTCCGCGTCGGAGCGGAGCTTGTCGTCAATGCTCATATGTCCTGGAGGAAGTTGGCCATTCCTGCCTTCGCGAGACGGGAAAGGACGGGTTTGCATTCGGCCGCGATCTCCGGGCTCGCTTTCGAGTCGAGGCGCTCCCGGACGAGCTGCTGCGCCATCGGCAGCGTGATGTCGAGCATGCCGGCGTCCGCGGACTGCCGGATGCACCTCCACGCGCCGGGGGCGACCTCGAGGCGTTTCTCCATCGTGGGCCTGCCCTTCACGTAGGAGATGAGTCCGGTGTACGCCGCGATCGTGCGGTCGAGGCGTCGCTTGTCGGGCGTCCACCCGTTCCGGATCATGTCCTGCGGCGTCGGCAGGTCCGCGTTCGCGGCCCACGCGGAGAACGCCATCGCCGGGCCGGGACCGACGCATCCTTCGATGAAGGCGTCACGCACGTCGTCGCCGAGCCCGAGGCACCGGCACGTCGCCGCTGCCCGCGCGCTGAAGACCCACGTGCGCGGCGAGGGCCACGCGCGCCCGCGGGACTTGTGCCCTTCCGGCGGGATGTCGTGGAGCTTCGCCCCGCCCGACCGCATGAAGCCAGCGAACTGGCCCTTCACGATCGGCCACTCGTCGGCCCACCGCTGTTTCACGCGGAGCTCGCCCTCCTCGATCGGCTCGAGGCGGTGGCCGCTCTCGTTGATGAGCCACTCGTTCCACTCCTCGACGGAGGGGACCTTCACCTCGAAGTGGCAGAAGCGGTTCGCCATCGGCGGTTCGAGCTCCCAGCCGCCCGCCGCACTCTCCGGCGGGTTGCCCGCCGCGATGATGCGGACGCCGCCAGGGAGCTGCCGCCCGGCGACGCGCCGGGTGAGCGCGACGCCGAGGTAGGCACCCTGGACGGCCGGACGCGCGCAGGAGAGCTCGTCGAGGAAGAGCACGCCGCACCCGTCGACCATGAGGTCCGAGACGCCCGGCAGGAGCGGTTCGAGGACCGTCGACGAGCCGCCGTAGCGCTTCGCTGCAGCGAGCATGCGCTGAAGCACCTTCGTCGCGCGCGGCTTCACGAGCTTCTTCACGATGCTCGAGAGGAACCCCGTGCTCTCGAGCTCGCTCTCGAAGTCGTCGGAGCCGAGCTCTTCGATGATGCCTTCGATGGCGGCCTCGAACATCGCGAGGCCCTTGGTCGTGTTCGGGAACGCGGCGCCGGAGACGTCCTCCGGCTGCGTCGTCGCGGCGTAGACCGTGCGCGGCGGCAGGCCGACCATCGCGCTTGCCGCCTCGACGCGGTCGCTCTTGCCGATGCCCGGGTCACCCCAGAGCATCACGTTGAGCCCCCACTTGCAGTCCTTGTCGTTGGGGTCGCTCATGGGAACGAGCAAGGCCACAGACAGCAGCTTCTCGATCGGGACGATGTCACTCATCTTCCTGCTCTCCTTCCGGGTATTTGATCTCGGGGAGTGACTCGAGGAGCTCCTCCCATTCATCCAGGTGGTCTTCCGCTACGTGCGCGATGCACAAGAGACAGACCGGCGTGATGTCCGACATCGGCTGGAAGACCGCGCTCGGTTTCCCCGAGGGGCTCCTGTCCGAGACGCCGATCTCTCCGAACGTCGAGGCCACAAACGGCTCGAAGTTACTGATGGCGCTCTCACACCGCGAGCACTTCAAGATGGCTTCTTTTGCTTCCGTCGGCGGCTGGTCGGCGATCGCTTCGTCGATGCACTCGAGTACTTCTTCCCAGCATTCGATGTGCATCATGTAGGGACGGTAGAGGTAGTCCCCCTCTTCGTCTCGGAGGATGTCGTGGAAGATCCGGCCGTTTTCCCGGGCCGCTTCAACGACCTCGAGCACGAAGACCTCGTCGCAATAGACTAGGCCCTCGCCGCAGCAGTCGCATTCGCGCCCCGTGCGCCGGTGCGGCGGGATCTCGTCCTCCTCCTCCTCCTCCTCCTCCTCCTCCTCGTCTTCTTCTTCTTCTTCTTCTTTGGGGATCCATCCCCGTTGTTCTCTCATATACAGTCCCATGGCGCCCTCACTCGCTCGACTCGGCTCCATCGCCGCTCGACGGTCTCGAACCGGATGTCCGGACTGATGCCCGTCTCCGGGTCACCGTCCCAGAGCAGCAGCCAGAGCTCCTCCACGTCGACCTTCTCCTCGAGGTGTACCCTGCGAAGGAGCTCGGTGTTGTTGTGGAGCACGCCAGCGTCGCTTACCCCGCGCAGCAAGAGCTCGCGGTCGTAGAGGTCGTCGACGAGGTCATCGTCGTCAACGAACATGCCGTAGAAGTCGCTGTCTCCAGGCGCAGCGTACTTCCGTCCGGACCAGCGACACGTCTCGCCCGGCCTTCCCATCCCCAGGAGGACCTCGAGGTCCATCTGGTTGATGAAGGTGACGAAGCTCTTGTCGTCAACGAGCTTCGCCCGGATGCCATCGATGGCACGATGGCCGGTCGGCGCATACAGACCATCGATGCGCCATCGTCGGTACTGGTTGAACGGGTCAGTGACAACCGTTCCTACGAGACCGAAGTCCATCTGGAGAATGCGGGTCCCCGCGTACGTCGCCAGCATCTCCTTTCGCTGGAACGGGTTCACGATCATCTTGTTGCTCTGCCTCCTCCAGCGTCCCGGTGACCCATACGTACAGGCCGTTCACGAAGCCTGCCGTGAAGCTTGCCAAGATGAAGCGCCACATCACTTCGGGTTGTACAAGCGGTCGATGTCGTCTTCGAACCGCTTCCCCTTGCTGTCTTCGTTCCCGTTCTCGTTCTCTTCTTCTTCGGGTTTGCGTGCCTGATCCATGACGACTCCCAGGGCGGCGTTTCGTGTGCGCCCTCGAAGTCCTTATCTCTCTGCGTGTGCGCGTCTTGCTGCGTTTCCGCGGCGTGGAGTACCCTGCCCCCATGGCCTACCTGGATCCGGCGGAGGCGTTCGCTCACTTCCGCGACAGGACGATTGAGGGCATCCAGAGCCACTTCCCGATCAAGGGAAAGCTCCAGACGCTCTACCTGAAGAAGATCGAAGTGAAGGATGATCTTCACCCCGACGACCTGCGGTTGCAGCACAAGGCGAAGGTCGAGGGTGGGTCGTACGCCGTGCCCGTCTTCGGCGAGCTCGAGCTCGTCGACAACATCACCGGGAAGACGGTCGACCGCCGTCGTATCCGCCTCGCGGAGATCCCGAAGCAGACGCAGCGCTACTCCTACATCCTCGATGGGCAGGAGTACCAGATCGACAACCAGTGGCAGCTCAAGCCCGGCGCCTACACACGGCGTCGCCAGAACGGCGAGCTCGAGACGCGTTTCAACGTCGCGAACAAGACGCCGTTCGACATGGTGTTCGATCCGGGCACGAAGCAGTTCGTCATCGAGTACAACAAGGCGAAGCTTCCGGCGTACCCGATCTTCAAGGTGATGGGTCTCGACGACCACACGATCGAGAAGGCGCTCGGCAAGGAGGTGTTCGAAGCGAACAAGAACGCTCGCGGCGTCGCCGGCACGGTGGAGAAGTTCTACAAGACGGACCGCCGCGAGGCTCCGCCCTCGAAGGAGATCGCGGAGAAGCACCTCTACGAGACGTTCGTTGGGTCGAAGATGCGCCCCGAGGCGACGGCGCTTACGCTCGGCAAGCCCATCGACCACGTGAACGGTGAAGCGCTACTTCTCGCAGCGCAGAAGCTGATGAAGGTCCAGAGTGGTCACCCGGAGGACGACCGCGACAGCCTCATGTTCAAGGACCTCCGCTCCGCTGGCGACTTCGTGTTCGACAAGCTCAGGGGCGCGGCGAAGGTCATATCGGCGAAGACCGCGCGCAAGATCAACCAGGCGAACGACATCCGGGACATCGTCAAGTTCGACCTCTTCAACGACCCGATCAAGCAGACGTTCCACAAGAACAGCGCCGCGCGCATCGCCACGCAGATCAACCCTGTGGAGATGGTCTCGAGCTCGCTCCAGACGACCATCATGGGTCCCGGCGGCATCAAGAGCGAGAAGTCGATCACCGACGAAGCGAAGTTCGTCAACCCGTCGCACCTCGGCTTCCTCGACCCGATCCACACGCCCGAGGGCTCGAAGACCGGCGTGACGCTTCGCCTGCCGCTCGGCGTGAAGAAGGTTGGCAACGAGCCGAAGATCCCGCTCTACAACTTGAAGACGCAGCAGACCGAGCTCGTCTCCCCCGGCGACTTCGTGACGAAGAACGTCGTTCTCCCCGACCAGGTGAAGTGGGAGAACGGCAAGCCGAGGCCGATCGGATCGACGGTGAAGATCGTCGGGCCGAACAACGAGATGAAGGACGGGAAGTTCGACGACGCGCACTACGTGATGCGCCACCCGAGCCAGCTCTTCAACATGACGTCGAACCTGATCCCGTTCCTCGGGAACACGTCAGGCAACCGCGCGTCGATGGCGAGTCGCCACATCGAGCAGGCCATCTCGCTCCTCCATCGCGAGGAGCCGCTCGTTCAGGTCTCGACGGGCGTCGACAAGCCGAACATGAACTCGTTCGAGCGCGTGCTCGGGACGCAGGCGTCTCACCAGGCACCCATCGATGGTGTCGTTCACGCGGTGAAGTCGGACGCCATCGTGCTCAAGGGTAAGGATGGCAAGATCCGCGAGGTCCACATCTACAACAACTACCCGCTCAACGACGCGAAGAGCGTTCTCCACTCGACACCGACGGTGAAGGTCGGTGACCGCGTGAAGGCGGGGCAGGTCATCGCCGACACGAACTTCTCGAAGAACGGCACCCTCGCTCTCGGGACGAATCTCCGCGTCGCGTACATCCCGTTCAAGGGCTACAACTTCGAGGACGGCGTCGTCATCTCGGAGAGCGCGGCGAAGAAGCTCGCCTCGGTGCACCTCTACAAGCCGGTGCTCGCTGTCGACGAGAAGACCATCCTCGGGCGTCGGAAGTTCGAGATCCATCATCCGGGCCTCTTCAAGAAGGACCAGATGGAGCACATCGGGGAGGACGGCCTGCCGAAGATCGGCGCGCGCGTGCGCCCAGGCGACCCGCTCATCCTCGCCGTGAAGCCCTTCGAGATCAAGGACCGCACGGGCGTCGCCGCGATCCGCAAGAGCATCACCGGCACGCACACCGACAAGAGCCTCCGCTGGGACGGTGAAGGGGAAGGCGAGGTCGTCGGCATCACGAGGAGCAAGGACGGCATCCAGGTCCACGTGAAGACCATCGAGCCGATGCAGGTCGGCGACAAGATCGCGGGCCGCTACGGCAACAAGGGCATCGTCACGATGATCCTCCCGGACAAGGAGATGCCCCGCACGAAGGACGGCAAGCACATCGAGGTCGCGCTCAATCCGTCGGGTGTACCCGGGCGCATGAACGTCGGCCAGGTCCTCGAGACTGCCGCGTCGAAGATCGCCGAGAAGCTCGGCAAGCCCTATGTCGCGCCGTCGTTCCAGAAGGACGCCGACATGGTCGCGCACGTGCAGGCCGAGCTGAAGAAGCACGGCCTCTCCGACCAGGAGGATATCTACGATCCGGTCACGGGGCAGCCGCTCGGCAAGGCCCTTGTCGGCAAGCAGCACATTCTCAAGCTCGTCCACCAGGTTGACAAGAAGGTCGCCGTCGCGCCGGGCATGGGCCTCCCGGGTCTGCCCTCCACGGACAAGTACGACGTCAACTTGCAGCCGAAGACCGGGCAGCGCATCGGCACGCTCGGCATGTACGCGCTCCTCGCGCACGGCGCGAAGGCAAACCTGCGCGAGATGCAGACGTGGAAGGGCGAAGGCCCGGACCCGCAGACGAACGAGGCGAAGCGCTGGCCGAGCCAGCACAACCAGGTGTGGAAGGCCATCCAGACGGGCGAGCCGCTGCCGACGCCGAAGCCCACGTTCGCCTTCAAGAAGTTCGAGGACCTGCTTCGCGGCGCCGGCGTGAACATCGAGAAGAAGGGCCACGAGTTCGTCCTCTCGCCGCTCACCGACAAGCACATCCTCGAGCTCACCGGCGATCGCGTCCTGCCGAGGCCGGGCGAGCGGCTCGAGGCGAAGATCGACAAGAATACCGGCGAGCTCAAGCCGCGGCCGGGCGGTCTCTTCGACGAGAAGCTCACCGGGGGTCACGGCGGCACGAAGTGGTCGCGCATCCCGCTCGCCGAGCCGGTGCCGAACCCCCTCTTCGAGACGCCCATCCGCGTGCTCACCGGGCTATCGCAGAAGGACTTCAACGCTGTCATCGCCGGCGAGAAGGGTATCCATCCGAACGGCACGCTCGCTAACCTCGGCAAGGGCGTCTTCACGGGTGGTCACGCGATCGAGCACATGCTCAAGCAGATCGACGTGAAGAAAGAGCTCTCGAAGGCGCAGGCCGCGCTCAACAACGCGAAGGCCGCCGACGTCGACCCGCTCCTGAAGAAGGTGAAGTACCTCAGGGCCCTCGACCAGCTCGGGATGAAGCCGCACGAGGCGTACATCCTGAAGAACATCCCGGTCATCCCGCCAGTGATGCGCCCCGCGTCGTTGATGCAAGACGGCAACATCAAGTACGCCGACATCAACCAGCTCTACTCGGACTTCGCGCAGGTCAACGACCAGCTCAAGGACCCGACCATCCTCCGGAACTTCACCGAGAGCCGGAAGAGCGAGCTTCGCCGGAACCTCTACGATGGCGTGAAGGCCATCATCGGCTATGGCATCCCGTACAAGGACGCGAAGCACAAGGGCCTGCTCCACACGCTCTCCGGTGCGAGCCCGAAGAGCGGGTTCTTCCAGCGTGCTCTCGTCCAGAAGCGCCAGGACCTCACGATGCGCTCGACGATCGTCCCCGAGCCTGCGCTCGGCCTCGACGAGGTCGGTCTGCCGAAGACGCACGCGCTCGACCTCTTCCGGCCCTTCGTCGTGAAGAAGCTTCAGGAGATGGGCGCCGCGCCGACGCCGCTCGACGCCCAGAAGATGCTCGCGAAGAGGAGCGAACCCGTCTGGCGCGCGCTCGACAAGGTGATGGAGGAGCGTCCGGTGCTCCTGAAGCGAGACCCGGCGCTGCACAAGTACTCGGTGCAGGCCTTCCAGGCGAAGGCTGTCGAGGGCAACGCCATCAAGATCCACCCGCTCGTCTGCGGCGGCTTCAACGCTGACTTCGACGGCGACACAATGAGCGTCTTCGTTCCCATCTCCCGTGAGGCGGTGAACGAGGCGCACAAGATGAAGCCGACGCAGAACCTCTTCGCAGAGAGCACCGGCAAGATCGCCTTCAGCCCGACGCTCGAGAGCGCGCTCGGCATCTACAAGCTCTCGCTTACCGGCAAGGATACCGGCAAGAGCTTCTCGAACCCCGGCGCCGTGCTCGACGCGGTTCGCCAGGGCAAGCTCAAGCACGATGATGTCGTCTCGCTGAACGGCAAGAAGACGACGCCGGGTCGTGTGCTTCTCTCGACCGCGTTGCCGCCGGCGATGCAGGACGACATCCTCTACAACCTCGACCACCGGCTCGACAAGAAGGGCCTCGAGGGGCTGCTCACTCGCCTCGGCAAGGACCACAAGGCGGACTTCGACCGCGCGGTGAACAGGCTGAAGGACCTCGGTAACGACGCGTCCTTCGGCGCCGTCGCCGTTCCACTGCCACACACGACGATCGCGAACCTCACCGACCCGAAGAAGAACGTCTTCGTCCCGATCGGGACGCACTCCCTCGGGCTCGCGGACTTTGCCGCCGACAAGACCGTCCGAAACCAGGTGCTCTCGAAGGCCGATAAGGAGGCTGCGGCGATCCGGAGCTCGCCTCTCCCCGAGGCAGAGAAGAACCGGCGGATCGTCGCCATCTACTCGAAGGCCGACCAGGAGATGAAGGCCCTTCACGAGAAGAAGCTCGAGAAGAAGCCGACGAATCTCTTCACGATGTACAAGGCGGGCGTGAAGCCTGGGTGGGACCAGTACAAGCAGATGGTCCTCGCGCCGATGCTGCTGAAGGACTCCTCCGACCGGGTCATCCCCATGCCGGTCACGAAGAGCTACTCCGAGGGCCTCGACGTCGGCTCGTACTGGACGCAGATGCACGGCGCTCGCCGCGGCTCCGTGCTCAAGGTCCAGGAGGTCCAGGAGCCCGGCTACATGTCGAAGCTCCTCATGAACAACACGATGGACCTCCTCGTGGGCAGCAAGGACTGCGGTACCACGCGCGGGATCACGATGAGCGTCCACGAGAAGGACATCCACGACCGGGTGCTCGCGCAGGACTTCACGCACGGCAAGCTCCACGTGAAGGCGGGCACTGTGCTCACTCCGGACATTACGGGACAGATCAAGGCGGTCGACAAGAACGCCAGGCTCCTCGTCCGGAGCCCGCTGAAGTGCGAGCACGAGAAGGGTATCTGCCAGAAGTGCCTCGGCGTCGGATCGCACGGGGACTTCCACGATGTCGGGACGAACGCAGGCATCCACGCGGCGCACGCCGTCGGCGAGCGCGCGGTGCAGCTCACCCTGAAGAGCTTCCACACCGGTGGCGTCGTCGAGCAGTCGGGCGGGAAGCTCCTGAACAGCTTCGCGCGTTTCGAGCAGCTCACCATGCTGCCGAAGAAGATCCCCAACGCGGCGAGCCTCGCGATGACGAGCGGCAAGATCGAGAAGATCGAACCGACGTCAACGGGCGCGAACGTCTACATCAATGGCAAGAAGCACTTCGTCGGCAAGGACGCCGCCGGCCACCCGCTTCATCAGCCCTACGGGAGCTCGAATTGGACTGGGCTCAAGGTCGGGCAGTACGTCACCGCGGGCTCACCGCTCTCCGACCCGGCCCGGACGTTCGTGAACCCCCACGACCTTTACAAGGCGACTGGTAGTATCGACAAGGTGCAGAACCACCTGGTCTCGGAGATGTACGACTTGTACAAGGATGAGGGGATCAAGCGCCGGCACATCGAGACCGTCGTGAAGGCGATGTCGAACCTCACCAAGGTGGTCCACCCCGGGGACGCCGTCGGTGTTCTTCGCGGGGAGTTCCAGCCCTTGTCCGTCGTCCAGAAGCAGAACAGCGAGCTCGTGAAGGCCGGCCGACGCCCGATCGAGCACACGCCCGTCCTGAAGGGTATCAACATGATTCCGCTTTCGCTCCAGGAGGACTGGATGGCGAAGCTGCAGCACCAGAAGCTGCGATCGACCATTGCGGAGGCAGCCGCCCTCGGAAGCCGGTCGAACATCCACGGCACTCACCCCATCCCCGCCATCGCCTACGGCGCCGAGCTTGGGCTCACGCGGGCCCATCACCTGCGTCCGGGCTTCGGTCACCTGAAGAACGTCCCGGAGCACCACTACTGACGCATGGGCGAGGGCACTCCGCGGTTCCGAACTTCCTTCACGAGCCAGGCCGGCAACGTCGCCGCGCAGGTGGTTCAAGGGAAAGTCGTGGGCCTCAACCTGGTGAACTGGACGGTCGACGTCGTCACCCAGTTCGACCGGAAGAAGTACTTCGACATCCAGGTCGGAAGCCCGTACATGCACTACTCGAACGGGGAGGGCATGAGCATCTTTCCGGAGATCGGGGCGAAGTGCATGGTCACGCTCCCGAGTGACTCGAGCCCGCCCTACGTCTCGACGTTCATCATGCCGGTCGAGAACGTCGACCTCGCAGCGGCGGATGCGGAGAAGGGCACGACGAGCCACTCGAAGCCGAACCGCTCGTCCGTCGGTGCGTCTTTCGCCGGCGGTCGGCCGCGCGTGAAGCCCGGCGACATCCTCTTCCGCACGCGCGACGATAACTTCATCATCCTCCATCGCGGCGGCGTCCTCCAGCTCGGCTCAACCGAGCTCGCTCAGCGCATCTACATTCCGCTGAACAACTTCATCATGGACGTGAGCGAGAACTACGCTCACCACAACGCTGGCGGATCCATCCTCTGGAGCGTGCAGACCGGCGCGAACCTCGACAAGCTCCCTACGGAGTACACCCACTCGTTCCGCGTCTACGCGAACGACAAGAGCGCGGACGTCCGCGTGAAGATAGGCAAGTGCACCGACCTGATGGTGGAACCCGACGACGGCGCCGCTGGCGACATCAACCAGCTCGGGATGGGGACCAAAGAGAACTTCATCATGTGCGAGGTCGTCGTCGCTCCTGGTGGGTTCAACCCGCAGAGCGGCGCGCAGGAGCCCGGAGCGAAGGACTCGCAGGTCTTCCGCTTCTTCTTCGACAAGGCCGGGAACGTCCTCCTCCGCGCGAAGGGGAGCATCGTTCTTCGGACAGCGAAGCGCCTCCACATCTCCGCCGATGAAGGCATCCAGTTCAAGACCGAGGCGGAGTACTCTGTCACGGCGAAGAACGGCGCGACTATCGACGGCGGTGCGTTCGCGCACCTGAAGGGCGGTGTCGTCCGTCTCGGGCCCGGCGCCAAGCCCGTCGCGCACCTCGGCTCGATGGTGCAGGTCATGATTCCCTACACCCCTGTCCCCATCCCCGGCTCGCCGCCGCTCGTGCTCTTCGGCACGATCGTCACGGGGGCACCGACGGTCCTGACCTGAGGAGCCATGGCGTACAACGGCGCAGTCTTCGCGGGCACGCTCGTCGACATCAACGTCGCCGCCGCCGGCTCGCTCGCCGTCTTGAATCCGCTGCTCGCGCAGATCGACTTCACCCTCTTCGGGTCGCTTGGCCTCGGCGCGCTTTCGGCGAACCTCTCCGCGCAGCTCTCTGCCGCGCTCCAGGCATCGCTCGACATCAGTCTCGGGATCTCGAATCCCTATGCCGGCTTCGCCGCCGCGCTCGCGGGCATTGCTGTCCTCTCCGCCACCATCAACCTCGCGCTCTCCGGCGCGATCCCGGCGGTCTCCCTCGAGGTCGGCGCCCAGCTCTCCGCGCTCGCTGCGTTCTCCGCGACGCTCGGTGTACAGATCGGCGGCATCGAGGCGCTCATCCAGGCGGGCATCGCGGCGAAGATCCCCGCGGTGTCGTTCGCGGGCTCTCTCGCCTCCGCGCTCTCCGCCGGCCCCGTCTTCGTCATCTCGTGGGAGAACATCCAGATGAGCGCCGCCGGCGCGGCGATCAACGCAGACTTCTCCACCGGTCTCTCCCTTGGCTCGAACACAATCCTTCCGGGTGAGACCGTCTACGGTGTACTTCTTGTGACCAAGGCCCCCTCCGCGTGGGCGGGCATTCAGGCTACCCTACTGGTCTGACGGAGAGATTATGGACTTGTACATCCAGCCCAGCGCCACGTTCGAGAAGTCCGCTGCCGAAGTTGCTCTCCCGGAGGACGCGAACGCGTGGCCGAACGAGATCCTGCAGGAGCTCTTCAAGCAGGTTCCGTACATCGCGGACTTCGACCCGCAGGTCGTGATGGACAAGGTCGACGCCGAGCGCGGTTACGGCTTTGGTCACGTCGGGGTGCAGAACAAGTCCGAGGTCCAGCAGGGCCTCTCGCCCGAGCAGATGCGGGTGATCGGCATCCAGCAGGTGCGCATCCCGGTCATCATCAAGGACCGGAAGCTCATGCCCTTCGACGTCCTCGTCACCGCGGATTCGAGGGCGCTCCCGCTCACCGAGGGCCGGCTTCGCCAGGCGCTTTTCCGCCCGCAGGCGTTCGACGTCACCGGCAGGACGCCGGGCGACATGTCGATGGTCGGGCAGCTCTACCCGCCGTACCGCCAGAACTACGGCTTCGGCGGCGGCGGCATGGTCGGCCAGGCCGGCATGGGCAAGGCCGCCGCCGCCTCGGGCGGCGAGCTCCCGACGCAGGACCACTTCCACGCGAAGCTCGAGAAGGTCCTCGGCCTCTCGCCGGCGGACGTCGCCAAGCTCAAGGGGCAGAAGACGCTCAAGGGGAAGAAGACGGCGAGCGCCGCCGGCGTCCCGAACGCGCAGGCCACGCTCCCGACGACGAACACCGTCAAGTCGATGACGCCGAACCTGGTAAAGGCGGCTGACAAGAGGCACAAGGAGAAGACCGGCTCGATCCTCGAGGCGATTCTTCCGACGATCGAGGTGGCCGACTACGTCGCCTTCACCGACCGCTTCGACAAGAGCCTCCAGGCGGCGTACGTGAAGAACGCGCACGCGACCCACGACGCCATCCAGAGGCTGCTTTCCTTCGAGCCGAACGAGAACGAGTGGGCGAAGACCTCGAGCGTCCTCGACCACATCACCCCCTCCATCATCCAGCTCCGCAAGGAGGCCGAGGGCTACTCGGTGAAGCAGGCGAGCCACCGCGCGTGGGCGCCGAGCGTCGAGGAGATCGACCGCGGCGAGGCGGTAAAGCGCTTCGGGGAGAAGGTCGTTCTCGCAGCCGACCTTTCCGGCTCCGTGACGATGACCGACGGCGAGGGTGTCCAGGCGAGCCCGGAGGAGAACCGCGCCGAGCTCATCTCGGGCTACGGCTTCTACAGGGTGAAGTCGACCGACGGCACCGAGCTCTCCGGGTTCGTCTTCCCGAACCTCTTCGACACGAACGGCACGCCGCTTCCGATCGCGCTCTTCACCGACGGCGTCCACGCCGCGGTGCAAGAGGCGATCGTCGGCGAGCGCCTCACCGAGGACGTCCCCGAGCTCCCGCTCGGCGACACTCCTCAGGGCCACGGCTGTTTCGTCCGCGTCCTCAACGGTGCCTGCGAGGCGACCATCCCTTTCACGGTGAAGGCGGGCTACGCCTCCGGCGATACGCAGCAGTACCAGGTCGAGACCTACGACGGCCGGCAGATGATGCTCTCCGTTCAGGACGGCGGCGGTCTCAAGATCCCGCAGGAAGTCGACGGCGTCTGCCTCATCCCGGCGGATTTCGTCTGGCTCTCGCTCGGCGACAAGGAGGAAGTCGAGCTCGTCTCCGAGCTCGGCGCATGGGGGCAGCAGAAGGAGGCGATGCAGCAGCTCGCCTCGGTTGTCGTGCGCGCCGGCAGCGACAACAGCTTCACGCTCGAGAGCCCCTATCTCGCGAAGATCGCGCGTGACGAGCGCTCGTTCATCTCGCTCGACGACGCGCTCTTCCTCCTCGGCGGCCTCGGCACCGACCTGACCTACGCGACGTCGAAGCTCGCGGAGGCGATCGCGACGCAGAAGCCGGTGACGGTGAAGGTCGGCCGGCAGCTCGTCCCGATGAAGGAGGCGCTCGACGGCGCCGTCGCCGCGTACGGCGCGAAGCTTGCTTCGATGCCGGTCGTCCGCCAGGACCTTGTGAAGGAAGCTGCCTACCTCCCCGACCCCGTCGCCGTCGACACCGTCCTCTCGCTCGGTTTCATCAACCCGGAGAACATCACCACGTTCGTCGGGTACTTGCCGCAGATCGACAAGGTCCAGGAGCGCCTCTGCGAGCTCCTCATCGCCGCACGCCTCGGGCTTCAGGACATCCCGGTGCCCGCGCTCGAGAAGTGCATTCGCGCGCTCGAGGAGACCATCGAGGGCCTCAAAACCCTCGCGTTCACCCGTTCATGATCCGCCGCAGCCCGGCGGAGGTGTACCTCAAGTACCTCATCCTTCACCCGAAGAAGTACACCGACGCCCAGATCATCGAGATCTGCCAGTTTGCCCAGGTCGACTACCTGGGCAACTGGTACTTGTCGCGTCTTCGGGCGACCCTCACGCCGCCGACTCCGTTCTACCCGTTCGACCCGAGCCATCAGCGGTCGTCGCACTTCCTGTACATGAACGGGCTCCACCCGATCTTCCACGCCGATGACGCGGCGCGGAAGGCGTTCAAGATCCTCGAGCTCCCACGGGTCAAGGAGTTCGTCGAGGCGAGCCTCATCTCCGGTGCCCCCTCCCAGGCGATCGCGCTCATGACGACTCGCCGCTACCGGTTCACGTGCACGCCTACCGTCATCGAGCGCTACCGCGCGTTCTTCTGGAACCTGCAGCTCCTCGACGCGACCGAGCTCCGCGCGCTTCTCCAGCTCCGCTACGCCCAGCTCGAACACCACGCCGATCCCGAGATCAGGCGGCAGTACGACCTGATGAAGCGGGCGTACTACAACGACTCCCGGAAGTTGGCGGCCGACCTGCCCTTCTCGCCCATCTCCGCGATGCTCTCGCAGATGAAGATGGGCATCATGCCGTCGAACCTCGACGTCGCCGTCATCATCGCGCAGGCGCAGAAGTTCGCCGCGATCCGCACGGCTGAGGAGCTCATGTCGAACGGTAAGGGCGCCGCCAGCAACGCCCTGAACTTCGCCATCGTCGCGGAGAAGATGACCGCGGTGCTCAAAGACATCGCCAAGCCCGACGAGGACCTCCACAAGCAGCTCGCTTCTATTGCTCTCCGTACGGCGGATGATGCTATTCCAACGGTACATGCCCTGACGGCCGGTGGAGGGAGCTTCACCACGGACACGGGCCCGAAGGAGATCGCTCATGAACTTCCAGCTGGCGTCGATGACGGGTGATCAGGCGACGGAGACGCTGAAACAGCAGGGTGCCCAGAACGTCGAGCCCGTTCGCTTCACCCAGGTGAACGACTACACCACGTTCCGGGCGGAGTTCGCGGTCGAAGACGGCGACCTCATCTTCCACTTCTTCTTGCCGCCCGAGGTCATCGAGACGGCTAAAAAGCTCGCCGAGTTCCCCGCCCGGTTGAAGGACTTCGAGGACAAGGTCCGGAAGTACTGGCTCGACAGCTTCGCACGGACGCTCGATGTCGTCGCGCGCAGCTACTTCCAGGCCGGCCCCGAGCGCCTCGCGGCGCAGTACATCGACGACTACGAGCTCAAGTCGTGGTGGCTCCGCTGCTCGGGCTTCGGCCACGGCCTTGCGCCGGAGGATCGCGCGAACGCCTTCCTCGAGAAGCTCGATCAGGCCTTGGACGCCTTGAAGGTCAACACCCTTCTCGTCTGACGCAGGTCTTCGACGAACCACCCGGCCTGGATACTGTAGGACGGTATGTACGCCTTCAGCGGCTCCCACCCCTCCTTGGGGATGGGGGCTTGAAGGCGTATGGTCACCTCGTAGCCCTCTGCCGTTTCATCGAGCCCGATGTCGTTCCCGTACTCGAGGCCCGCGCGGCCCAACGAAGCGAGAAGTCCCTCGAGCCACACGGTGACGTCGTCGGTCCTCTTTGGCGGGTACATCTGAGTTAGGGATAGCATGTACGCGGTCCAGAGAGACATCGAGAGGCAGCCGCCGGGGGAGGAGGATCTCGACCCCGTCGAGTTCACCGACGAAGAGCTCCAGTGCATGCAGGACGGCATGCCCTGGATGCCCGAGCCCGAGCCTTTCGAGGACTTCCTCGACATCGAGTTCAAGGCGAAGAAGCTCGAGAAGATCCCCGCGATCTATCCAAGCCAGTTCACCGAGTTCGCCTTCCGCATGCCGAAGGCGGACGGCACGGGCTACGAGAACTTCACGTTCGAGGGCCGCCGTCACATGAAGCGGCCCTACAACACGCCGGCGAAGCGCGTGCTGCTCTTCTGCGGGCGCCAGGTCGAGAAGTCGACGCTCCTCGGCAACATCATCCTGACGTACTCCTGCCTCATCCCCGGCTACAAGACGCTATACGTCTCGCCGTCAGCGACGCAGACGAAGACCTTCTCGAGCGACCGTATCAAGGAGCCGATCGAGACCAGCCCGATCTTGAAGGCGTACACGACGAACGCGCTCTCGATGAACATTCTCGAGAAGCAGTTCGTGAATCGCGCCAAGATCACGATGCGCTACGCGTTCCTCAACGCCGACCGCACTCGAGGCATCCCTGCCTGGCTGCTCGCGCTCGACGAGCTCCAGGACATCATGGCGGACAACATCCCCGTCATCGAGCAGTGCACGTCCCACGCGCCGGAGCAGATGAGGCGGTTCATCTACGCCGGTACGCCAAAGGGCCTCGACAACCCCATCGAGTACTACCGCTCCGGCGTGTCGAAAGACGGCAAGCCGATGTCGACGCAGGGCGAGTGGGTCGTCCCCTGCGACAAGCACGGCGGCGAGACCGGGATGCACTGGAACGTGCTTTCGGAGAAGAACATCGGTCGCAAGGGTCTCATCTGCGAGAAGTGCGGGTCGCTCATCAACCCGATGCACGAGAAGGCGCAGTGGGCGCAGATGGTCGCTGACGGCATCTTCGAGAGCTACCGCATCCCGCAGCTCATGGTCCCCTGGCGGCCCTGGGACGAGATCCTCCTCGACTACAGCCGCTACTCTCGCGACAAGTTCTACAACGAGGTGCTCGGCATCTCGTACGACTCGGGCCTTCGTCCGCTGACGATGGGGCAGATCAAGGACTGCTGCAATCCGCAGCTCACGATGCACCCCGACGCCGTCGAGCGCACGCGGAAGATGCTGCTCAACGGGACGGAAGTCTTCGCCGGCATCGACTGGGGTTGCCATGACGAAGAGACGCGCATCCTCACCGAGACTGGCTTCAAGTACTTCCGCGACCTGAAGGCCGACGACAAGGTTGCGCAGTGGGATCCGGACACGCGGGAGATGACGTTCGTGACCCCGAAGGTCCGGACCATCCGAGACTGGGACAGGCCACTTCTTCACTTCAAGACGCGCGGTGGTCTTGACCTCATGGTGACCGACACCCATCGGATGCGGGTGAAACCTCTGCCCAGCGGGAAGTGGGTCACGGAAGCGGCCGGCGAGACCGTGAAGCGCGGCGGCAACGTGAAGTTCGTGGGTTGGGTCACATGGCGTGGTGAAGAAGTACCTTACTTCACCCTGCCCGGCCTCCCGATCAGCCCCGGGTACTCCGGTTCGGACGAACGCACGTTCTCGATGGACGACTGGCTTGAGCTCCTCGGGTACCTCGTGACCGAAGGTGGTCTCTGTTTCGACGGTGACAGGCCCTCGTGCCTGAAGATATCTCAACGGAGAACGGTCAACGCGTACGTCTACGAACGGATTCAGGCATGCCTCGATCGGATGCAGATACCGTACAAGGCGTTCCTGAACCCGAAGACGGGTGACGTCAACTGGACCATCTACGGCAAGCAGTACTGGCACTGGTACGCCGAGAACGTAGGGCGTACGGGAGCAGAGAAGCGTATCCCGCGTGAGTTCCTTCGGCTCAGCCAGCGCCAGCTCTGGATTCTCTGGCGTGCGATGGTCGGCGGTGATGGTTCTATCGATCCTCGGCCCGGCAACACCGGCGGAAGTTTCTATTCCACCTCGAAGGGGCTCTGCGAAGACTTCCAGGAGATCTGCATCCGACTCGGGCTTCGCGCCGTACTTCGTCCCCACAAGGAGGCGAACGGGAACCGCAAAGCGCAGTGGCGGGTGTCCTGGTCCGAGGGCAGGGACTACCAGCTCAACACGCCGTCTTCTTCGGTTGAGCGGGTGCCATACAACGGCAAGGTGTACTGCTGCTCTGTTCCGACGGGTTACATCGTCACGGAGCGCAACGGCTGCATCTCGTACCAAGGCAACACCGGTGAGAACAGCTACACCGTGATGTCGCTCGGCTACTACGAGGGGCACCGGTTCCGCATCTTCTGGATTCACCGATTCACCGGCGAGGACGTCGACCCGCAGATCCAGATCTCGAAGATCGTCGCCATCATCCGGGCCTTCAACTGCCGCATCATCGCTGCCGACTACGGCGGTGGCTTCGCGAGCAACAACGTCCTCGTCCGCGAGTTCGGTCCCGCGCGCTTCCACAAGTTCCAATACCAGGCTCGCGTGAAGAAGAAGGTCTACCGCGACGAGCGTCTCGCCCGCTTCCTCGTGCACCGCACCGAGGTGATGAGCGACATCTTCGCCGCTATTAAGCGCGGGCAGTTCGAGTTCCCCCGCTGGGAGGAGTTCCACCAGCCCTACGCGCAGGACATGCTGAACATCTTCAGCGAGTACAACGAGACGCTGCGGATGATCCAGTACCAGCACCGCCCGGACCGCCCGGATGACTCGTTCCACTCGATTCTCTACTGCTTCCTCGGGTCGATGATCGTGCGCCCGCGTCCAGACATCATCGCGCCGAAGAGGGAGTACGAGAACGTCGGCCCGCAGTACTCCGGTTACACTGGGCCGCTCTACCAGGGGTGACACTGGTCAAGGATATGCGGTACGGCATCCACTATATGCAGGCGTACCGAATCGCCTCCGGCAAGCGCTGGGCTCACCTTCAAGCGGGCTAGGCGTCCGTCAGCACGCGCCGAAGGAGTCGGCCGGAGTAGCGTTCCCCCGGGAACAGCTTCTCGGCCTCCTTCGGCCCGCGCCACGAGCGCTCGTAGAAGTAGGCCACGTTCCGGAGGTTCGCCCGCGCGTGCTCGAGGAAGCTGCGCTGCCGTCCCCCGCATGCCTCCGAGAGCTTCCGCGCCAGGTCCAGGTACGGCTTCCAGGGGTACTCGTCGCCGAGATGCAGCTTCACGAGGTCGAGGTACTCTTCGTTGATCGCGAGGAGCTTCTTCGCCCAGTCGAGAAGCTCCTGCTGGTCTTCGACGCGCGGCTGTACCAGTGCCTTCTCGACCTGGAAGTGCAGCAGTGCGATGGAAGTGGCGTCGAGGGGGAGGACCACGTCGTTCAACCCCAGGAACTGCATGAGCTCGTCGAGGCGCTTCTCGACACGCCGGCTCGTGACGACCGCGCGCATCGCGATCTGCGGAAGCCTTCGGAGGAAGTCCCCTTTGTGCTCCTGCCGGAGCTCGACGAGCGCGTAGACGTCCTCGGCGAGGAATCGCTTCCCGGCCTTTCGCCCGTTTGGGTAGTACGCCTCGAGGAGCTGCTTGCGGTCGTAGACGTGCACCATCTCCACGGACACGCCGAGGAGTTCAGCGGCTTCTGCCGGCGTGACGTACAGGTCCGTGCTTCCCATGGTTTTCTCCCGCATGGTACTTCTTGTGTGTCCCCAGGAGAGCAGAATGTCCGATCTCCCGCACTACGGCCTTCTTCAGCAGCTCAACGCGAAGGCAGTCTCCGGCGAGCACCTCGAAGTTCTGGGCAAGAAGGCCTCGTCGCTTTGGTGCGAGGGGCGCGCGAAGACGTTGAACGACGCCGTCGTCGCGACGGTGAAGCACGCCGGGCTCTCTCCGGAGCAGGTGAAGCGCGTCATCGAGTTCGCGAACACCGAAGCTTACCTCACGCAATTCCGGAAGGAGGGCACCGCGAGCAAGGTCGTCGACTTCGGGCCTGGCGGCCCTGCGAGCCCCGCGGTCGTTCTCCAGGATTTGAACGACGGCGGTGGCGGCTCCGTCTTCGACCCGGGGACCGGGGACTACAACCAGCCCCCGGTCGAGAAGACGAGCTCGGCCAGGGACAAGACGGCCTCTGCTGCGGAGGACGCGCTCCTCTTCGAGGCGTTCGGCGTCCGGGAGACCGCGCTCCCCCTCGCCGAGCCGATGGCGAACACCATCGAGCTCCGCGACAAGCTCGCGAGCGCGTTCGAGCAGGCGACCGCGCAGCTCTCGACCCTCGAGAACATGTTCAGCGACCTGCGCGATCGCACGTTCCACAACGTGAAACAGGCCGCTCTCTCGGGCACCGCGCTCAGCGAGGTCGCCGAGATCTGGAACCGCTTCGCTCCGAGCGAGGCCTACGTGAAGGTCGCCTTCCGCGCGATCATCCCGCAGCTCATCGAGAATGGCGTCTTCGCGAACGGTGAGGCCGTCGCCGAGTCGCTCCAGAAGGTCGCCCACGTCGGCATTCCGAACGAGGAGCACCCGCTCGTCGCCGACTTCAAGGACCTCTGCGAGGTTCTCTCCAAGCTCGCCGAGACGCGCGAGATCCAGCAGGCGACCGGCGAAGGCCTCATCGAGGTGAACGAGGTTCTGAAGCACGCGGGCAAGGAGGGTCTTCTCCCGCAGGGTCTCAACCTGCTCCATCGCGTGGCGAACAAGGCCGGGCACGGGGGCGCGGTGCTCGGCGAGAAGCTCCTGGGCGAGGGCAAGGGCAAGGCCCTCGGGACCATCGCCAAGGGCATGGTCTACGCGGCGCCCGCCATCGGCGCGCACGAGATCTACCGCCGGACCCTGAAGCACAACCCCATGTTCCAGGGCGCGAAGCAGACCGTGCTCGGCGCGATCCCGGGCACGCCGGAATACAACCGGAAGGAGCTCGAGCTTCAGATGGCGGCTCAGGGTTACGGCGGGATGGGAGGCTACTGATGAGTACGCCGGTCGACGAGTTCCTCGAAGAGTTCGGCCCCGCGGAGAAGACCGCGGGCTTCCATGATCAGTTCGGCAAGGCGATGGTCCATGGCCTCGGCGCCGGGGCCGCCACCGCCACGATCGGCGTGGGCGCCATCGCCGCGAAGGCGCTCCTGAACGCGGCGACGAAGTCCCGCGCGTTCAAGCAGATGCTCGAGTACAACCCCGACCTGCACGACTATCATCAGGCGGACCCGCGCCGCTTCAACCAGATGTTCACGTCGCTCCACACGATGAACCCGGCGTTCGCGAGGGACCCGATCGTCGCCGGGACGTACATGCGTCAGATGGTCGAGAACCCGATGAACGCGGGCGGCATCCTCGCCCAGACCCTCAGCCACCGCGACGCGTTCCCCTCGCTTCTCGATCGCTTGGCGGACGACGCGAGCGCGGTCGCGCGCTCTCACTTCGTACAGCGGCAGCAGCAGGGCGGTCCGGGCGCGCGCTCTCACTCTGTACAGCAGCAGCAGCAGCAGCAGCAGCAGGACGGCCCGGTCGCGCGCTCTCACTTCGGATGGCGGCCGCGCTCTCACTTCGGACGGCGGCAGGGCGGCCCGGCCGGCGGGCAGCAGTAATCCCGTGCTGAAGGTCAGCTTCTTTCGAGGGGAGACGGAAGCGGGGCCCACCGTTGTCCCGCTTTTCAACCGCACCACAGACGGGGCGCTGGAGAAGACCGCCAGCTCCCTGCTGCCCGAAGTCGTCCGGTACATCGACAGCCTCCGGCCCCGCCCGGATGCCGTCTACAACCTCGTCAACGCGATGGGGGCTGGCGAGTACTTCGGCTCGAACATCAACGGCGACTACTTCCCCGAGGCGGCGCTCATTCACCGCCCCGACAGGTGGGACGGCAACCCGGTTATCGACAAGATCCGCGCGAAGGATTGGCCGTACGGCTTCCCGACGTTCTACTTCGCCCACCCGTACGCCCACCACCGGAACAAGGACGCGTCCCGCGCGTTCGGTGAGGTGGAGCTCGCGGCGTGGAACGACAGGATGAAGCGCGTCGAGCTCGTCACCCGCTGCGACAAGGACAAGTGCCTTCAGTACGGCGGCGCGCAGGTCTGGGACAAGCTCATCGCCGGCATGTTCCCGGACGTGTCGATGGGCTGTGTCAAGGGGGATACCCCCATTGTCATGGCAGACGGATCTACGAAGCCGATCCGGGATGTGCGTGTGGGGGACCTCGTGTTGACCCACCTGGGACGTGCACGTCGTGTCACGGAGGTCTTCACGCGGGCCTACTCCGGCACGGCTTACCTGCTTCAGGCAGAGTCGCATGAAAGCATCCTCTGCACGCGGCAGCATCCGTGGTTTGCGGCGCCTCACGAGTCCGTCAAGACCGCGTCGCAGTTCTCTTCCGAACGAAAGTGGCGCGCAGAACTTATGCAGACGCCCGATTGGGTCGACGCAGAGCAGCTCGTTCCCGGGGACCACTTGTTCGAGACTGTCCTGTCGGAGACCGAAACTCCAGAGGGGGTCACGGCGGACCACGCACGTCTGCTTGGGTACTACCTTGCAGACGGCTACGTTCTTCGCGACAACGGTGCGCTTGTTGGCGTTGAGTGGTGCGTGAACAAGTCGAACCCCGCCGTCACGGAGCTTCCCGCGCTGTTGCAACGCCTTGGGTGCCGTCATCCGCCCACGCAGCGCCCTCACGCGCGTAGCGAGCATGCTGTGCATATTCGCGTGACGGACGCGGAGCTGGCCGCTTTCTGTCTCGAGCACTGCGGGTCACACGCAAAAGATAAGCGTCTCAGTCATTCACTCGTTCGGTGGGACGTAGAGCTCCAGCGGCAGTTTCTGGGAGCTTACGCGAATGGGGACGGTTGTTACGCGAAGCATGCACTGAAGTTCTCCACGGCGTCTCGCGCGTTGAGTTCCCAGATCGTGGTGCTTCTCCAGCGCTTGGGAATCCCCGCCTCTGTGAATGTTCTGCGTCATCGTGCGGGGGGCGGCTTCAACAACCGCCCAACGGAAGAGTATGTCGTTCATGTCGGTGCGCAGTGGGCGCAGCTCTTCCTCGACGTGTGCGCCAAGGTGACTCCCCATCTGCCCAAGAAGACGAAAGTCCTCCGCAAGCAGTTTGGTCAGTACTTCGCTGTCCCTATTCGCTCCGTCACTCCCCTCGAAGTGGTCAGCCTTCCCGTCTACAACCTCGAGGTCGAAGAAGATCACAGCTATCTGGTCGATGGCATCGCTTCGCACAACTGCAAAGTTCCGTACGACACCTGCGCGATCTGCCTCGACTGGAAGCTCTATCGCGAGGCGCAGGCGACGTTCGACCCGAAGAAGCATAAGCACCCGGGCGAAGCCGTCCTCGCCTTCCACAAGAACAAGCACAAGATCCGTGGTCTCTCCATCACGCGCGTAGATTACTGCGACCACGCCAAGAAGCAGATGAACCGCATTCTGCCCGACGGCAGGAAGGTCTTCGTCTACAACGACTACCCGCGCTTCTTCGACATCTCGTTCGTCTTCATCGGCGCCGACAAGACGGCTAAGACGATGATGAAGATCGCCGGTCCGAGCGCCTTCTGGGACATTGGCCCGAGCGCCGAGATGGCCGAGAAGCTCGGCTACAGCGAAGAGCCGTCGCAGGTGAAGACTGCGTCTGCGCTCGAGGACCTCGTCTTCGAGGCCGCCTTCGGGAAGAACGCGAAGGCGAAGAAGAGCGAGATCATCAAGGACGTCATCCCCTCGCAGTTCGCGGGCAAGGCGATCCCAGCGCTCAACGCGGCCGAGCAGGATCTACCCCGGGACCTCTTGAACCTGATGGGCCGGGGCGACTTGAAGGGCGCTCTTGCGTCGACGGGCGGCCTCGGCATCGTTCTTCGACCGCGCGAGTTCCAGCGCATCATCCTCGTGCAGCTCGGTGCTCCCGACGTCGCCGACGAGCTCGACATGCTGGGCGAGGTGTTCCCGAAGACGCACGAGCGAGCGCCGTTGAAGCTCGATTCGAAGGACTTCATCCTCGCTCTTGTTCGACTGCTCCTGCCCTTCTTGATGGAGCGGTCTGCCATCGCTCCAGCCCTCGAGCGTCGGCTGCTCTGGGGCATCACTTCAACGCCCAAGGAGAAGAGGGGGTGTTCTTCCCTTTCTTCTGATCTGCTGCGTAAGATTGGTGCTGCGTACAACTCGTACCGCGATCAGCTCATGGAACTAACAGCTCACACGCAGGACTTGTTGAAGGGGGTCTCTTCCTCTTCGGCGTCCGAGTTCCGTAAGCTTTCCAGTGCGAGCCCAGAAGAAATCTTCAGTCCGCTCTCGGTGGAGTACCTCAATCGGGCCTTCATTGACGAGCAGGCCGAACCCGATACCAAACAGGCGAGAGCCGGCGTGGAGAGGGGATTCCCCTCGAGGAACACGTGACCGAACCCCCATCTAGAACAGGACAAGACCATGGCCATGGACCAGTTCCTCGCCGAGTACTTCGGCAACACCAAGACCGCTTTCGTCAACGACACGACGGATGCCCCCGACGCCGAGGCGGAGAAGACCGCCCAGATGGAGCTTTTCTGCAAGCTCGCGGCGGACAACGGCATTGACCTCGACAAGCTCTCCGAGGACCAGATCGCCACCCTCTGGAACGCCACGTTCGACGGCTCCGAGAAGACCGCGGGCGAGGATGACAAGGAGGACGAGGACGACAAGGACGACAAGAAGGAAGAGGCGGCCAAGGAGCTTGCCGAGAAGAAGGAAGCCATGGCCAAGATGGCCGAGGCGACTTTCCTCGGTAAGGTCATGGCGCACTCGCTCGTCGCCGAGCTCCGCGAGATCTCCAAGGAGGCCTCGGCCGAGGCCGAGATGGACCCGGGCGAAATCCCGGAGGTCGACGATGCCAAGGAGGCCGGCGTCAGGGGGGCCGTGGGCAAGGCCATCGGCTTCCTGAAGAACCAGGGCCGGAGGGCCGTCGACGACGTGAAGCTCGTCAAGGACATGCACGGCAAGATGCGGCGCTTCGCCAAGACCGAGGAGCTCGCCAGGCATGTCGGCAAAGGCGACGATGTCGCGCGCCTCCAGAAGGCGTACGACAACGCCAAGCGTATCCGCAACGCCGCGGCCAAGCGCACGGCGGCTCGCGTCGGCGCCGGCTTGGCCGCGGTCGGTGCGGGCGGCGGCGCGGCGGCGTACGCAGGCCGGAAGAAGGAGTCGAGCGCCATCGACGAGCTCGCGCTCGTGGCGGCGGTCGAGAAGGCAGCCGAGGCAGGCTGGGACCCGGACCAGGCGGCCGAGAAGGTCGCCGCGGTCCACACCCTCGACCTGCTCGGCGAGAGCGAGAAGGTCGCCGCGGCGGTCGACGTCGACAGCGCCATCAACGTCCGCGCGCTCGAGTACCTCGAGGCGGCGGGCTACCCGGTCACCTGGGAGAGCTGAATCCATCCGGGCCGGACTCCTTCCGGGGTCCGGCCCCTCACCGCTTCAGATTCCGACGTCTCGCCCCAAGGAACCCGAACATGAACATGACGTCCCGCCCCCTCATCCAGGACCTCGTCAAGGAGGCGCTTTCCAAGGACGCTCGCGCCGCCGCGATCGCGGCCGAGGGTGCGCGTCAGGTGGGCCTCTCGGAGGGCACCGCCAAGGAAGCTTCTGCCCCCGCTGCCCTCGACGAGGAGACCGTCTCCACGGAGTTCGCGATCAAGCTCGCGAACGCCGTCGAGTACGCGCTTCCCGAGATCGTGAAGGCGGCCTCGAACTCCGCGGTTCCGCCCGACGGCGTGAGCGCGTCGCAGCAGAGCCAGACCCAGGTCTTCACGCCGTCGGGCCAGGGGAAGGGCCACGCCCAGCCCCCGCAGCACCCCGGCACCCAGAAGGCCGTCGCCGGCGCCGCGACCCAGATGGAGAACACGGCGCACCACCATGTCCCCGGCACCCAGACCACCGCGCTCAGTGGCGGCAAGGGCAAGACGGCGGGCGTCACCGACATCACGCGCGCGCGGCTCGCGAAGCTCGCCGGCGTGAAGGCAGCCGAGTGCTCGCCGAAGAAGGACGACGGCAAGAAGGCGCCCCCGTTCGTGAAGAAGGATGACGACAAGAAGGAAGCCTCGGCCCCCGCCACGCTCGTCGACTACTTCCTCGCGTCCACGAAGGTCGCCGAGGACGCGATCAACCCGGCGAAGATCTCCGCCGGCGCCGCGGTCCCCCCGGAGACGTCGGCGTCCGAGGAGCCCGGCGGTCAGCCCGCCGCCGGCGCCCCGCAGGGTCCCCGCTCCCTCGTCCACTCGAACGAGTCGGCGAAGGACTACAAGAAGGGCACGGCGTACGCTCCCCGCAAGGCGGAGCTCAAGAAGTACTTCAACGAGCCCGCGCTCACGTCGGCGACGGACAACACGCTCCAGAAGGCGTTCGCTCACACGGGCGAGGCCGGCGTGAAGATCTCGTCCGCCGGCCAGGTCAAGACGGCCGCGGCGCGGGCCCTCCTCAAGAAGATGGCGGAGTCTACCGCCAAGAAGGCGGGCTGAGCCCATGAAGAAGTTGAGCGCAGAGCAGGTGCAGTTGGTCCTCTCCCAGGTCCCCGAAACCCTCCGCAAGCTCGCGGCGGAGCGGGACTTCTGGAAGAAGGAGGCCCAGGCGCGCATGCAGCGGGAAGAGGCCGAGAAGGTCGCGCATGCGATGCACGAGAAGGGCATCAGCCTCGACGTCCCTATCAAGGATCTCGTCGATCAGCTCGAGAAGGCCGCCGCAAGCGGTCGCCTCGAGAAGATCGCGGAGGCGGTCGATCTCGTGGGCCCGAACATGGGCCAGAAGATCGCCCACCTCACGAGCGACGAGGGACACACCTCCGGCGGTCCGTCGGAGTTCGAACGATTCATCCTGGGCGGCATCGGCTGACGCCGTCCCGACCTGCGTCAGCAGCAACGAAGGAATAGGAGAACAACCACATGTCTACGGTGCAGAAGGTCAACTTCGAGCCGGTGTCGCCCATCGAGTCGATCCACCGGCGTGACGTCCCCCTGGCCGACCCCACCCTGGCGAGCCCCGACAACGCGGTCTGCCTCGTGGACGGCGAGTGGGTGACGTTCAACTCCAGCGGCAAGCTCGTGCGCGCGACGGACGTGACGATCCTCGGCGACGCGGCGACGACGCTTTCGTTCCCCCTCTTCGCCGAGCGTGGGCGTTACGACGTCCAGGCGATGGCGGAGCGCAAGATGCCCATCCTCCTGCTCGGTCAGTACGAGTTCGAGACGCGCATCTTCGACGTTGCCGCGAACATCAACGGCTCCGGCAACGCGGCCATCAACACGATGCTCCAGCCGCTGAGCGTTATGACGATCACCCTCGGCAGTCGCAACTACTCCGGTCTCGTCGGCCGGGCGTTCACCTCGAACGTCCCGATCGTCGGTTACGTCACTCGTCTCCCCGCTTCCAACGGCGGCCGGCTCCGGTTCATCTCGGGCTGGGCCGTTCAGAACGGCACGACCTGAGGCAACCCGAGCAAGAACCAGAAGGAAGAAGAAGGAGAACAACACATGGTTTCCCCCCGTGTTCTGAACGACCTCTTCGCGACCAAGCTCGGGTCGGCCGAGGGCAAGGAAAAGATCGCCGAGTACGGCGGCGCGTACATCCGCGACCGCCTGCGCGAGGTCTCCTTCGCCCGCAAGATCCTGCCGCCGGAACAGGTTACCCGCGCCGATTGCCAGCGGTCGGTCAACCACGACACCCTGGTGAAGATCGTCGACGTCGAGCCCCGCTCGCGCGCAATGAGCGTCACCTTCCGCGGCCAGCCGAAGGCCCGCTTCATCCGCGGCCCGAAGGCCGAGATCGCGTTCTTCACGATCGCGAGCGAGATCTTCCAGAAGACGGAGCAGGAGCTTCTCGCCTACGAGATGCCCATCACCAAGATCATCGAGGAGAACTCGGTGAAGGACATCCAGGAGGTCGAGGACCGCGAGTTCATCATCCACGTGGAGGCGGCCGTCCAGGCGCTCCAGGTGGAGGCGAACGGCGGTACGCCGACGGCGCTCAACGCCACGGCGATCCAGGGTGGCTCCCCGCCGGTCGAGTTCTCGGTCGCGAAGGGAGAGCTCGCTCGCACCGCGACGACCAACGACGCGGTTGTTCGCCCCGTCCAGCGCCCGGACATCGTCCGGCTCTTCAAGATGCTCGACGGCAACCGCCTCCGGGCGGAGCGTCTCTTGATGACGGAGGTCGACTGGGACGACCTTCTCCAGTGGACGGTCGAGGACTTCGGCGATCGCCTCCAGTCGGAGACGGCCGTCGACGGCTACAAGTACAACACCCTGATGGGCCGGCCGTACGTCCGCACCATCAAGACGGACATCCTCCGTCCGGGCAACGTGTACTGCTTCACGAAGCCGGAGTTCTTCGGGAAGTTCTATGTCTTGAACGCGACGAAGTTCTACATCGACAAGATCGCGAACCTCATCACGTTCCAGGCCTGGGAGGACATCGGCATGGGGATCATCAACATCGCGGCTTGCCGCAAGTTGGAGCTCTACTCCGCCGACGCCAACCCGGCGACGAACGCGGACGCGCTCCTCGAGAACTTCATCCCGGTCTCCGAGGAGGCCATCGGCGCGGTGAACAACCGCGTGGACGCCGGCCTCAAGTTCCCGCAGGTCAACACCTACTGACCGGGATAGACCACCCGGCGAATCATCGAAGGGCGTCGGTGCTGGTAACGCGCCGGCGCCCTTCGACTTTTCACCACCAGGAGAGCCGAGTATGAACTTCAAGGTCCACAACGGCGCGCGCGATACCGCGACGCGTCTCCAGCGCGCAGAGCGGCCCACGCATGGCGGGCTGAAGCAGTTCATCATGAACGGCACGCGCCGTCTCGTGCGCGGTCGCCCCGTCCAGATCAGCCTCGAGCAGCTCAAGCAGCACATCGAGGAGTTCCGCACGAAGGAGAAGGAGGGCATCCTCTACGTCACGACGATGGATGATCGCGTCGTGAACCTCTACGACGACCGCTTTCCGGCGGCTCCGTCGGTTCCTCTTCCGAACCCGCGCCCCGAGCCTCCGCTCGATAGCGCGAGCAACGACAAGCCCACCGGCCACAACATGAATGTCCACCCGCGCGAGGTCGCCCCGCCGAAGGAGTTCACGATGCCGGTCGAGCCGCCCGTTGCCGCGACGGACAACCCGGTTCTTCCGCCCGAGGCCTCCGACCCCGCTCCGGGGCTTCTCGAGCTCGGAGACCCCGCCGCCGACGTCGTTCTCCCCGTGGGCCAGCCGCTCGAGACCCTCGCCGGCCTGGAGAAGTCCAGCGAGGAGTCCGCGGAGGGTACCGAGGCCGTCGCCCAGGCGGAGGAGAAGTCCTCCGAGGCGAAGAGCTCGTCGAAGAAGGACAAGTCGAAGAAGAACCGCTGAGCGAGAGGAGCCCGCGATGATTCAGGGATTGCCAGGTGTGTCGCAGACGACCAGGGACTTCGTTCAGTTGGTCCGCCTCTTCTTGCGCGACTTCCCTGAGCTGAACCGGCTCATCGCGGGCGTCGAATCGACGGACCGGCAGATCGCCTGGGCCATCATGGACGCCCTCGCCGATTTCAACGGCACGCCGCCCTTCACGACGTTCACCCTCGACGACCTGCTCTACAGGAACCAGCACAACCTCATGCTCCGCATGACGGTCATCTCGATCCTCGAATCGGTCGCGATGCTACAGGTGCGGAACCACATCAACTACTCGAACGGCGGCATCACCGTCGGCGTCAACGACAAGGCGCCGGAACTGATGCGATGGCTTCAGTACTTCAAGGCGACCACCGACCAGATGAAGCAGAGGGTGAAGGTCGCTCTCAACATCGAGGGTATTCTGGGGTCGTCGAACATGGGCGTGTCGAGTGAGTACTGGGCGGTGAATTCCACGTACGCAGCATATTGATCTTTCTGGTGCCACTGAGCTGACGGAGAAGAACTGACCCATGGCGCTCAAGACCTACAGGTTCAACAGCCTCGACGAGATGAACCGGTTCCTCGCGGGGACTCTGGTGGGCAAGCCGCTCCCGCCGGTCGTCTACGGGCTCGTTGGGACGAAGGTGAAGTTCGTCCAGCCTGCCGCGGTGGAGTACACCTTCGTCGAGGGCGATCGCGCCGACGGCGGCCTCACCTTCGCCGAGATCAAGTCTCAGCTCGAGGGCGCCGTCAGCGGCCTCCTCGTCACGCAGGTGGACCGTGGCATCGCCTTCACCTCGGTCACTGCCGCTGGCGTCGAGCTCGCTGAACCGGGCGATCCGAAGGGGCACGCCCTCCTCGGCTTCAGCGACGAGGGCGGCGGCAAGACCCTGGTGTACGGCGCGCCCGGCACGTCGGCGCCCTGCCTCGTTCAAGCGTTCGGCGTCGGCACGCAGATCGCGGTTATCGTCGAGGAGCCCGTCTAGGGAGGAGAATGATGAGCACCGTGTTCAAAATCGAGAACGGTATCCCGCTTCACGAGGCCGCTGCCTTCTTCCTGAAGCTGAAGACCGCGGCTCCAGACGAGACGGGCGTGCTCGAGGGGCAGTTCGCTGCCCCCATCGAGGAAGTCCTCGAGCACATGGCGCTCATGGTGCAGAACGAGCTCAAGACGCACTACGCGTACATCGTGTACTCGCAGTCGTTGCGGGACCTCGCGCACCACTCGATCGCGCAGGAGCTCCTCCACCACGCCCACCACGAGATCGAGCACGCGGAGTTCCTCCTCCGGCGGATGAGCGTTCTCGGGGGCGCGGTCGAAGTCCCGGACATTCCCGCGCCCCCGCCGAGCTCTGACCCCGTCGAGATCATCAAGACGATGATCCAGATGGAGCAGGAGGGCATCGCGAACTGGCAGCATCTCCGGAAGCTCGTCGGCGAGGACAACCCGACGCGCTTCAAGATCGAGGAGTACCTCACGAAGGAACAGGAGCACCTCGACGAGCTCTGGCAGCTCCTCCCCCACGCGGAGACCGCGGCGACGGCGGGCACGCCCTCGGCGGTGGTCGACCCCCAGGCGGGGGCCGCCGAGGAAGCGGTGGTCACCCCGGAGGCCGCTCCGGAGGGCAAGACGGCCGCCTCGTTCGAGGAGGTTCAGCCCTACGCGCTCGGCCACGGCTTCTTGAACCCGCTCCCCGGTTCCGGCTACGGCGCGCTCGCCGGCGGCCTCATGACCGAAGGGGATGAGAAGCATCCGGCACTTCGCGGCGCCGCGCTCGGCGCCCTGACTGGCGGCACCATCTACGGCGCGAAGGCGCTCGGCGGCTCGATGTCCCCGCGAGAGAAGGCTCTCCTGGCAGCGCTCGGCGCCGTCGGCGGTGCGATAGGCGGCGCGCACGCGGCGCACGCCGTTCACCACAAGAAGAAGTCCGAGGGCAAGGCGAATACGGCTGCTGCGCCCGACAAGGAGAAGAAGGCCTCCGCCCGCGTCGAGCGCTTCCACCCCGACACGCTCCGCTACCACGGCGCGGCGATGAAGCTCGCGCTCGCCTCAAAGTCGCCTACGGTCTTCGTCCCCGAGATGGACCTCGAGGGGAACCTCAAGGAAGCGGCGGCCAAGAGGCCTTCCAAGGGGCCTACGGCCGAGGACCTCCTTCGGGAGCTTCGGGCGATGCAGCCCGGTAAGAAGACCTTCAGCACCTCCATGCGGAACGCGGTGCGGAACTCGGCTGACTACGCCGCGATCATGGCACTGAGGGCTGGTCGAAAGGTACGGAGGGTTGGTCGAAAGGCGAAGGCCTTCCTCGGCCCCAAGGGCCCCCTCGGCCCCGGCACCGGCCCCGCCGCGATCGGCGTGGGCACCATCGCCGCGCTCGCGGCCCTACAGAGGGCTCGTCGAAAGGCGAAGGGCCCTCTTAAGGAGAAGAAGTCGGAGGGGTTGCCCGACGCGGCCCAGGGCAAGGTCCTGCCGCCTCCCCCTCCCCCTCCCCCGCTTTCCGGCCCCGCCGCCGGCCAGCACACCAAGCTCGCCGAGCGGTTCAAGCGCGCGCTTTCCGAGATGGGCAGCGCGCCGCCGGTGCCCGGGGGTGAAGAGGCCAACGAGCTCGAGACCTACCTCGCCGAGGAAAGCGCCGCGCAGCAGGCGCAGGATGCCGCGGAGAGAATGTACTACCGCGAGCGCTTCATCGAGGCGATGCAGCGCCTTCAGGCGGCAGAGCAGCAGGTCCAGCAGCTCCAGGAGCAGGTCGCCATGAGTTCGGAGATGAACCAGCAGGCTCTCGCCCAGGCGCAGCAGATCCAGGAGCAGGCGATGCAGCAGGTCAACGCGGCGAACGCCGCGGCGGCGGCTGCGATGCAGCAGTCGCTCGCGGCTTCGAACGAGACACTGCAGCAGCAGCAGCTCACGACGCAGATGCGCGACGCGATGCAGAGGCTGAAGCAGCAGCTCATGGGGATCGTGAACACCCAGCTCCCGCCGTCGACGACGATGGAGGCGGGTGGCTCTGCGTATCAGGCTGCGGCCGATCAGCAGGCTCAGGAACAGGCGCTCATGGGCGGTCAGGACCCGGGAGAGAACCAGGCAGGGACGCCGGCGGCGAGCGGCGACGCCGGCACCCCGCCGGGCTCTTCTACGCCGGGCAAGGATGGCCCCGGCGCGAGCCCGACTGCGAGCGACCCCTCTTCTTCGCCGGTGGCGGAGATCGCGTACTCGGAGTCCGCTCCCGGCGAGACGCCGGAGTACAAAGAGGCCGCCTTGCGCGATCGGCTCATCGGCGGACTCGTCGGCGCCGGTATCGGCGCCGGCGTCACAGCGATCGAGAACCGGTTGCGTGGGGCCTCGAACGACAAGCTCCGGAGCAAGGTGCAGAAGCTCGAGGCCGCCGAGCAGTCCGGATCGGGCAGCTTCGGCAACGCCCTCAACATCGCGCAGGCGAAGATGCGCCTCGCCGCCGGCGAGCTCGCGCAGAAGCACCCGACTGCGGCCATCGCTCTCGGCGCCGCGCTCGGCGCCCGGGCCGGCTCGCTGGCCGGCCCGATAATCCGTGAACTCGCCCACACCATCCGAGGATGACCATGCTCGACGCCTTTCTCACCGTTGCCTACGACCACGAGCTCCGTCAGTCGGAGAGTGTGAAGCTCGCGAACGTCCTCTCCACGCTGCCGGAGGAGGACCTCCGCAAGCTCGCGTCCGGGGAGGCGAAGCTATCGTTCGCCGAGTGCTCGCCCGACGAAGAAGACCGGACCTGGCTCGAGAAGTACAAGGGCACGCCCTTCTTCGACCAGGCGCTCGCGCTCGAGAAGGCCGAGCTCGAGTTGGAGGTCGCCCAGACCGCGCAGCACGAGCAGAGCGACGCGATCTACCGGGCGCGCGACCAGATCCGCCTCCAGAAGAAGATGCTCGACCTCGACCTCGTCGCGGCGCAGCGCGACGGCTCTGTGGCGCCGACGAAAGGTCCCGAGCAGCCGATGGCGGTTGTCCCGAACGACGAGGCCCAAGGTGCCGGCGCGCCTGGCGACGCCGGGCCTGACGCCGAGCCGCAGAAGCTCTCCTTCGCCAAGGCGGGCAAGGGGCTCGCGCTCGCGCGGCAGGGCGTCCACCTGTCCGACCTCATGGACAAGCTCGGCTCGAACATGCTGAACGCCGCGCTCTCGATCGCGAAGGCGAACCCGAAGCTCGTCGGCGCCGGCATCGGCGCGGGTGTCGGCGCGCTCGCCGGTGGCAAGGACAACCGTCTCGGCGGTGCGCTCGTGGGCGCAGGTCTCGGCGCCGGGGCCGGCGCCGCCGCGAAAGGTATCGGGATGCGGATGTCGGGCCCGCGCGGCAAGAGCTTCACCGATGCCACCGCCAGCTACGTGAAGAGCCTTGCGGACAGGGCGCGCGGCGCGATCGGGAAGGCCGAGAACCCGACGCAGTACTCCGTCATGCCGAAGCCGCCGCTCCCCGAGAACGCTCCGCTCCGGGCGCACGCGATGCGCGCGCTCGATCGGCTCGACGCGGCTCGCGGGCGCGTGCTCCCGGGGAAGAACAACGTCCAGCGCATGAAGGCGGCGGCCCGGTTCTACAACGCGGCGCGGGCCCTCGAGGTCTGATGCTGGAGGTCTCGCGCATCAAGGTGAGGTCGCTCGACGTCGACTTCACCGAGATCACCTGGCAGATCAAGGACACCGCGGAGGATGTCCTCGACTACCAGTTCGAGATCTTGCGTTCGGAGTCCGCGGCGGGCCCTTGGGACAAGCTCTCGTCGCCCTTTCAGGACCGCTTCATCTTCTACGATCGCTTCACGAAGCCGTTCAACGCGTTCCGGGCGCTTCACTACGTCGTCCGCGTCACCCATATTCCGAGCGGTGACTTCAAGGACTACGGCCCTGTGCTGCAGGAGGCGGAAGCCGACCTCATCGCGAAGGAGCTACGCCGGCACATGGCGCTCCTCTTTCGCGAGTTCACTGGGCGTCGCTGCTGGCTTCTTCCCGTCCGCACGTTCGGACAGCGCTGCACTTGCTGGCACCAGACGTTGCAGAAGCGTACGCGCTCGGGATGCACGCTCTGCTTTGACACGGGCTTCACCCGCGGCTACCTCCACCCGATCGAGGTCTTCGCGCAGATCGATGCGCAGGACACGAAGAGGGAAATCGTCACGCCGGTCGGTACGACGCAGCAGCTCAACACGAGCGCGCGCATCGTGAACATCGGCAACGTGAAGCCGCGCGACCTCCTCATCGAAGCGGAGAATATCCGTTGGCGCGTCGTCGCGGTGAACCAGACTGAGCAGGTCCGGTCGCCGGTTCACTACGAGCTCCAGCTCCATCGCATCCCTCAGAGCGACGTCGAGTACAACATCCCGCTCAACATGGGTGAAGCGCTCAAGGACCTCTGGCTCTCGCCGCCGCGGAACTTCACCAACCCGCACAACCTCTCGAACTTCGAGGACGAGGAGATCCCGAAGATCTTCTCTCTCTACGGCACGACGTACACCGACCCGGAGGTGAAGTGATGTACCCCGGATTCGCCGAAGAGCTGCTCAAGATCGCCGACGCGAAGAAGTACCTCGAGCTCGGGAAGATCATCGGAGGCGGCGCCCTGGCGTACGGCGCCGGCACCGCTGCGGGTATGGGCGCGGGGTACCTCGCGAACAAGGCGTACAACAGCCTCACCGGCAAGAGCATCCCGAAGAACTACCTCCTCCTCGCGGCGCCCCTGTTGGGTACGGGCGCAGGCATCGCGTACGCTATGCACAAGGCCCGGGAGCAGAAGGCAATACGGGATGTCATCGAAGATTCAGACGACGCGCGCGGAGGGTGACTTCCCGCAGGACGACTGGCGGGCGCACGCGCTTCGCCAGGTCCGCACGCTATACGTCTCTTTCGTCCAGGGGCTCTTCTCCGCCGCGCCCGCCGGCTCGTATCGGTGGCACCCCGTACCGCATGAGACGGAGATCTACATCACCGACGAGAACGTCATCCACGGCGACGTCGTGGGCAAGCGCCCGGCGGTGAACTTCACTCGTGGCCCGGTGCAGTCGAATACGCTCGGGCACGACGACCTCCTCGACTACAAGTTCGAGACCGGGCAGAAGAAGAAGTCGGTCCTCATCTCCGGCATCATGAACGTGAACGTCTGCTCTCGCATCGACGTCGAGAGCGAAGACCTCGCGTGGCTCATCGCCGAGCAGCTCTGGATGCACCGCGAGATGCTCATGAAGGCGGGCTTCTTCGAGATCGGTCGGCAGTTCGTCGTCGGCGCGCCGTCGCCCGCGGGCTCGCTCGTGGTCGCGGACAGCGCTGATGAGTGGTACGCCACGACCGCGTCGCTGCCCTTCCAGTTCCATCGGACGTCGGTCTTCACTCCACTCAACAAGGAGATCGTCGATCAGATCGGCTTCACGCTTCGCGCGCGCGGCATGACCTTTCTCTCCAAGGGCCCGGTCACCGGCCACAAGGTCGATACTTCTGCTCCGGGGGTGGAAGAACACAAGGTGCCGCACCCGCTGAATCCCGCGAAGCAGGTTGTAATTCGGCCCGCACATCCGTATCGCGCGGGGCTTCGTCCTCCCTCGATGGGGGGACGCGTACTTCCCATTCAAAGGGGCACCGTGGAACAATCGGATGCGCCGGTTACGGCCGTCACGAGTACATCGTTCAAGGTGTGAAGTGAAAAAGGAGCTAGCAGATGGCGGCTGAACTTCCGCGTCCCGGAGTCGAGGTCATTCAGGTTTTCCGGTCGACGTCGCCGACCGTGGTGACGCCCACCCTGGTGCCTTGCGTCGTGGGCGTGTGCAAGCAGATCGTGGACGTTCTGGTTCCGGCAGACGGCGGCGGGAACCAGATCAACACGGACGCTCTCATCTCGCTCCCGGCGATTCTTCACGCGGCGGACGCCACGGGGAACCCGGCGCAGTACGCCGGGATCGACGGCGACGACCTGGTGCTCTCCATCAACAACGGCCCCGACGTCACCGTCACCTTCGACGGTGCGACGCTCACGCCGGCGGCGGTGGTCGAGCAAATCCTCGCCGCCTTCCTCGCGCAGGGCGTCACCGAGGCGACGGCCGAGGTCGTCGGCGACGGCTTTCGCATCAAGAGCGTCGGCGTCGGCGAGTTCCAGACGATCGAAGTCCGCCCGGCCACCTCGCCGTCGGTCCTCGCGGCGTTCGGCTTCGTCGCTGGCTACGTCTTCGTCGGCTCGACCGCCTACGACCAGGACTTCCTCAAGGTCCCGCAGGCGTCCTTCCCCGACCCGCGGGGCAACCTCAGCGAGCTCGCGATCGAGGCCTCCTCCATCCGCGTCTTCCTCGGGATGGGCTCGGGAACGAACCTCGTCGAGCTCTCGCGCACGCAGAGCTACCTCCGCCGCGGTGGGAATGGGACGGCCGCGCAGCTCACGGGCGCGGTCGCGCTCGCGGGCCTCACCTACGCGACGGCTGCCTTCTTCACCGGCAACGCCGATGCGACCGATGGCGCTCTCTACGGCGGCGGCGGAACACTCGACGGCCTCACGATCATCCTCGTCCGGAACGGCATCTCGACGACGCTCACCCTGGACGGCACGACGAACGCGGCCAACCAGGCGGCGCTCCTCGCGGCGATCGAGTCGACGTGGCCCGGCGTCACGGCGTCGATCAACGCGACGAACCTCCGGATCACGGGCGCGGTCGGCGACGTCATCTCGGTCGGCGCGGGCACGGCGAACGCCGCGCTCGGCATCGGCGGGCTCACGCTCAACGGCGCGGGCGCGGTCGACGACAAGACCCTCCTCGTGAAGCTCGACGGCGGCGCTCCGATCACGGTCACCTTCGGCAAGCCGCAGTCCGCAAACGAGCTCGTCCAGCAGTTCAACGACGCGCTCGGCGGCGTCTACGGCTCCATCTCCACGGGTCTCCGCATCACGTCGAAGACGCAGGGCGCCTCCTCGAAGGTGGAGATCATCGGTGGCACCGCGGTCACCCCGCTCGGCTTCGCCGCGCCGAACAACACCGCGAGCGGCACTAGCGGCATCAAGGTCGTGGACGACGGCAACGGCGACGCGGTCTCCCCGCTCGTCGAGCTCACCGGCTACAACCTCACGGCGCCGGGCACGGCGGCGGTCGTGACCGGCCTCGTCGACCTCTCGAGCCTCACCCTCCCGGGCGACCTCGACGGCCTGACCCTGAAGATGAGCGTCAACGGTCGCGAGCCGCAGACCCTCGTCTTCGACGCGCCGGCGAACCAGGCGGCGATCCTCGACCAGCTCAACGCGTTCTGGGGCGGGCAGCTCACGGCGACGGCGAACGGCAACCAGCAGCTCGTGCTCACCTCCAACATCCTCGGCGAGGAGAGCACGTTCAAGATCATCGAGGGCACCGCGCTCCCGGTCCTCGGCCTCGTGCCGAGCGTCACGGGGCAGCGGCTTCTCACGGACATCGCACCGGACTTCACCGCGCTCAACACGAAGAAGCTCCGGGTCGACCTCAACGGGACGATCGTCGAGCACACCTTCTCCGGCCTCACCGGGGGCAGCACGGCGAGCGACGTTGCGACCTCCCTCAACACCACCCTCGGCGCGAACGGCACCGCGGAGGTCGTCTCCGGCGCGCTCCGCATCCGTCTCAATGGCACCGCGGCGGTGGGCCAGAGGGCGTACGTCCGGGTGGTTGCCGCGAGCTCGAACGAGGCGGCCTTCCTCCTCGGCTTCGACGTGAACCAGCGCGGGGAGTTCTTCCGCTTCAACGGCGGCGGGTTCCCGCCGGCGTCGGGCGACGACTTCTACGTCGACGGCTCGCTCGTCGGGCGCATCACGCAGGTCGCCCCCGGGGGCAACACCGCGCGCATCCGCCTCGACAAGCAGATCCCGATCACGAGCGCGCTCGGCGACAAGTTCACGATGGTCGCCAAGAACCTCTCGCCGGGCAACAGCGGGCGGCCGAACCCCGAGCTCGTGGTCGACCTCCAGGGTGACCCGCAGCTCAAGCACGACCTCCTCCGCGACACGATCGGCAACCCGCTCGAGGGCAAGGCGCCGATCTACCTGTCGTACCGCGCGGTCCGCCAGGACGTCTCGCCGCGCGCGCGGAATCCGAACCTGCTGAAGCTCGACAACACGAGCCAGCTCGAGAGCCTTCTCGCGCCGGTGAACGTGAACAACCCGCTGGCGCTCGGCCTCCAGTTCGCGCTCCAGAATGCGCCGGGCTGCCAGGTCCAGGGCCTCGGCGTCGACGCCATCAGCGCCGACGCCCCGTTCGGCACGGTCGAAGCCTTCACCCGCGCCGCCGAGTTCCTCGAGGCGTACGAGGTCTACGCGATCGCGCCGCTCACCCACGACGAGGCGGTCGCGCAGGTATTCAACACCCACGTGACCGCGATGAGCGCGCCGGCGGCGAAGGGAGAGCGCATCTGCCTCTTCAACTTCTCCGCCCCCACGAAGAAGCTCGACACGCTCGTCGCGTCGGGCCTCAGCGGCAACACGATCGGCTCGAGCGGCACGGTGTTCGACACCGGCATCGTGAACCTCCCGGCGCTCGTCCTCTCGGCCGGCATCAACCCGGTCGGGACGATCCCCGTCTCCTCGGGCCTCTTCATCGACATCGCGTCGGACAACAAGCGGTATTCCATCGCCTCCATCTCCGGCAGCCAGGTCACCATCCGGACGACCTTCGCCGCGGGCGAGAACGACGACGGGTTCTACGCGACGACCGACTTCAACGACCCGCCCCTCCCGAGCGCGCTCATCAACGAGCCGTTCGCGGTGCGCGTCCGCGGAGCATCGCTTGTGCGGCCCGACGGCACCCTCGACAAGCAGGGCATCGCGGAGACCTACCAGGGTCTCGGCCAGTCCTTCCTGAACCGCCGCTTCTGGTCGATCGTCCCGGACAAGGCGGCGGCGATCATCGGCGGTATCGAGCAGGAGGTCGACGGCTTCTACATGTGCGCGGCCATCGCGGGCATGATCGGTCAGCAGCCGCCGCAGCAGTCCTTCACGAACTTCCCGATGACGGGGTTCACGAAGGTCATCGGCTCGAACGGCTACTTCACCGAGAAGCAGCTCAACATCATCGCGGCCGGCGGCAACTACATCGTCGTGCAGGACGTCGAGGGCGCACCCCTCACGTCACGCATGGCGCTGACGACGGACATGACCTCGATCGAGACCCGCACGGACTCGGTCGTGAAAGTCGTGGACTTTACCGCGAAGTTCATGCGCAGCGGCCTGAAGAACTACATCGGACGGTTCAACATCACCCAGGGCTTCCTCGACAGCCTCGGGCACGTCGTTCAGGGCCTGCTCCAGTTCCTGACCGACATCGGCGTCCTCATCGGCGCGAACATGAACAACATCGTGCAGGACGAGAATGTGCCGGACACGGTGCTCATCGACGTCACGCTCGATGTCCCGTATCCCTGCAATTACATCCGTTTGACGTTGGTTATCTGAGGGCCGGTTCGGTCTGATACCGTAAGAAGAATAACTCGAAGGAGAACTACATGGCCGGCGGCACTTTCAGTGATTGGTCCCCGTACACGGGGTACGTTCAGGGCGGCCTCGTCGACGGCGCCTACGCCAACGCGGGGTTTACACTGCTCGCCGCCGGTCCCCCGCGCCTCGCCAACATCGGTGGGGCGGCGGCGGTTGCCGGCGCGATTGGCGGGGCGACTGCACCGGGGCAGGCGGCGAACCAGATCGTCTACCCGATTGGCATCGTCCAGAACTTCTCCCTCAACCACTCCCGCAACTTCGCCCGCCTCTTCGAGATCGGGTCGGAGCGCAGCTACTTCATCGGTGGCCGCACGGTCGGGCAGATTGGTCTCGGGCGTGTGTACTACCACGGGAGCTCGCTCCTGCGGATCCTGTACGCCTACTACCAGGACCTCGTGCCGCCGACGCTCGTGCCGGCGATGTTCCCGAACGCGGGCGCGCAGGTCATGGCGAACCCGCACGACGTCGTCATCCCGCCGGGGTACGAGAACATCTACCTCAACTTGGCGTCCGACCTCTTCGCGCAGCCGGTCGGCATGCTGATGTACATCCGCGACGTCAACCAGGAGACCCTGGGCGCGGTGTACTTCGAGGCTTGCTACCTGCCGAACCACACCTGGGCGACCGACGCGCATGGCGTGCTCATCCAGGAGCAGGTCGCGGTGCAGTTCGAGCGCTGCGTGCCGGTGCAGGTCGCCGCGCTCGCACTCATCTCGAGCGGCAGCAACAACGGCGGCAACGCCGGCGGCGCCAACGTCACCTTCCCGGGCCTCGTCGGCTGATGAGCACTCCGTTCTCCATTGACGGGAAGTTGAACCTGCCGGGAGCCCCCGGGCTCTCGTTCGAGCCGCTGCCCTTCGGCATCTCGAACCAGTACGACTCGAAGGCTGAGTTCGAGTTCAGCTTTCCGGCGGGAACGGGATCGCAGGCGGTGGACTTCGGTACGATGCCGGCGGCGGGCGCGAAGGCGGCGCTCGTCGTCTACGAGCCCGCGGTCGGCGCGCCCGTGATCAACGTCACCATCAACGGGGGCAACAAGCCCGTCGAGCTCTCGGCCGGCGGGTTCTTCGCTTTCGGCTCGCCGACACCCTCGGCGGGCATCACTGCGATGTCCATTGCGTACACCGGAGCTGGCCGAGTCCGCGTGTGGCTGCTCGGCTGAGGGAGTCATGAAGTGTCCGGTCTCATCGAGCTCGCATGGAAGGTCGTCCCGCCGGTGCTGTCCGGCGTCGGCGGCGTTGCGGGCACGATTTGGAAGGTCACCAAGAACTTCGAAGACCGACTCCGTACCATCGAACGTGAACGGCTCCCCAAGACCGAGGACTGGGTCAAGAATCACACGGAGAAGTGGCTCGAGAAGAAGTACCCTGAAGACATTGGTGCGCTGAGGAAGCTGATCGAGGATCTCAAGAAGGACGTCAACGAAGAGTTCGATTCGCTGTACAGCGAGCTGAGGGGGCGAGGGAAGGAACGCAGGGAGGAGCGTCGACTCACGAGCAAGCTGACCGAGAACTTCCTCGCTCTTCAGGCCCGGGTTCAGAACTGCGAAGAGGCCATCAAGAAATTCAACGAGATGTTCACGCAGCACGTGAAGGGACAGCAAGAACAATGGCAAGAGATCAGTCGCGCCCTGGGGCATATCGAAGGCTGGCTTCGAGCCATGAGTTCTCGCCGTACGACCTCCGGGGAGTTCCCGGGACCGACGAAGCGCTAATCGCCGGCCTCGTCGCGCTCGAAGCCGCGGGGGAACACCCCGCCGATGACGAGCTCGACTCCGGTGCCTTCGCCGCGCTGACCGACGACTTTATCGAGCGCGCCGCCTCGATCCCGCCGACCCCGCTGAACCTCGCCACCTTCACCGAGTCCCCGGAGCTCGCCGCGCTCAACGCCACCCAGCACGAAGTCCGCCAGCATCTGCAGAACATCCTCCTGCTCACGAAACCGCCGCCGTTCGACTCCGACGAATGAAGCCCCTCCCCGACCTCCGCCTGCTTCATGCCTTCGGCAACGAGGACGTCCTCCTCGAGAAAGTCGCGGGTGGGAAAGCGCTCGCTGCGCGCCTCGCGATCGGGCTCCTGGAGGCGAACCGGGCGCGCAACGCGCGCCTGCGCGAGGAGATGCTCTCGGCGCAGGCCGAGCGGATGAACCACATCTTCCGGATGATAGAGGACCAGAAGATGGCCCCCGTCCGCGAGGCCGCGCGGCACACCCGGATGCCCCTCATCCTGCTGGCGCTCCAGGCTGCGCGCGGCGAGGGCGTGGGCCTCGGCGCGCCGCTCCAGGGTGTCCCCCGGCAGCTCATGGGTGAGGACGTCCCGCTCGGTATGGACGAGGGCATGGTTCGGATGGCGAGTGCAATCGGCTCCGATCTCGCGCACTACGCACTCGAGAAGGACGCTGGCATTGGCCCGGTTCTCGGTACCGTCGCCAAAGGGTTCAGAACGGGACTGAAGAGCATGGCCCAGACCGCGAGCGGTTTTGGTGCCAATTCACGCTTCCTGCGCGCGGCGAAGGAGCTGGGCGTCACTCCAGTCCAGAAACCTGGGGCGGTGGGGCAGGCGCTCTCGAAGGCAAAGAGCTCCATCAAGAGAAACTTCACTCCGACCGGCCGGTGGCTGGCCAAGGTCGACGCCCTCACCCCCAAGCCCCCGCCCCTTCCTCATCAGCCGCTCACGCGGGGCTCTTTCTGGCAGGGGAACACCCGGCGCATGCTGAATGAGGGCAAAGCCATCGATGCGGCGCGCGCCCGGGCGCGCGACCAGGCTCTTGCGGCCCCCTACCGCAGTCAGGCCGCGGCGCCCCAGTCCGGCAACCACGCCGTGCAGCAAGTCCAGCCGCCGCCGCCGCCGCCGGCGCAGGCCGCGCCCCCTGGTGGTGCCGCGGCCGGTTCCTCAGCCCCCGGCGAGGAAGGGTTCGATCTGCAGAAGGCCTGGCAGAGGACCGGTCTCGCTGATGGGAAGTGGAAGTGGAAGCTCCCTGCGCTCGCCGCGGGCGCCGCGGGCCTCTACGCCCTTCACGCCGGCGCGAAGAAGGGTCTCGAGATACTCGGGCGTGAGCCACACGCGGCTCAGTACAACGCGGGTGGGGCTATTCCTGCCTACGGGGTAAACCAGTACGGTGTGCCCGATCGCAGCACGCCATTCATGTAATGAGGACACCATGTCGACTTCAGTGGGTTCGGGTTTGATGAGCAAGCAGCGCGCGCAGAAGCCTCACCTTCTGCGTGGGTCCGGTGGCGTCGCGGGCGAGGTCGCGGACCTTCGCCACGACGTCAACGACGAGCTCGAGCCGATGGCCGCCATCGCCGTCGTCGAGTTCACCAACCCGGCCGCTGCCGGTGCTGAGCTGCTCAAGGCGGCGACGGCGACGGTCGCTGCGCCGGTGGTACTGACGAAGGCCGACCTCCTCTCGGGCGGGCTCACGACTCTCGCGAACGAGCCGCGCAACCTCACCTTCACGACCGGCGGCAGCACGCCGTCGGACGCGCCGGCGACGGCGACGATCACCGGTAAGGGCCCGAATGGCGTCCCTCAGACCGAGACTGTGACCCTCGCGCAGACGGCCACGGTCGCGACGGGCACGAAGCTCTGGACGGACATCGAGAAGATCGAGTACCCGCCCGCCGATGGCACCGACGCGACGGTCTCGATCGGTATCGGCAGTGCGATGTACCTGCCGAAGAAGCCGAAGGAGCGCGCAGGACTCGCGGTGATCATCCGCGAGGTCGCTGCCGGCGCGGCGGTCACCACCGGCACGCTCAACGCCGCCGAGAGCTCGTACACCCCGGCGACGGCGCCCAACGGCACGAACGACTACGCCGTCTACTACGAATACGACCCGACGGTCTGATCTCCGGTGACCTGCGGTAGAGCGCGCTCTCGGTGGAAGCACCGAGGGCGTTTCTCTTTCAGAGCCACCAGAAGGCGGGCGGCTCTCCGTTGTTCGCCGCTGCCGCGGCAGGCGGCTCGACAATCTCCGCGCGGAGTTCCTCGTCGAGCGCCTCGGCCATCTCGGCCCGCTCGTCGACCTTCTTCGGCATGGGCTTCGGCGCTGGCTGGTCCTTCGGCTTCGCGAGGAAGTCGAGCACAGCTCGGTCCATGAGCTCGCGCTCCTGGGCGGTGAGCTCGCGGCGGTGGGTGACGAGCTCTTCGACGAGCTCCTTCACGCCGTCCTCGAACTTCTCGGGGTGGTCGAGGATATCGATGTAGATCGCCTCCGGCCGCGACTGCAGCAGCTCTTCGAAGAGCCCCGTCGGCCTAGTGCCAGGCGATGCGAGCTGGGCGGAAGCGGCGAGCTCCTGCACCGTCGGGAACGTTGGGAAGACCACTGGCGGCAAGCCCGTCAGCTCCGAAGAGAGGGGCAAGTTGAACTGCGAGGCGATGGAGTCCCAGCGCTCCTGACTCTTCTTGAATGTCTCCGGCGTTGGCGATAACGGCGTCGGAGACAACGAGAGCGATGACGTCGGAGAGGAAGAGCTCCTGTCGTCCTGTTTCTTTGAGCTTTGCATTCAGAACTCCCCTGAGTTTCTGGAGAAGCTGTAGCACGGCTGGGTCGAGGCGCAGGATGGCGTGCACGCCACCCCTCGGCGGCCCCTTCTTCTTGCGTCTCTTCTTCGAGCGCGGCATTCCTCCAACATACCGAGGGGCTAAAAGAAAGGGGAGCGTGCGGCTCCCTGTTCTTCATCACGGCGAGCGCTCGCGCCGCTCGTACTCCTTCACCTCGAACCCGAGCTCGCGGAGGAGGAAGACTTCGCACTCGGCCAGGAGGTCCCGCTTCATCCTGTGGAACTCCTCGCTGTTCTTCGCGTAGCGCATGCGGGTGTTGCCGACCCGCATGAAGTGCTCCATCTGGGCGATCCGCTCCTTGTTGCTTCGCGGCTTGCCCGTCAGCGGGTAGACCGCGGGGTCGTAGAGCTGGAGCTCGTTCATCCGGAAGCTGTTCTTCCACATCGTGTCGATGACGCCCCAGACGAGCGCCGGCGCCGCCTTCCTCGACTTCGCGATCTCGGCGAGGATGCGAAGCCTCTCGGTCGTGTGCGTGATGTCCTCTTCGATGTGCGGTCGCCGGAGCTCGCCGTAGAGGAAGGCCATCACGCTCTCCTTCACGGTCTCGGCGATGCTGTCCACGACCTCGTTCGCGTTGATGCCCTCGAGCGGGCTACCTTTGTGGTCGGCCCTGCCGCTCTCGTAGAACAGCGCGTTGTCGTCGTACGGCATCGACCGCACGAGCTCCCACGTGTCCGTGCGGATCGTGACCGACGCGCAGACCATATGCTTCGCCCACCGGCAGTTGTGCCTCTCCATCCGCCAGCCGCGCGGAGAGTACTTGTTGATCTTGTCCAGCGTGCACGGCGAGTCCCAGAACCCCTTGGCGCTGATGCGCACGCCGCCGTCGGGGTACCAGGTGAGGATGTCCGTGTCGAAGTATCGGAGGTGGATGTTCTTCGAGAGGCCGTCGGGGCTGCTCTCGTAGTAGAGGAGCAGCTTGTGCCCGAGCTTTTTCGAGAGCTGCGCTCTCGGCGTGGCGAGGCGGTTGACCGCCTGTTGGTAGTTCATCGACGTTCTTATGCCGCCGATCACCCCGACTTCGCTTCGAACTCCTTCACGTCTTCCTCGTCGAGGAGGCTCGCAGCCACGAGCTGCTTGGCCTTCGCCGCGACGCGGGCGCGCTGCATGTCGTTCGTCGCCTCGTCCCACGCGCGCTTGAGCTCGACGAGCGCGGTCTCCCGCGTGAACGCCGGGTGGTACGCCGTTGGTCGCCGGCTGATCGCGCGCTCGCGCGCTGCCGACTCTCGCCTGACCTCTTCGGGGACCGCGAGGGAGGTCGTGAGCGTGTCGACCACCGGATCGGAGAGCGACGGGAAGCGCTCCCGCGGGGCCTCCGAAGTCGCTGGTCGCGGCACGTGCGGCGCCGGCGGGATGCTCGGTTGCGTTGGCGAGAGCGTGAGCTCTTCTTCCGCGCCGTCCTCGAGAAGGAGCTGCATCGCCTTGTTGTGGTGGACCTGCGCCTGCATCAGGTGGTCGAGGATCTTCAGGCGCCGGCTGATGTTCGACCGTCTGCTCATACGCGTGCGACCTCGAAGTGCACGCCGTCGGGACGGCCGCTGAAGTGCCCACCCCAGTAGAAGCCGCGACCTCGCAGGAAGTTCTGCCAGGCCACAACGTCGACGCCGCTCATGTTTTCTCGGAGGATTCTCATCTCCCACGAGGATAGGCTTGCCTTTGAAAAGAAGAGAACAGCGCGGGTACAAGAACCGAGTCAGGAGAACTACATGCCCAAGCACCACTTGTACGTGATGAACCCGATAGCCGCCGCTCCCGCAGGAGACGGCGACACGAAGAGCTGGTTCCTCTTCTACAAGTTCCGTGTCGAGGGAGAGGTCTTCGTTCCCAAGACGGCTCCCCTCTTCAAGGCCGAGCCGGGGGACTACATCTGGTTCGCGTTCGAAGCCCAAGATCCTGGCGGGCGTCGCTGCGCCCGCGTCTTCGGTGGGGCCCAGATCGTGCGTGTGGAAGAAGAGAGCCGAGGACGCCAGGAGATCTGGTATCGCGGCGATGAGGTACTCGACTGGCCCGAGGATGTCCTCTTCGACTTCGATGAGAGCACCCTCGAGGTTCCCGCCAAGGAGGCTGAGGAATGGCTGATGAGAGCGGGAAGAAACACCCCGTGAAGGTGAACGGAGAGTCGCGGTCCACCTCCGCGGTCTAGCGAATCTGCTTCATCCGTTCGATGGAGTACTAGACAGTGCAGACTGTCACGGTTACAACAAGACACCGTCGGTGAAGAAGGACTTGAACTGAGTCATCTTCCGTTCTACTCCTTTGACACAGAGACTGCCCCTCCGAGAGAGGCACGACATGTGGCGAAGGGCCACAAGGAGATCACATGAGCTACGACAAGCTGTCGCTCGCCTCGTTCAAGGAGGCGCTCAAGGCCAACAAGTACGTGAACGCGACGGGTGCCAGGCGAGCGGTCGGTAAGGCGACGACCCTCTCCGACGCGGACAAGGAGAAGGCGCGCGCCGCGATCGACGAGCACTTCGGTTTGGCGCCTGCGTCTCCCAAGAAGACGGCGGCCAAGAAGACCGCGGCTGCGCCGAAGAAGGCTGCCGCGGCGAAGGTCCCGGCGGCGCCCAAGAAGAAGAAGAAGAAGAAGAGCTCGGCCAAGAAGGCGGCCAGCGCGCGCATCGCTGCCCCCGTCGCCGAGGCTCAGGCGGTCGGTGTCATCCCGCAGATTGGTCCGATCGACCTCGAGAACATCGACTCGGTCGCCACGCAGATGAAGATCGCGGAGAAGACGATCCAGAACGTCGGAGCCGCGCTCTCCGTCCTTTCGCAAGCGAAGCAGCAGTACCCCGAGGCCGACCTCGGCAGCGCGGTCGAGGAGATGGGCGGCACGCTCGCGGGCGCCGTCGGCATCTTCCGCCAGGTCGTGAACAACATCACGAAGACGATCGGGTCGGCCGAGAGCGTGTCGCAGGCACCCATCCAGGGCGTCGTGAACCACGGCGTCGTTCCCTCGCGCGCGGAGTCGCTGTTCAAGGGCAGCGTTCCGGGAGCCGCGTCGGCGGAAGCGGTCGGCTGATCGGCTAGACCAGTTGCTGATGACACCGCCAGAGGTAATCTCTGGCGGTGTCCATCGCAAAGGCGCGGGCTTCTTCTCTTGGCAGCGGGTGGACTAATCCGCCGCCCCAGCACGCTGGCACTCACGGGCATTCCGGGCGTAGCCCCGAGGTAGCTCGCTTGTCTGGTCCGAAGAAAACGACCAGAAGGTCTCTGCGCGATCTGCGGAGAGCCGAAGAAGCTGCACGTCGACCATGACCACGTTACCGGAAAGGTACGTGGTCTTTTGTGTTTTGGGTGCAACAAGGGCCTCGGCCTCTTTCAGGACAGCATCGATCGTTTGCAACAAGCTGTCGGCCACCTACGAGGTTGACCCATGGGGCCTCCAGAGAACGCCGATCGAATCCTTGTCGGTGGCGGCCTCTTCTTTTTCCAGCACGTCGACGTCGCCGTGGCGGCGGATGGGCATCACCCAACTCCGCGTCCCGTGGTGGGACTCGAGGACGACCTTCACCTTGTCCCCTTCGCGTTCGACGAGCAGCAGCGCATAGGCCTTCGCCTCACGTGCGAGCTCGACGGCTGCCTTGAAGGTCGGGACCCCATCGGGGATCGCGAAGCTCACGACGTCGGTGATGATTGAGCCGTCGGAACCCTTGAGGAACTGCGAGGGCCAGGCGATGAGCATCCGAGGCATCGTCTTGGTGCGCCGCCACTGCTCGCGTACCTTCCTGACTGCCTCTTCACCTTTCGTGATGAGGTCGTCCCAGATGAACTTCTCGCTGACGATGTACTCGCGTAGTTCCACGAGGACATGATGACCTCACCCGAACAACGACTGCAAGCTCTCCAGCATCAGCTCCGCGGCTGGCAATCATTCATAGCCCGCGCGACGCACGGCAGCGTCGAGTTCATACCTCGAACCGGCGGCGAGTTCGCCATCGTGGTGCGGTGGAAGAATCGCGATTCATCGGAAGGGTCTTTCACAAGAGAGTACACCCGTGAGTTCTGCTTTGGCCGAACGTTTTCGCTTCCTCCCTCGGCGTGGGTTGTGGAAAAGCGCCCTTGCGATCACGCGCGGGATCTTGTCCGATGTGTCCTCAGTGCTCGTGGGGTCCTCTGATCCCTTTGTCAGAGCACGTTGTTGCCGGCGTCTCCTTCGACGTCATCCCCTACATCGAGGCGCTCGACCGGTCGTGCCGCCGGGGGATGATGAGCGGAATGATCGAGGCACTCATGACGTGAAGTTCTACGCTCAGGAGATTGAAGATGCTCATCATCGGAATTTGCGGAAAAGCTGGCAGCGGAAAGGACACCATCGCGGACATTCTGGTCAGGGACCACGGATTCGTGAAGGTGGCGCTCGCAGACCCCCTGAAGCGGTTCTGCCAGGACATCTTCGAGTTCACGACGGAGCAGCTTTGGGGGCCGAGCGAGAAGCGGAACGAGCCCGACTTCCGTTACCTCCGCCACAGCTTCATGGACGAGAACGGCGACCAGGTCTCCGACTTCCTCTCGCCTCGTTACGCGCTCCAGAAGCTCGGCACCGAGTGGGGGCGTGACTGCTACCCCGACATCTGGGTCGAGTACGCGATGCGTGTCGCGAAGCGCCTGCTCGTGAAGGGTGCTCCGATCTTCTACGACGCGCGCTTCGGTATTCGACCCTGGCGGGTGGGCGACCCCGAAGAGATCAAGGGCGTCGTCATCTCGGACGTGCGCTTCCTCAACGAGGTGGAGGGTCTGAAGAAGCACGGCGCGAAGCTCGTACGCGTCTACCGCCCCGTCGCCGCGCGCTTCACCGCTGCGCCGGAGGGCACGGTGACCAAAGAGACGTCGCGCGAGGCTTGGCGCCTTCAGGGCAACGAGGCACTTCATCGCTCGGAGACCGAACAGGACGGCATCTCCGATGAGCTCTTCGACTTCATTCTCCACAACGACGGATCGCTCGAAGACCTCGTCACCGTCACCCACGGCTTCCTCTCGCAGTTCCAGGCGGCCCAGCGTGACGTCGGCTCCGCCGAGATGCCCGCGGGAATTCCTACACCTCCGCGGGAGAGCACCAAGCCCGTGACCTACAACATGGTGAAGGCCCAGGTCGACTCCATCGCCGCCGTGGTGCAGGATGAAGTCGACGTCATGGCGAACACGCCGGAAGTCGTGGGAGTACCACTCACCCCTGTTCTCGCCGAGCAGGAGGGTGTGCAGGCACTTCCAAAGGAGAACGCGAGCCAGGCGCCCCGCAGTGATCTGCTAGAAGAGAGGCAGCGGGAGGTCGATGACCAGAAGGGCGTCCCACCCTTCAAGAGGATCAAGCCATGAGCGAAGTGAAGATGTCGTCCGAGCAGTACATGGCACTCATCGCGCTCGCGCGCGTCGGCGTCGCGAACGCGGAGCAAGCTCGGACCCTCGAGGCATTCCTCGCGGACATCGACGCCAACAACAACGTCACGCGCTACGTGCTCCTCGTGCAGTGGCAGGAGCTCGATTCGCCCATCCCGCCGGGCATGAAGTTCCCCGAGAAGTGGCCGCCGGAGCTGCGCCTCTTCATCGAGCGCACCGACCGGCCGGTGGCGAAGGCCGACGTCCTCAAAGCGCTCTCGAAGAAGGCAAAGAATCCCCACCAGATCCTCGTCACGCGCGACCCCGCTGGGATCGTGGGCTGGACGCAGATCGATAAGTTCTTCGTGACGTGAACATCGACGACGAACGCAAGAAGGTAGCGGACCAAGCCGCTGGGACAGCGGGAGTACCTCCGGCAGGCCCCCTTGTGAAAGAAGAAGACGTGACGCAGACCGTAGAGAAAGGCCCCGAGGAGAAGGTCGTGAAAGGCCAGCTCCTCGACGTCGTCTTCGAGACCACGCTCCACGCGGAGTACGTGTTCCCGGACATGGACGCCCAGCAGGCGCTGGGACTTCTTCGAGCGATGCCGTTGGCCATCGACAAGATCACGCTGGTGAACGCCTCGGGCGCCTGCCTCATCCTCCCGGCGCGCATCATCGAGAAGATGCGCATCTATGAGAACGTGAAGGCCGCTTCGCCCGAGCCCCTTCACTCCTGGAGTCGAACATGAGCGACGGCCTCCCGTGCTTGAACTGCAAGAAGCCCACCCCCGAGAGCGACGCCAAGGTGTTCGCCGAGGTCTTCGTCTGCAGTATCTGCTACGAGATGGCCGACCGGCTGTTTCATCGTCTGGAGGGAGAACTGCGACGGCTTCTTCTCCTGACGAAGGAGACGATTCGGGTCGCTCTGATAGAAGGGAAGCTTCACTTCGAGCACACGCAGGAGCGCGAAGTCCCCAAGGACGAGCTGCTCCGGATGATCCTGCAGTTCTCGGAGAAGAAGGATCGCGAAGCAGATGCACGACGCTCTGGCAGCTAGTTACGGAATCGAGTGCACCTTCTGCGGCGCGACCGCTAAGACGCAGATGAATCTCGGTGTTCGCTTGGAGGTCGGTCAGGTCGTCCCGGCGGACCCGAGCGAACCTGCTCGAGGAAGGTGCCCCCGATGCAAGCGTTACTCGATGAAAGTGGTCTCGGCTCCCCCGCCCCCGCCGCCCCCGAAGCCCAAGGGTTTTCGGCGCGTGCCGGAGAAGTAGCCCGCGTCTTCGTTCACAAGGCTGGCTGGGCGCAGCCCGTCGGCTCCGGCCGCCTCGGGGGAGCGCTCGAGAGGTTCGAGACCGAGGACTTCGCAGCGCTTCGCCTCGAGCTCCTCGACTTCCACCTCTCGCACGCCGCCGCGCTCTTTCTGCTCCAGGGGGCGTCGCTCCGCGACCTCTTCGACAACGTCGTCGTCGCCGTCGGCGAGAACCCGCCGGACGTCTACTCCCTCGCGGTCGCCACCCCGGCGCGTCTCTTCGTCCCGCCGCCGCGGGTGACGAAGGTAGTACTCGCCCACATCCTCGAGCGACCGGCGAGCCTTACCCCTGACGAGATCTTCTCCCGGCTCTTCCGGGAGGAGACTCGTCGTTCTTCTTTTTAGCCCGGGGGTCTTCCCGGAACACCACAACAAGGCGTACAACCGTGTGTACGGTGTACGCCTAGCAGGAGGCATCTTGAAGCGAGGGGACAAGTCCGAAATCACACTGCCCTCAGGGCCGTTCGTCGACCCCACGGTCGCCGCGCGCAACCCCGCGGCAGCGGCGTACGCCCAGCAGATGAAAGAGCGGATGGGAGGCGCCCCGCGCGGCGGCGCGCCGACGCCACCGATTCCGCCGCTCAACATGCCCCACCAGCCGGGGATGACGATGGCCGACCAGGCGATCGCCCATCGCGCCGCCGAGTCCCAGGGTCCGATGCCGAGCATCGTTCAGCCCGCCGGCGCGCCTGCGCCGACGCCGGGGCTCCTCACGACCGACCTTCTCCCGGAGGCCGCGCGCCAGGACCCGATGTACCAGGAGGGTCATGGCTCGATGTACGCCGTGAACCAGCCGCACCTCGCGTTCAAGTACGGCGTCATCCGGAACGGCCAGTTCATCGCCCCGCAGCAGCTCTCCACCGGCCGCCCCGGGTTGAAGCCGCAGACGGTCGAGGGGCTGAAGGCGCTTCAGAGCTTCAACGAGCAGCGAAAGGCAGCAGAGAGCGGCGAGGCCGCGGCCGAGCGCGCGGCGGCGGAAGGACCGGCCGGAGCCGCCGCGGGCCTCGCCGGCGGGACCGAGCCCGTCACCGCCGAGCAGCGGAGCGCTGCTGAAGAAGCACTCAAGAACATGGACGACTTCGACTTCAACTCGTTCCGCGAGTTGATGATGAAGGACCTCCTGAACAACGACGAGCAGCGTCAGATCATCGAGGAGCGCCTCAAGCCGCTCGACCTCGGCGAGCTCATCATGAATTCGAGGGTCACGCAGCGTATCCCGGTGCGCCCCGGGCAGTACGAGCCCGAGCTCCAGTCGATGACCGGCGAAGAGGAGCTCGCGCTGAAGCGCCTGCTCATGGAGGAGCGTGGGAAGATCGCGGCCCCGGACCGCTACCTCCTCGACAAGTACCAGCTCATGACCATCGCGTGCGGCTTGTACGCGATCAACAACAAGGTTCTCCCGTCGCACCTCGACGAGAAAGGCAACTTCAATGACGAGAAGTTCTGGACGAAGTTCAACATGGTATTGAAGTTGCCTTTCCACATGCTGGCGAGCCTCGGCCTCCAGTACTACTGGTTCGATATCCGTGTCCGGAAGCTCTTCGTCGCAGAACGACTAAAAAATTCCTAGAGACTCCCGAAGGCTGGGCGCGGACCACTTTGTTGTTCCACACCCTTCGCGAGCCGCCCAAAAAAGGGTCGCTTCGGGAGTCGATACTTCTCCTGTACGTACTCAAGAAAGCAGAGATCGAGTACACACGGGACCTGGCGCTCGCCCAGATTCAACTCGACAAGGACAAGGGCCTCGAGCGTTTCAACGAGTACCGCAAGACCATGTTTCCTTGGGTGGAGACGGCGAAGAAGCGGGACGACGAAGCACATCGGAAGATCCTCGACGAAGCCGTCAAACGCGGTCCCCTGGTGGTCCGCCCCCTGCATCAGCAGAAGATCAAGAGCCGTCTCGTCCAGCGCGTCGAGAAGCACCAAGCATCGAAGGCCACGAAGGAAGTACTTCAACAGCAGAACGATCTCTACCGCCGCCTCGGCAAGACCGTTCCCGTATGAGCCATGCAAGACAACGCCTACTTCTGTCCAGAATGTGGAAGCCCCGCCATCGAGCGCTCTGCTCTCGTTGGCGGGGCTGCGTCCTGCAAGACCTGCTCATGGCAGGGGAAGAACGAAGACCTTCATGAAGTCCCCTTCGAGCACGACTTCCCCTCACCGGAGGCGATCGCGGAGCGGTTCGCCGCGGAGTTCTCTGGGCTCATCGCGAAGAATCTCGCCCAGCCGATTGGTTCGATGCTCCTGAAGTGGGGCTTCATGACGATGGAGCGCATGCCCCAGGAGCTCGGGCTCTACATGCGCGCCATCGCGACGGCCTCGGCGAAAGCCGTTCTCGAGGTCCGTCAGGGTCTCGAGACGGGTGCCATCAAGCGCCCGGAGAAGAAGCCCGAAGGGCTGCGGAAGGGAGTCCACTGATGAACGAGAACAAGCCCTTTATCGAGAAGCCCGACGAATACGCCCCCGACAAGGACCAGGCGTTCTGCTTCCTCGACTCCTCGCGTCCGTGCACCGCTGAGTGCATGGCGTTCCTCCCCGCGCGCCCAGACGGCGCTGACTACGAAGGGCAGACCTGGTCGGCGTGCATGCTCCTCGTGAACGTCCACAAGATGGGCAAGCACGCCGTCGCGATCGCCTCGCAGGGACAGAACCTGTTGAAACATCTCAAGGTGGCGCAGGCCGACGAGAAGCGCGGTCCTCTTCCGCCTCCGCCGGTGGTGCGCTGATGCTCGTCAAGGTCGCGGGCTTTAGTCAGGACATGGACTTCCATGACGGGAGCATCACGAACTTCGTGACGCTCGAGCTCCCGAATGGCTCGGTAGTGAAAGCGATTGTCTCGGACGACGGTGCGCGCCAGCTCATCGAAGCGCGCGCTGCGATGGGACCGCTGCCCCAGGCGCCCGCGCCGTCTCGCGCCCCGGCGGTGCCGCAGCAGCAGCAGAACTTCTCGCCGGGGGACTTCGGCCACACCGAGACCGACGACGACGGCGCGGTCGTCTTCGGTGGTGGCGGGACCAACGACGCGGAAGCTCCCGGTGAGTTCTGGCCGGGCGGTGCCCCGCAGGAGCAGGAGCGACCCGCAGCGGACCCGAAGCCCTCGCCCTACGCGCACGCTGACCCGGCGGTTCAACAGCGGCTCTACCAGGAGCACCAGGCGGAGCTCCGGAAGCGGGCGAAGCGTGGGCCCACGATGGGCCGCACGGTGCCGAAGGATGATCTCGGCAACCCTATCGTCCCGACCAACGGCGGCGTCGACCCGTACGACGTCATGGGTGGCTCGGGCGGAGGCGTCGTCGACGAGGATGGTGTGGGGCAGCTCTGATGCTCGTTCCTTGCATGAAGTGCTACGCCGTAGTGCGGGTCATCGACGATCCCACGCAGATCCACCTGCTCGTGGGTCAGGCCAGCGAGTTCTGGCCGGACAAGTACGACTGCCTCGTGTGTGGCGAGAAGTGCGAGGCGATCTCTGAGAGCGACGCCGAGCCCGCGGCGCTCGCGCGGATGAAGCTGAAGGACCTCTCCGCGCAGGAGTACTACGCCGCGCTCCACGGTCTCGGTACGCCGGACGAGATGAAGTGCGATGCCCCCACGGTGAACGAGCTCCTCTCGAGGCCGATCAAGAAGGTCGTCGGCCGCCAGCTCCCGAATACCGAGCGCTTTCTACTCGAGACCATCGAGGTCGAAGGAGGCGTGAAGCTCCACTTCGGCGCGGGCGCCGCCGGCGCCGTCATCTACCGCATCACCCGACCGATCTCGTACACGGAGAAAGTCCTGCGCGATGGCTGACCCGAAGACCGTGATCCTCGCCTACCGCCGCGTCTCCGGTGACCTCTCCTCGGGGAGCATCTTGCTCTCCGTCGGCTCGTCGCCGCCGGAGGTCCTTCGCCTGTTCGAGAACCTCGACTTCAAGGTGATGATGCGCGAGTTCGCGATCGAGCTGAACGAGCATCCCGACGCCGGCGGCGCCATCCAGCGCACCGATCGCCCGGGGCTCGTGCAGATCCCCCTCGCGCAGGACGAGGTCGACCTCTTCCGCCACGACCCCGTGGAGGCCATCCGTCGACGGACGATCCCACCCCAGCGCGTCGTCGTTGGCATCGATCGCACCGCCGGCCCCGACAAGACCCCCGACAAGACCGTCGTCCAGGTGCGCACGCCCGAGGGGGCCGTCCTCGAGGCTGGCTACAATTCGCTCGCCCAGTGCTTCGGCGACATCGTCTACGCCCGCGTGCGCCGCGACGACGCCAAGCCTGCGGTCGAGTGCCACTGCTGCGGATCCTGGGCCCTTCTCGAAGGCCGAGACTCGTATACGTGCCGGGAGTGCAACCAGAAGCTCCCGGTTGCCGAGCTCGTCACGGAGTGGGCCGGCGTGCGCGTTTCCGATCTCCTTCAGACGGATCGGGAGGTGTTCTTCCTCCCGCGCGCGTGGAACGGTTACAAGAACTGGGTCACCCGCTCGGATCTCGAGTGGCGATACAACGAGTACAATAAGGAGAAGACATCATGCACTACGGTCGCCAGGTAGGCGTTCGTATCCCCCAGAACCAGTCGACGGAGCAGGCGCCGGCCATGACGGTCACCCGGGTCGCCGTCGGCGTCCCTCTCCTCGTCGAGTACGGCGACGAGCGCGGCATCAAGCACACCACGCTTGCCTGGCGCTTCGGCAACAAGGTCTACATCCCGCCGCAGGGCGATGGGTGGACGGACGCCCACCGTCCCTTCTCCCAGAGCATCAACGACCAGATCATCGCCAAGCTCGACTCCATGGCAGTGACGACCGGTCCGGTCACGGTGCCTACGGATGCGGTCAATGTCACCGGTGGCCTCCCCGATGAGCAGGCCGAGGCCGTGGAGAACAACCTGCGGAAGAGCTAATGAACATTCAGCCCCTCAGCGATTGGATCTTGGTGAAGTTCGAGCCGCTCGAGAAGCGGTCGAGCCTCATCGAGCTCCCGGGCCAGAACGAGTCCGCCGTCCGGAAGGGCGTCGTGAAGATTGTGGGCCCGGGACGCCGGCTTCCCAACAGCGAGCGTCGAGCGCCGATGGACGTGGAGGTGGGCGACAAGATCGTCTTCCTCCGCTGGCATCAGGAGCATCGTCCCGGCAAGCAGATCTCCGAGACTCTTCGTCGCAAGAGCGAGGAGCTCGGAGAAGACCTCTGTCTCATCCGGCAGAGCGACATCCTCTTCAAGTACACCGGCGACGTCAACGTCGACATCTAGGAGAACTTCATGTTGCTCAGAGATCAGCTCATCGCCGATGCCATTGCGTACATCGACACGCGCATCGACGAGCTCTGGTCGAAGGTCAACAAGAATGGTCCAGTCCATCCGGCTCTGGGTACTCCTTGTTGGCCCTGGGCTGGAGGTACCGTTGTTCGAGGCTATGGGCATCTGCAATGAGAGCGGTTGTGCAAGTTGGACCGGGCACGGTCGAGTTGAACTATATGTGGCTCCCTACGGCCATCGGGATGAACTCCCTTCTGAAGAGGGAGATCGAAGAGGCCATCGGGCCAGCGCTGCAAGGACTGCCGCTCGATGCCGCCGGCCTCGACAAGGCTCACGACATCGTCGTCGACTTTCTCGTGAAGAAGTTCCCAGAGATGGATGGCCTCGATCGCTTCCTCGATGGGATGAAGTACCTCGAGCCCCGATGACTACCAAGGACGGCCGTCTTCACCTTCGCCACGAGAAAGTACTTCTCGATCAGGTGAGGTCCATCGCGAAGCGCCGTGGGGTAACGGTGACGTTTCTCGTTGATCAGTTCTTTCGGAATCTCGTAGACGAAGAAGAACGCCCGAAGACAGACGAAGAGCTGGGAATCGAACAGGCATGAACAGCACTCCGGAGTACCAAGAAGTCACTGACACCCTGGAGGTGCCGAAGCACGTCGGGGTGGAGGGGTTCATCCTCGCGATCCGGAGCATCCTCAAGCTGCCCCGCGTGGTGAGCATCGTCATTGATGCGAAGGGCAAGATCACGCACACGCGGTTCATGCGAAAGGAAGAGCCGCGGAGGACCATCGAGGTCGACTTCGACACGATTGCGCCGTCGGCGATCATCCGCAACGGCACGGTCGTCGAGATGGACCTCGAGGCCTACATGGACAACGCGGCCACGTGCATCGCCGCCATGTTCGCGCGCGCCGCGGCTGACCACATGTACCCGGTGGCTTGGGTTGTCGGCGGCGCCACGCACCTCCACCAGTGGCACCAGAAGACCACCGAGGTGGCTCTCCCCGCGAACTCGGTGTACGGGCTGCAGGTGTTCTACGACCGCTTCATCCCGGACGAGACGCTTCTTCTCGCCTGCGCCTACGGCCCGAACAGCGCACTCGTCGACACCCGGATGGCCTATAAGATCACGATGCCCGGCGCTCCGCCCGTGCGGCTCGAAGAGCCTCCTCCACCCGACGAGTGAAGGTCAGCCATGAGTCAGCTCACCGACATCATCATCAAGTCCGGCATCATTCCCCCGAACGTGTTGAGCGAGGTGAAGCGGTGGGGCCTGCCCGTGGGGGACGATCCCCAGCCTCCGGGCGACTTCGAGCCGGACATGTCCGTTCAGCAGCTCTGCGACAAGATCGACGAAGCCCTCCAGAGCGAGGGCTACGTCCTTCTCCGCGAGACCGACCTCGAGGCGGTGAAGCAGTACCTCGAGTCAATGACGCAGGCGACGCTTCATCTCGTTTTCGAGGACGGCAAGGCGTCGAACTTCACCGTGTACGTCGGGAGGAACACTGCCGGCGAGTTCATCATCCCCTGGCGCTCGGACAACATCACCGACCTGCTTACCGACGGCCAGTCATACCTGAAGGTCGACAAGGAGAAGTTCTACTTCTCCAGCGCCCGCGAGCTCTTCTACGGCACCAACAAGGCGTTCGTCGTCTGCACGCCTTCGACGAAGGAGCCCGATGGCAACCGCGGATGATCTGAAGGCGCTCCTCGCCGCGCGTACGGGATTCGAGGTGCTCGACCTGCAGCTCTCGGCCAATCAGCTCCGCATCGTCGGGCGCGTCCTCCCGAACGCCTCCAAGCATTGGGTGCTTCTCGTGCATCGGCTCCTGACGGTGTCGAAGAGCTCCGCGTGGAAGGTCGACATCTCGCGGAACTACTTCCTGCGGAGTGTAGGCGACACCGAGAGGCTCTTCTACACCTGGCGGCTCATCTTCGAGGCTTCGAACATGGCGTCGCAGATCGAGAGCATCCACGCAGCCGTGAACAGCGCGCCCAGGCCGGCGCGCGTGGAGCTCGAGGAGTTCCCGCTCACGGGGGCGAACCGGACGCACAAGAATGGGAAGGGCGCGTTCGCGGCGGAGACGATGCCGATGGTCGCGCACGTGGCAGCGCAGGCACGCATGGGAGGCATTCGGACGTGAGCGACATGTTCAAGCACCGAAAGGGCGCCACGGAGATTCTCGTCAGCAAGGACGAGAAGTTCGGTGAGGACCGCTCGATCGAAGAGGCTCCCGAGCTCTCGGAGGAGGAGAAGCACAACCTCCAGCAGCGCATGGAGGCGATGGACAAGCTCCTCGCCACCAGCAAAAAGGCGAAGTACAAGATCGAGCTGTTCTTCGGCAAGGCGCGCTCGATGCGCGCCGCCGTCCCCGGCGCGCTCTCCTTCTGGGAATCGGGCACGAAGTTCCACGGCGGCGGCGACACGAAGGTGTACTTCTGCCCCGGCAAGATGATCGGGAAGAACGACTGCCAGAAGATCATCCCGTTCTCGTTCAACGGGTACGGGTTCGCGGTCTGCCCCGGATGCAAGGAGACGTGGAAGGCCACCCAGCTCATCGGCGAGGTCCTCGGTCGTCACACGATGCGTGACTGGGCGCTCCTCCTCTTCCAGTACTACAACCGGCTGGACCAGAATTGCGACATCTACTTGAAGCACTCACCGGACGACATCCGGTCGGTGGCGGCCCGTGAGCAGGAGCGTCAGTGCGGCGGGGAGCTCTTGACCAAGGCCCGGATACGGGCCAGACACGTGTATCCTCTGAGGAACATCATTACGGACACCCTGGCCGGTGCCGACCTTCTGAACAGGTTCTACGCCTTCCTCACCGCATGAACACCGACTTCATCCGCCTGGCCTACGAACGCACGGTCGCGGCTGCCTGCCGTCGGTACCTGATGGAGAAGTACCTCGAGGGAGGCGGCGGCCAGAAGGAAACCCTCGTCTGCGAGGAGGTCGCGTTCAACATCCGCGAAGTCCCCAGCGAGATGATCGTGATGTTTATCCAGCGGCTGGAAGCCGAAGAGAAACGCCTCACCGAAGAAATGGCCAAGTACGAGTTCAGGAAACGCGATGAACAACGCCCAATCGCCCAGCCCGCCCAGCCCGTCGAACACTCCGCCGCAGACGGAGGAGAAGCAACCAAGTCTCGTCGAGCGGGTCGCAAGCCTCGAGGCGAGCAACAAGGCGCTGGCTGAGGTCGTCAACGCGAACGCCGCCATCATGCGCGACTGCCTCGAGGTCACCGAGGCGATTCAGTGGATGATCATGCAGGCGCTCGACGACGTCGGCACGAACGGCGCCCTGGTCCGCACCGAGACGGGCCGTGTCGACTGGGAGCACTACAAGGCGAAGTACTTCACCTTCCAGGAAGAGCTCCGTGCGCAGGCCCAGGCCGCGGAGGCAACGGCAACGGCAACGGAAGATGGCATTCCGGCCGATGCGGTAGTCTTCGGCGGAAGTGGGGGCTGACCATGCCGAGGATCATTCGAGGGACGAAGGACGCGCGAACCGGGGCCACCATCCTGAAGGGAGGCTCCGGCGGCATCAGCAAGATCCGATGCCCCTTGTGCGGTTCGCACGCGCAACCTGCCACCGTCGACGGCAAGCCGGGTTACGCCTGCGGCGCCTGCGGGAACAAGTTCAAGGCGGCTCGGATGTAGAACGGCGCATCACCCACGACTCCCCCGTCGTGCCGGTGATGACGAAGTTGTTCCTTTCGTAGAGGGAGATCGCCCGCGCGTTGTTCTTCCGGACCATGAGCATCATCGGTCCGGGGAAGCGCGTGATGACGTGCGACAGGAGCCAGCTCCCATAGCCGCGCCCCTGGAAGCAGGGCATCACCCCGAGCCGCAGTAGGTCGTGGAGCTCGAAGTGGGGGCGAACGAGCGCGAAGCCCACGATGACGTCCATGTCGTCGCGGAGGACCGCGCAGTAGCCGTACTCGATCTCACGGCGGAGCGTCCCCTCGCCGAGCGCGTTCTCGAAGAACACCGCGTCCTCGATGGCGCTGATGTGCTCGATGTCCTCCTGGTTCGAGTAGTTGGCCTGCTCGATGCGCATCTGGTACTACTCCTCCATGGCCGGCGACGAGAAGAGCCCCGACACCCAGCCCGCGATCTCCACCGGGTTGAAGGTCTCCCTACCTGACACTATGCCCGCAGACGTCACGGTGGAGAAGGTCGTCGACTCCGACATCGAGGACTTCAACCGCTGGTTCCAGACCCAAGGCAATGACCCGGTCATCCCCTTCGAGAAGGCGATCATCAAGACGTACATCGGCTGGAAGTTGGGGCTAGCGAAGAAGGGATGAAGTAGCGGAGCCCCTCGGGGCTCCGCTCTCGTTCACCGGGGCTCAGACGTCCCCGTGCCGCATGCTACGGTGGTAGACGGACAGCCCCCAGAACCTTGTCGGGTTCTGCTTGTACCGGAAGCTGTCCCACTCGTCCTTGCTGAAGTCGCTCCTCCGGAGCTTGCCCTCGAGGAACTCCTTGTACTTCTTCGGGTCGGGGTTCCGGAAGCGGTCGAACTCCGCGCGCCAATCCCAGCGCCCGTTCCAGACCACGACGAGCTCCGGAGGAGCGAAACGCTGCTCCGTGCTGTCGTAGAGCTTGCCGCTGCGCACGATGCGGAAGCTCGAGCCCGGTGCCATCTCGACGAGGAATTCCGGGCCGAAGACGCCGTCCGCCGGCTTCTCTGCGAGGAGCTTCACGCCCGGCGGCGGAAACGGATTCGCCGTGCGCACCACACGGCCCTTCTGCTCGTCGTAGACCTCCGTGATGGTGTTCGCGAAGAGCTTTACGCTCCCCCCTACACCCGGGGGAGTCTCGACGAGAACGAGCGCTCGCTTGTCTCGAGCGTTCTGCTCCTTGATGAGCCGGAGGGCGTTGCCTTCCGCATCGGGCACGACGTCGAGCCACTGCCACGTGCTCTCGCTGTACCCGGCGTCGAAGGCATCGCGCATCTCCTTCAAGATGCCCTGCCCAATCGGTACTCCGAGCAGGTCCGATGACCTCTCGGGCTTGTACTTCAATACGATCCCCTTCTTGGCGCGCTCACTGACGGTGAAGGTCTTCATCTGCCTCTCCTTGTTGGAGTGGGTTGGCGTCTCCACCGTCCTTATCCCTCGCGTTGGGTGCCTCCTTGCGTGCGATACATCTTCCACTTTGGGGCTAAGAAGAAGGGGTTGCCCCCTCCTTCAGCGCGTTACTTCTTCTTCTTCTCGGACGGCTCACGCGTGCCGATGACGTATCCGAGGCCAGCGCCGATAACCATGCCGGCACTGAAGCCGGCGCCCCCTGCGTTGAGAATATCTTCGTTGCTCCTCTGCGATGGCAGAAGAGCCATGGCGGTCGCCGCGGCGGCGCCGCCGATGGTGCCGCCGATGACGCCGCCGAGGATCACCGAGCCAAGAGCACTGCGCCTCTCGAATGATGGTTGAATGGTGATGCCCTCGTAGGCCACTTTTTCGAGTGACCTCGTTGCCGCCTCGGCAATATTCAACGCGCGGCTGTCGAAGTCGTTTGCCGGCGCGTTCGACGCGGTGGTGTTCGTGTTCGTGTTCGTGGTGGTGGTGGTGGTGGTCATGTGCGTCTCCTGGTTGTTAATGTGGGAAGCGGTATCTTCCCCACCGTCGTTCTTATCCCTGGAATCTAGGGAGTTTTGCGTCGTGACCTCCGTGAGGTCACGGGCTTCGAAGTCAACCCCCGAGCGGGGGTTGCTTCGTTTCCTCGGCGCGCTCGTCTCCACCGGCACGACAAGTTTCAACTTGTCGCCAAGGGAGTGGGTGAGTGGTCTCTTTTCGTTGTTCGTCTCGTTCATTGAATTGCCCCTTTCTGAACGGCGGCAGCAACGGCGTGCCGGTAGATGCCCTTGTTGAGGGCATCCCGCACTTCCTTCGCGGACGCCGATGTCGTGATCACGCCCCACTCCTGCTCGGTGACGAGCAGGTTAACGAAGGCGGTGTTGCTGTTCTTGATCTCCTTGCCTGCCCGCCACTGTTTGGCGGCCTTCGTTGCAACGCCAAGAAGGCCCACGGCAACGGGGGCCAAGAACATAATCATTCGTGCCTCCTTCCATCGTTCTTATGCCCGGAAAAGGGCCATTTTTGCTCTTCCAGGGGCTAGAAGAACGGCCCTCGGGGAGGGGTGCCCCCGAGGGCCGTTCTGACGGGTTGGAAGGAGACGCTGGCTCTCCCGTCACGGTTCTTATTCCGCGGCCGGTCCCGGTATTGCGGCAAGTGGTAGACTCGCCTCCATGCCCCGGAGCGCCGGCGAGTTCCTCGAGGACATGAACGCCATGCAGCACCAGAGCATGCTGGCTCGGCTCATGAGCAGCACGGCTGGTGCTTCACCAGACCTCTTGGCGGGCGGCCTCATGTCTCGAGGCGGCGCGGTCGCGCGACCTCTCCTCTCCGGGGCGATGAGCATGCTTGACCTCGACCCGATGTCCCTTGGCCTCCGCGCCGGCATGGGCGCGTGGAGCGCGGGAGCGGGGGTGCTCGGCGCTGGGCTGGTGGGCATGGGCGCCGCCGCCGGCGCGGGCATCATCGGGGCGGGCGCTGCTTTCGTCGGCAACCAGATGTACTCCGGCGCCCAGCAGCAGCTCCTGCTCAACCAGGGACTCCGTCAGAACTTCAACTTCGTCAACTCTCAGGGCGGGATGGGGTTCACCTCGCAGCAGGGGTTCCAGATCGGAAGTCACCTCCGCGACATGACCCACCAGTTCGGCCCCATGGGGGAGGTTGCCACCTTCGGCGAGCTCTCCCGCCTGGCCATCAACATGGGCCGAATGGGCTTTGCGCAGAACGTCCGGAGCGTCAGCGAGTTCAAGGACAAGTTCAAGGAGATGATCGACACCCTCAAGAAGGTGGCGACCGACATGGGCTCGTCGCTCGAAGAGGCGCAGAAGTTCGTCCAGTCGATGCGCGGTTCGGGCATCTTCCAGACGGCCGATCAGCTCCGGATGTCGAGCGGGACGCGGCTTGTGGCGGCAGCGGGCGGGCTGGCGATGAGCGAAGTCACCGGCATGGCGAACATCGGCTCGCAGATCGCGCGCGCGGTGGGAGGCCTCGGGCGGCAGGGCGCCTTCGGTGGGATGAAGACCATCGAGCAGATCGGTCTCGCCCAGCGCGTCGGCGCCATCAGCGAAGAGGACATCTACAACGCCACCGGGCTCACTGGCGCCGAGGGGCGCCAGGCGTTGGCGACGGCGCAGATGCAGCAGAGCGCGCGCTTCCTCTCCACCGCCCGCGGCCGGCGCTTCCTCGCGTCCATCGCCGGCAAGGACGGCCACCTCGATGAGGCCGCCGTGCTGGAGTACCTCATGGGCGGCAACGTCACGACCGGCCGCACGATGGAGTTGGCCTACCAGAATCTTCGCGGCGTTGGCCGGGCGAACTTCATCCGGAACGAGGGGCGCCTCCGTGGCGCCGCGCTCGAGAGGTTCGGTGGGCTCCTCCAGTCGATGATCTACCAGCAGTGGCTCGCCAGCCGCGGCTACGACCCGATGTCAATGGACGACAAGGCGATGCTCGCCTTCCAGCGGTTCAGCGGGTTGGGCCGCGACGAGGCCGACCTCGCCATCAAGCAGCTCCAGCGCCTGCCCGAGATGATGCGCGAGATGCAACACGCGCGCGCCGAGCTCGCCTACTCCGACGAGTTCAACAAGTACAGAAAGTCGGTCGGCGTCGAGGGGATGAAGCGTCGTTTCGACCAGGCGCGTGAGCACCTCCAAGGCAAGTTGCAGCAGGCCGGCGCCGACATCCTGAACCAGGGATCGGACATGCTCGCCCAGTGGTTCAACCGGATGATGGGCGTTTACGAGCGGCACACGATCGAAGGCATCGACCAGGTTCTGCGTCTGGCGCGTGATGGCCACGCCGACGCCGCCCGCCAGATGGACCGCCTTTTCGCTGGCAGCAGCGTCATGCCAGGCGGCAACCGCCTCGGGGCCAGCTTCGGCGTGCTCGGCGGTGGCGGGCTTTCGGCGGCGATGCGTCTATCGAACGCCCACGGCGCCGTCGACGCGGCTCAGGTGACGTCGGCCGACATCGACTTCATGAAGATCCACGGAGCGCGATTCCGCGTCGCCTTCGTGGACGAGGCTGCCGGCCTCAAGGGCATCGCGCGCGCCGACAAGATCATGGAGATCGTTCGGCGCGAGGGGGGCGCCGACGCCCGGGCGCTCCTGCGCGAGTACGAATCGACGACCGACCCGAACAAGAAGCTCCAGATCGCCGCTCGGATGGAGAAGGCCGCCGGTTTCTCCGCTGAGGCAGGGATCGGCAAGACGCTCACCGCCCAGAGCCTCAACATCAACGACTCCGGACAGACGGGGCTGCGGCGTTTCCTCGGGATCGGTACACGCGCGGGCGCCACCCAGGCCGAGGTCGACAAGATGATCGGCGAGTCACGCATCCAGACGGAGAGCGCCAGCTTGCGCATGACCAGAGACCTGAACACGAGTCTGGCGCTGAACATGATACTCCCGGGCTTGGGCGGCCTGATCGACATGGGGCGGCTGACGGTCAATTACTTCGGCGAGCAGGCCGACGCCGAGGCCGCCGGCGCCTTCATGCGATCGCGCGAGGGCCGCACTCTGATCGGCGGGATCATGGAGGGCAGCGGATCGGACTACAACGCGGCGATGAACCGCCTCGCAGAGCTGAAGACGAAGGGCGAGCTCGGTCGCGGGGACAAGGTCCAGTTCGAGATGCTGCAGACGGCGCGGGCAGCGCGCGAGCTCGGGCTTTACCTCGACAAGACCGGCAAGAGTGTCGACCAGCTCACCGACAGCGAAAGGAGCGACCTCGCGGCCAAGGCGAGCAAGATCATCGGGCGGGAGGTGTCCTTCGACGAGCTCCTGAAGGGCTCGCAGGCGATCGCCGGCGCCCTCGACCTGAACCGGCAGGCCGCCGTGCGCGAGATGCGCGAGCGGACCGACGTCGAGACGAAGGCGATGCGGACCGACATGGTGGCGAGTGGGATGGCCATCCTTGGCCCTGACGGCCAGCTCACGATCCGCTCGGGTAAGCTCGACGAGCTCGAGAGGATCGGCGGCAAGGACGCGCGCGCGGCCTACGAGCTCGCCGCTTCCATCGCTGAGACGACCTTCGACGGCGACACCGACCGCGACCTCGCCCGTATCCGTGACCTCTATGGCGGGGGCGGCCAGACGGGCAAGTACGCCGAACTTCGGCAGAAGATCGCCATCGCTTCGGTGGCGCAGAAGCGTGCCCTCGCTCGTGCCCTCGGCGGGGCGGATCCGATCGGGCAGATGTACGCCATGAGCGCCGCTCGTGAGGAGCGCCTGCAGAACCAGATCAAGCGAACCAAGGCGGGCGCCGGACGGGTCGAGACCGCGATGGCTTCCCTCTTGGGGATCAACGTCGACAAGGACCTCCGCCGCGAGCTCGCCGAGGGGAGCGTCAACCAGGCCGCGGCCCTCATCATGCAGCAGCAGGGCATCCGAGCGTCCGACTCCGGCGCCGAGGCCTACCAGAAGCAGCTCATCGCCGCGCTCTCGGCCGCGCGCGAGGGCAAGATGGGCGTGGCCGCCGACGCGCTCTCGGCCGCCGAGAGCGATGCCTTCGGCGAGGTGAAGAAGAAGCTCGAGAAGTACCGCGAATCGAAGATGAGCCCTGCGGAGCAGAGCGCCAAGTACCTGTCGAAGATGGCCGATAATTCCGACGAGATGAAGAAATTGATGCAGCAGCAGCTCAGCGAGCTGCAGGCGCTCACCAAGAAGGACAACCCCGACGGACAGGGCAAGAGCGGCTCCGGTAGCCCCGGCGCCATCCAGCCCGGAGGATGAACATGGCAGCACGGTCGCTTCTTTTCGCCGAAGGACAGGTCCTCCAGCAGCCCCCGGAGTGCGGGCCCTGTCGGCAAGAGGTTCGCGCGACCATCCGCAAGGGCGGGCGTCTCTACACGGTGGTCATCCGGGACAAGGTCGTCGTCGAGGACCCGTACTTCGTCATGGTGAAGGCGGCGGCCTTCGCAATCTCGCAGAACGAGCCCTACATGGGTCGCGCCACACCACGCGCGGTGAAGGACTTCCTCATAAAGTCGAACGTCGTGGTGTGACTTTCACCCCTCGAGGGGTGGAAGATGTATCTTCCTGCCATGCGCCGTATCGCCGAAGAACGCTTTTGGGAGAAGGTCGATCGGGTTCCTACCCCGACCGGCTGTCTTCTTTGGCAGGGTGCCGAGGATCGCGAGCGGCGCGCGCGAGGGAACCACCCCACGGGTGCGCGTCATGGTTGCGCGACTCATCCAGGGCTTCGCCGCGGTGCACGAAACGGTCGGGCAAAGGTGAACGAGCACGACGTTCGCGCCATGCGCGCCGCCCATCAAGCAGGCGCCACGTGTACCGAGCGCGCAAAGAAGTACGAGCTTACGAAGACAACGGTTTCAAACATCCTCCGGGGCAAGCTCTGGGGGCACGTGGAAGGGTAGGTGCGTCATCGCTGTCTTCATAGAACTCACGACCGACCCGTTCGACGCCCGATTCAAGGATAGGGAGCAGCTTGCCACCACCATCGGCGCCGGGCTCGTCAACGTGCGGCGTCCGACGCGTGGGCTCGAGGTGAAGGACGACACCTACGCGTACATCAAGCTCGTACGCAGCGACACCGTGGAGATCCCCATCTTTGACTCGAGCTCACCGGATGGCATGAGCACCGCTTACTCGAACTTCATTCTCCAGAGCGTTCAAGAGCAGCGGATGGAGAAGCACCAGATCGTCGAGACCTTCGGCGACACGTACCTCTTTCTCTTCGGGGAGAGCCCGCGCTTTCTCAACGTCCAGGCCGTCCTCATCAACTCACACGACTTCAACTGGAAGGCCGAGTTCATGGCGAACTACGAGACCTACCTTCGTGGCACGAAGGCCGTGGAGATGGGTGCTCGGACGTACCTCTTCTACGATCAGAACATCGTTGAGGGCTACATCCTCAACTGCCAGGTGCAGGAGACGAGTGACCAGCCCCACCTCGTACTGCTTTCGTTCCAGTTCTTCGTCACGAACGCGCAGAACATCTCGCTCATCGGTACGGGCAGCCAGAACTTCCCCATTCGTTCGAGCGCACTCGTCCCCGAAGGTCTCGATCTTCGTGAGGGCATGAGCGGGGAGGGGCTCGAGCTCCTCACGAGCGCGCAGACGAACAACTTCGAGTCGTCGTTCACTCAGGGGAACTTCGATCGCAAGAGCCCCATCCGTTCGCTCATCCTCGACAACCGCGACGAGTACACGACGGCCATCCAGCCGACGATCATGGACCTCGCTGACGACATCTCCGCCCGCGCCGCCGCCGAGCAGCGCGCGCTCGAGGAGTCGGTCGATCGGCTCGAGAGCGCGATCGCCGATCTTCTCCAGGCGTATGGTGTCGAGGACGCGGACGACCCGTTCCTGATGGACAGCTTGGGTGTCGGCCCGACCTTCCTCGGCACCGGCGTCGGGATCGGCGCGTTCGCGGGCAGCGGCGTCGCCGGCGGGGCCACCTTCGGCGCCGTCGCGTCCGCCCAGGCGGGCGCCTTTGCCGGCGGCGGGATCGGCATCGGCGCGCGCGCCGGCGCCGGTTTCTCGTCTTCGGGCAGCGCCTTCGGCGGGGTGTCGGCGGGCGCCTCCACGGGCTTCAGCACGCAGGCGGGGTTCGGGCTCGGGGTTTCGGCGGGAGCGAGCGCGAGCGCGCGCGCCAGCGTCACGGCGCGCGACGGATCCATCTTCTCGGAGAGCGGCACCCGGGTGGGGACCTCGGCTTTTGCCAATGCTTCCGCGGCGAACCGGAGCTCGACCAGCTACGCCTACTCCTCCGCGCGCGCGGCGGCGCGCGCCGGCGGCTACGCGACCGCCGGCTCCTCCCTCAGCTTCGGAGGCAGCGCGACGCCGTCGGCGAGCTCGTTCGCCGGCGCGCGCGGCTCCGCCGGCGCCTCCGTGGAGGTGGGCGGGAGCTCGACGGCGTTCTCCTTCATCGCCGCCAAGGGCTCGCTCGCGAACGCCACCCTTCCGCCGGTCGCAGCTCTCGCGACGCTCCAGCGCTCGCACTCCTGGTCGAAGTCGGTCTCCTGGCCGTCGGGGTAATAGATGGGCGCAAAAGTACAACGGCTACGCCTTCGGCTCTTCATCGAGGGCGTCGAGGTTCCGGTCATCGCTGCGCAGGTGCAGGTGAGCCCGAACAGCCCGATGGTGGCGGCCATCCAGATCCCGCCGCTCGCGGAGGCGACGCGCTTCCATCCGCGCTCGCTCATCCATCTCTTCTTCCTCGACTTCTACGAGATAGAAAACCCGAACATCCGGCTCTCCGGCGCCTCTGGGTTGAAGGCGCCGGGCCCGACGGCGTACCAGCAGTCGCTCCGTAGCACCGAGCCGATCGAAGTCGACGGTGAAGACCCCACCATCGAGATCACGAACGAGTTCGTGCGCGATGCGAACAACAACAAGTACAAGCTGCTCTTCGCCGGCGAGCTCATGGGCTTCCAATGGACGAAGAATGCGGTGAACCGCTCCGTCGTCCTGCAATGCTCGGACTTCTCGAACTACTGGGACTACGCCTACCAGTTCAACAACACCGACATTTTCGGCCCCGGCATCAAGGCGATGTTCACCGGCGGCTCGACGAACCTTTTCACTGACTTCCTCTCGAGCCCGGGCGAGATCGTCACGAAGATCATCACGACGCCATCGACGCGCTACCCGGGGTTGAAGGGCCTGCTCGGCGGCATCATCCATCTGCTCGAGGCGATGGGTGGGTCGTACTACTACGACAAGAAGTACGCAGGGCAGAACATCTTCTTTTCGCTCGCCGAGCTCCGGCTACGCCTCTCGCAGATGATCACGGCGTTCGACAAGGACCCCACGAGCCAGAAGCTCCTCGGCGGCTCCTTCGACGCGCTCTTCCGCCGCTCCATCGGCAACCTCGGCGACCAGGCGTCGTTCCGCAAGGTCGTCAACCAGCTCATCTCCGTCATCTTCCACGAGTGCTACCCGCAGCCGTGCCCGCTCTACGTGCCCGGCCTCGACGGTACCATCACTGGCTTCGTCAGGAAGAAGCTCATCGAGATCCCGGGCTTCAGTAGGTTCGCGGTGACGGCGAAGGCCGTAGCCGAGGGCCTCACGCTCCTCCAGGACAGCATGGGCTCGTACAGGGAGGAAGTCGAAGAGCTCTCGGCGCAAGCGAAGAAGGCGCGTCTCACCGAGCTCCTCGCCTACCTCCTTCCGCGGCTGATCGACCTCCAGCGGGTGTGCAAGCAGAGCGCTCAGGATGCGCAGCGCGCGCGGACGGCGCCGTCGGCGCAGCATCTCGCCAGCCTCGCGAGCCGCATCTCTGCCGCCTTCAACGTCGCCGCCAGCGACATCGGCAAGGCCATCACACTCGTGAAGCAGGGCTCGAGCTCGTCGTTCGCCGGTGCGTTCGGCAAGCTCGAGTCCGCTGCCGTCCAGCTCATCAAGGTCACCACGTTCGAGGCGAACACGACGCCCCCGAAGCAAGCCATCCCCGCCGCGTTGAAGCAGCAGATCTTCCGCCCCGACGTCTGGTTCTCGGCGCCGCCTCGCTGCAACGTCCTCTTCCCCGACCAGTACACGACGCTCTCGTACTCCCGTCAGTTCATGGCGGAGCCGACGCGTCTCATGCTGAAGACGAACGACGAGTTCTTCGGGGAGGATATCCTCTTCGACCATTTCTACTTCGCGCCGAAGGCCATCACGCTCAAGCAGGAGCAGAACACGCTCCAAGCGATGCTGAAAAACGACATCCTCGACCACGAGATCTTCACCGGCATCTTGCCGGTGTTCGAGAAGATGGGCGAGTTCAACATCTTCGCCGCGCGCTCGGGCATGGTCGACGGCAAGATCCCGAAGATCGGTCTCGCCCAGCGCTCGACGAACTTCCTCTACTTCAAGTACCGATTCGCCCCCCGCCAGCTCCAGCTCACCGGGCGCTTCAATCCGTACATCGCCTGCGGCTTCCCGGGGCTCATCATCGACAAGTACGTCGACCTTCAGACCTTCAAGCTCCACAACGAGCTCCTGAAGTCGCTGCCTGACGCCGACTCCTTTCCGACGCGTGAGCTCAACAAGATGCTGGGGACGCACTTCCTCTGCAACTTCACCGAGGTCACGCACCAGATCGACCAAGGCGGCGGCGTCACGCTGATCAACGGTTCCTACGCGCGGCAGGCGGAGGAGAGCGTCGAGTTCCTGGGCGCGGTCCAGGAAGAGGTCATCATGAAGAAACAAGATGGCCCCCCTGCCACCCGCACGGATCGCTGGGCCGCCATCACGCCTCCGCGCGTGGGCAGCCAAGGACCGAACCTCGGGCGCATCGTGAAGGTCGAAGAAGTCCGCGGCGGGCGCTCGTCTTCTCTCGAGGACGGCCTCCGTCTCCCCCTCTTCAACGGGAAGCGGGACAAGCGCACCAAACAGGTCATCACGCAAGTGCCCGTCGGAATCAACGCCTTGGCTCGCAACTACGGCCCTGACATTGTGGAGCTTGTTGGCGACGAGAACCTGCCGGTGACGTTTCGCGCCTTCGACGTCACCGAGGAGATCCCACGCACGAAGCGGCAGACCGTCGAGCTCCCGCCTGAAGAGTACATCCGCCCGGGTTGGTACGGCGACTGCTGGCACCCCGCGAAGATCTCCGAGGTCTACTACAACTTCTTCGCCACTGGCGCCATCACCGAGACAACGGCGGTGCAGAACCTCGGCGGGGAGAACCTCGACGGGCTCACTTCGAGCGACGCGTCCTCCACGCTCGCCGACCTCGTGAACCAGGACAACCCCATTGCGCTCGCGCGCGACCAGCTCATCCAGCTCTCGCTCACGAAGGACGCGAACATCGAGCAGGCCGTCGCCTTCCTCGTCCTCACCTACTCGGTCATCAAGCAGGCGGGCTTCGACCCCGAGCAGTTCATCCGCTCGTACACTTGGCGGCCGATCGCGACGCTTCTCGACATGTTCGGGACGAGCGACCTTCTTCTCTCACCAGACGGCAAGGAGGTCGTGCAAGGTGTCGAGGGCTTCCACTCGCGCGCCTTCGGTCCCTACGAGGACCTCTTCGGTCTCGTCACCGAGGACATCGAGAGCGTCGTCGGCATCCGCCGCGGCTCTACGCAGGCGAAGAAGGCAGACAAGAGAAAAGCGAAGTACGAGCGGGTGCTCGACTACGTCGCCGCCCTCCGTCTCTCCCGCGCGATCCTGGGCTGACCTTCCGGCGGTAGTTCCGGAGGTGGTACAACTGAGCTCGATGAGTGCGCTCGCCCCGTACGCCCAGGGCTTTCTCGAGGAGCTGGAAAAGCTCGCTGCGAAGCCCGTGAAGGAGACACGCAAGGGCTGGATGTTGCCGAAGTCTCGAAAGGGCTCCGTACCCATGCGCGTCTCGACCCTCCTGAGGAAGGAGAAGGACGGCACGCTCGGCGGTTACAAGCTTGCCCACGTCCTTGGCGCGCTCGCGAAGATCGGCGAGTCGACGCCCACCGTGCCCTTCGTTGCGAGCGAGTCGCCGAACAGCGCCCCGCGGTTGAAGAAGCCCGGTGACGTTCCGTCGCGGGACGACACCGGCGGCGAACACGGCAAGCGTGAAGATGGTCGGGGCAACGCGGCCACGATTGAGGCGCCGTCGACCGTTCTCTCCGACGTCGTGACTCAATCCTCGAAGGACCGGACCGAATGAACTTCCTCTTGAAGCTCGCCCTACCGACCCTCCCGCCTCCGTCGTCGGTCGGAGGGGCAGCTCGGCGTGCCGTGACCATCCTGCCGAAGGCGACCGCCGCGGCGCGCGCGGTGCCTGCGTTCCCGAAGCCGCCAAAGCTCCCCGGCGCGATCTCCGCCGCGTTCAAGGACGCGCCCTCCGCCGCGGGGCAAGCGCCGGGCGTCCTCGCAGGCAAGGGATTCGACGCTGTCGCGCAGATGGCTCCGACGGTTTCTCCCGGCAAGCTCATCAAGGCGGCGAGCGCGGCGTTCTTCGCCGAGCTCGAGGCGATGATCGCCGCCGGCGTCGCGCCCCCGATGCTCCGCGAGAAGTGGGCGGCGGCCGACGTCGAAGAGCTCGTGAAGCACGCGCTGAACCTCCAGGGCGTCGGCCAGGCGCTCAAGGGCGGCCTCGGCGCCGTCGGGAGGGGCGTAACGAACGTCGTAGGCAAAGTCATGGGCCCTGGTAAGAACCCTGCGTTCAACCCTTTTACGGGCAAGGGCAACATCTTCGCGAACAACCCAGTGGCAGGTAACCCTCTGGTTTCTTCTCCTGGAGCTCTTCAACGTGCACGCGGCGCGATCGCGAACGTCGCTGGCAAGGTGAGCCCGACGCTCAACAAGCCGGTCATGGGGCTCGCGCAGGACGTGGCTCACAAGCTCCGGCACTCCCCGAACAGCTTCGCTCAGGGTGTGGGCAACGTCCTACACCACAAGACGCAGACGCCGGGTAAAGCGTTTCTCGCTGTGGCGAACCCCGTCGGACCGTTGCAGAGGCGCTCACCGCCGGTGTTGGCACAGCGGCCTCCAAGGGCCTCGCCGCCGCCGGCGGGCGGCTCCAGAAGGCTACCGCCGCCGTCGACGCGGTCGCGCGCGAGGGGCGCGCCATGACGCCGAAGGGACGCCTCATGAACGCCGCGGAGAGCTTCGGGGGACGCATCCAGAAGACGTTCAGCCCCGGCGGTGCGGGCTACAACATTGCGACGAAGCACCTTCCGCTCGGCGCGGAGATCGGTGGCGCCGTCGGCGCGGGCCTCGCGCTCCACGCGCCTGTCGGCCTCGCGGGCGTCGTCGGCAAGATGGGCCTGATGGGGGCGGGGAAGCTCGCGCCCGCGCTCGGCGCGGCGATCGACCACGCGCCAGGCGCCATCGACGCGATCGCCCACAAGGTCGGGCCGGCCCTGCGCGGGCTCGGCGGCGCCGCCCAGCACACCGCGGAGGACCTCCTCGGCACCAAGGGACAGAGCGTGCTCGGCCGCCTCGGCAAGCCGGCCGCCGCCACGGCGCGCCACTCGATGATGCCCCCTGCGATGGCCTGAAAGGACTGCCATGAACAGTGCGATGTTGAAGGGTTGCGCGGCCGAGCTCCTCGAGATCTCGAAGGAGGGCGGGGTGATCTCGAACGCGGCCAAGTCGCTCGGCGTGAAGGGGAAGCTGCTCTCCCACCTCGACCGCCACGCCCACGCCTACGACCTCGCGGGCCTTGGCGTCCTCGCGGTGCCGTCGGCGCTCGGCGTCGCCAAGAACATCCAGCAGGCGCGCTCCGGCAAGAAGGTGGAGGGCCTTGGGCACAACCTCGCCGAGCTCGGGGGCCTCAGCCTCCTCGCCGCGCCGGTCGCCGCCCAGATGGTGCTCAGGAAGCACTGAGCCATGGCGCGCTTGTGTCCGACGGACGACGTGACCAAGGACATCGCCTCGATGCAGGAGCGGGAGCGCGTGAAGGGCAAGGAGGTCGAGGAGAGCCTACGGAAGAAGGCCTTCTTCGACGAGCTCTCCAAGATCGGTGCGATCTCCGACGAGCAGGCGGCGAAGGCGCTCGAGCGGTACGAGGCGCTCGAGAGGTCGAAACCGACTGGTGGGCAGGTCGCGCGCTATGGTGCGATCGGCGCCGTCGCCGCGCCCGCGATCGGCGCGATCGGGGACGTGATCTCCGGCAAGAGGTTCGAGTCGGGCAAGCGGCTCCGCGGTCATCTCGGACGTGCCGTCACCGGCGCCCTCACCTCCGGCGCCATCCCGATTGTGCGCGCCCACTTCGACCGGCGCGCGGAGATGGGCACGCTGAAAAAGTACCTCGCCGAGCGCGGGATCGACACGGCTCACCTCGACGCGCCGACGGCGGGCAAGCTCTCGGCGCCGTTCGAGCCTGTCGAGAAGACCGCCGGCCCCGCGCTCCGGCGCGCCCTCCGCTCCTTCCCGCGCGTCCTCAACAAAGTCGACGACCGCGTCATCCAGCAGCTCCAGCAGGAGGGCCTCGCGAGCGCTGTCGGGCGCGCGCGGGAACGCCTCAAGGGCAAGGAGAAGGACTCCGGCTCCGGCATCACGCCGGCGCGCGCCTGGGACGCCACCGGCTACACCGTCGACCTCGTGAAGGGGGCGTTCGCCACGTCCGCCTACAGCGGCGGCCCCGTCTACCCACGCATCCCGCAGAAGTCCTTCCAGCCAGGCTTCCGCGTGCCGAACCTCGCACGGGTGACGCAGGCCGACCCACAGTCGATCAAGACAAGCGGCGTCGACCCCGACCAGGTGATGCAGCTGCAGCACAAAGAGGCGGCGTCGGTTGCTGACCTCGGTGCCGCTCTTCGCCGTATATCGGGCAAGGTTCGGCTGCCTGCCAACCTCATGGAAGGCGTTGCCGAGTTTCATCCTTCCCTGCAGCAGTCGGTGGGTTTGCTTCGATCACACGCACCGCGAGTACCGAAACAAGAGATCTTGAAGCAGCTTCCGAAGAATCCGTTGAGCAACCAGATCGCCCTTCCGCGCGGTGGTTCTTTCAAGGCGCTGCAACGCAAACCAGAAACGCGTGGGTTCGTAAGCGGGGTAACAACGGGTGCCGGGCAACGTGCAGTGAATACTGCTATCGGTCTTCATGAAGGGTTTGAAAAAGCCGTGCGCCCTGAACGTATTCGCCCTGTCGCGACGCACCTGAGCCCGGATGTCTGGGTCAAGGAGCACAACATGCTCGCCCGAATGACGGGCCCGGGCGCGCAAGAGGCTCGCGATGTCTTCTCGAAGATGCGCCATAGCTCAGGGGAAGCTGAGGCGTTCTCTGGTGTTCTGCAGGATGCTTTCGGTCCTCGTATGGCGAACTTTCAGTACGGGCAGGGAGAGAAGATCCCGAAGGCGATGAGGAATCGCCTCTTCGACCACATCAAGAAGATGGCCGCCGGAGCGCCTACTCCCGGTAACTTCATGATGGCGAGCGAGGTTCCGGCCTTCCGTAGTCCGACGCTGAAGTCCCCGCTCCAGGCGCGGCCGCAGCAGATCGTCGAGAAGCTCGGTGGCGTGCCGACGACGCCGGCGGGGCGGCTCGCGAATTCGAAGCGGATCGGCGCGCCTCGCGTGACCCCGCCTCCGGGCCCGAGCATCGCCCAGATCTCGAAGCCCGTGGGCTATGGCAAGCCTGTCGCAGGCGCCGCGAAGGGCAAGATCTGAGCGGTATAAGGACCTCGACGAAGGTCCTATGATCAACGAGAACGATCTCGAGCACGCCATCTTCCGTGAGTGCTCACTGACCGAGAGCTCGAGGCCGGTACCACAAGGGATGTCGGTCTTCGCGCATTACTACCTCGACGTGTACTGTCGGCTGCTTCCGAACATCGTGCTGTTCGATGATGTCCGGGACAACGTCGCCGACGCCCACGTCGATGCTGCTTTTCTCAAGGAGGCCGACAACTTCTTGCCGTGGGTCGCCTTCCACTTCTTCTTCGAGAGCGTCCTCCCTCCCGAGTTCGTCGGCAGCCGGGTGTGGAGCCTCTCTGACCTCGAGCGCTTCGGGCTCGGGCCCCTCAATCCCTTCGAGGGTACGGAGATCAGCCGGCGCTACTTCGAGCCCCTCCATGCCAAGCTTCTCGAGGCGGAGGAAGACCAGCTCGCGGAGGGCTTCGAGAGGCTCCTCCATGCAACGGACCGCGGCGTTCGCAGCATGACGCAGGCCACGAGCGAGCGCCTCATGGCGTTCATTCGCGCGACGCGGTTGTTTCTGCGCATGCTGCGCGAGGACCGTCCCCCGAACGCGTTCGGCGCGCTTCTCGCCATCTTGAACGTTTCCCTCTTCCCCGGGATTGAAGGCGACGCGGTCTACCGGTACTTGGTCAAGCACACGAGGACATCATGAGCGACGAAAACGATCTCCCTGGCGTCGTGTTCCACAAGAAGAGCAGCGAGCTCATCGGGACGACGACGAAGGGTGTGAAGCGGGTGAGGGTGGTCCTCGAAGCCGAGGTCCGCGACGACGCCATCTGGGCCGCGGCCGAGGCGAAGCTCGACGGCCTGAAGGTCTTCACCGTCGACGACTTCAAGGGCGAGATGCTCAACGCGCTTCGTGAGGACTACGCGAAGATCGAGGCCGAACGGGACGCCCTGCTCGCCGAGCTCCAGGCGCTCCGCGAGGACAACCTGCAGAAGACCGCCGCGCTGTCCGTGCTACATCGACAGATCGACGGATGATCTACTTCCTCGACGAGCACCCGACGAAGTGTGCCAGCTACTACGCCGTCGACCACTTGAAGTCGACGACGCGGGAAGCGATTCAAGTCCTATCGGACGCCACGCGCTTGATCATCGAGGAGTGCCGCATTCACTCTCTCGAGAAGAAGATGGTAGACGTCCGGCACGACGTGAAGGACGAGCGCTACTGGGCGGGCCTCGAGAGGGATTGCCCGCTGCCGATGAAGGACCCGGATGACCCACTCGTCTTGTGGTGCGTCGAAGACCAGGACGCCTGGGACTGGATGATGGAGTTCATCTCCGACCTCCTCATGGAGACGCGGAACTGGTTCGACAAAGGGCCGGACCAGGCCGACGTGGACGGCGCGTGCTGGCTTCGTGTCAACGCGCCTCGCCCGGTCAACGCTGGTCGCATTCTGCGCCGACGGCTCCTCTTCCCGCTGTCGGCGAAGGTGCCAAAGGAGTTCATCTCCTCGGATCTCTTCGCGTCGGACGTCCCGCAGCGCACGAAGCTCGAACTCACCGTGCGCGCGTACCGCCTGATGTACTGGACTCGCTTCAAGAGCTCCATGCGGTATACCAGCAGCCGACGTCCGTGGTGGTGGGGCTCCCTCGGGTGCGTCCACGGCACACCCTTGGCTTCCAACGACCCAGAGAAGTAGGATCTGACCATGAGCAAGACGGCCGCGGTCGAAAACAACGAATCGTCAATGATCCGGCCGGTCGACCTCCAGCCCGATGCAGAAGGTGTGTGCCACCCCGAGCACCACGCCGACCCTGCGCACATCGGCGAGGCCGCCTGGCAGGAGTTCATCACCGGCGGGCCGAAGTTGCTCGGCAAGGCCTTCAAGGAGTTCGACTCCGCGTCCGCGAAGGCCAAGGCTTTCATCAAGGAGCACTTCTCCACGCGCAGCTACGAGGCTCGCTCCCCACAGCTTCGAAAGTACGCCGAGGCCGGGGAGATCCCGTCGGAACAGTCCCTCGCGGAGCGTACGCGTGGCCTTCTCGCCCGATGACAGGCTCGTGGAGGAGTTCGAGCAGCTTCTCCGTGAAGGCCCGCAGACGGAAGTACTCCAAGACCGGTTCATGATCGCGCTGAAGTGGACCGAGCGCGGGGCGCCCATCCCCGATGCGATGGTCAAGGCGATCGAGGTCAAGGCGAAGGAGGTCCTTCGCATCTTCCTCGAAGAGCAGCCGCCCTTCACGGTGATGGCTGGCGCCACCCCGCACCCCTCCTGCGCTGACGACCTCCGGGTCGTACACGACGGGTCGGGGCGCCTCACAATCGAACTCCCCAACGAGGTCCGTCGATGGCTGCTTCAAACCCAGTCGATGATCTCCTCCTGACGAAGGAGGCAGAGCTCCAGAAGAAGCGGAAGGAAGAGCTCAGCTACCTCGAGACCTGGCGCGCCAACGGCAAGCAGCCGGAGCATCTCGAGCCGCTCCTCAAGGCGTACGAGCCTCTTGTCAACCAGAAGATCCGCCTCTGGAAGGCGCCGGCGGTCCCCGAGGCCGCGTTCCGCGCCGAGCTCCAGAAGCACCTCATCAAGTCCTTCGAGACTTTCCAGCCGAACCGCGGCGTCCAGCTCAACACGTGGGTGGAGAACAACCTTCGGAAGGCGAAGCGGTACAACACCCGCTTCCAGAACATCGGCTACATCCCCGAGGGCCAGGCGCGTTACATCGGCCCGATCCAGAAGGCGCAGAACGAGCTATCCGAGCAGTTCGGACGCGACCCGACCGCCGATGAGATCGCCGATCACCTTGGGATGCCGCCGAAACGTGTCGCGCGCATCATGCAATCTCAGCGACGGGACATCCCCGCGTCGGCCTTCGAGACCGATCCGACGGAGATGGCGCTCCAGCGCGACGACGAGGTCCTCTCGCTGCTCCCGTTCAACCTCACGCCCGACGAGCGCAAGGTGTTCAACCACCTCTTCGGTCTGGAAGGGCACGCGCAGATCCGGTCGACCAACGAACTGGCCAAGAAGCTCAACAAGTCTCCTTCGCAGATCTCTCGTCTCAGGACCTCGATTCTTCGGAAGTATCAGCAGTACAAGTGACCCATGCCTAAAGCCTAAAGCCTTCGGCAAGAAGCCCATCGCGTCGGACTGGGCGAAGGGGCTCGGGATCCACAAGACCACGTCTCTTCCCACTCGAGCCACGTTCGAGTAGAACCAAGACTCAGCCCAGCAGGGCTAGAGGGCTGCTCCATAGCCCCCATGGAGCAGCCCTCATCTTTTCTCGGAGTGACGATGCCCGCTACCCGTGGTGCGCGCCCTTCCTGTTCGTCGGCGGCGGAGCGTTGTTCTTCGACCCCCAGCCTCTGAGGCCCACGCTCGCCGACTCCAACGAGAGGCTCATCCGCAAGCGTGGCGACGTCTCCGAGCTCTTGCGTCTGCAAACAAGTATTTTGATTGTTCTGGGATAAGTCTCTCGAGGGCGTTCTCCTGCCCTCGGGAGTACACATGACACAGAACATCTTTAGCCAGATCTCCGGTTACGTCCCGCCGGAGCACAACGGACGGCTCTACCAGAAGGTGAAGAGCCGCCTCGACGTCGGCGTCGCCGAGCAGCAGAAGCTCATCAACGCGGTGAGCGCGATGGTCATCCGCGACAAGCTCGTGCCCCCGGGGCACATGCGCATCCACCCGGCGGACTCGGAACTTCCCGGCATCCCCGCGAACCGGATGATCATCCGCTACCAGGGCTCCGACCCGTGCACGATTCATCAGCACGCGCTCGGGCAGCTCGCGGCGAAGGTGAACGTGCCGATGGCGTACGTGAACCACCTCGCGCAGGGGGAGCCGTGGAAGCGCGAGCTTCTCGGGCACATCCTCACCGAGTCGTTCCAGAAGACGCACTTCTCTGACCGAGGCGGGTCGCCACGTTTCCTTCATCGTATCGTCGGCAACGAGCTCCGGGGCTTCCTCTCGAAGCGCTACAACCGGAACCTCGCTTCGGCGCCGCTGCTCCGCGCGTTCCTCAGCGCGACCCAGGAGGTCAACGCTTTCCCGATGGAAGCGACGGTGACCGACGTGAAGTTGGCCCTGAAGTGTTACTTGCCGTACGTCTTCGAGCCGGTGGACGGACAGTACGTATGCCTCGGTGTCGAGTGGGCGAACAGTGACTTCGGCGCGGGCCGCCTCCAGGTCTCGCTCACGATGTGGCTGCCGCAGGGCAACCGCTTCACCGTGCTCGACCAGGCGCTCTCGCGCGTCCACATCGGCTCGGTCATCGAGGAGGCCGACATCGAGCTCTCCGAGGAGACCTCGTCGAAAGAGGCCGAGGCGCAGGCACTCGCCATCCGCGATTCGGTGAAGACCCAACTCGCGGTTGAGAGCATCGAGAAGGTGCTCAAGGCCATCGAGCTCGCGCACAACGAGGCCGTCCCCTGGCACCGCATCCGGGGCAACCTCGCCAAGTACCTCGGCAAGAAGGAGATCGAGGATCTCCACAACGCCCTGAAGATGGAGATCCTCGACCTGCCCCCGGTCCCGAAGGTCGACGGTGAGATCCAGCCGACGAAGTGGTGGGCCTCGAACGCGCTCTCCTGGCTCGCCTCGAAGGAGTCGGACCCGGAGAAGCGGCTCGAGCTCCAGCACGCCGCCGGCTCGTTCATCGAGATGAAGTGACCATGCGCAAAGTCGAATACCTGCGAGCCCTTGATGACCGTACGTGGGACACGGTCATCGTCGACGTCCCGTCCATCGAAGAAGACCCGGAAAACGGTGTCGACTTCGAGGAGACCGACTTGGTGGACGCCAAGCTCCTCGACTACGCCAACAAGGTGCTCGTCGGCCAGGCGCAGCATCGCAAGGTCGTGCTCTTTGCGGTCTACAACAACGAGGTGACGTGATGCCGCGCGCCGAAGAAGAAGCGCTCGCCCAGATGAAGAAGAAGCCCGACGACTTCACCGCTCAGAGGAGGACTGCATGAAGACGACGCCTGACAAGGTTGTGCGCGTCGCCGAGAAGCACATCAAGCTCTACGAGAACCGGATCCGCATCAAGGAGACGGGATTGCCCGGGGCGCAGTACATCAACCTGGAGGAGTGCAAGAAATACCTCCGCATCTGGCTCTCCATCAAAGCGAAGGACGGCCAGAACCTTTCTCCGGAAGAGGCGGCGGAGGTCGCGGACGCCTACTACTCCGGGGAGTACGACGACATCTTCAAGGAGACGAACTAGCTGATGGCCGCGAAGAAGAAGGCACATCTCAGGGTCGTCGCCGGCGGGAAGGCATCCTCCCCGCCGGCGACTGTCAAACGTCAAGTCTTCGCCCAGGACCGCCCGCTCATCGCGGCTGTCCCATCGGAACGGATCGACGCGCAGCAGGGCCTTCGCGCGAAGGACTACGTCCACCGAACCGACCACAACAAGAACTTCGAGGAAGCGAAGGAACGACGTACCGACAAAACCATCGACCATGTCCGCGGACGGTCTCAGCTCTACCCCGAGATCAACGTCCTCAACTCGGCGAAGGGCTGGTACCGGGGTATGATCCGCCTTGCCAGGAGTGAGGGCTACTCGGACATGAGAAAGTTCTTCAAGGAGAGCGATCTCGTGAATGCTCACGACAAGCGGCTCTTCGACACCGTAGGGGCCTTCATCGAGTGGGAGAACAAGCTCCCACGCGGAGGATGAGATGGACCCTGATGAGAACCTCGACGAAACGCGCGACATCACGGAGCACCTGCGCGGTCAGATCGAGAACGAGGGCCACAGTTTCACCGAGGATGACGTCGAGAAGACCGACCGCCTCATCGACCTCACCGTCAGTCTGGACGAGTGGTTGATGAAGGGTGGTTTTCTCCCGAAGGAGTGGGCGCTCCGCGCTCACGGCGGCCTCATCAAGCGCGCCGAGCTCGCGCAACGGGTCTACGAAGAAGTGCTCGCCCACACCGAGACCTTCGACGGCGACCTCGGCGTGCAGCTCGCGTACCTCCTCGGGGCCATCCTGAAGAACGACCGCATCGAGCTCCATCTCGACGTGGTCGAGGAAGTAGAAGTACTCGAATTCTTCCGGGCCATATTCCCGGAGAACCACCCCGTCTGGGCCCACATCCAGACGGACGACGTGAGCGCCAGCGCGACCTGATATTCTCAGGCTGCAATGGCAGCAATCGACGATCGGAACAAGCGTCTCGATGCCTTGGCGGAGGCCATCCGTACTTGGTCGGATAAAAGAACGGCCGAGTACAAGGACAAGGTGGCCGCCGCCAAGAAGATCTTGAAAGGCCGAACTGGATCGGAGAGGTTGTCGACGGCCACATCCGAGGCGGCTCAGGCCTACCTCGTCGATGAGATCGACACCTTTCTTCTAGGCCCGTGAACGGAGTACGCATGACCGACGAGAACAAGCCTCAGCCCGCCGAAGCTCCTCCCGAGCCCGTGCCGGAATCCGAGCCCAAGGCGCGCCGCCACGCGATCCCGCAAGGACCGCCGCCCCCGCCGAAGCCCACGAAGGTCTCGAAGGAGGACCGGCTCGAAGTCGAGAACCTCCAGCTGAAGCTGCAGAACGTGCAGCTTCAGCTCCAGATCATGCAGGCGGACCTCGCCAAGGCGCTTCATACGCGCGACGAGTACGTGAAGAAGTTCAAGGAGATGCGCGAGTACTTCCACAAGAAGTACGGTGTCGACCTCATTTCCATCACCATCGATGAAGACGGGAACATCTCGCAGCTCCCGCCGAACGCGAAACTTCCGAACATCCCGGGATTCTGACCATGACGACCATCCTCTCCACGGACCAAGCGCATGACGTTCGCCTCGACATCACCGTCTGGGAGAGCGTCTGGGCAGGCCTCTACGACCGCATCGAGGTCTGGCGCTCGGTCCTGGGAGAGGCTGGGCCCTACGAGGAGCTCACTGCTGGCGAGTACTTGCCCGCGCGCGTGCCCTTCGCGCTTGCCGGCAGCGGCAGCGGGGCGAACGTGAACATCGCTGGGGCGAAGCTGAGGGTGCGCGTGGGCGCGACCGAGCTCGAGTTCACTATCGCCGGCCCGGACCCGCGTACGTTTGCGCAGGTCGCCGCCCAGGTGACGAGCGAGGGCCTCGGCATCGTCCGGGCCTTTGTCGGCGCCGGCGGGGAGTTCGTCCTCGAGACGGTCGCCGCCGGCGGCGCGCAGTGCCTCGAGGTTCTCCCGAGCGATGCTGCCGCCCTTCTAGGGCTCCCGACCACCACGCCCGAGAGCATCGGCTACGGCCACGAGCCGCGCATCCCGCTCATCACGGGCAAGGAGAGCTACTCCTTCCGCGACTACTTCGGGCGGAAGGAGTACTTCTACAAGGTCCGCTTCCGGAACAGCCTCACCGGCGCGGTCAGTGCCTTCTCCGGACCCATCTGGTCGATGCCGAAAGCGGGCATCTCGGAGAAGAACATCGTCACCGGCTTCGTGCGCCTCGTACGTGCAGACGGCCAGCCCGACGTGAAGCAGGAGGTCATCGTCTACACCCCGTCGTACGGCTACCAGCTCGAGGGAAAGACGGTGAACGGGGGGAAGCAGGTCTTCCTCACCGACGCCAACGGCCGCGTGGAAGTACGCCTCGTTCGCGGCATGGAGATCGACGTCTCCATCGGCGGGATGAACCTGATGCGGCGGATCTCGGTCCCAATGGACCCCTCCGTCGAGTCTTTCGACATGCTGGATCCGGAGTACGGCGTCGATGACACGTTCGCGGTGAAGCGCCCGAACATCCCTTACGCTGAAAAGAGGAACTTGTGAGCGACGATACCATCTACGCCATCAAGCTCGTTGGCTTCTCAATCCTCATTCTGCTCGGCCTCGTGGGGTTCATCCTTCGCCTGCGCGAAGTAAAGGCGGAGAAGGAGAAGAACAAGTGACGTACTCGGCCACCGACATCTTCATCCGTGAGAACAATGCGCTCGGTGCCCCTATGCCGGGCGTCGTCGTGAAGGTTCTCAGCCAGGACGGCAAGCAGGTCTACGGTCAGGCCGAGACGAACGCCGACGGCGTCGCGAGCTTTCTTCTCGCGGTGCGTACCTACCAGCTCCGGTTCTTCAAGTTCGGCGCGACCTTCAAGAACCCGCAGTTCATAGAGCTCAACGACGCGCCGACGAACGCCTTCAACGTCTTCGGCACACCGTACGTACCACCGGTCAGCACGGACCCACGGATCTGCCTGTGCTCGGGCTTCTTTCGCGATGCGTCAGGCGCTCCGCATAAGAACCTCGACATGCACTTCATCGCGAAGTTCGACCCGCTTCTTCTGGAAGGTGCGGGAATCCTTTCGGAACGGGTCACCGTCCGTACCGACGAACGGGGCTACGCCTCGGTGCCCCTGATCCGAGGCGCGCAGTACGACGTGACGCTCGAGGGGATGGAGAACATCTACCGGACCATCGAGGTCGCCGACGAGCCTGCCGTCAACCTTCCGGATCTCTTGTTTCCTGTCGTAAAGGGTGTCATCTTTGACGAGGTGGCGGGGCCCTTCTCTCTTGCCGTCGGCGAGGAAGTAGAACTACACGGCCACGTTCTTACGACAGATAAGCGAGAGCTCGACGAGCTCGGGAGCGATGTCGCGTGGTCCTTGTCCAACCCGTCGGTTCTGACATTCGAGCTCCTTCCGGGGAGCATCCTGAAGCTGCGGGGGCTGAACCCCGGTTCGTGCGACGTCATCGGGGAGCGCCGGGACAAGTCGATCATCACCATCCCGAATCTGCCCATCGAGGGCCTTCCCCTCGTGGTAACGGTCACGCCATGAACGAGGCTTCGGGCGCGAGGATCTTGGCCTTCCTCGTCCGCTCGGAGCGTGTTCTTCGGGGCGTGGCGCCGGAGCAGGCGAAGCAGGTCGAGGGGCTCATCGCCGTCGTCCGCGCGCTGCCCCCGCCTGCCCCGCGCACCGTCGAGCCGCCGCCGCCGCCGGCGCCGCCCCTCCGCCACCTCGCGCGGAAGCTGGCCGGAAAGCCCGTCCCCGAGGCCGTCCCCGAGGCGTTCTCGCCCCAGGAGGCACCCACCCGGCCGGACCGCGTGCGCCCGCCGCGCAAGCGCCACCTGCGCATCGTCCCGCCCCCAGTCCCGCCACTCAAGCTCGAGCCTCAGCAGGTAAGGAAAGAGGCACCACCCGATCCCATCGGGGACAAGATGCGGGAGGCCGAGGGAGCTCGCGCGCTTCTGCTCGAGATTGTCCGCCGCGCGGCCTACGACTGGGTGCTCTACCGCAGCTCGACACGCCTCGACCAGAAGATCCTCGCCGAGGATGCGTACTGCTGGCTCTTCCTGGAGGACGAGAACCATCCGCACTGGAAGACGCGGAGAGAAGAAGCGAAGCTCATCACCAGCTTCATCTCCATTTGCGAGGCCCTCGACCTCGACGTGAACAAGGTCCGGCAGTACATCAAGGCGCTCACCCCGAATCGGGTCATGAGCTCAGGGCGCCCGCCGGAGAACAGCCGCGCGAGCGACCACTCCCCGCACATCGCTGTCCACACGAAGGTCTCCGAGGGCTTGGGCATGAGGGAGAGCGTCGACTACGACGCCCTCATCATGCAGCTCCTCGACTTCGACGGCTGAAGAAGTACGTCGTTTCCTGGGATAAGTAGGATGGAGCTCTCTCGCTCCGTTCACCAGGAGACGTTGATGTCCACTCCGATTCTTCCGCCGCCGCCGCCAACAGCAGAAGAGCAACAAGGCTTCATCCTCGAGAAGGGCCTGCAGGCGCGGGTCGATCTTCTTCGAGCGCTCGCACAAGAAGGCGAGACCCTCGGCGATACCGAGGCGCGCCTCATCACCAAGACCTCGTACGGAGAGGGCTGGCTCGACGACGTCGAACGGCTCGCGATGTGCGAGTGCGATTCATCTCGCTTCCCTGGCGTCATCCTGGGGATGGCGCACGACGGTAACACGGACTACGCCTGGGTCGCGCGCTGCGACGTCTGCCGTACGTTCGACTCCGATGAACATGCTGCCTTCTTCGCTGGCCGAGCGCTCGGCTACGAAGTGGGCTTCGCTCGTTTCGACCCGCAGTACAACCCACGGCCCTTCTTGAAGGGCCTCACATTCGAAGAGGCCGCTGCTCTCAACAACCGTGATGCAGCCCATCACCAACGAGGACGCTCTGAACCTCCTCCAGAGTGTGGTCTAGGGGGACAAACCCTGGAAAACACCCTGGAAAACAAGGGATAAGAAGAGTGGAGGGCAACCATGCGAATTGTTCTTTCAGTGATTCTGTCCCTTCTTCTCCTCGTCGGCTGCGGGGAGAGCACGACGTCTTCGCCTGCCCCGAGCGCGTTGAGCACCCAGGGCTCCGGTGGTCGAGATGGCCGGGACGGGGCTCCAGGCCCGGCCGGTGCTCCGGGTCCGCAAGGCCCGATGGGTCCCATGGGGCCGCAAGGACCTGCCGGTCCTCAGGGCCCCAAGGGTGAGCCCGGCGCCGCGGGACCGAAGGGTGACCCTGGCGAGCCGGGGCCTGTTGGCCCGATGGGTCCGATGGGTCCCATGGGGCCGCCGGGCCCTCAGGGTCCTCAGGGCATTCCGGGGCCGCGAGGCCCGCAGGGCGAGTCGGGCGTGAGCATCACACCCGACCGCATCTACACGGTGGACGGTCCGCTGGTTTCCGTCCTCGTGAGCGGCGGCAATGAGACGAGCACCGCTGCCTGCAATGCAGGCGACGTCCCTCTCTCGGGAGGTTGTAGCTTCGGCTCTACGGCCGGCGCGGCCGGCGGACTAACGGGCTTCGGCATGCGCTACACCGCGGTGGGGGACACGTACGTGTACTTCTGCCACTACAGCGGCATGGGGAACGGCGGGCGTGCTCACGTCGTCTGTCTCAGCACGCAGTGACGGAGAAGAAGGAAGGGGATGACCCTTTCTTCTTAGCCCCTGGTACCGTCGCTGCCTGGCGAAGACCGACCACGAAAAGGCTCGGCTCGTCAAAGGGGCCGTTGTTTCGGGGGATAAGAACAACGAAAGGAGATCCCCCTATGTTGTTTCAACCGCAGGCCGCCATCGGCGGCCCCATCGTCAAGTCCTGCCGTTGTGGCAAGGACTTCACGGCGGATGCCTGGCTCGACCTCATCCCCGTCGGTCTCATGGACGGCGAGGATGACTACACCATGCTCGACCTCCGGAACTGCCCTTGCGGCAGTACCATCTGCGTGGAGGTCCTCATCCTCGTCGACCCGAACGTCGGGTGCACCCCCGGAGGCCACGTGAACATCACACAGAACACCGATTCTATCGATGAAGCGGTCGCGGTCGAACTCCAGAGGTACATGGAGGACCACGGCGTCAAGACCATTCAGATGAGGCGGGAGAGGTACCCAGACAAGGTGATTGGCTGGACGCTCTACGCCAGGCTCGTCGATGGGAGGCAGATCGTCGTCGGTCCCTTTTCGGGGATGAGCGACGCGATGAAGCACCTCATCTTCAAGCTTGAGGAGGAGTGACGACCCCGCGACACGTGAGCAGGAAAGAGTGACCCCTCTTTCCTTACCTCCGGCTTTGCCCTGTACGATCGTGAGCATGGTCACGAAACGGCGTACGCCCAAGACCCGGCAGAAGTACAGGCAGGTCATTGAAGGCGAAGTCACGGTCGACGACCACGACGGCATCGTGGTCTGGGACTACATCCCGGAGGTGGGCTCGAAGCAGCCCGCTCACGGGTTCGCTGCTGGTGGACTGATCGAAGCTTTTCTCCTGGGGAAGAGGGTGCGCGTCACCATCGAGGAGCTATGAGCCGTGGCCCCGCTGCTCGATCTCACGGTGCACTTCTCGGATTGGGCAAGCCAGCCCGACGTCCACATCCTCTGCGACGACTCCTGTGTGATGCCTTCATGGGGGCGCATCACCCTCATCCAGCGCTCGCTCGAGCGGCATGCGATCTACCGCGCTGACGACGAGCGGTTCTATACGTTCAAGCGCGAGAAGGTGACCTGCAAAGCCTGCCGCGCGAAGATGAAGGGCCGCAAAGAGCACTCGTTGCGGATGCGGCGAGAGGTCGATGGTTCGAGTCCACCCGGCCCCACCAAGCGCTCCTAGCTCAGTTGGCAGAGCAGCCGGCCTATAGACCCGGCAGGTCCAGGGTTCGAGCCCCTGGGAGCGAGCTACTTGTTCAAAGCGGGTGTGTAGTACGACGGCTTGAGGCTTGTACTCAGGTCGTCGTCCTTCTGGCACACGGGTTACGAAAAGGAGTCCAAGACTCTGGAGAGCTACGAGGATAGGGGCCTCGAAGACGTCGTGTCCCTCTTGTCCTCTCTGGAGCGACTGCCAGGGCTGCCCACCAATCTCTGGGAACTGGTTGTCTGCGCCAAGGGAGTGCTGCTCGGGAAGGTCGACTTCGATCAGTTCATCGAGCAGTCGATGCGCTATCAAGGGCTTCTCTGAGCTCTTCGTCTCCAGCGTCCGTAGAACGGCACGTCGTGACCTCGATGATCCCGTAGTCCTCCGGTGGCAGGTGCCTCTTGATGCAGGCTTCGAGCTGGAGGAGGGTGAGGACAGCCAGAGCAGACTTCCTGAGCCGAGAGCGCATCTTCCATGGTAGCCCTCGGCAGGGGCTCAATGGGAAGAGCAAAAAGTGCCTCTTTCCAGGGATAAGAACAATGGAAGGAGGCTACTTCATGTTGAACCCTTACCTCATGCTCTTCTTCAACTTGTCACTCTTCGCCTTCATTGCCACGCCGGAGGAGTTCCCTCCGTACCTCGGGTCCCAGCTCGAGGACATCTTTACACAGATGCTGCTGTGCCGCACGGCACCGAGCGTCTGGAACTGACCGGCGAAGGAAGAGGGTCTTGGCCCTCTTCTTTTAGCCCCTGGTACCATCGCGCCATGCGCTGCAGGTTCGGCGGCGATGTCTGCTCTCTCGAGCACGGGCACGACCCGAGCTGTCAGCCCGTCCCGAGATGAGGGATAAGAGGGCCGGAGGTCACTTCTACATGGCCAAACCGATCGAAGACAGCTTTCTCGAACGCGATCGCCTCGAAGACGCCATCTACGCCTCGCCCCTCGGCAGCACCACGCCCTGGCGCTGCAAGGAGTGCGGCACGGCAATCGCCCGCCTCGGGCAGCCCTGCAAGTGCATCCCCGAGCTCCTCGAGCCGGAGAAGAACAAGGCGCTCCAACCGGATCCGCCTTCCCCGCCTCCCAAGCGTGCGGCCAAGAAGAAGCGCGGCGCCAAGAGGAAGCCGTGAAGGTCATCGGCCCGCTCCCTCCGGCGTCCTTGGCGGTGTGGGACGAGGACTTCGCCATCGAGCAACTCGAGCGCATGATGCGCGGTGAGTACAACAAAAGACGCCTCACCAGAGGCATGCGCGTCCAGTACATGCACCCGGAGAAGATCCCTGAGCTCCGTGGACTCGTTGGTGTTGTCCTCACGGATCCCCCTGAGGGTTCCCTCGTTACCGTGCAGTTTGAGGGGCATGGGGTGTTCAACCTGCCCGAGAAGCACTGCGTAGAATCTCGCGGAGCACTTCGCCGCTACCCGCAGGAGCTGAACTTCGAGTGACCCTTCGGGTCACCAAGAGAGGGACAATCCTCTCTTTCTAGTCCCCACCCAGATAGGATTCCCACATGGCCACGTTCACCCCCGAAGAAATCGAAGGTGTCATCGAGCGGCTCGTCCGGTCCAGTATCCGGAGGCCCTACGACACCTTGGGGGTGAGAAGAACGGACATTACTTTCAACGACGTCCAGGAGGCAGCGGCCGGGGTCTTCTTGTTGTACCAGAAGACCCCGTACTACTTCGCCTTTTTGGGTACGAGCCGCCTGGAAGAGCAAGTAAGCAGCGTGGCGGAGAGCATTCAAGAGTTGCTCGGGCTCGTGGGCGTTCTTCGTCGGCGTGTACTTCCGGTCAAGGACGTGACGCCGCTTGCCAACGCCCGAGCTGCTCTTTTCGAGCTCGAGAGCGCCGTGACGAAGAACGGGCCGCCGAGGGACGTGACGAAGGTGCCGGCCTATCAGCGCTTCAACGCGAACATCGACCGCTTCCTCGGGGCGGTCGGCTCGAACATCAGGGACGCGACGGGCATCGTCCCCACGCCGAGTGAAGCGCGCGGTCGGATCCCTGCCGCCGTGAAGGCGCTCGAGGACGCCATGAACGCGATTGTGGCGCGCGTGGGTTACATCTCGGAGGCGCTGAACGACTACAGGCGGCTCAACCTCCCCTCCCTCGTGAGCGGCGGGGTCATCTCCCGAGCGCGCCAGATGCTGGATGCTCGGGTGGACCAGCTCGAGGCAATGACGGAAACCGAGCGGCTCGCTGTTCTGCGCGACACGGTGCTCGAGTGCCTCGGGACGAAGGCGGTGGTGAAGCGTTTCGGCTCTTTCTCCCCGCCCTCCGATCTCGCCAACCTGACCGGGACGGGCTTGCCCTTCAGCGACGCCGAGCGCCCGGCAAACGAGGCCTTCTTGCGGACGGAGAAGGTCGGCCCGTACGCACTCGTGGCAGGCACCGACGCCAGTACTTCGACCAACGTGCTGAGCCTCTGGCTCGACGGCGCCCCTTCTTTCCCTAGCCCCCCGTCCGTCCAGATGTACTTGCCGCTGAGCCAGGTGGCGAAGATCGAAGGCACGCGCGCGGGGCCGTTCAACATCAACGCCGGAACGAACGACGAGCTCCGGGTGCTGGTGAACGGTACCCCCTACGTCTGCATCCTGACCGCTGGCGCCGCGCGCACGCCCGCTCAGGTCGTGGCGGACATCACGGCCGGCCTTGCTGGCTCTGGCTTCGTCGGCGAGGCCTACTTCTTCCCGCTCATGTACGACGGGGAGGTCCAGGTCTCGGGCAACAATCTCACCCTCGCCTTCGGCCAGTTCCCGCCGAACAGCGTGAACGTCGGCGACGAGGTGGACTTCTACTTCGGCCCCGACGCCGGCATCACCCGCACCGTCACTGCCGTTACGCCCTCGGTGGCGAACCCGCAGCAGATCACGGTCGACGGCGCTCCGCTCACCGGCCCGACCGCCCGGATCCGCTACGGCGCCCCCACCCGGCGCGTGCGTATCGTGCCCTCGGACAAGCTCGCCTCGGTGCAGAACAAGGACGTGGTGCAGCTCGCTCCGCTCACGAGCGTCCAGCAGGACACCGGCATCACCCTCGGCATGTTCGGCAACCTCATCGGCTACTCCAAGCCGACCGACGCCGACATCCTGGCCACCTTCATCACGGCCAACTCGAAGACCGTGCGCGCCGAGACGTACTTCCGCCCCTTCGCGGAAGGCGCCCTTCTTCGCACCGAGCCGAGCGATCCCTTCACGATGGTCTTGTACACTCACCGTGGGAACGCTACGTGGGACGCGGGGACGGTAGGGGTGACCGTAACCCTCGAAGATGACGTCGTGGGGAGCTTCGTGGGGCAGACGGTCTGCCTCCGGGAGGGCATGGAACCGGGCGAGGTGGGCGTCGTGACGAGCCAGACGGGCTCGGTCCTCACCGTGACCTTCGCTGGCCCGGTGACGGCCGGCTCGGGGCTCGTGGAGCTCGGCCCGAGCGGCGGGCCGGGCATCGCCCCTGACATGGTGGTGAACGTCACGACGGGCCCGAACAGCGGCAAGTACTTCGTCGACACGGTGCACCCGACCATCCCCTTCCAGTTCAAGTGCCGCACCGTCGCCCCCATCTACCGGGACGGCTTCAACGAGCCGCTCTTCATGGTCGGAGACGTGGGCTGGGAGGGCCTGGCGTTCTTCTCGAAGACGAAGACCCTGGCGAGCGCGATCGAGCTCTACGACCCGCTCAAGGTCTTCATGACCACAGAGGGCCCGCACGCCGAGCTCGGAACGACCAAGTACTTCCGGCTCCCCAGCCGTCCCACCGACCTCGAAGACGGCGACTACATCGAGTTCTACGAGAGCAACCTCGAGACGCCCGACTTCGAACGCGTGGTCGTTCGCCAGTTCACCGACACCGTTGTCGAGATGGACGGCGTCGTGCGCTCGCAGGGCTCGTACACCTTCGGCGGCAACACCTTGCCGATCGCCAAGCTGCGGACCGACCGGGTCATCTCGTTCGAGGAGTACAGCGCGCGCCTCAAGGCATGGCTCAAGCTCCGGGATGCGCAGGTGCGGGCCTACTTCATCGACCTGAACCGCTTCATCAACCCGCTGCTCGCCAACGAGAACCCCACCGACAGCGACGTCGGCGCGGCGGAGAACCGGCTGAACGAGCTCCTCGCCATCCTCACGATCGCCGGAGCCACGCAGATGAACGCCGACCCCGAGGCGACGCTCGAGAGCATCCTCGGCAGCTACACCACGCCCTTCGTCGCCGAGGCCGACGCGCTCGTGAAGGCCTTCAAGGAGAAGGGCGCTGATCGCGCCGTCGACTTTCTCCTCGACTGCCGCTTCACCACGTTCTTCGGCCTGGACCAGGACGAGGTGAGCTACGCCGGCAACCTGCAGAAGGCCGTGCGTCAGGTGGCCATGAACGACCTACCCGTGCGCAAGACTGATCGCGACGCGCGTACCCAGAGCCCACTCGTCGGCTCGAGCGAGAGCATCGACTACGAGATCGAGACGCCCGACCTCGACGAGACGCCCAACATCGACCCGCCAGTTGGGAGCATCGGATGACGCCCTTGGCGTCGTGCTGGGCAGCGTCTTCGCGCTCGGTCTGCACATCCAGCGGCACGCAACCGTACTGAGAAACCGGGTATAAGAGATTCGGTAAGAAAAGGGCTCGCCCCTTTCTTCAGGCTCGCCGCCCTCACGCGCGGCGAGCAGGTGTGGGCCCTCGGCTGCCTCTGGCGCCGGGGGACCGATGAGGATGGGCCGCCCGAGCGGCCCGACGAGCTCGGCCTCATCTGAGACCGGCCGGAAGGAAAACCGGCTCACCAAACCCCCCGGGAAGGAAGTGCGGGTGCGAGTCCCGCCCAGGACACCGAAAGGTGATCCTGGATTCCGCCGCTACCGCGGTGGAGGAAGGAAACCCGACCGGATTAGCCTGCGAGACGGCAGGCCGCGACCAGCGGTGTGAAGAGGCTGGTGTAGGCGTCGCGTGTACCGCTCCGACGGGTGAGCGGCGCTGAAGTCGGGGCTGTGGAGTAGGTCCTGAAACGGCCGGTTCGACTCCGGCCTGCCCCTCCGAGTCGCCCGCACGGTGCGGGCCACATACGCGGCCAGGTGGCCGCAGGGAGAGCGGAGATGAGCAATCGTTTCGTTCAACGAAACGCGATCCGGCTGGTCGAGTATCTTCACTCGACCAGCCTTGATCCGGAGGCGCACCTAGCGCCTCCGGACATCCAATTCATGAATGGGTGCAGCGATCCTGAGTGCTGCGGCACCCACGACGGCACCTTTCACGGAGAGCCGATGCTCTCCGTGAAGACGAAGGTTTCAAATACCCAACTTCACCGGCTCGCGGTGAAGTTGGGCTTGGTCAAGGAGCGAGCGTAGGCGGGCGCGCGGGCCTTTTGGCCCGCGCGCGCTGCGATGCTCTCGACGCGCGGTCGGGGGCATCGCAGCGCGCACGGAGCGCGCACGGAGGCGCCACGGAGCGCCGGGGAGATAGGCAATGACCAAACGCCTTTGGATCCTCGGGGCGGCAGACCCCGAGATGAACGAGATCGAGAACCTCCTCCGCGCGACGGGGGAGGCCTTCGCGTACGCGCTCGACGCGAGCGGCGAGCGCGTGTCTCCGGCGACCGCCTACAAGGCGGTCAAGACGTCCGCCGAGGCCCCGGCGGACGCAACCGTCTACCTCGTCGAGTGCGAGGTGGACGGACTTACGAATGAGGTGGTGGTCCGCATCGACCACCATCGACCGGGCGATCCTGGCTACGGCCAGGATCCTCGAGAGTTCCTGGCCGCATCTTCGGTCGGCCAGGTCCTGCGGGCACTGGCTCGCCTCGGCGCTATCCCCTCATCGTGGCGCCGCATGGCGGCAGGATATGCCGCCCCGCTGACTCCGCAGTACGCCGCCGATGGATCGCCGGTGGATTATACCGGGGTCTTTTGGCTCCGCGTGGGTCGAGGGGGCAAAGACGTATGGGACATCGTACTCGATGCCCATACGTTCGCCCGCGTACCCAGCGAGCTCGTACTCGCGGCGGCGGCCGACCATTGCCTCGCCGCGGCCTACCGCGGCGAGTGTCCGGGTGTCGATCCCGACGCGCTCATGCGGTGGCGCGCGGAGACGCGCGCCGCGTATCAAAAGCGTTCGGTCGCCGACGTCCTCGCGGACGTCGAGAAGGCGCGCGAGGCGCTTCGCGGGGCTCCGCTGGTTGAGCTCCGCGGGGCATTCGCCTGCGACTACCACGCATTCGGCTTCGAGCCAGGATGTGGCGACTGCACTCCCGCGCTCGCATCGTGCGACCTCCGAGGTCGCACGATCCCCGAGCTGCCGGAGGCAGCAGCCCGAGAGGGCGTCGCCTACCTCGCGACCGTCGCCGATCGCGACGGCCGCAAGAAGATCGTCCTCGGGGGGCACACAACCCCCGAGACGGTCAAGGCGTTCATCGAGTCCTGGGCGCCTGCCCAGGGACTCACTGGCATCTACGGCGACCCCGCCCGCGGCTTCGCGGGCGGGTACCTGCCATGATGAGCCATCGACAGTCTCGCCCGGTGCCCTTCGGAAAACCGAGGGGCATCGGGCTTGAGGCACTGTGAGGCCCAAGGCGGGCCACGAGCGAGCGGTGCTCGCGAGGACTAAGCGCGCTCGACGCGCTGGACGGTATCGGCGCGTTCGTGCGCGCCATCTCAGCCTGACGGAGGATGCAAGATGAGAATCGACGAGCGCCAGCTCGCACGAGACTACGGTATCGACGTGACGACGCCCGTTGGCGTCGCGCGTCACATACACGAGGTCCGCCCGGAGGGCCTCAAGATCATAAGCGCGGGCCACTACGTGAGCGCGGTGCGCCGGCTCGCCCGTCGTAGAGGGGTCGAGCTGCCTGCGGACGGTAGGCTTATCGCGGCCGGGTACTGCCGCGTGTCTCCGACGGAGTGGCTCGACGAGGCCTCGCCGCGAGGCCTCGCGGCGTGGATGCGATACTGGGAGAGCGTGGCGGCTCGACCCCACATCGTCGGGTCGAGCTACAACCCGGACATAGACTGCGTCGCCGCCGCGTGGTGGCGCGGTCTGCCCGTCGGCCTCGCGAGACTCGTCGCGAGCGAGTCGGCGGAGACTATCGCCCGCGTCACGATGCGCGGGCTGCGGAGACGCGCGGACGTGCGGCGCGCGATCGAGCGCACGTCGCTGCTGGATGATGAAGCCCCCATGCTAGGCAACGACGCGTTGCGCGCGCTTGGGCGGCTCTCTCCCGAGCTCCAGCGCGTGGCGCTGCACGCGCTGCGCAATGATCCGAGATGGTCGATCGAGATCGACCGCAATTGTCGGTGGGTCAGTCTCCGTGACGCCTACGCGTGCGGTCGCACGGGCTACCACACCCACGTGTCCAGGCGCATTTATGCTGGGACGAGCGTGCCGGGGACGAGGCCGACGAAGATTCGCGCCCGCGATCTCCCTTGGGAGGTCGTGGCGCAAGCCCAGCGCATGATGACAGCGGTCGCTCCTGCACACGCGGGCGTCCGCGAACGCCGTCGCGTGAAGGAGCGGGCGATCCTCGCCCAGCTCTGGGCGGCGCGAGGCAGGCGCAGAGATGCGCTCGAGGTCCGTCTCATCTGTCCGGCCTTCCCTCGTCTGCCACTGCACGCTGCACGTCGCATCGCCTCCGGCGAGTCCCCTCGCGAGCTGTCGGGCGGGCACCTCACGCGCCGCGAGGCGCACGAATGGTGCCTGGCTGGGGCCCCAGGCTACGGAGACAACCTGCTCGCAGGCATGTGCTCGTGGCTGACGGGTATCGATGTGAATCTGCTGAGCACGGTGAGGGAACCGTCGGTGTTCCAGTGGATCATGTCCCTGCACCGGCGTGGACGACTCGAGAGCCTTACGCGCATGCGCACGATGCGCGTGCGGGGTAGGCAGTACACTTATCGGTACCTCGATCGTATCGATGAGCTCCGTCCTGACGACATCGTCGATGACCCATCGCCCGATGTCGCTTTCCGCCGTGCGGTCGACCGGCTCTCTGGCGTATCGGCGGCTGCCCACGATTGGACGCCATACGCACATATTCCCGATTGGGTCGTGTCGGAAGGGTGCGTAGAGGTCCTCTACTGCCCTGCGCTGGTCGTGGCCGAGGGGCGGCGTCAGCATCACTGCGCGGCCAACTACGCGCGGGCGCTCCGTGATGAGGTGATTGTGAGTATTGATTACGGCGGTGCTCGATCGACCGCTCTCGTTGCGCTGGATCACACGCTCTCCGTGCGACAGCACTACGGGATGGCCAATTCGATGGTGCCGCCAGGGCACGCTCTGCGATTGGCGGAGTGGATCCACTCGTGCCGCTGTCGGCGAGCGAAACTCGCTGCTCGTCCTTCGGAGGTGGCAGCGTGAGCTCCCCATCGGCAGGATCCCGAGAAGCGTTCTCGCTCTTGAGGCCGCTTACGTTGTGTCCGCGCGAGGGGACGAGGCCTGCCACGCGCTGCTGAGCGCGTGGCTCGAGCAGCCTGCCGCAAGGCAGGAGGAGAAGACAGCATGAACATGAATTCGATCTTGTCACGGGTCCCGCGTGACGTACTCGAGCGGGAGATCGAGTACGTCCGCTCCGCTCGCGGATGGGCCGCCAGACTCTGGCGGTCCATCCGCGCAGCGTGGCGCTGCGCGCGCATCGCGAGGCGCCAGAGATGAGACGCTCGCGCCCGACTCGATGGCGCTCTCGGCATCGAGTCGGGCGCACCGGGCGGACACCGCCGCGAGGATTCGCCGGCGGGTATGTTGCGAAGAAAGGAGGTCAAGTATGAAGGCATATACTTGGAGGCGTGGTCGCCTCGCGGAGGGCATTGAGCTCCGCGAGGTGGAGCGCTTCGGCCTTGCGCTCGTGCTCGGAGAGCGCGGGCGTGGCCGATGGCAAGAGGTCATCACTCTCGACCGTCGCTCGCCGCCGGTCGTAACGGACGGTCGCGTCGTCGAGGCGACGGCGCGCACCATCGCGCTCCCCGCTCGCGACGGGCGGCCGGAGCGCAAGTTTGTTGTATTGGCGGCGGCGACGGAGAACCCGTCGTCGAGCGCGGCCCTCGTACGTGTGTCCACCGAGTGGACGTACACTCGGGGATCCCGCGGCCACGTTCGCGCTCTGCACGGAGACGTGCAGATCGTTGCACGTGGGAACGGCGCCCACGGCGACGCCGGGCGCGTCGGTTCATGGGACGATGTGCTTCTCATCGTCCCTCCGGGAGGAGAGATCCTCATCCGCCCGGAGGGCGGATACAAAACCACAGCCTATAGGCTGTGGGTCGATAACGACGGTCGCGTTGACAGCGCGACCGACCTCGACAGGGACCGCATGCTCGCAATCGAAGCGTGATGGTTCCGAGCGGCTTGGCGACCGGCAGGGTCTCCACATCGAGATCCTGCCGGCCGTCGTCACCGGTGCGCCGGCAGCGACCACCCGTGCTCAGGGGAATCCCTGGACGGGATGGCGCTGCCGGCTTCGCCTGCATCGCGGCTTTTTAGCCCCCATCTTGACCGTGGCGTCTAAGAACCGGCGCTTTGCGGCATAAGGACGGCGGGCTCCGGGCTATCTCTCGGGGACCGTGTTCGTGCCAAGGAGAAGTGATGCCGAACCACTGTGCGATCTGCGGCAAGGAGATTGCGGAAAACGACGCCTGCATCGGGGGCATGCGTACGAAGCAGCCCTTCTGCAGTGACCGCTGCTCGAAGGCCTACCTGCTCGTGAAGTGCCTGTGGTGCTTCGCCGGGAAGAAGACGGGTTTGGATCGATGGGACCTGCCTGATGGGGAGGCGCTACCGATGACCGCCGGCGGGCGCGTGCACCCGCACGCGTCGCGCCCGGACGTGCTCCGGAAGGGGGTTGGCACCACATGAGGAGCGTCGCGCGGCGGAGTGAGCCGCGGGGACCGAGCCTCGCCACCGGGCTTAAGGCGTTGGGAGGCCCGAGGCGGGCCATGAGCGAGAAGAAATAACATGATCACCGTCACCATTCATCGCAAAACACTCGAGCGTCACGGAGCGTGCGCCGAGGGCCTCGCGCTCTACGACGCAATCGCCGCTCGCCTGCCTGAGAGCGACGCGCGCCGAGACCGGCGTATCAAGATCAACTGGACGAGGCTTCATTCAGTCTGGCCGTACGTCGCGGGTTACGGCTTATTTGCGCGCTGGCTGGAGGCGCGGGGGATCATTCCCCGCGCCGATTTCTTCGGCGCCAACCTCTCCCACGTCAACCTTTCCAACGCCGATCTCTCCGGCGTCGATCTCTCCGCCGCCAATCTTTCCCGCGCCGATCTCTCCTGCGCCACCCTCTCCGGCGCCACCCTCTCCGGCGCCGATCTCTCGTGCGCCGATCTCTCCGGCGCCACCCTCTCGTGCGCCAACCTCCACAGCGCCGATCTCTCCGGCGTCGATCTCTCCGGCGCCAATCTTTCCCGCGCCAATCTTTCCGGCGCCCGCCTCCACGGCGCCACCCTCTCCCACGCCAACCTTCACGGCGCCTACCGAGGATCGTCGTCCCCTATCCCCGGTTGGCGCACGCTCGCGAACGGGTACCTCGAGCGAGAGGAGGTGACCCGTGCGGCGGAGTGACGAGCAACATCGAGCAACAGCGCGGAGGGGCTTCCTCCCCGCCATGAAGGACGGGGTTTCCGCCCCGGAATCACGATGACGCACGCCGAGCTCGTGACCTTCGCCGCGGGCTGGCTGCGCCGCACGCGCCGCCACCCGATCGTGCTCTCCGACGTCACCGTGTTCGTCACGCACGAGCAGCCGGACGTGATCGGTTGGTCGAACAAGGGCTCCTCGACGCTCATCGAGTGCAAGGCCTCGCGTAGCGACTTCCTCCGCGACGCGCGCAAGTGGTTCCGGCGCGACGCGCACATCGGCATGGGGCAGTATCGCTGGTTCTGCGCGCCAGCCGGGCTCATCGCCGCCGACGAGCTCCCGCCGCGATGGGGGCTCATCGAGCCGGTCGGCCGGCGCGTCCGCGTCGTCCGGACGGCCGAGAGCTTCTATGAGTGGAACGAGCGCGCCGAGCTGGCGCTGCTCGTCAACGCGCTTCGCCGCGCGACGGAGGGATGGGGACGCCGGATGTTCGGCGAGATCGCGCCGCCGGCGGCCGACGGCGACCCGCACCCGACCGCGTCGAAGATCATCCGCGACCTGCGCGCGGAGAACGTTCGGCTCCGCGATCGCCTGAGGGCGCTCGAGATGGAGGCCGAGCTCGCGAGGACGACATGAGCCCAGCGAAAGGAGGATGACGAGATGGCTAAGGAGATCACGGTTCGGTGCAAGGCGTTCTCGGGTGAGGGTGTGCGCGAGAATCGAGTGATGGTGGACGAGGACGGCACGGTCCGCGTCTGGGACAGCGTCGCGGGTCACTACACGCTCTGCCACTCGCTGAGCCCCGACTCGCAGCGGCGAATCGCGCGGCTCGCCGCGGAGGCCTGAGTCGCGACGTCCGTGCCGGACTCCTACGTGGGCTCGGAGCGGGCGCCGTGGGCGCCGATAGGAGAATGACCATGACAAAGATTACGACGAGAGACGACTTGGCGGCCTGGGTCGCGAACAATAACCCAGAAAACTATCTCGTTAGCAGCAATGCTGACGAGATGCACGAGCGCATTGTCGACGCGCTCGTGCAAAGCGATCACCCCAACTGGGGTGACGATTGGGAGGAGTATTTGGACGCGTTCGATTTCGCGGCCGTGGTCGACGCGATTGCGACTGAGAGCTGAGGGGCGCTAGCGACAATGCGCGTGACGATCACCTACGCGATTGAGCCCGTCGACGGACGGTATCTCGTATGGCGTCGCATCGGCGACGCCGAGCCGGTTGCGCTGGCGATCGGCACGAGCAGTCGGCCGCGGCGCTTTACTAGCCGTTACGACGCCGAGAGCGCCATCGAGTCGGCGCGACGGGCTGACGTCGCCGCGGGGACGCGGCTGGGAGTGGACGTCGAGGTCGTGATCTACCGCTGACCGTCACGACGTCCCGCGCCTGGTTATTCGCTGAATGAGGGCCCTCCGAGAGAGGGCCCGATAGGGAAGATCGGATGTCGAAGCGAATTTGGCTTCTCGGGGCTCAGGACCCCGAGATGAATGCAATCGAGGTGCTTCTCCGCGAGTGCGGAGAGCACATCGCCTATGCTCGCGAGCGCGGGGCTCGCGTAGTCCCCAGTTCGGCGTATCGAGCCGCCGACGCTGTCGACGAGGCCGGCGCGGTCGTCGACCTGGCCGGGAGCCAGGTTTATTTCGTCGAGTGCGCCATCCCCGGCGTGACTGGAACGGTCATCGATCATCACCGCCCCGGCGACCCGGGATACGGACGCCCGCCGGCGGAGTTCCTGTCGGCGTCGAGCATCGGGCAGGTGATCGAGGTCCTGGCGCGCACCAGGACCACGTCAAACCTGTTCAACTACGACGTGGTTCTCGACAATGCGCAGTGGTCGCGCATCGAGGCCGGTACCCACCACGATCATACGATGAGTTGGGGATGCGACGATGACCGTATCCCTGACGTGGAGGTTGATCGCTTTTCAGATCTGGGCGACCCACTACCCACAGTGGTTCGGCTGCTGAAACGACCCTGGCCTATGCCGTTTGCTTGGGTGGAAGAGATTGGCGCGTACATCATCTGTACGCCGCGCGGGGGCCATGAGCTCGGCGGCGAGGTGTCTTGGCATGTGGTCCCCCACGACTTCGTTCTCGTCGCCGCGGCAGATCATTGCCTGGCAGCCGCGTACCGGGGCGAGTGTCCGGGTGTCGATCCCGACGCGCTCATGCGCTGGCGCGTCGAGACGCGCGCCAAGCACCAAGGCCTCACGACTGAGGCCCTCCTGTCCCGCATTAACGGAGCGCGGCTCGCGCTCCGTGACGCGGAGCGCGTTGACCTCGGCAACGGCCAAACCGTCGCCGATCTCCGGGACCGCGAGGTCCCGGAGCTGCCAGAGGCAGCTGTCCGCGATGGCGTTGCCTACCTCGCAACCGTCGCCGATCGTGACGGCCGCAAGAAGATCGTCCTCGGAGGGCACACGTCTCCCGAGACTGTGAAGGCCTTTCTCGAGACCTGGGCTCCGGCCCAGGGGCTCGTGGACCTCTACGGAGATCCGGCCCGCGGATTCGCGGGCGGATACCTGCCATAGAGCCACGCGGAGGAAGGATTAGCCTGCGAGACAGCCTCGCCCGGTGCCCCTCGGCAAACCGAGGGCCCGGGCTGAAGGCGTCGAGAGGCCCAAGGCGGGCCACGAGCGGGCAGGTGCTCGCGGAAGGAAGGAGGTGCAGTGATGACGACGACGACAACGACGTTGAGGAAGGGCGACGTGGTGCGGTGGTGCGACCCGCACGAGGAGTTCCGGGTCGAGCGCGTCTTCGAAGACGGGCGCGCAGGCATCCGACCGCTGTCTGCTCCCAGCGGGAGCTATCTCCACACCGTCGCGACGTGCGAGCTCACCCTCCTCCGTCGGCCCGTGCAGGTGGGTGACGTGCTGCGGGCACGTCTGTATCGGGTCGTGCCATATCAAGTGATATCGGTCGATAAGGACGGGTTCAATATCCAGTGGGCCCGCTGGAGTTGGAGCGTCACTCCTCGACCGGACGAATATTGGGAGCACGCCGACGGGACTCCCATCTCTCCGCCCGAGAGCGACGGGTCTGCCGGAGGCCAGGCCGACCGCCCCATCCGGACCGCCGAGACCCTCCCGCGCCTCGCGACGCATGATGCGCGCGAAGCGCGCCGCGCATGCCGCGAGTCCCGCCTCACTGGGCGGGACGAGCCCTGAGTAGCACACGCCCGGGTGCGAGTCCCGGGCAGGGCCCTACGTCGGTCACGGCGACCGACGGACAACAGGCCGGACGGCTCCGGCCGAGAGGATGAGTCATGATCACTGTCACCATTCACAGGAAGACACTCGAGCATCACCGCGCGTGCTCGGAGGGCCTCGCGCTCTACGACCAGATCGCGAATGGCACCGACTGCATCGTGATCGCCGATTGGACGGCGTTGCACTCGATCTGGCTGTACGTCGCGGGTTACAGCGCATTTGCACGCTGGCTGGAGGAGCGGGGGATCATCCCTCGCGCCGATTTCTCCGGCGTTGATCTCTCCGGTGCCAACCTCCGCCGCGCCGATTTCTCCGGCGCTGATCTATCCGCCGCCAACCTCTCCGGTGCCGACCTCTCAGGTGCCGATCTCTCAGGCGCCACCCTCTCCGGTGCCAACCTTCGCGACGCCGATCTCTACGGCGCCAACCTTCGCGACGCCGATCTCTCGGGCGCCGATCTCTCAGGCGCCAACCTCTACGGCGCCAACCTCCGCGGTGCCAATCTTTCCGGCGCCAACCTCCACGGCGCCAACCTCGCCGACGCCCACCTCTCCGGTGCCTGTTTCGCCGGCGCCAACCTCTTCGGCGCCGATCTCGACGGCGCCGATCTTTCCAGCGCCGACCTTTCCTGCGCCGATCTCTCCCACGCCAACCTTCACGGCGCCCACCTCTCCGGTGTCGATCTCTACGACGCCAACCTCCGCGGTGCCAACCTCCGCGGTGCCAACCTCTCCGGCGCCAACCTCTCCCACGTCAACTTCTCCGACGCCTACCTCTCCGGCGCCAACCTCTCCGGCGCCATCCTCTACGGTGCCAACCTCTCAGGCGCCATCCTCTACGGCGCTGATCTATCCGCCGCCAACCTCTCCGGTGCCGACCTCTCAGGCGCCAACCTCCGCGGCGCTTATCGAGGATCGTCGTCCCCTATCCCCGGTTGGCGCATGCTCGATAACGGTTATCTCGAGCGAGAGTAGGTGGGTCGTGCGGCGGAGTGACGAGCAACGCATGGGGCAGGCGATGCCTGCACGCATTGGTCCCCGCCATCGAGCGGCTCCGCGATCTCATCGAGAAGCTCTGATTCTAGCCCTGCGAGCTAGCGCTCCACGTCCGGGTGCGATCCCCGGGCAGGGCCCCACGTCGGTCACGGTGACCGGCGGGAAACAGGCCGGACGGATCCGGTCAGGAGAAATGACCATGAGCAAGATCCAGATCAACATCTTCGTCAGCGCCGAGAACGCCGCCAAGAGCGGCTCGGTCGAATACGGAGAACTCGTCGTGGAGCCCACCGCGGAGCAGTGGGCGACGGCGCGCGAGGAGCAGCGTCTCGCGCTCGTCGAGTACAGCGCCCGGTCCGGATACAACCGATACCTGAGGACGACCGCTCCGACGTGGGAAGCCGTGCTCGTCGCGATCGACGACGAGATCGCGGAAAAGAGGGCACGCGCGGAGAAGGCGCGGGCCGAGTCCGAGGAGCGGATCCAGAGGGCGCTCGCGGCGCCCGACAAGGAGTGGATCGGGGTAGACGCGAATCGCTACTACGTCGTCGGGGAGGACGGGGATTACTCCGTCAGTGGATACGCGCGATCGCGTCCGACGATCGCTGCATTCCCGTCCGGAGTCTACCTCTCGGACGAGCAACGGCGGGATCCGCGCATCGTCGCCCACCGCGAGCGTCTCGCGCGCGACGTGCTCCCACCGCTCGTCGCGGAGTGGGAGCGCCGGTACGCCGAGTGGCAAGCGTGGCGCAAGGCCGAGGCTGAGCGCGCGGAGCAGGCCAAGCGGGACTGCGAAGCCGGGCTTCGCATGCTCGCCGCACGAGAGGACGATCTCTCGCGTGCCGCGACCGAAGGCTACGCGGTGACGAAGGCGATGCTCGACCGTCTCGCGCAGCGGCTCGCCGGGCGCGTGGGGCACGTCGTCAAAATCGACACGTCGACGTGGGGCTCTCCGAAGGACCGCTCTGCCCCGTCGAAGGCGGCTTTCGCCTTGCGCGACGCCGTCGAGGCGGCCGCGCGTGAGGAGAACGAGGCTCTCCCGCAGAGCCTCGGTGCGCGCTGGGTCGTCTCTCGCATCGTCCGCGTGGACGTCGGGGAGGAGGACGAGACGCGGTGGATCACGGCCGTACTCGCGACGCTCGAGACGCCATGCGGGACGCGCGAGATCACGTTCTCCCCGGAGGCTGAGTCGGCGGCGGAGTAGTCGCGACGCCAGCGTCTGCCGGTCTCCTCGGAGGTCGGCAGGAGCGGGCGCCGTGGCGGCGACCGAAGGAGGATGAGATGATGGCCGCGCGTAAGACCAGCTCTCTCCCGACACAGATCTGGAAATTCCCGTGTCGGGTCACCGACGAGGCTGCCGTGCACGAGATCCTCCGCACGGCCAACCGCTACTACAACGCGCTTGTTGCGATCGAGCGGGCGCGACACGCGCGGTACCAGGAGATCCGGCGGCGGTACGCTCCCGAGCTCGCCGCGCTCGAGGAGGAATGGGAGCGCATCGATGATCAGATCGAGGCGCTCATCTGCGAGCAGAAACGCGCGCGCCAGCAGCACTGGCGCGAGACGGACGGAGAGAAGCGGCGCTTGCTCGACGCGCAGATCGAGGCGCAGATTGCAGCGCTGCGCACCGAGGCGAAGCGGGTATCTGCGGCTGCGAAGGAGCGTCGCGTGACGTTTGACGCTCTGCTCGAGCCAGCACGGCAGGCCTATGCAGATCGCGCGCTCGCCCGCGCGTGGACGCTCGGCGGGGCGTACGCGACGGACAAAGAGGGACTCGCCGTCATCGATGCGTGGCGCTGTGCAGTGGAGGAGGCTAAGACGATGAAGTCTGATCCGCCGCCACCACTCCCTCGCCCAGCCCCTAGGCACAAGTCCGTGGCCAACGCCGAGGTCTATGACGTGATGCTGTCGGAGCCGCAGTGGCCCGACGCGTGGAAGGAGATCGCGCGCTCGGACGACGAGGCCCACAAGGCAACCCTCGCCGCGCGTGCGTCGTGCGGACTCGCGACGGGGACGTATCTCGCCATCGAAGAGGCAGTGCAGCGCGCGAAGATGGACAGCTCTCCGCGCCCGCCGCGGTTCCGACTCTTCGACGACCACGGCAAGCTCGCCGTGCAGACGCGCGATCTGACGTTCGCGGAAGCACTCGCCGGTTCGTCGAAGCTGTCGATCGCTCCGGCACAGCACCGGCCGGATAAGCGCGGCGATCAGAGCCGTATGGTGGTCGTTCGTCTCGATCAGACCATCCCGCGCAAGGATCGGCGCGTCGTCGAGCTGAAGGCCAAGCTGCATCGTCGTCCGCCCGATGACGCGGTTATCAAGTGGGCCTCTTTGCTCGTGCGTCGCGTCGGATCACGGACGACCTACGAGTTTCAGCTCACGCTGGAGCACCCGAGCTTCGCGGAGCCGAAGCGGCCGGCGGGGACACGCGACGCCGAGCACGTGCGTATCGGCTGGGCACGGGTTGACGGCGGGGTGCGGGTCGCGCACTGGCCCAGCGGTGACGTCGTGTTGCCTGACGCAATCCTCGACCAGCACGAGCACGCGGCGGCGATCGAGAGCGCAGCCGATCGGTACTTCGAGCGCGTGAAGAAAATGCTCCGACGGTGGATGCGCGGAGGTCCGCACCATTTGACGGCATGGCATCTCATGCAGTCCGACCAGCGCCGAGCGATGCTCCGGCGGGTGTGCCGAGAGTACGCCGAGCACATGGGGGTCGCGCACGACCGGTGGAAGCAGTGGAAGACCGACCGCCTCTCGCGCGGCGAGGATCTATTCGCTCCCGTGTGTGTCGTGCGGCGTTGGCTGCGCGCACGGGGCGTGGTCGACCAACAGAAGGTCGTGGCCTTCTGGCTCTACACGTGGGCGCGGAAGGACGAGCACCTGATGCAGCTCGCGGCGGACAGCCGAAGACGGTTCCAGAATCGGCGCGACACGTTCTTCCGACGGGAGGCGATCCGAATCGCTACCGAGTTCTCATCGGTCACGGTCGACGACTACAACATCGCGAAGCTGAAGGAGCTACCGTCACTGACAATGCCGGGCGACACGCCGCGCGACCAGTCGCAGCACAATGCTCACGCGGCGGCACCCGGACGGTTCCGCGAGATCCTGCTCGAGGTCATGGGGTCGCGGTGCACGCCGTGCGAGCGCCCGAGTGATGGCGAGAAGGCGGGGGCCGCTCGCGCGAAGAAACGCGGGCGATCTGCACGATCGACTGTGGGTGACGCAGGTGAACCGGTGCTGTCGGCGGACCGCTCGCAACACGTGGCGCAGGTGCCCGAGATCGGGTAGGTCTTGCTGGACGAGCATCAAAGGCTCTGCACCGCCTCGGAGAGTGCAGCAACGGAGCCGCCGACGGTGATCGGCGGAGAGCCCCGATGCATCAAAGGCTCTGCACCGCCTCGGAGAGTGCAGCTGCCGGCGCCGCGTGTAGACGGCCCCCTCCTCGTAGCATCAAAGGCTCTGCACCGCCTTGAAGAGTGCAGCCAACACCAATCCTCCGTGTCGCGATGACGCTGGTAGATGGGATCAAAGGCTCTGCACCGCCTTGGAGAGTGCAGCGCGGGCGCAGAGCATCGCAGACGACACGGACCGGGCCGACGGCGAGGCAGCGACGGACGACGAGGATCGAGCTACGGCGTCCGCCGCTGGAGCACGAGCGGTTGCTCACGGTCTGTGGAGGGGAGCCCTCCGCGTGCTCTGAGTCGCGTCAGAAACACCACACCGAAAGAGTCCAAGCATGATGACCCAGAGGGCGGCGGAGTACATCGAGAGCGAGGCGCTGGAGTGCATCGTTGGCGCGGTGAGCACGGATGCGGCGCCGGAGAAGGGGTTCAACATGATCGACACGATCCTCGCACTACGAGAACAGGCGCAGACAGACCCCGACGCACGCGTCGTACTTGAAGACGCGTGCTTGGAAGCCGGCGTACGCGTCTCGCGCGGACGGGCACGGTCGCCGTGGGGGTCGCGGTCGTGGTCGGGGTCGCGGTCGTGGTCGGGGTCGCGGTCGCGGTCGCGGTCGTGGTCGTGGTCGCGGTCGGGGTCGGGGTCGCGATCGTGGTCGGGGTCGCGGTCGCGGTCGTGGCCGGGATCGCGGTCGCGGTCGTGGCCGGGGTCGTGGTCGGGGAGTGCGCGATGACCGACACCATCATCGCGCTACGAGAACAGGCGCAGACAGATCCCGACGCACGTGCCGTGCTCGAAGACGCGTGCCTGGAGGCTGGCGTACGCGTCACGCGCGGCCGGACACGGTCGCGGTCGGGGTCGCGGTCTTCGTCGCGGTCGGGGTCGCGCTCGCGGTCGTGGTCGTGGTCGCGGTCGGTGTCGTGGTCGCGGTCGGTGTCGGGGTCGCGGTCGTGGTCGGGGTCGGGGTCGGGGTCGTGGTCGTGGCCGGGGTCGTGGTCGGGGACGTAGGAAGTAAGGAGGTCGAAATGGATCTGATTGGCAAGGAAGTAGTGGTTCTGTGCGCGAACTACATCTATACGGGCGTCCTCGAGGAGGTGCGGCACGACGTGCTCGTGCTGTCCTCGCCGAGCATCATCTATGAAACGGGGGACTGGAGTGACGACGCCTGGAGAGACGCGCAGCGCCTCCCGGCGAGGCGGATCACGATCGAGCGTACGGCCAGCGAGTCGATGTTCGAGCTGGATCGCTCGGCGGCGAGGGAGCGATGAGCGCACGAGCGAGACAGGAGTCGCAGATCGCTGATCTGGAGGCACGCGTGCGCGCGCTCGAGAAGGAGCTCCGGGAGGCCCGCAACGAGGCGGGCATCGTGAGGCGTGCATACCTCCACGAGCGGCGCCGAGCCGACATGGCGGGCGCCCCGAGAGAGCACGCCTACTCAGGCCCGGCGGACCGGTTCGTCACGCCCGTGGAACACCAGGTCGCGATTCTGGAGACGAAGCTCGAAGAGCTCGAAGCCGACCTCGAGACAGGTAAGGACCGAGAGAGGCGTCTTCGTCGGCTGCTGGTCCGGATGCACCCCAAGGCGAACGCGTTCTGGCAGGGTGAGATTGCAACGCTCCTTCGGGAGCTCGAGGCGGCATCGACGTCGAGGTGAAGTCGTGCTCGCCACCGAAGCTCTCTGAGGAGGCGCGAGCTGCACGCGCTCCCCGTCCGCCCGAAGAACTCGTGGGGGCTTTCCACGGAGTCGAGACCATGAACGGATGCGGAGATCACTCGTGCGTCCTCGCGCCCCCGAGGGGCATGGGCACGAACGGCGGCTGCCGCTGCGATGAGCGGGCGCTTCGGCGTGGGGCCATGCAGCTCCGCGCCCGCGTCGCCGACCTCGAGCGCACGGCACAGGCTGCCGAGCACGAGCGCGACGAACTGCGCGAGAAGTACGCGCTGGTGACGCGCATCCGAGCGCTCCAGGAGTCGCAGATCGATGATCTGGAGGCACGCGTGCGAGAGCTGGAGGCGGCGTTGCGAGAGATCGTCGCCATCGACTCTGCGTCGCCGGAGCACCGGATCGCGATGCGGGCGCTCGGCGACTCGCCTGCCGTGAGCACGCGGTCACATGAACCGAAGATCGAGCGCCGTCTTGACCGAGGTGACACCGGCGCACGGAGAGGAGCATTGCGATGAGCAACGAAACGACGAACCCTGTTTTGATGTTTGAGGACTCCGGCGGCGGCCGCGGCCTCATCATTGCGCGCTTCAGCGACATCAACGGCGACGCGTGCAGCATTCAGACGTCGTCGCTCGCAACCGACGACGCGCTCTGGCTCGGACAGCAGCGCTGCACCAGGTGCCAGGCTCCGACGCGCATGCACCTAAATCGCGCCCTGGCTGCGGTGCTCGCCAAGGCCCTCAACCACTTCGTCGCGACCGGAACGCTGCCGTCGGCGGGCACGCGGCTGACGGCATGTGCCCGGCGCAAGGAGTCGGAGCGGGATGCGGAGCACGGCGCGCTGCCGGAGGGCGATGGGGTAGAGGTGTGCCCAAGCGAGGCACTGCTGCCGTGGGATGAGGACGACCAGGCACTCGCGGACGGGCGGTCGGTCGAGACGCAACACCGCACGAACGAGGCGGAGCCGAAGCGATGACCTGTCGTCATGGTCCCGACGCGATGATGCAGACATGCATCCTCTGCGCTGCGGCGCAAACCCGCGCCGAGCAGGCCGAGCGCGACGCCCGCCTGGTGACGCACCTAACAAAGAAGGAGACCAACGGATGACCACTGTTACTACCGACGAGATCGTCGCCGCGATTCGCGGGGGCGAGCACAAGTTCGAGGGCATCCAGCGCCGCCTCGGCGTGTGCGCTAGCGACTTCCGCGTCGTGGATCGCGCACTCCAGAAGGCTCGGAAAAAGGGCCTCATCAAATACGAACGCGGCATGGGCTGGGAGGTCGTCGAGCGCAAGCGAGGAGCCGAAGCTGTGACCGCACCTACGCCTGCTCTTTCCGTGGAAGAGGACCGCGAGCGCATCGAGGCATTCGTAGCGCGGTTCGCGAACCCGCACTGCATCTGCTGGCTCCCGGCGGACACCGATGCTCTGCTCGCGCTGCTCGCCGAGGTCCGCGCCGACGAGCGCGAGGCGTGCGCTCGGGTCTGCCGTCGCTCACCATCGGCTCGCTCTTCAGCGGGATAGGAGCTGGAGCCCGCGACCGCGGCCAAGCTGCGCGACGGCGTGGAGCCGAGCGCGCTGTACGAGAGGGAGTGACGACCATGATCGACGCATCGAAGGATGGGCAGGAGATGGGGCAGGCGAGCCCGGAGTTCCGCAGCATCGAGGAGATCCGAGAGGCGGCCGGTCACGTCTTCACCGCAGTCGCCCAGCCGGCGACGCAGTACCTCGACCGCAACATTGAGCCGCCGAGGAAGTGCACGAACGACCCGCGGAGACAATTCCGCTGCTACACCTGCGGTCGCGTCCGCTGGGCGAAGAACATGATCGTCCGCGTCTACTACGACTGCACCCGGTTCTTCTGCGCCGAAGGCCACAGTCTGTACCGCAATGCCTGGCGCACCAAGGAGTCCACATGGCCACCGAGAATCCATCGCCCGAGGAGTCGTTCGTCTTCGACATCGAGACGGCCGTCACCGAGATGAGCCGCCACCATCCGGAGCCTCCACCCGAGAAGCACATCATCGTCCTCGCCTGGAAGGACGGTGGGCGTACGCCGGCGACGGTTTCGCGCCTGGCTCCCGAAGTCACCTGCGGCAAGCATCGGTTCAAGAAGGACCCGCAGGACCCGAAAGTCTACAACCAGGTCTGATGCTCCTCTCACACCAAGGCGAACGCCCATGACGTGGCCCACCGGCGTGACTGTCGGCCACGAGATCAGAGAAGTCCGATGCCCAAGAAGAAGGAAAGTCCTAGCTGGGTCCCCCAGCCCGGCGAGAAGGTCCTCGTTCTCCTCGACCCGCTGACTGCAGCGATGTTCCACTGGCCCTCTCGCATGAGACTCGGCACGGTGAACGAAGTCTCCGGCGACCGCGTCGGCGTGCACTTCACCAACGGTGACAAGGCCGCCCTTCAGATCGAAGACGTGCGGCAGCTCAAGATCCATGGAGCTTCGAACGACCCACCTGCAACGCCAGATCGACGAGCTCGAGGAGCGCGTCGCGCTCCTCGAGGGAAGGCTCGAGGACAAGACACGCGGGCTAGCGCTCGTTCGTGACTAGCCGAACCGCGATCAGGTCGCGAGCGCACGAAAGAAGGTCACGCGCTCGAACAAGTTTCGACGCCGTCGCTCTTCCCGTAATCGAGGAAGATCCGGTACGCCTACAGCATGGCGGTGACCATTCGGTTGGATCTCGAAGACGACAAGATCGAGATCGGCAACGAGGAGATCGGCTTCGCGAAGTTCGACTGTGCCCAGAAGGACTTCGCCTGGGCGCAGCGCTTCGCGGAGCATCTCGAAGAAGAAGGCGTGGAGGTTGACATCGAGGAGAAGGACGACGACGACGACGACGACGAAGAACCGTTGCCGAAGAAGCGCCGAGAATGAACGGCGCCACGGGGGGATGCCCAAGCTGCTTTGCCTCTTGAGGCATCCGAGCTGACCTCCGAGGTCCCCGCTGAGATCGAGGGCCCACCGGAACGGAGAGCGCGCCTGTCCTCCGGGAGCGGAAGAAGACCGTGAAGGTCACGCGGCGGTCTCTTCTGAGCTCGCGCTACGTGACCTTCCCGCGGGTATAAGAACCGCGGAGGTCTTTCATGGCAGAGTTCACGTCTCTCGAAGACGTCTACAGCGTCGAGGAGCATCAGAAGTACGAGGACGAGCAGAAGCGAAAGCGAGCAGAGGAACAGGGCGCGCCCTTGCTCGACGGCCTCGGCTTCTGGGTGCCGCCGCTCGTCGACGTCTTCATCGGCAACAGCGCCTACGTCTGGTACCGGCTCTTGCAGACCGGGGGTCGCTACGACCTGGACATCGAGCGCTACGGCGGCGCCCACATCGGTGAGCCGCAGACGTGGTTCGAGGAGTACGAGGACACCTCGAACTTCTGGTACTCGATGACGGGCAGCCGCTACGACGGCACGTGCGGGCTCTCGTTCGCGCTCAAAGAAGGCATCGCGCCGGGCACGCCGTTCCTCATGCAGTTCGGTCCGCCTCGCTGGTACCGCTGCAGCTACGAGTACGACGAGTACGACGTCGAATACGACTTCGAGATCGTACGGGTGATGCCGCGCCCTTCCGCGCTCGCAGGGAAGTCGTTCGAGCGCGCGTTCGAGCGGAAGCGCCGCTACGAGGAGGCGCGCGCCCGGTACCAGGCGAAGCTCGACGCCTGGCAGCGGAAGAACATCGAGGCGATGTACATCTCCCAGGAGCTCTTCTACGCCGACGGCTACGACGAGATGTGCCCGCCGCACGGCAAGCGCGTCTTCCTGATGACGTCGATCACCGGCCTGCCGCACGAGAAGAACTATGGCTGGGGACGCCAGTTCTTCTCCGCCGAGGACAAGGAGGCGTGGGAGCCTGCCTTCGAGAAGCTTCGCATTCGCGCCGAGAAAGAGCTCGGCATCACGACAGAGCAGTTCAACAAGCTACCGAGAAAGTGGAGGCCATGATGGGACGAGGAAAAGGAATCACGCTGAGCGGCGCTGCCGGCAAGGGCATCCGCACGGACAAGAAGATCGCCCGGAAGTACGAGGCCATCGCCTCGAAGATCCACCTGCTGCTGTCGGACGGTTCGCGGGACTCGATGAAGATCGCCTGCGCGATCCTCTCGCAGCTCGAGACCCAGGGCCTCGACAAGACCTACGAGACCCACGGGACCTGAGATGGCGGCGAAGAAGAAGACCCACTTCACCGGCCCGGAGATGTCCGCTCTCTCCGGGTGGAGAGATGCTCGGCGTCGTCGTTGAGCGGTCTTTGACACCACGCTCCTGCACTTGAGAAGATCAGGTGCAGGAGCGGACATGTACTTCCCCGAACGTAGCGCCCAGTTTTCGGGCAGCGACCTCGCGGCGATGATGGAAACGCTCGATGCTGAAGCCCGGGAGGCCTTCATCCTCGAGCAGGTCAGGAACGGCTGCGTGCCCGACTTCATGCGGGTGGCTTCGCAGATCATCCTCACGGGGCCCGGCGGCCTCGTGGGCAACCTGGAGGTCTGCCCGGACTATCTCTGCCTCGGCACCGACGACGACTACTTTTACGCCCAGTGCTCGATCGTCACGGCGCAGAAGATCGCCGACGAGATCGGGGCGATGCTCCCCACGAAGAAGATCGTCGACGAGATCTGGAAGCAGGCGGCCGGCAAGATCGACCCGATCACGCAGACGCCCGACGAGAAGATGGTCACCTTCCCCGTCTTCCAGAAGCAGTCGCGCGAGGTCATCGCGGCGCGCGCGAAGCTCGGGCTTCCGCTCGGCTCCCTCCAGGATGGCGGCTTCAAGAACTACATCCTCGTGCCGGGGCTCGCGGCGCGCCCCGGACAGACCTGCATCTACGGATTCCACCAGAAGAAGAACAACCGTCCGATCCAGGCCCCGAACCTCTCCGCTCACGGAAGGAACTACGTCGATTACTCCCAGTGCCCTCGCTTCATCAGCCGCGAGATGTTCGTGGGCGATGACCTCCTCAGCGTCGCTGATGTACTGGCGCATGCCATTCTGCACGTCCTCGTGTCGAGCGAAGGCCCCTCGAAGGTCCATCGCGTCCCCGGGGTGTAGCCGTGGCCGCCCCGCAGTGGCCGAAGAAGTGCCCGAACTGCAATCGCCCCATCCGCAAGCAGTCGTGGAACAAGCTCGACTTGAAGGGCACGATGCCGATGACGCGCGGTCGCGACTCGGAGAAGATCCAGCTCCGGAACTGCTCCTGCGGCAGCACCCTCGCCGTTCCGGAGAGCGCGACCAAGAAGAGCGACCCCCCGTCCTCGATGAAGTAGTGCACGGGGCGAGATTCGAACTCGCAACATCTTCGGTCTGAACGAAGCGCGACTACCAGTTGCGCCACCCGTGCGTCGTGCTCACGAGAGGATTCGAACCTCCCCGGTCCTTTCGGACCACGGCCACCTCAAGGCCGCGCGTCTACCGGATTCGCCACGTGAGCGTGTGCAGGGCACAAGTGTCCCAGTGGAGCTCGGAGGATTCGAACCTCTTGCCCGCTTTCGCGCGACGCGTGGTTTACAGCCACGTGCAGCCACCAGGCTGCCTCGAACTCCTTGTTCGAGTGTCGGTGCTTGGGAGGGGCCTCGAACCCCTACGATCCTTGCGGATCAGCGGGTTTTGAACCCGCCGCGTCTACCTACTTCCACCACCCAAGCTCGACACTCAGCGCAAGACGCCGAGGCAATAGAGCTGGGATAGAAGGAGACGGCTCACGAAGAGCAGGATGGCTCATCTCCTTGGGGTCGTCAAGGTCGTTGTTCAGAAGAAGACCTCCTGGCTGGGATAAGAGCCGTGGGAGACCATCATGTACACCGAAGAAGAACGTCAGCTCGCCGAGGCGGTCCATGCGGCTTCTCGTGAATACGCCGCTGCCAACCCGGCGATGAAGCTCACGAAGGAGCACCTCTTCAAACTGGGTCAGCTCATCTGGCCCTTCAGCTACCGGCTCGCCGACGACGACGCCGGTGCCGCCCGCGCGCTCCTCACGCGCGCGAACGAGGGGGTAGCGAGCCGCCACGTCTACTGGACGTTGCTCGCCGCCGAGCTGCTCCTGCCGCAGAACCAGATCGTCTACAGCGGCTCGGCGCTCTGGTGCCACCAGGGCTTCCCGCAGATCGTGATGGGCCACAAGTACGCCGCGGCCCTCATGGCGACGAAGCTCTCGCATGACGTCGCCGAGCAGGTCCGGCCGCCCTGGCGCGCGTTCTACATCGAGGTCCCGCGCGACCTGCTCTTCGTCGACGACAATCTCCGAAACCAGCCGGTGACCGTGACCGGTATCCTCGTCGCGAGCATGTACCACCCCCCGAGCGGCGCGAACCGCTGGGCGTGGTTCGCCATCACGGAGAGCCAGGCGACGCTCTGGCAGCACGGCGCGGCGACGGAGCACATGCTCGGCGAGCTCGTCGAGGGCGTCTGGGAGGGCACCGGGCTCACTGAGAAGCTCGAGACGCTCGACAAGCGCTGCTCCACGATGATCAACCGGCTCATTCTCAACGTCTGCCTCGCGATGAGCGACCCGGCGAACGTGAAGGCGCCGAAGGACCCGAAGCCGAAGAAGAAGGGCAAGCACAACGAGCGTACGAGCTCGGAGCCCCGCATCCGCACCTACCAGCTCGGCACGACCCCGCGCATCGACTGCCGCGAGGCCATCTCGACCTACATGCGCACGGGCAAGGCCGGCAGCGCGCTGAACGTGCAGGTGATGGTCGCTGGGCACTGGCGCAACGTCCCGTACGGTCCGAAGAGCGAGCTCCGGCGCGTGCAGTGGATCGAGCCCCACTGGCGCGGGCCCGACGACGCGCCGATCCTCGTGAAGGCAACCAAGGTGAGGCCATGACGGGCGCGGAAGCGCACGCCACCGGATCTCGACGACGGAGCTTTTCGAAGAAGTCTGCGGTGTTCTCAAGACCACTGGAGGGTGAACTACTCATGAAGTGCTTCCTGTTGATGTGCAGCGGCGGCGAAGAAAGCAGCGGCAACGTGGAGTACGCGCTCGTCGGCATCGACGAGGCGAAAGCGAAGGAGATCCTTCATCGGAAGGAGCTTTTTCAGATGGCGAAGGCGAAGGACCCGGAGCTGTACAAGCTGGTCTTCTGGGATCGCTATTGCTACTTCTACACGAGCGACGCCGGGGACGAGATCGAAGACCAACTCGGCGGCGAGGACGAGATGCACAAGTTCATCTCCGAGGGTCTTCGCGAGGTGAGCGAGGAGTTCTCCATCTCCGACGACTTCGAGGCTCGCACCGATCTCGACATGATGGTGGTCACCAAGGACTCGTTCTACTGGACGACGACCGACCGCCACGGCGATGGGTACTACGAGACCCGGCAGATCAAGTACGAGGCGATCCTCGACGTGTGACAGGTGCGCGCGTGGTTGAAGGTAAGTCTTCAGCCACGCGCTCACGTTTCTTCGGTTTTCCTAGCTCCCGCGTTTCCGGTCACTTGTACGCCGACGGTACTCTCGAGGTATGCATCCGAAGTTCACCTTGCTCGTGATCGAGAACGAGGAGCTCGCATTACAGCCGATCGCCGCTATGGCGTGCCGGCTCGGGCACCGCGTGATCAAGTCGGAGGGCAGTGACCTTCCGATCGCAATGATGAACGCGTGGAGGGACCACATCCAGGCGGTCGTCCTGGACTGGACGCTCTCCTGCGTCATCTACGGCGGCGACCTCATCGCTGCACTTCACAAGATCGACCCCGACGTCCCCTTCATCATCCCGTCCGACTACGGCGAGCACGTCGTGCGCCCACTTCTTCCGAAGAGCGCGCGTTGTTCTTTCATCCTGAAGCCCTTCTTGTCCTTCGACTTCGAGAACACCCTTCGCAGCGCTTTCCCGAAGCCCCTGCTTCGGTCGTAGGATCGAGGGCATGAATCAGTCGGCGCTCACGAAGTTCATGTTCGAGACGCGTGTGAATTACCCGGGGTTCCAGATCCGCCGCAAGACGGACAGCACCCTGATGAAGGTCATCGCCTTCTTGCTGCTCATCGTCACCTTCGGGCAGCAGAAGACCTTCATGACAGACTACGTGACGACCGTGGGGCAGAAGGTCTACGTGCCCGACGGCTTCGATGCCTGGGACGAGTACCGGAAGCTCGTCGTGCTTCGCCACGAGCGCGTGCACATGGAGCAGGCACGCCGCTACGGCCTGTTCCTCTTCGGGTTCCTGTACCTCTGTGTGCCGTTTCCGCTCTTCTTCGCCTACTTCCGCGCGAAGTTCGAGTGGGAAGCCTACGAAGAGTCGATGCGCGCGGTCGTCGAACGTAACGGCCTCCGCATCCTCGACGACCCGAAGTACAAGAAGTCCATCTTCGACCACTTCACGACGGGGGCCTACGGTTGGATGTGGCCGTTCACGCGTACGCTCGAGGCGTGGTACGAAGCCTCGAGGCGAAAGATCGCGATGGAGCTGAACCCCTATGGATGAGGGCCTGAAAGCGCGCTTTCTCGAGAAGATCGAGAAGCGAGACGGGAAGTGGGTCTGGAAGGCCTCGGTGAACTCCGACGGCTACCCGAAGATGAAGGACAACGGGAAGCTCCGTCTCGCGTCTCACGTCGCGCTCGAGCTCGTCGGGCGCGAGGCGCCGAAGAAGGGCAAGGTCGTTCTTCACAAGAACAACGACCCGAAGGACGTGAACCCGGCGAACCTCTCGGTCTCCACGCAGAAGGCGAACCTGAAGCAGATGCGCGACCAGGGGCGCGACCGCCCGCGCGGCGTCGACCAGGAGCCGGACGTGAAGCAGGGATCGGTTCATCAGCCGCTGCCGCCGCCCACGATCGCGGCGAATCAGATCGCGAAGAACGTCTTCAAAAAGAAGGCCTTTTCGGCCTTCTCCGAAGAGCTTCAGAGGCTTCTCGCAAAGAGCTGAAGGACGGGCGTATAAGGGCCACGATGGCTCGCTATACGCCTGACGACGACAAGGAGATCGAGCGGTTCGAGAGGCAGCTCCGCGGGGAGAAGCGCGTCCTCCTCTCCCAGGCCCCTCGAGACCTTGGTCGCTTGAAGAAGCTCACCGACTGGCAGATCTACTGCCTTGCTGCCGCGCTCTCGCTGACGGACGCCGTCATCCGCGTCCGCAAGACAACGTTCGACAAGCTCGAACGGGTTGAGCGCGAAGCGCTCCTGCATGCCGAGCTCCTCAGCTACGACAAGCAGCGTTACTCCACGAGGCGGCTCGATGACCCGTCCTACTGGTCCGAGTTCATGCAGCAATACCTGCGGAAGGAGCTCCGACATGATGTTTCCACATGACCCTGACCTCGATCGCGTGCACGTGTACGCGCGCGGGGATCTCACGATCGCGGATGGCGAGGTCGAGGCTGGCGAGGAGGGCGACAAGATGACGTTCATTATTCGTTCGGCCGGTGCGCGGGAGGCGATGCTCAACAATGCGGGGGAGCGCGTCGGGCAGCACACATACGCCACGCTGGAGGCGGCCGTAGCAGCGCTCCGGCTCGGTGACGACGCCGTCACTGCGGAGTCCTGCGAGGGTGGCGCTTGGTACGTCTACCGCGACCAGGAGAGCGCGGACCGCGACGAGACGGGCGCGGCCGCGGAGGCGCTCATCGTGCAGGTGGCTGACTGAGCGCACTGACCTGCGATGACAGGAGGTAAGACGATGAGTGAAAGGGTTTGGATTCTTGGGGAGAGGAGGGCATGCTGATGACGCCCGCCGAAGGGCCCGTGCACTGCGAATGCGGGGTATGGACAGGCGAGCGCTGCGCGTGGTCGGGCCCTGCGGATGAAACCGTGCTCGTCGCATGGGTCGCTCCGCCCATGCGCGGTACATACATCGCCGCGGGGGAGATCCGCAGCGACCTGCGGATCTACGCCACGAAGGTGCGCGCGCACGAGGAGTGCGCGCACCTCCTGTTGTCGCTCGAGCCGCGATGGGCCGAGCTCGTGACCGCTGAGGCGGAGGACGAAAAGCACCGACCTGCGACGCCGGCACGGGGCCCTTCGGGGCCTCGTCCTGGCCGCCGGATGTCCGGCGGCCGGATGTGTATCCCATTGGCAGAGAAAGGAAGTGGAGCATGGTCGACATAATCGTCGAGCGTCTCGAGCAGTTGGATTCCCTCGTCCTCAAGTACGGTTCGCACGCCTCCTTCGAGGAGGGCGTGTGCGCGATGGAGGCGGTCGCGTGGCTCGCCGGAGAGGAGCACACGGACGCTCCGCAGTGCGCGTGTCCGGTCATCGCCGCGGTCGTCCGGTCCTTTAACGATGCACTCCCGACCGACGACGAGCGCACGCGGCTGATCCGACCGCTGCTCACGAAGATCGTAGGCACGCGAAAAGAAGGGACGCCTGCCGAGAGGGCCTCGGTGCTCCTGAAGCGCATGTACATGGTCTACGACTGGTACATGCGCGTGCGCGCGCCGGCATTCTTGAGGCTCGCGGGCCTCGAGAAGGAGGCTGCCTCGCTTCAGGCTTGCCTTCCGGTCGTTGATGACGCTTCGCTCAGGGCCACAGAAGAAGCTGCAAGAGCGGCCGAGAGCGTGGCGAGGAGCGTAGCGAGGAACGCGGAGAGGAATGCGGCGAAGAATGCGGCGAAGAATGCGGTGAGGAATGCGGTCGAGTACGCGGTCAAGAGCGCGGCGAAGAGCGTGCCTTGGAGCGTGCCGTGGAGCGCGGCGAGGAGCGTGATCGAGAGCGTGGCCGAGAGCGCTGCCGAGAGCGTGGCTAGGAACGCGGCCGCGAACGTGGCGTGGAGCGCGGCGAGGAGCGTGATCGAGAGCGTGGCCGAGAGAGCGGCCGAGAGCGTGGCGGGGAGTGCGGCGAAGAGTGCGGTCGAGAATGCGGCGAAGAGTGCGGCGAGGAGCGCGGCCGAGAGAGCGGCGAAGAGTGCGGCGTGGGGCGTGGCCGAGAGAGCGGCGTGGAGCGCTCTCGAACCGACCGTGAAGGAGCTCCAGTCGAGCTTCGCCGATCTCATTGCTCGCATGTGCGAGGTGACGGAGTGAGAGTCATCGTCTGGGACACACCCCATCCGTTTGGGCAGGACGGCGTGCGGAGGGTAACCGACCACGCCGTCTCCCTACCCTTGCAGGTTGACCCATCAGCGACGTGGCCCATCCCTCACGGCCTGCCGTGGAAGGAGCTTCGACATGATGTTCCCGCATGACCCCCTCCGTCAGAAGATGCTCTTCAAGACGGAGTGGCAGACCATCGGCGCGAGCGGCGATACGCCTGAGCAGCTCTCGGAGTCGTCGAACGCCGCGTGTACGAAGCTCCTCGAGCAGGGCTTCACCATCGCGCAGATGATGCCCCTCAGCCCTGCGCGCGGGCTCGGTGTGCTCATCATTGGGCAGCGCGTGAGCTCGCCGACGGCTGACCCCACCCCTGGAGGGGCCGTCCTACCTGGCACCCTCGGCATCCAGCGCGTCCAGGTCTTCTACTCCTTCGTCGAGGCCGGCACGGTGAAGAAGCTCGAATTCAAGAGCTTGAAGGAGGCCATCGGCGCGATGAGCCGCGACCAGGACGAGAGCGCTCGGTCGGGCGCGCGTCAGCCGATCTCCATCCATGTGACCTCGGTCACGGACTACGGTCCTGCGGACTTTCACGTGCTACGTGAGAAGTACGGATGAGCAAGGATGAAAAGGAGATCGACACTCTTGAACGACGTATGCGTGGATAACGATCGCGCACGGTTGTGCAGAACTGCACCACCGGCGGACCTCGCTCGGTAGTTTCACCGAGAACGTGCGGAAGAAGACCGTCGACGCCAACCGGAGCGCGCTGCGCGAGAGGAGAAGGCCTTGCGCAGCCGCCCGGTGACGAGCAAGATGCGGTGATGACGGACCTGGAGAAGCTCTCGACAGAGGTACCAGCCGTGACCTTCTTGAGGGAGATGGAGATCCAGCGTGAGCACAACGCTCTCGAGATTGGTAGTCCGTTCTTCCGATCGGAAGAAGAATTAGGCCCGCTTCTTGGACCGCCGGCGACGCATGCCGCTACTGATGCCGAACCGAGTCCAAGCTGCCATCGAAGACAAGCCTGCGGTGAAGCGCCCCCCGGAACAGATCGCTGAGAAGATTCTGGCCGATGCCGAGATGTTACTCTCGATGGGCCAGGACCTTGGTGACGACCTCGAGGGCCGTCTGGAGGCCGTGGCGCAGGATACTAGTCTCCCCAAAGCCCTGAGGGCTCGAGCCCTCATAACCCTCTGTCGAGCCAGGTGACACGTGGCAAAAGATCCCGCTGAGGCAGATTTCGCCCAAGAGCAGGCCACGGAGTTTCGTAAGACCCTGCAGGACGCCTTCTCCTTCATTGAGGGTCAGAAGATCACCCAGTCGTTCTCCGCGCTGACGCCGGAGGACTGCTTCGATCGCTACATCGAGCGCATCGAAGGCAAGGACACGCCGGCTCGCCCGAACGTGCTCAACCGCATCGCGAAGGTGCGGAATGAAGTGCTTGCATCGATCGAGAAGATCAAGGCCATGCCTCCGGAAGCGTTCCGTGAGGCTCGGCCGGACGAGGATGTGAATACAGCACGATGACCACTACTTCTAGCTCCGGCGTCGCGCCCCTGCGCGTCTACTTGGCCGGGCCCTCGGACGCGGAGTGGAGGATGACCCTCCTCTGCGAAGAAGCCCACGCGGCGTACTCCGTTGCAGTACAGGCAGACGCCGGTGACACCGTCGTCCACGGAGCACTTCCCTATGGGCACACGTTGGTCGGACCGTTTCAGATCCGACCACGACTTCAACCCCACGAGCTCCTTCCCAAGGAGCGCTTCGAGTACACACGCGCTCGACACCTGCAGAACCAAGATCGATGGCGGATGCGGGCGATCGCGAAGGCGGACATTGTCTTCGGGTGGGCGCCGGAAATCGGCTGCATCCCCCATGACTTCGGGGCGGAGCTCGGGTTCGCCTACGGCACAGGCAAGGCGGTCATCCTCGCGACCACGTCGGTCGAGACCCTCGAGCACATGCCGTTCCTCACCGAGCTCGCCTGGAAGATGATCGTCGCTCCGACGCCGCGCGAGGCGTACGAGCGCATCATGGCCGACCTCGACGTCACGTTCGAGCGCGGCATGGCGCGCATCGAGTCGAAGTACGGCGGGCAGTGCGTCTACTGCCGGAGCGCATACAAGGAGGGGGAGACCATTTACTGGTCGAAGCCCCAGGGCGGGATGCACGTGGACTGCCACGCGCGCTGGAAGAGCAGCGAGCCCAACGACGTCATCTTCAACTCCGAGCTCGTGCACGCGCTCCGCGCGGAGAACGCAGACCTCGAGAAAGAGTGCCTCGAGCTCATGACGAAGAACTCGATGCTCGAACAAGAAAACGCCCGCCTCTCCGAAGAGAAGGCGGGCTTGCAGAGGGCCTACGACGAGCTCTACATGTCGTACGAGTCGTTCACGCGCCCCTAGAGCAGGGTCGTCTGCTCGTCCGGCGCGGCCGGCAGAATCTCGAGGGTAGGCGCGGCAGGCGCGGGATGCGCACGCAGGATCCACTGCGCGTAGTTCCACCGATGCCGCGCCTTCTTCTCGTTCTGCTTGCACTTCCCGGTGGTGTAGCCGCTGAGGATGTCGCCGTTCTTGTAGTTCCAGCAAGACCGGACTGAGTACTTGATGATCTCGTAGCCGACGGCGAAGCACTTCTTCCAGTCGTCGACGAGGTCCTGGCCAGTCCAGGTCTTCATCTCGTCGTCGCCCCAGATGTTCTTCTTCCCGACGATCATGATCTGCATGTAGCACCACGACTTGCCGTGGTCGCCGCGCCGCTTGCCGATCGCGACATCCTTTGCGAGCTCGCTCTCGAACTTCGCGATGCCGATCATTGTGGCGGCGGTCTTGTACTCACCATCGGCCCCTCGAAAGATGGGACCGCGCTCATGGATGACCTCGGCCATGTTCTGGGCCGTGATCTCGTAGCGGGCCGTCATCTCTTCTACCGTCTCACCCGGCACCTGCGCGGCGAGCTTCGACGGAGGAGCGATCATGAGCAGGACGCTAAGAATCCACTTCGCGAGCGCGGACTGCTTCATGAATGCGGCGGAAAGTGTGATACCCATGGGCCGAGTCGTACTGTCAGAAGAACATTGTGTCAACCTTGGAGAACCCCGATGGCAGAAGTCGAGTGCGAAGTAGAAGAGACAGAAGAAAAGAACGACAACGGGCGCATGCAGGCGTGCGTGAAAGTCACGTGCGGCGAATGCGGACACGTCGAGATGTCGTTCGGCACCAGCGACAAGAGCATCCGTCGCTGCTTCGTACTGCTCAAAGAGAACTGCCCGCTGGGCAAACGGAACTACTACACCGTCGAGGGGGCTTGATCTCGTCCTTTCAGATGGGACAACGTGAAGGCCATGTATCTCTTTCCGAACGGGCAGAACATCCAGGCAAGCAGGCGAGCTCGCACGGAAAGAGATCGCCAAGCAGAACAAGGAGAAGCGCCGTGGGTGACGCACCGAAGGAAGAACCGAAGACGAAGACCAGGCAGCGCCTCACGATGACGGCGATGTACGACGCGATCAACGACTTGTTCTTCGCGACGCTCCCTGCGGAGCAGCGAGAGAAGTTCGCGCGCTGCGCGATCACCGTTGGCGCAAAGCCGGTCCAGGAGACCGGCGACATCGTCTACGTCGCGGAGCTCTTCTGCCGTGGGCGGGAGCAGGCGGAATCGACGTTCGTCACTGACGCGGAGCACCAGGACGGGGTCGAAGAGGCGACAGCGGCACTTCTGGGGAAGGTGCGAGAAAGATTCGATGCGCGGCGGAAGGAACTCCTGTCCGGTCTCGACGCCATCACCATGCGCCACGATGGGGCTTTGAGAGGAGCGCGTAGTAAAATCCGGAAGAGGAAACCGTCCCAGGGGTAGCACATGAAGCCGTCCGTCCGCGCCGCCTTCTTCGGATTCACGGTCCCCCTCGAGGGGTTCGTGCCATTCATGTACTTGGACATCCTCGGTCTCGTCACGACGGCTATCGGTGTCCTCTGCAACTCGAAGGCGGAGGTGCGGCGCATGCCTTGGGTACGTGCGGACGGCTCCCCCGCGACGCAGGAGGAGATCGACGCCGACTTCGACCGCGTGCGCGCGCGGCAGGACCTGAAGATGCGCGGCGGCATGGCGTTCAAGAACGTCGCGCAGCTTCGCCTCACCACCGCCGGCGTCGAACAGGTCACTCTCAACAAGCTCGCCCTCATGGAGAGCGAGCTGATAAAGCGCTTCGGCGCAATGGAGTGGGAGTCCTGGCCGGCGGACGCGCAGCTCGCGACGCTCTCCATGGCGTGGGCCTGCGGTCCCTGGTTCAGGTTCCCGACGCTCGAGCGCGCGCTGCGCCAACGGGACTTCAAGACAGCGGCGCTCGCCTGCCACATCGACACCCGAGGCCCCGACGGCATCGCCGGCACGCTCGACGACAACCGCGGGGTCATCCCGCGCAACGTCGCGAACAAGGTGATGTACCGGAATGCGTACGTCGTCTTGCAGAAGGGCCTCGACCCCGAGAGCCTCTACTACCCGACCGAGCTCGACCCCGTGCCGGCGGATGCCTACGACCCTTCGACGATTGTGGGCTACCAGAAGGCGCTCGCGCTCCTCGGGTACGACGTTGGAAAGGCCGATGGTATCGCCGGTCCCAGGACCATCGCTGCGGTGAAGAACTTCCAGAAGGACCACGGCCTCGTGGTCGACGGCAAGGTCGGCCCCAAGACCCAACATGCCCTTCTTGAAGAACTTCAGAAGCGAAAGGCCTGACAGAACATGCCTCTCCAATTGAGCTTCCGCATCGAGGACCGTGCGGGAGCGATGGTTCTCATCACGCGCCGACGAGGATCATCAGAAGAAGTCGTCCGTCCGGCGAGTGCGGCGGAGGTCGAGCTCTGGAACGCCCTCACCCAGAGGTTCGCGGCTCCGGCACGGGAGTCGTACATTCGCGTCAACGAGCAAGACCTCGTGAACGTGCTGATGGAGCGCGACCAGCTCCGGCGACAAGTAGCGTCGCTCGAGAAGAAGGTCGAGGAGCTCGAAGCCGAGAAGAACCCCAAGCCCCCGGGGGCAGATGACGGACACGGGAGCCCGCCGCGTGAAGCGGCAGATGATCGATGTGCTCCGGGAGGAGAACCAGGACCTTGAGGAGCAGCTCAGGGTAGTCCGAGGGTGCGAAGCCGCACTCATCGAGAAGACCATCACCACGGGAGCGCACGCGATCGCAGGGCTTGTCCTTGCGCGCGGCCTTGGAGAAGGCACGGAAGCTATGTCTGGAGCACGGGGTCCCTTTGCCGTCGGCGATGGAGAAGAAGCTGAAGGCACGCCGGCGGAAGAAGCGGTCGTCTTCAACGACCCGCCTGGCGACGAGACCACTTTGACGTACTACGTGCTGGTGAGACGACGACCCCGGGAGGTGTTTCTGGGGTCGTCGATCTTCATCGGTTCGGACCTCGAGGACGCGAAGAAGCAGGTTGTCGAGTCGGTCTTCGGCACGGGCTTCCCATGCTCGAACGACGACATCTTGGAGCGCTACAATGTGGACGTCGTAGAGCTCACCGACGATCTCGAACAAGAGCTCAACGAACTGACGAACCCCTCCCCCTCATGTCCGGACTTATCATAGGCGTCGATGAAGTCGGCATGGGCGCCTGGGCGGGCCCGATGCTGGTGTGTGCCTTCGCGGCGCCGAACGAGTCCTGGACCCTCCCGGGGATCGGGGACTCGAAGGAGCTGTCCGAAAAGGAACTCGTCGCCCTCAGCAAGACGCTGATGCGCGAGTTCCCGAAGTCGTTCGAGCTCGTCTGGGTGTCCGTCGAGGAGATCGACACCTACGGCCTCGGCCCGATGCACCTCGGCGCGATGGAGCGCGCCATCTTCCAGCTCATCGACCGCGTCGGCGTCCCCGACCGCGTCATCGTCGACGGCGTGAAGTGTCCTACACTCGGGGCGGAGTGCCATGCCGGGGCAGACGCCAACTTCCCGGCGGTCTCCGCGGCCAGCATCATCGCGAAGGTCGCGCGCGACGAGTACATGGTGCGGCAGTCGCTCGAGTACCCCGGCTACGGCTTCGAGCGTCACGTCGGCTACGGCACGGCGCTGCACCGTGCGGCGCTCATTGAGCGCGGGGTCTGCCCTCTTCACCGGCGCAGCGTGAAGACCATCAAGAAGCTCCTCGCGAGAGAAGTACCGTGCCTCGCCCCCGGTTCCTGAATCACTTCCCTGGGTCGGGCGAACGACCTCGGGGCCCGTGGTGATGCTCCGGGAGATGCTTGAAGCAGTCCTCGAGGAGAACAACTGGCTCAACGAACAGGTCCTGGGGCTGCAGAACGAACGCGATCAAGAACGTGCAAAGAAGTTGCAATCCCTCTGACCATACGTATACTGCCAGGGAATCCTCGCTCCACTGGACTCAAGCGAAGCCTCCCATGCCGCTGGGGGGCTTCTGCTTTTTTAGCCCCGAGATCGCACATGGTAATCTCGGCCCGTGAGCGTCGACCTTCAAGTAGTCTTCCCACAGGAGACGATCGAGATCTCGTCCGTCACGCGTGTCCCGGGCTCCGCGGTACCGATCCTGGACGTGGTCGGCAGCGACTTCTCGAACGTTGATCAAGTGCTGGTCAACGACATCGAGGCGCGCGACTTCGCCGTCGTGAACCGCCACCGTCTTCTCGTGACGGTGCCCGAGGGGAGCTCGCCCATCATCCGAACGGTCGCGGTGACCTCCCGCCGACTTGTTCTTTCGCCGCGGAGCTTCCTCCGTTTCCGGATCTCGAGTGTGCCGAGCAAGGTCTCCGGCATTCTTCGCCTCGTCCAGCTCTTCACGAAGATCCTCTTCACGACACCGGGCACGGACATCTTCAACCGGCGTCTCGGCGGGGGCGCGCTGAAGAACCTCGGTCGGACTTTCTCAAAGAACGACACCGGGGCCATCATCTCGGACTTCGTCGTGTCCGTGGAGAACACCTCCCGCCAAATCATCGCGATCCAGGGGCGCCAGCCGAGACTCCCACAGGATGAACGGCTTCTCCTGGCGAAGGTGTCGGAGGCACGCTTCGATGCCAACGACGCTGCTCTCAGGGTCACCACCGAGATCACCTCCCAGGCCGGGCAGACGGCGCTGGCCAACCTCACGGTGTAGTTCATGGGTCTTGCCGACTACGAGGTTTTCATCCGCGAGCGTCTCCGCGCCTGGGACGAGACCCTCGACCTCTCCGAGGGTTCTCCCGTCGACACGAAGGTCATCCAGCCGCTCCTGCGTCGTCTCGGCACCGATCCGTTCACCGTCGACGCGAGCACTTTCATCATCGAGCGGTTGACGCAGGAGTTCCCAGACCTCGCCACCACCGACGGTGACGCGGTGAGCGACCTCCTGATGAAGCCCGCGCTTCTCCTCTGGGACCCGATCATCCGCGAGATCCAGCGGGTGAAGAACATGCTTTCCTTCCGCGACCCGGCGACGCTCACGCTGGACGAGGCGGAGGCGCTTGGGGCGAACCTCTTCTCCGAGCGCGATCGCGGCAACGTCGCGCGCGGCGTCGTCCGGATCTACTTCGGCCAGGCGCAGAACGCCTCGGTGAGCCCGGCGAACTTCGTCACCTCCCGCAGCGGGCTCCACTACTTCCCCGACGGCAACCAGAGCATCCGCCTCGAGGAGATGCTCCTCAACGGAGAAGGCGAGCTCTACTACTTTGACATCAACGTCGTCGCCGAGCGCGCCGGCGACGAGTACAACATCGGCCCGAACGAGATCGTCACCATCGCCAACTTCCCGGCGGCGATCCGTGTGGTGAACAAGAACCGCTTCCGTTTCGGTCTTCCCGAAGAGGACGCGGTTGCTTTCGCCAGCCGCATCCGGAACGACCTCTCCGAGCGCTCGCTCGTCACGCTCCGCGGGATCAACGCGAAGCTCAACAGGGCTTTTCCCGAGGTCACCCGCCTCGCCGTCGTCGGCTTCAACGATCCGGAGATGCAGCGTGACGTCATCACCGGCGGGTCGCTTGGCGACATCCTTCTCGCCGGCACCGACGCGACGACCGTCCCCGACGGTGAGTTCAAGCCGACCTCGCGGCGCGTGACGTTCCCCTCTGGCGGCTTCATCGCCAAGGTCGGCCCGGTCGGCCCGAGCTCGGGCTACGTCCTCACCCTCTTCGACATGTTCGGGCCGAACCCGCCGACGGTGCGCGACCTCGCGATCACCCGGGTCATCAACGACCAGACGGTCGAGGTCGCCGACCAAGTCCTCGTGCCGGCGCAGAACAAGCCCTGGTGCCTGCGCCGCGTCGAGCTCACGCTCTCCGGCCTCCCGGGCGGCATCGTCTTCCCCGAGGGCGTGAACGGCACGGTGACCGTCGAGCCGAACAAGGTCCACATCGGCGGCTGCACCGACATCCTTGTCCGCGGCGCCGACTTCGACACCGCGGTCACCGTCATCGACGTCGTGACCGACGACGACCCGCTCCTCTCCGGCACGCAGTGCCGGCTCAACGCCACGGACGCCAACAGCGATGGCATCCTGGGTGACGTCATCCTCGCGGACTACAAGCTCGGGAACAACTACCAGGTCGGCGACGCCGTCTACGTCGCGCTCGAGCGCGCGCGCCGCGAGCAGTTCACCTTCGAAATCCTCGACGGGGTCGCCGCGGGCGTCTACCGCGTCCTCAAGGTTACCCAGAGCTCAGGAAATAGCCCGATCCTCACCCTCACGCCGCCGCCGCTCACGCCCGTCGGCGATTTCCGCTGGCGCCTCCTCGACGACATCGAGATCGACCTCGTCGAGCCCAAGGAGACCCGCATCTCCGGCTCCACCGGGCAGGTCGTGCAGGACCAGGACCTCTTCTCCACAACGCCCCCGATCGACTTCGACGCGCTCGGCGTCTCCGTCGGCGACATCCTGCGCATCTCGAACGGTTCGGTCGTCGGCGACTACGTCGTCGAAGAAGTCCCGGCGCCGTTCTTCACCCAGGTGCGCGTCGACCGCAACTTCACCGCGACGCAGAGCGGCCTCGAGTTCACCATCTTCCGCCGAAACGGCGGGGGCGGCGTCACGCGCCCGCTCATCCGGGTCACGAGCATCGACCTGCTCGACTCGGCGGCGCAGCCGGTCGGCACCACCATCCCGTACGCCAAGGCGGTCGAGGTGCGCTCGCGCGCATTCCAGAATCCTGGCATCGGCTTGAAGGTGACGTCGGCGGTCTGCTCGCTCGGCATCGTGTCGGTCGCCGAGCCCACGGGCGGCTTCGACTTCGGCGCCGGCGGAACGATCTCGTTCACCTGGGATGGCGGGCCGACGATCACGACGAACTTCCCGCCGGGCCTCACCAACGCGTTCGACGCACGTGACTTCTTCAATGCGGCGTCGCAGATCGTGGTCAACCAGGACATCTGCCAGGTCATCTCCTACAACGGGCAGCATTACCTCGGCTTCGTCCCGCTCGGACCGAACATGCGCACGACGGCGCCGTCGACGGCGCACTCGGTGCTCTTCGTCGACAACACCGTGCGTACCACACGCGACATCCGCACGCCCGACGTGCCGGACTGGAACGACGTCACGCCGACGATTGATCCCGACCTCGATGTCGTGTGGGTCCTCGACGGTTTCCAGACCGGCTTCTACTCCGACCTCGAGCGGAACTACTCCCCGCCTTCGCTCAACAACTCGACGGCGCTCCGCGTGAGCCACGACTTCGCCCCGGAGATCTTCCGTAGCATTCGCGTCGGCGCCCGCTCTCTCGGCTCCGCGCGGATGTACTTCCTCGAACCGACGAGCGTCGAGGTCGACCAGACCACGCGGTTCCAGATCAAGCAGGAGGACGGCTCCACGCTCTCCTTCAAGCCGGACCCGACGCTTCGCTTCCAACGCATCCCCGCACCGCCGAACGGCACGAAGCCGAAGAACGGCGTCACTTCGTCCAACAAGCTCCAGAGCAACGGCATCGACTTCGTCTCGAAGGGCATTCTCGCCGGCGACATCGTCACGATCGACTACGTCCCCATCACGGGGAGCCAGGACCTCGCCGACCCGGTGCCGAACCTCGCGCTCAAGAGCCTCCGCATCTCACTCGACAACCAGCCCGACAAGATACTCACGTTCGTGAACGACGTGGCGACGCCGGGAGCGGTCTCGCGGGACGGCGTGGCCAAGCAGATCAACAACCTCGTCGGCCTCAACATCGCGTCGATCGTCGAGGTCTCCGCGGGTCAGTTCCGACTCCGCTTCAACCCGGAGGTCTTGATGATCCTCCGGCAGCAGTCCGGCTCCTCGGCGGAGGCCAACACCACGCTCGGCTTCTCGAACGTCGCCGACACGAACAACGTCTCGGCCGATGCCGGCGAGTACCTCATCTCGGAGGTCGCCCCCGGCGGCAACGTCGACACGCTCGAAGTCACCACGATGACGGGCAACTCGGTCACGTTCAGCGGCGTCTCGGACCAGCAGTTCAAGGTCTTCCGCCGCGGCGGGCAGCGCATCATCTCCACCCAGATGGCGCAGAACGTCGCCGAGGCCGGGCTCTACTACTTCGACGTCGAGCTCGTCTCGGAGGGTGTCGGCGACCTCTGGAACATCGACGCGGGCATCTTGATGCTGCCGGAGAGCTACAAGTCCGACGGCTACTACCTCTCGACGCCGGACACGAACCTCGCGTTCTCGCCGGCGGAGAAGGTCGTGCTTCATCTCTCGCGTTCCATCCTCGAGGTGGGCGTCGACGACGACCCTGAGAACGCGACCCAGCTCACCGGGCAGAGCATCTCCATCAACTACGAGTACTCGGCGCTCGTGGAGAACGTCCAGAGCTTCATCTCCGCCGATACCGAACGCGTCATCAACCAGAGCCCGCTCGCCCGCCACCTCGTCCCGCACTTCGTGCGTTTCGACCTCGAGTACTCCGGTGGCTCGAAAGAGACCGAGGTCTTGCCAGACCTTCAGCGTTACATCCGCGAGATCCAGCCGGGCGACGCGATGGAGGCGAGCGACCTTCAGCGCATCGTGTCGAACCGTGGGGCGACGAGCATCCAGAACCCCATCAACATGCTCGCCGTCGTCCACAACTACGACCGGAGCATCACCCTCGCCCGCTCGCAGAACGCGCTCACGACGGGGCGCCTCGCGGCCTTCGTCCCCGACAGGATTGTTCTCACTCGTCGCGTGGCTGGATGATCGGGATGTCGGGCGGCACCTTTGCGGGGTTGCCCATCTCGAGCACCATGCCCGTATGCGGGTCGAACAAGCAGTCGCAGGATAGACACCGAAGAACAGAACGGGGTACTAGGGTCTGCGGGTCGTTGAACGCATGAACGGCGTTCAACGTCTCTTTCCGGCAGTTACTCCCGCACCGCTTGCAGTTGAACTGCCGGTAGAAGGCGTCGAGGGCCTTCTGTTCGGGTGCGAGCTCGTTCGCGTAGCCCTCGATGGCCTTCCACGCGAGCTCCGGATCCAGCTCTTTCACCGGCATGACAGGTCCTCCATGAAGAAGTGCTCCAAGTGTGGCGGCCCCAGATCTTTCAACACTCGGTCACACGCGCGGGACGACCAAGAAGTGCTTCGATCCGCGATCGTGTATCTTTCGCGCCATGCGGTGAAGAAGACCGGGACCTGACTCGACCCACTTCGACACGGGATTGTATAAGGGAGAAAGACCATGCCCGGTGCCGTCATCGTTGCAGACCAGCCTCTTGGGGCAGGAGCAGGAGTCCCGGGGACCGCCCGGCAGGACCTCTGGCTCGGCCGGCAGATCGAACTTTCCGTCGGGACTTCCGGCAACTCCACGTATCAATGGGAGATGCTGGACAAGCCACCGGGCTCCGCGGCGGTGCTGGCGACGCCGACGGCCGCGACGAGCTCGTTCACCCCCGACCTCGTTGGGACGTACCGCATCCGCCTCGTCACGAACGGGGGCGGCGCGGGGAACGTCCAGATCCTGGCCCTCCGCGTCCGCTACAACAACGTCGGCGCGCTCGCCGACCGCGGCTGGGCGCTTCCTGGACTCGGTGAAGCGGGCATCGAGGAGAACAACTACGACGGCAACACGCGCGGGTACGACCAGGTCCTGCGCTACATCTTCGCCGATCTTCTTCCGGTGGCAGGGGGCTGGAACGTCCTCAAGAACGGTAGCCTCGTTGGCCAGCAGCGGTCGGTGAACTTCATCGGCGACGTCCCCATCACGAACAACTCGGGGCAGGACCGTATCGACATCACCCTCACGCGGTACATGGAGATCCCGCTCGTCGCCGGCGTGGCGAGCACGAACTCTGAGTCGCCGGGCCAGTCGATCGCCCAGCGCCAGATCAACCTCTCCCTCCTCCCCTCTGGGACGAAGACCTACTACCTCGTCGCGACCCTCGTGTCCGAAGCCGTCAATGCGGAGTGCTGGGTCGAGCTCTGGAACGTCACCCAGAACTACATGGTGGCGAACAGCCAGATCAACAACACGGGCGCGGCCGACAAGGAGATCGCCGAGACGTTCGTCTCCGCGGCTCTTCCTCAAGGCACTACGGGCAACACGCTCCGCACGGACACCAACGACGAATACGAGCTCCGGGTCTACCGCACCGCTGGCCTCCCCGGCGACTTCGTCTCGGTTCTCAATGCCCACCTCCGGGTGGTTTTCTCCTGAGGGATCATGGCGGGCATTCTTCGAGGAGTACTGGACGTCCAATCAAACTTCTTCTTCCTTCTCGGGAACGCCGCCCTACGGAAGGGCCGATCGTCGACGTCGTCTTCCGAATAGTCCGCTGACCCCCACCGTTTCGTTCAACACCGCTCGAGGTCTTCATGGCTCTGCCGTCGCTTTCCAAGGTCTGGCACATCACGGCGAACAACACGCTGGTCCCCCAGGGGTCGGCGACCGCTATGGCCCGTCTCTACATGCTCCGGTTGAAGCAGATCCTCACCGGGAGCAGTTCGTTGACGTGGTCCGGCGGGCCCCCTCCTGCTCCGTTCACGGTCGTCGGTTCATCGAACGGCGTGACGGCGGGGATGGACGGCGTCGATCGCTGGAACTCGACGTCGGATATCGTCGGGGGGCTCTTCGACCCCCGCTCCTGGATCGTTCTCCGAAGTACGAGCATCGCAGCGAACTTTCAGGTTCTTCTTCACTGTAACTCCAGCAACATCATCTTCGGATCGCCCATTGTGGAGGTCTCGGAGAACGCGGGCTTCACCGGCGGTTCGACGACGGCGCCGCCGACGGCCACGGACTCGCAGGTGCTCATGAGCTCGGCGTACATCACGTCGACGAGCGACCAGCAGCGACAGCTCCACGGGTGGATCTCCTCCGATGGGCAGTGCGTTCGCATCGTGGAGATGCAGCAGGGGTGGACGCAGGCCTTCTGGTTGTTCGACAAGCCGAACAACCCTGTGGCCGGCTGGCCTCGTCCGTGGATCGCACGGGTCTTCAACGCATCCGGGTCTAGTTCGGCTTCTTCGAACGCGTCGATGGCCTATTCCCAGTTCTACAGCGTGGGATTCGTGGCGCGCGGCAACGGCCCTTTCACGGCGTTCGGTACGGGAGAAGGAAGCAACAACCTCTGGGCGGCTAACAGCACACTCAGCTCCGTGGCGAACAGCTTCTCTGGGGAGTTTCCTCTCTGGCCGATGGGTCTCGCCTCCACCACGCCGAACAACATCGGCCGGCACGGTACCGTGGCGGACCTCTGGTGGAAGCCGATGGGAATGGCGAACGGGGACTCCTTCCCGGCCAACGTTGCAACGAAGCAGTTCGTCTGCGTCGGCGACATCGTTCTTCCGTGGACCGGCGATTCCACCTCGTTCCTGAGCTCCTGAGGCGCGATGGCAACGGCCGATGGGTACATCCCCGAAGACGTCCTCCTCTCACCACTTCCCTCGGTGGCCAACAACGATCGCGGGCACCATACGGGTCGCGATGGAAACTCTTCGACTTTGGGGGACGGCGAGACGCGTCTCTACAGCTTCCGCGGCATCGACACGGGCTTCCCGGGGCCCGGCGTGTACTACGTCGCCTGGCGGGGCGCTACAACGTCGACCCCGCCTCCGGCGCCGCCCTTCGGCGGACCCGTCACCAACATCGTGTACCGGAGGGTCAAGTAGACTAGGCAGCGATGTCGAACTGCATCCCGGTTGGCTGGGTCGACGCCCCTTGGGGCATGGGTTCGTGGGGAGGCGTTCTGCCCTTCCCCGGAGGCCCTCTTCCGTTCACCAGCGAGTTCAACATCTACTGCGTGGGCGCGTGCGGGGAGATGGCGATCTTCCTCGACTACGGCCCTGTCGAGGAGTACTCCGGCCCGAATCAGATCACCGTCGATCCGTCGCTCTCGGACCTTCTTCTACGAAGCGGCGGAATCTACGCGACGGACACCGCGCGCATCTTCGTCGACGCGAACGTCGGCCCCGCGTGGTCGATGGAGTGCACCTTCCGCATCAACGACATGCCGTCGGACTTCGGGAACCTCCCGGAGCGTCACATCTTCATCGGGAGCGCCGATCGCCAAGGCGGCTGCGCCGGTCTTTTCTTCTCGGCCGTCGGCATCGCGTACACCGGGTCGGCGCACTACGACGGCAACAACGACCTCGTCGTCAACGGCGCGCTCCAGATCCTGCCCGGTAGCATCAACATGGTGCAGAAGGACATCTTCTACACCATCCGCCTCGTCTGCGACTTCAACACGGGCACGACGTACGTCTACGTCACGCCGACCGCGGACGTTCCGGCCATCGGCCACCAGCTCAAGTTCATCCTCCCGACGATCGCGAGCGCGTCGCAGGCGGTGCCTCCGCAGGACGGCACGTACATCAGCGTGCGCGGGACGACCCTCGAGCCGTCGACGCTCCAGCTCAACACGCTCTGCCTCGGCAACGGCGTCGTCATCCCGAACCTCCCCCCGATCGCCGACGCCGGCGCCGACCAGGCCGCGCGGACGTGCTCCATCGTACGGCTCGACGGTCGCCGGAGCTTCGACCCCGAGGGCGCGAACCTCCTCTACAAGTGGCGGCTCGTCGATGGTCCGATAACGAGCGCCTTCGTTCTCGTCGCCGACGACGGTCACACGGTCGGCTCCATCCAGACGAACAAGCTCTACTCCGACGAGGCCCAGGTCTTCGACGCGGATCCCGGCATCGCCGCGGGAGACGTTCTTCTCATCGACGGCGAGCCGTACACCATCGTCGATACCGGCTTCGACACCGGCTTCTTCATCCGCATCGAAGGTCATCTCCTCGAGGGCGGGCTGTCGAACCGGCCCTTCCGCATTCTCAAGCAGAACACCATCTCGGGGGCGACGACGGCACAGCCGACGTTCTACCCAGACGTTCCTGGGCTCTACAAGTTCGACCTCGTCGTCTTCGACGGCGGGCTCTTCTCTGCGCCGTCGAACACGATCGTCAACGTCACTGAGAGCCCGGTCCCGCGCGGGTGCGCCGTCGACGTCCGCTTCCTCTGGAACTACATCTCGGACTTCTGGAGGCTCGTCGAGGACACCGACGTCATCGAGACGTTCTGGGGCGCGCTCGCGCAGGTCGCCGCCTCTGAGCTCCTCACGCTTTGGCAGCACGAGTACTCGAAGAGCCTCCGCGACATCCAGCGCACCTTCCAACGCCGCTGGCTCCACTACGACCTCTTCATCCAAGAGCCGCAGATCGAGCAGACTACCATCCGCACGATCTTCGCCGGCGTGCAGAGCCGAGGCCTCGACGGATCCGAGGACATCGCCGGCAAGACGATCGTGGTGGTGCTCCCTGACGGAAGCGCTCACGAGCTCTTTCTCACCCAGCCGGACCCGTCGCCGCGACCGGGAGAGACGATCGCGGCCCTGCAGCGGATGCTCCAGCGGCGACTGCAAGAGCTCGATCGACGCTTCACCGTCGACGTGCAGTGGCGGTCCGATGGCAATGAGGCCCGGTTCGTCGTCCGCGCCCCCTTCCCGTTCGTCTTCACCGCCGACTCGACGGCGACCGCGCTCTTCAACTTTCCAGCGCGCAACGACCTTCCGCGTGGATCGGGCGGTGCCGCGGTCGGTATCAACGGCTACAAGGTCGGGAGATCCCTCGCCGGAATCGATGTTCAGACCGGCGATTACCTCGTCGTCGGCGGCGTCGCCTACCGCATTCTCCGCGTCGTCTCCGACCCTGGCGACGACTGGGAGGCGCAGCGGCTCATCCTCTCCGACAACATCCCGCTGAACCTCGGCTCGGACTGGGTTATCGCGGGGGCGACGCGGTCGACCTTCCTCGACTTCTACAACTCGCTCTGCAGCGCGGGCGACACGGCAATCTACGAGGTCGTCCAGAAATCGACCGGTCAGCTCTCCTACTTCGCCTGCGACACGCTCTCGGCCGCCGCCGACGGCACGACGGCGCTCCTCACCGAGCACTACCCGATCGCGGCCTACCTCGTCGATGACGACTACGACGTCTACTTCCACTCGATCTACCGGCGCACGTACATGCCGGTCGACGAGCTCGTCGTCGAGATCCCGACGCTTCAGGAGAAGATCCGGAACACCGACGACACGCAGGTCCTTCGCCAGAACATCGACTTCTTCAGGACGGAGTACCGCGGACTGCCGTGCATCAAGTTCGTCACCGGCAGTGAAGATGTCTGGCAAGGTGGCTTGCCTCCCCGGCGGATGTGGGCCGAGACGACGTACATCGACAACCGCCCCGTCATCGAGCAGAACTTCGGCATTCCCGCCGAGTTCACGCTCGATGACCTGAGCGCGCTCGACAAGAACATCGACTACCTCTCGAGCGTGCGCGGTCTCTGGTACGCCTACTTCTCCGGCCCGACGCTCTACAACCTCCGCGTCGGCACGCAGATCTTGCTCGGCCTCCCGTTCGCCGAAGAAGCCGGCACCATCATCGAAGTCGACACCGACTTCTCCGCAAACCAGGGCCGCTTCCTCATCCAGGACCTGAACGAGCAGGCGATCGTCCGCTCGTACACCTACCCGCGCGTTCTTCCGATCGAGATCAACCCGGCGACGGGAGAGAGGTACAAGGTCGGCGACACGGTCACCCAGTTCTCGCCGTTGGTCGAGGGTGTCGAGATCGTCGACTACTTGAAGGATCCGAAGTGGTTCGAGGGCCTGCTCAACCAGGGCTCGTTCTACGAGGTCGAGAAGTTCTTCAAGTTCCTCGTGCGCGTCGACAGCGCGGCCTTCAACCTCAACACGCTCCTCTTCGCGATCCAGTTCGTGAAGCGCATCAAGCCGACGTACACCTTCCCGGTGCTCATGGTTCGGCAGGACATCGGAGGTGCCGGCGGCAGCACGACCGTCGATGTGAGCGACGACGTCCGGTACCACGGCGTGCTCACCCTGCAGGCAAGCATCGTCCCGCAGGGCCAGGCGCTCTGTTACGACCAGACGCACCCGAGTGGCGGCGGATGGTGGAGCCAGTTCGACTCCGGCCCCAATGGCCCATACACCCCGCCGACGTACCCGAACGCCATCCCGATGAGCAACTGGATCCACGACCAGGGCTTGCTCGCGCCGAACGAGACGGCGCTCGCGGTGCTCACGCGCGTCTTGGCGGCTCCCGAGCTCCCGACCGCGGACAGCATCTACTACGCCGACCTCCCGATCTACTCGAACATCGTCGCCATCTTCGAGTCCGGAATGCGCTTCTGGCTTCCGCAGAGCGGCTACCGAATTGGGCGGGACGTCACGTGCACGACGGCGGCGACGATCAACAAGATCGTCTTCTTCTTGCGCTTCATCGCGCCCAACGCGACGCCCCTCATCCTGAGCATCTTCCGTAACAACGCCCTCATCCACACCGAGTTCTTCGTCACGCCCTACTTCACGGGAGACGGCATCGAAGCGCTGAAGATCCACAAGCAGTTCTCGATCTCGCCCGGCCTTGCCGCGGCGCCCGGCGATGTCTTCCGCGCCGAGCTCGCTCACCAGAACAACGACTTCAACACCTTCATCGAGACGTGCGGTGTCGTCATCGGGGAGGGAGAGGACTGGTTCGCCGACGTTCCCGTCGCGGCCGGTACTTGGAAGTCCATTCTCCCCCTGTAGTATTCTGCGTCTCGAGCTGGAGTCCTGAAGATGCGGATCGCAGAAAAGACCATCGAGGTGAAGCAGAATCTCTCCCTCATCGCCCGCGAGCGAGGGAAGATTGTCGCTCGCCGGGACGGCCACAACATTTGGCTGAACCTCGGGCGTGAGTACCTCGCCCAGCTCATCCACTACACGACGTTCACGCCCCCGACGCCGGAGCGCGACGACCGCATCCGCTACATCGGGCTCGGCATCGGTGGCAACCGCCAGCAGATGCTGGGCGTCGTGAACAGCGCGCCGTTCTCCGTCGCGTACCCAGGCTCGAACGCCCAGACAGACAACGACCCCACGGTCACGCAGCTCGAGCGCCCGGTGCGCATCTCCGGTTCGGCAGACCCCTACCCCGGCCAGGCGTCGGACGTTTGGCTCGCGCAGATCCAAGCGCCGTCGACCCATCCCGTCGCGACGCAGACGACTTTCAGCCGCGTCTTCACCTCACTGCAGGTGAGCTACGGCCCGTTCCTCTCCGTGCCCCTCTCGGAGATCGGGCTCTTCACGAGCAACGCGAACCCGAACATCTACAACAACACGATGGTCGCCTACGACACATTTGACACGTTGTCGAAGACCGCGGCGTTCGAGCTCGAAGTCAATTGGACGATTCGCTTCTGAGGAGCCATGGCCTTTCATCGTTTCGCGGTTCCGAGCTACACCGGCGGGCTCCCCAGCGGGTACGACTACATCAACAACGCAGTCAGCGGAACACCCGCGGCAGCGGCGGGTCCACGCTCCGACGGCGGGCCGAACAACGGCACCTACTTCATCGGCTTCGGCGAGGACGGGAAGAGCGAGGTCATCAATCGCGGGCTCAAGGCGCTTGCGGAGAACACCGACACCCTCGACGATCTTCTTCGGAAGGACCTCGCGGTTCCCGCGATGCTCGAGTTCACCGCAGTCGGCGCGCAGACGAGCATCGTCCTCACGGGCCCCGGCATCTTCCTCGGCAATGGGGGCTACCCTAGCACCTCCGACGGCATCAACCGTCTCTTCCGTCTCACCGACGGCGGCGATGTGGAGCCGTTCCTCGCGGGCAATCCGATCGGCATCAGCTCGGTGTCGGGCGGTGCGATCGCGTCCGGGTACTCCACGGGCAACATCACGCTCAATCTCACGACCCCGCTCACGAACGGCCTGACGTACCGTGTCCACTACATGCGTAGGTCGAACCTCGCCAGCTTGCTCGGCGACGAGTTCCTTCCGTACCGCACCGACGCCGCGCGGACGCTGCAGACGCGGATCAACCAGGTCCTCTCCGACTTCGCGAGTCAGGTCATCCCCGGTACATCACTCATCGGGGGCGACCTCATCAGCGGCGGCGGTTCCTCGGGCGTCATCGACCTCTCGGCGGGCACGCTTCGTCAGCAGCTCCAGACGCTTCTTCACGCGCAGAACCGAAACACGCGGCAACGTCGCGTCAGCACGAACGACCACATCTCGTCCGACGACTCGACAATCTTCATCGACACGACGACGAACGGCGCCCCGTTCACCCTGCAGCTCGACGACCCGGGCAGCATGTTCCGGCAGCGCATTCATCTCTTCTCCACGGACGCCGACATTCGGACGAACAACGTGACGCTCCTGCCGTTCAACACGGAGCGCATCAGCGGCGTCGCTGCTCCGTACGTGCTCGATGTGCCTTATGGGCATTGGACTCTCGTGACCGACGGTACCGACTGGTACATCGACTGAGGAAGAAGCCATGGCCGGCAAGACGCGCGTCCTTCGATTCACCGCCGACAATACGACTGCCGGCGCGTTCTCGTTCACCATCCCAGCCGGCTGCACGCGCTTCCGCGCGCGAATGGTCGGAGGGGGTGGAGGAGGCGGCGGTGGCGCGCGCGGCACTACTGTTGCTGGTGGTAATGGTGGTGGAGGAGGCGGCGGCGCCAGATTGCTCGACATTCTCATCGACACCCTTCCCGGGACCGTGTGGACTGGCCAACTCGGCGCAGGGGGAACGGGCGGCCTAGGCCAGGACCCGAGCGGGAGCCCGGCCCCTACGAACGGTGGAACGGGTGGGTCGACGACACTTACGGATGGCGCCTTGGTCATCACGGCCCCTGGCGCTCAAGGGGGACAAATCGGTTGGGCCCCGGGGGATAATCGCCCCTCCCTTGGCGGGATGCCCGTAAAGGGCATGGTAAGCCCGGCCCTTGCTAATCCTGAGGGGATCTATCCACCCATCCCGGGGCAGGGAGGGTCGTCGTTCATGGATTCGAACCTCGCCGTGTACACGTCCTTCAAGAGTCCTCCTGATACTGCCTATTCTCAGGCGGGGCATGAAGGGTCAGGCAACGACTTTACGACGACGCAAGGAAAGGGAGGAGGCGGCGGCGGCGCGTCCGAGTGGCCCTACGGTGGCTGGGACGAGAACGCGGGTATTCCGGTGAACATCCCGGGCCTCCGAACAGGCGGCCACGGAGCAGCCTACAGGACAACGCAGTCGTTCGGCTTCCCCGGCGGCGATGGTTGTTTTGGCGGCGGAGGCGGCGGAGGGGGCGGAGGCGGCGGAGGCGGCGGGACCACAACCGCCGGCGGCGACGGAGGCAACGGCGGCATGGGCTGCTGCGAGATCATTCTGGAGCTCTGAGCCATGGCCTTTCATCGTTTTGCCGTTCCGAGCTACACCGGCGGGCTCCCGCCCGGCTACGACTACATCAACAATGCCACGAGCGGCACACCCGCTCCTGCCGACGGAGCTCTTGGCGCAGGGCCGAACGCGGGGAGCTACTTCTTCGGGGCGGGTGAGCAGGCCACGGCCGCCGCGTGGAACCGCGCGGCGAAGGCACTCGCGGAGAACACCGACACGCTGGATGATCTTCTTCATCGCGATCTTGCGGTCCCGAAGATTCAGGACTTCCCCGCCGCCGGCGCGCCGGTCTCTCAGATCGTCCTCACGGGCCCGGGCATCTTCATCGGCAAGCCGGGGACGCCGAACACGGTGGAGGGCATCGGCACCTTCGTTCAGATCACCGACCAGAACGACAACGAGATTGTCAACAGCGGCGTCGAGTGCAAGGTGACCGCGATCAGCGACACCGTCGGCAGTGGCTTCTCCGCGGGCAACGTCACGCTTACGGTCTCTCCGGCCATCCCCGCAGGCATCGCGTACCGCGTTTACTTCGCGACGCACGGCAACCTCGCCACGCTTCCCGTCGACGCCCTCACCTCCATCCGTCTCGGAAGTGCGGAAGAAGTACCTGCGGAGCTCTTGGCGTCGTCGGGCGCTTCGCTCATCGGCTACTCCGGCTCGGGGAGTTGGGCAGACACCACCAACGTCGCGGCTACGAATGTCGCCGCAGCGCTCGATGAGATCGTCGCCGACCTCGCGGCCACCGCGGGCGCGGGGCGCATCGGCGCCGCGGCCCACACGAAGACCTTCCTCTTTGGGGCGTCCGGCACTTCGGTTCAAGCCCAGCTCGACCAGATCAACAACTACCTCGATCTGGGTCCTGCTGGGCGCTTCGTGCAGACGTACACGAATGCGTCTTCTCCGGTCACTCTCACGACGCAGCGCCAGATCGTCGCGGACACCAGCGGCGGGCCGATCACGTTCAACCTCCCGGCGGCAACGCACGGGAGGGAGTACTGGTTCAAGGACCCGAAGGGAACGTGGAACGCGAACCCGATCACCCTCGTGCCTAGCGGCGGCGCGAAGATCGAGAACGTCGCGGGCAGCCGTACCTTCTACGCCGACTTCGGTGCGTTCCGGATCTTCTGCGACGGCACCGACTGGTTCATCGGGTGAGGTGAAACATGTCCTCGCCGCATATGGTCTACCTCGAGTTCACGACCCCGGGCACGTACGCGATCACGATCCCGGCGGGCATCAAGGCGGTCTTCGCGCGTGGTTGCGGTGGGGGAGGCGGCGGGGGAGGCGGGCACCCTGGGAACGTTCACACGAACCCTGTCGGGGGCGCCGGAGGGGGCGCTTCGATCGAGCACACGGTCCCGCTCGAGGTCACGCCGGGCGCGACGTACTACGTGACCGTCGGCGCCGGCGGCCTCGGCGGGGCTGCCTCATCGACGGGGCAGTCGGGGGCGGACTCCTTCATCTCGACGGCCCCCGGCAGTGTGCCCGACCAACTGGTGTGCTGGGTGGGCGCAGCCCCCGGGACCGCGAGCCCGGGCTCGGGCCTCATGTCGTTCGGCGGCATTCCTACGCGCGATGGCACCGACGCTTCGCAGACGCACAACAACACCCACAACGGCCACCACCAGATGCCGGGCAAGGGCGGCTCTGGCACCGACGCGGCAGCGGCCGCGGGGTGGCCGGGCTACTACGGAGGCGCGGGCGCGCGCGGCGCCGCGGGCGCGCTTCCGAGCATCCCGGTGGTGGGACTCGTCAGCGGTGGCGGCCCGGGCGGCGGGGGCGCGGGAGGGAGCTCGCCGGGGAGCAATGGCGGCGCCGGCGGCGCGGGGGGCGACTCCGGTGGCTTCAACGGCATCGGCGGCGACGGCGGCAACGGGCAGCCGGGCACGGGCTACGGCTCCGGTGGCGGCGGAGGCGGAGCGGGAGGCAACGGCGGGGGTGGCGGGGGT